>WNFA01000612.1_pt1 | contig 31607 bp, 29 predicted proteins | sample 5400481 | NCBI WGS metagenome assembly WNFA01 (sample SAMN13153340, study PRJNA577476) | soil metagenome | isolation source: 120 cm saprolite under Douglas fir tree site 2 hole 1 replicate 2 | place: USA:California | collected 2015-04-18 | reverse complement strand
GCCATGACTGAATACCTTGATCTGTCCCATCAGATTGAAAACGGCATGACATACTTTCCAGGCGACCCTGAACCTCATATTGCGCCTGCAGAGGCAACCCCTCCGTGGCGTGTCACCCAAATGCATTTTGGCACACACACTGGCACACATATTGATGCCGCATCGCATTTCATCCCGCAAGGCAAAACGATCTCCCAGTACCCGTTGGAACGCTTCCTCTTGTCAGGAATTATTGTGCCTGTGCTTGAGCGAAGCGATGACGAGCCCATCGGCGTAAACGCTCTAGATACGTACCTCACAGCCTTTCCCGCACAAGGTGCGCTGCTGATCCGTACCGGTTGGGACCACTATTGGAAAACTGATCGTTACCTGCGCCATCCATATCTCACTCGCGAAGCAACGCAACTCCTGGTTGACTCCGGTGTGAGTATTGTGGGGATTGATGCATTGAACGTCGACTCGACGGCGCAGGAAACGGATCATGCCCATGCGACTTTGTTAGGAAATGATGTCTTAATCGTTGAAAACCTCACGCGACTCCACCAGCTCTTGCCAGGAGTCATCTATCATTTTTCTTTTCTGCCGCTTGCGTTGTCTGGCCTGGATGGCTCGCCGATCCGGGCCATTGCATGGCGTAGCGCTTGAGGGTGTATCATAAACCTGCCTCGTTAGGCACAACTTCTTTCGAGCCGCATCAATTCATTTAGGAGGGAAACAATGTCTGCACAATCACAGCCATCGTACCCAGGAACCTTCGTTCGTAGGGCTTCCGGATTAGTACGCACGGCGGGACCGCTTGATGTCCTGGCATACAACATCAACTTCATCTCCATTGGCCTTTTGCTCACATTTATGTTCCTGTTTATGCCATCGCTCTATCCCGGCGTGAATATGTATCTCTCGATGCTCATCGCCATCATCATAACGGTCCCGACGGGACTGGTATATGGCTTTTTGTCGGCAAGTATGCCTCGTTCCGGCGGTGATTACGTCTATGTGAGCCGTATTCTTGGGCCTGCCTTGGGGACAATGGCGAACTGGAATATCACCATCTGGTGGTTCTTTTATGGCGGTGTGCCTTCAGCGTTTTTTGCGCGCTATGGCATTTCTCCAATGTTGCGTGTGCTCGGTGCATACACCGGCAACACCGCTATACTAGGGGCAGCCGACTGGGTTTCCTCGGCGAATGGCACCTTTATTTTCGGTGCGTTGTTACTGATCGTTTTGACGTTGATTTTCGTGATCGGGTTGAAGCGCTTCTTCATCGTTCAAAACATCTTGTTCTTCATGGCACTGCTGAGTACCGTTCTCGTAATCGGCGTCTGGTTATTTTCCTCCCCGGAAGCTTTCCAGGGGGCATTCAATGGATCGCTCGGCAAAGCCTCTGGACAGGCCAACCTCTACTCGGCAGTCTTAGCCAGCGCAAAATCAGGTGGATTTAGTCTTGCTCAGTTCTCTTTCTATAATACGTTGCTTCCGATCACCTGGATTTATTTGAATCTAGGCTTCTCGTTCTCATCCGCATATATCGGGGGAGAAGTCAAGAATGCTAAACGCCTGCAACTCTGGGCATCACCGGCGGCAATTCTGGTAGTTGGCGCTGTAGTGATGCTGACCATCTTCGCTGCCGATCACGCCGTCGGACTCGGGTTCATCGGTTCAGCAGGTGTCATCGACTGGACCAAGCTGGGTCTCTCCTTCACACCGACTTTTAGCGAACTGGCAGCGTATAGCGCCGGCAATCTCATTATAGCTTTACTTATCATGTTTGGCTTTTTGTTCTGGTCGTATGCATGGCTACCCGGACAAATTCTTAATGGCTCACGCAACCTGGTGGCCTATTCGATCGATGGGCTGCTGCCCAGGCGCTTCAGCGAAGTTCACCCTAAATACCATACGCCGGCTTTTAGCCTGGGGGTAATGTGCGTTGCATCGATTATCTCGCTGGCAATCTACGTCTACACGCCTTACTTTGCGACACTCGTCGGCATTTTCGGCTTTATCCTGACCTTTGGCCTGACCTCTATCGCGGCGATGGTCATGCCTTATCGCGCAAAGACAATCTTCGAAACATCGCCAGTGAAATGGCGCATTTTCGGCCTGCCAGTCATCACCATTCTTGGCGCGTTGAGCATCGTCATGTGCGTCATCATGGAGTGGATCTTCTTGAGCGACCCCAATGCCGGCTTGCAGACGACGACGGCACCGTTCTTTTCTCGAATCCCTTATGGTATGGCCTGGCTCAACGTTGCGATTTTCCTGTCCGGGCTGCTGCTCTACTTTGGCGCTAAAGCGATCCAGTCCCGGCGTGGCATGAATGTGGATCTGGCCTACAAAGAGATCCCGATCGAGTAATGCGGATCAGGTGTCAAAAGATCATGAATTGGAGAACAACATGGCGTGGCTTTTTGGCAAAAAGCAGAGCGGAAAGTTGCTGCGCATCTTCTTCGCAACAGATCTGCACGGCTCTCAGCACGCGTTTCGTAAGTTTATCAATGCTGCGAAATTCTACGAGGCAAATGTGTTGATCATGGGCGGTGACGTTCTAGGGAAATCGATTATCCCGGTCGTCAAATATCGCCCAGGACGATATCGTGCCACAGTGCAGGGCGAAACCGAAGAAGTGCAGACCGAAGCCGAGCTTGAGCACCTGCTCAATCGCATTGGAGCACAGGGGGCTTATAGTAAGGTGATGAGTGTCGAGGAATACCAGGCAGTGCATTCTGACCCCTCGGCCCTTGACAATCTGTTTCATGAACTGGCGCGTCAGCGCCTCTCGGATTGGGTCGATTTTGCGGAAAGCCGCCTGAAAGGTACCGGCGTGAAATGTTATATTACCGGCGGAAATGACGATTACGAGGATACGCTGCTGCCCCTACAACGCGAGGATTTGCAGTCTGTGGTCGGGTGTGAGGGCAAAGAAGTAAGCATCTCTGACCAGCATACCATGATTAGTCTTGGCTTAAGTGGCCCAACACCCTGGAAGACACCACGCGAAACGGACGAAGAAACGCTCGCAAGCGCGATTGATGCAATGGCAGACAAAGTAGAAGCAGATCGTGCGCGGCGGACAGGTTGTAATGTATGGCGCAGGAAGCCGTTCCGTACGCGACGCCATCGAAAAATATCAGCCATTATTAGGACTGCATGGGCATATTCACGAGTCGTCGGGAGCCATCAAACTGGGTCGCACGCTCTGTATCAACCCCGGTAGCGAATACGGCGAAGGCATTTTGCGTGGCGCGCTCATCACCCTCAATAATGGTAAAATTGAGCATTATCAATTAACTTCTGGATAGGTACTGGAAGAGCGAGAAAATCTGAAGGGTACATTTTAATCAAGCTCGTTAGTTTGAACCTTGGCAATGGAAGATCGAAGTGTATTCCGAATGTTGAGTATGGTAGCCTCATCTTTATAAGATTGTCGAGGCCAGAAGAAACCTTTCAGTCCATCGTTTTTATGACGAGGCACAATGTGAATATGCATATGTGGCACACTCTGACTAATACGGTTATTAATAGCTACGAAAGTTCCATCTGCTTTTAAGCCTGCTTCAATGGCACGTTCCATGAGTTGTGCATTCTGAAATAATGGCGAGACAAGTGAAGCAGGCAGATCCGCTAGAGTCTCGTAGTGTGCTTTTGGAAGTAAAAGACAGTGTCCGGGAAAAAGAGGTCTGATATCCAAAAAGGCTAAAGATATTTGATCTTCAAAGACGATGTAAGCCGGTGCTTCAGATCGTATTATTTTGCAGAAAGCGCAGTTATTGTCAGTTTTTGTTTCGGTAAACGAAGAATCCTGCATGTGCCAAATCCTCTTTTGTCAAATAAAACTGATGAATCATTGTAGACATTATACCAGGTATACTTTACTGGAGAGAAAAAGAAGGCTCCTCTTGCAGAACTGCACTCATCGGGGTTACAATTAGAGTGGAGGTAACATGCATGAGTATAGGAATTCTCCGCAACCCTGGATGGTTCCCGGTGGCGGTACAGGCGCTGGTAGTGCTTGCCGAGACAGACGGAGCCTGTTCAAGCAGCGCAATGGCTCAGGACCTCAAGGCGCATGCCGTCTTTTTGCGACGGGTGTTGGCACGCCTGGTCCGTGCCAACCTTGTCCGGGCACGCGAAGGACGTGACGGGGGCTATCGCCTTGCCCGCCCTGCCGATCACATTACGCTTGCAGAGATCTACCAGGCCGTCACCGTGACCGACCCCTCGGAGGATACTCAGAACTTCAGCGGCGTGAACGCCCAGGTCCAGACGGTCCTGGATGAGATCGGAGCCGAAGCCGAACAACGTCTGCTCCAGGTGCTCGGCCAGTATACGCTTGCCTCCGTCCTGGAACGCATAGCGATCTCGCGTCCCCACTCGTAAGCCATCTCGTCTGTCCCCTCATAGACTACTTTGCACGTTCCCAAAACTGTACTTGACAATTTTACAGTTATCGGTTAAACTGCAATCAGGAAAGTTTCAGTCATCTGGAACACTTCTGAAACTGACTAATTTCCAGACAGACGATTTGGAAAGGAAAAAGGATCGAGTCAAAAAAACCTTCAAGACCGCCAGGTTTCTTGACTCGACCCTTGAAACATCTCTATTTCCCCAACTGCGCCACCTTTTGCTCCACATCAATGCCCATTAAGCGAGCAAGGTTGCCACCGAGGATCTTCTTCTTAGCTTGCGTGGTCAATTGCGGATAGCCATAACCCGTCACCAAATCCTCCGGTAGTTCGAACTTCCAGAAGGCGTCTAGCGCCCAGCGTGGATGCCAGATGGGCGTCTCTCCACCATAGAGAATCTTGTCCTCGCCGCACCAGAACATCAATTTGCCCATATTTTCGGCGAAGGCGCGTGGTGCTCTTACTATGAAGTTCAGCGTCGCTGCAATCGAAGCATATAGATTGGGATAGCGGACTAACTGCCAGCAAATCTCATCGATGAAAGGCAGGCCGACATGGAATATCACGAAGTTGATATCCGGGAAATTGGCGGCTGCTCCATCCATATCCCAGGCCTGAGTGTGCTCTATAGGCTGAGGACCAAGTGGCACTCCCTTATGGACACCGATGGTAGTAACGCCCAGTTCAAGCGCTTTCTCAAATACTGGGTAGGCCACACGTGGATCATCCATGCGCCAAGGGAATGGCTCACCATAATCATAGCGCACGTTATAGAACTTGAAAGCTTTCGCTCCGTACTCTTTGACCTGGCGTTCCATCAGATCCAGTGCTTTCCTGCCTTCTAGCGGATTAACCGACCCCCAGAATACTGCCCTGTCAGGATATTTCTGTGCCATTGCCGCGCATTTCTCCCATTGCGACAATCCATCGTAAAAGAGGTCGGTAAGAGGCAAGGGCTGCGCCACAATCATATCGGTTCCCGATTCCTCGAAGACCATCTGGGCGATTTCGTCGATACTCCACTCGCGCAAAAACTCCTCGGGGCTGAGTATACGTTCACCTGGAGGTGTCAGTACCTGGTGAAAGGCATACAGGTGATTAATAAACATCTGGCCTGGCTTGCCATAGGCATTACGCATGTCGAAGTTGAAGACATGACACACACAGTCAAATACAAAGGCATCATTGTCCAGCATGAGTGATATACCCCTTTCATCAATGAGATTTCTGTGTGGTAGAGAGGCCCAGTGCCTCGCGCTCAAGACGACGTTGTCGTAACGGCAATAACTGTGCCATAGGCAGCGTGAGTTTCTCTTTCGCGCTGGCACTCATGCGTTCGGGAGTCCATACTGTGTTCCAGACGATCTCCGTGTCCACCTCGCCAACCCCCTCAAGTCCACGAACCATTTGATCGATCATCTGTAAGAGATGGGTTGAGAAAGGACACCAGCCGGACGTAAGCAGTAGCTCGACACGCACGTCGCGCCCGTTCTCAGCGACCCTCACGTCCTGAATAAGTCCTAGCTCCACCACGCTGACAGCGCGTTCCTTGCAGCATGGGTCATAACAGCTTCGCAGCACCTCAAACACCTGTTCAGGTGTGACATGCTGTTCCTCACTTTCGGGCAAAGGGTACTCCTTTCCTTTTAGTTGAACTAGTTTACTACGGGGACGATCATACACAGACTGAGAAAATGGGTGTCTGTTGTAGGTTGACAATACACTTTGAGAAATTCAAAATATCTTTCTTTTATAAAGTTTATTGTTCACTTGACCAAAGTGCAAGGGGGCGATTTCTATTGCTGAAATTTCAACTTTCAAACGCTAAAAGAGTTAACATTTGAACATCGGTGAGCAGCTTTCATGCTTTAACGATCATGCACGACGAAGACGTGCAGCGTGCGTGGACCATGCACCCCCTCCACGCGGATAAGTTCGATGTCGCTGGTGGCTGAGGGCCCCGAGATCAGGGTGATGGGATGCGTTGCTCGCTCCCCCTCCTCCAGCGTTGCGATGGCCTCGGGAACCAGCCCTACCACCTGCTCCGCACGCACAACACACAGATGCCGGTCAGGGACCAGGGACAGCGCCCGCCGTCCCTGGTATACCCCACTATCCAGGATAATGGTCCCCGTTTGAGCGATACCAATGGCACAACCGGTGAGCACACCGGAGCTTTCGTCCAACTCGGCCAGAGTCAGCGGCGGATCGTCTCGCAGCGCCGCCACCCCGTCAGGAATCCAGTTAGCGGGCAGATCGGCTGGAACCACGAGCCGGATGATGCCATACTGCTGGCAGGCCTCTGCAATGGCCTGAGGCAAGGTGGTATCATTCGTGCGCGTCACTATCGCCTTGTAGTCGATGAGCCGGTCGATGAAGTCATCTAAGATAGCAGCGCGATCCCGCTCATCTCGCTCACGAAAGTCGTGCGCGACTGGAGGAGGCTCGGGCGCGTTGGCGATCGCCCCACGAATGCGCACCAGGATCGTGTCTTTCGCGGTCTGCTTCATACCTGACCACCTTTCTGTCGCTCGCGCCACCAGTCGCGGAAACTCTGCTTGGGAATCGGCTCCAGGTCACGCGCTGTTGTCCATCCCGCCAGCATCCCCGGCAAGTGGTCGATGACTCCCTTATGCATAAAGAGCCACTGCCCACGCCGCGCCAGTTGCTGCGCCTGCTCGTAGCGTTTGGGACTGGCGAAGATGTGTGCCAGCTCCCGCATCGCCAACGCCTCAGCGCTGAGGGGCGATGCCTGGCTTGTCACCTCTCCGCGCAGGTGAAGTAGCACCTCAGGGATGTTGATCATGACGGGGCAGACCTCGTAGCAAGCCCCGCACAAGGTAGAAGCGTAGGGCAAGGTCTTGGCCTGCTTCACACCCAGGAGTTGCGGTGTGAGAATGGCACCAATGGGTCCTGGGTAGACAGAGCCATAGGCATGGCCACCCGTGCGAGAATAGACCGGGCAAATATTCAGACAGGCACTGCAGCGGATACAGTGCAGCGTTTGACGGCCCACTTCATCAGCAAGGACATTGGTGCGTCCATTGTCGAGCAAAACCAGGTGGAAGGCCTGCGGGCCATCTCCCGGTGTCACTCCTGTCCACAAACTGGTGTAGGGATTCATCCGTTCGCCCGTCGAACTGCGCGGCAGCAGTTGCAGGAAGACAGCAAAGTCCTGGAATGCGGGCAGGATTTTCTCGATACCCATCACAGTGATGAGGGTCTGTGGTAACGTCACACACATACGACCGTTGCCCTCACTCTCCACCACACAGATCGTCCCAGTCTCGGCGATGGCGAAGTTGGCACCGCTCACGGCTACCTGGGCGGAGAGGAACTGCTCGCGTAGGTAGTGTCGTGCTGCTGCGGCGAGTTGGTGAGGATCGTCGGTGAGGTCCTGCCCCCTAGCAATGGTGCGGCGGAAGAGGTTGCGGATCTCGCTGCGATTCTTGTGGATGGCGGGCACCAGGATATGGGAGGAGGTTTCGCTCGCAAGCTGAATGATCAGTTCGGCGAGGTCGGTCTCAATGGCACTAATGCCCGCCTTCGCCAGTGCGTCATTGAGGTGGATTTCGTCAGTCGTGAGCGACTTGACTTTCACCACGCGATCCGCGCCGGTTTCCTGTACAATCGCTGTGATGATGCGATTTGCTTCTACCGCATCGCGCGCCCAGTGAACCTGCCCCCCGGCACGCTGAACGGCAGCTTCGAGTTGCAGCAGGTACTCGTCGAGATTGCGCATGGTACGAGCTTTGATGGTGGAGCCGGCAGCACGCAGGGCTTCCCAGTCGGGCAGTTCGTTGACAACGGAGGCGCGTTTGCTACGAATCGTGGTGGTCGCTTTGCCCAGGTTGCGGCGCAACTGACTGTTTGTCAACGCGATTTTGGCGGCCTGGGGAAACTTGGGCAGGGATTTGGACGGCATCACTTGGCCTCGCTTTCTGTGCTGGCCAGGATTTCGGCCAGGTGGATCGTCGCCACGCCAGCACGCTGGCGATGCAAGCCTCCACCGATGTGTATGAGGCAGGACGTGTCAGCGGCACACAGGACTTCGGCGCCAGTATCCAGCACGCAGCGCATTTTATCGCTGAGCATGGCGAGCGAGGTGTCGGCGTTCTTAATGGCGAAGGTGCCGCCAAAGCCACAGCACTCACGGGCATTGGGCAACTCCACCAGGTCGATCCCTTTGACCGCGCGCAGCAGTTGCAGAGGCGCATCGCCAACGTGCAGCACGCGTAGGCTGTGACAGGTGGGATGATAGGTCACGCGGTGAGGGTAGTAGGCACCGACATCAGTGACGCCCAGGCGTTTGACCAGGAACTCCGAGAGTTCGTACACGCGAGGGGTGAGCTGTTCGACGGCTGAGATAAGCGCTGCGTCGCCAGAGAGCGCAGCGGCTTTGGGGTAGAGATCGCGCACCATGCCTACGCAGGATGCTGAAGGAGCGACAATGACGTCAGCAGCGCCGAAGACCTCGACGAAGTGACGGACCAGCGGAATAGCTTCGCGCTGGTAACCAGTATTGTAATGCATCTGCCCGCAGCAGGTCTGTGCCTCCGGAAAGTCCACTGTGTAGCCCAGCCGCTCTAGCAGCCGGGTGGTGGCGATGCCCACGTTGGGAAACAGGGTATCGTTGAAGCAGGTGATGAAGAGCGCAACCTGCATTGACTGATCCTTTCACTGAAATTATACGTCCGTCATGGTGCTGAAATGCTGCGCCGCCTCGTTCCAGGGAGCCAGGTGAGTGGGTCGCGGTGAAAAGACCTGCGTAGCTGCCTTCTATGCGACGGAGCGCACCTCTTCCAGGCTATGTAGTTCGCCCAGACCCACCAGTTGCATCAGCGCGTTGCCCAGTGCCGTCGCCTCGTATGGACCTGCGATCACTGACACATTCAGCGCATCGGCCAGCCACTGGTTGAGCCGCGCGTTGCGTGTGCCGCTTCCCCACACATGCACCCCATTGATTATAACATCTTTCAGCTCGCGCATGGAGTGAAACACCTCGCGATAGCGCAACACCAGGCTCTCCATGATGCACCGTGCGAAGTCCGCCGAGGCTTCCCTCGCATGCTCGCGGCACAATCCCGCTTTTGGGTCATGACATTTCTCGCTCCCTGAGCTATACTTGTTTCTGTAATGGGTGTGAGAGGAACTGGCAGTATTGAGGGATGGGTATCAAACGAATGTATGTGTCAAGACACGAGAACGAGGTAGCCGAAAGGAAATTCATTTCACTATCATCGGAGACGTACGTTTCAACAAAGAGAGGAGCATGTTATGTTTGAAGCAATCTTCAGAATTGTAGCCCAGGTCGAAAGTAACGAGCAAGGGCAGCGAGTTTTTCGCGTCACAGAGCATGGAGCACCAGCAAACGAGAGCGCGTTCTCAACCTTTTTGGCGACGGTGTATCAGCAAGGGGTGTACCACACGCTTCAAGCTGGTGATACCTTAACGATCACAGTTCATCTTGATCTCCCTCCCAGAGAGATCGAAAGAACGGTGCGCTTTCGTGACGACCAGCAATTTGAAGGAGATGGTATGCAGGAGCCAACACCTGACCTGCTTCCGATAGTTTCAACACTGTATGAGCAGTTTCTTCAACAGGTGGATCCAGGTGATGTCTTCACGATCACGTTTCGTGTGCAGCGGCTCTAATGAGGAGAAGGGTCAGCACATCGAGCTCAAACAGAAGAAAGCATTTACTTGTATACTATCATTGTTCACCTCTTGAAGCTGAACGATTGAAAGGAGCAAGTTATGAGAGAGAAATCAAGTGGACCAAGAGTGCTTACCAAATTCAAAGACTGCCTCCGGTTGCCTTCCATCCTGCATCCACGGATGACAGGGGACCAGCGGTACACCTTGCGCATCCGGATGCGCCCCGCACTGATCCAACTGCACTCCGAGCTTCCACTAACTGAGGTTTGGACGTATGAGGGCTCTCTGCCAGGACCCACGATCGAGGTCTCTCGTGGGCAACACGTCGAGATCGAATGGGTGAACGACATCCCTGAAAGCCAGAGGTATCCCGTCACCGCCGTCACCGCGCCAGACGGTTCTCAAAATGAGCCAGGACGGAGTGGGAGACCAGTGAATCAGACCGTTGCTGCTCTACCGCCTTGGACCGTTGTCCATCTACATGGCGGTCGGACAGCGGCGATAAGCGACGGATGGACGGAGAACGGCGCCCTCTCGGGTCAGTCTACTCTCTGCAGCTATCACAACGATCAGAAAGCGACGTTGCTCTGGTACCACGATCATGCTATGGGTATCACCCGCTTCAACGTGTACGCTGGCCTCGCCGGACTCTATGTGATCCGCGATGCCGAGGAAGAAGCGTTGCACCTGCCCAGAGGTCCCTACGAAATTCCCTTACTGCTCCAGGACCGCAACCTTGATACTGCACCTGACGGATCGCTCACTGGTCGTCTCCTGCACAAAGTCGAAGACAATACCATGGAGTTTTTCGGCCCATTCACACTCGTAAACGGGATTATCTGGCCGTACCTGCCCGTGGAGGCGCGGCAATATCGACTCCGGTTGCTCAACGGCTCAAATGCGCGGTTCTATCGGCTTGTGCTCCTAGATGAGCAGGGGAATGTTGCACCAGGTACCATTACGCAGATTGGTACGGATGGAGGATTGTTAGGTCAGCCTGTTGCAGTGCCTCAAGATGGGCTCATCCTTGCACCTGCCGAGCGTGCTGACCTGGTCATAGACTTCCGTGCGTTCCGAGGTCAGCGGCTTACCCTGGTCAACACCGCAAGTGCACCTTTCAATGTGGAGCTATCTCCAAGATCCCCGGGGACTGCTGATCCAGACAATCGGCTTCCTTACCCAGAAGTTATGGAGTTCCGCGTCTCATCGGAGCAGGTCGATGATCCTTTCGTGTTGCCTTCAACCCTGTCACCATCATATCGCCGACTCGGCTACGATCAGCTCCCGCCCAACCCTATGCAGCGATACGTCGCGCTGGTGGAATACCCTCAGGGCATGTTAACCCTACGCGAGCTGGCAGAGGTACCAGACGGAGATGCGACCGCAGGTGAAGCGCTCATAACGGTGAGGGATGACCAGGGCATACTCACACACTTCCGGACCGTTGCCAAGCAATTTGAAGACAAGCTCAACTGGTACGTGACGTATGGTTCAACCGAGGTATGGAATGTTCTGAACTTGACGGAAGATACCCATCCTTTCCATATCCATCTTGTCCGATTTCAGGCACTGAGACGAGACCACTACAATACAGAGGGCTTTGATGCGAAGACAGGAGGAACAACGGCTCCTGTTAGCTTCCAGAAGCATGGCAGACTCGATTTGAACGAACAGGGCTGGAAAGACACGGTACGTGTCAACCCAGGTGAATTGATCTCGATTGCCTCCACCTTCGACGGCTTCACGGGTCGCTACATGTACCATTGCCATATGCTTGAGCATGAGGATCACGATATGATGCGCCCATTTGTCATCATGCCTGCCGCAGCCATGGCAGCTATGGATATGCCGGGTATGCCAATGCCTGTAGACAGGGAGAAGAATCAATGACGGGGATGGGGGGTGCGAGCTGTCATGCCCCATCAGCAGTCGTCAGCGCGCTCCTGTCCTGCTCAGCTTCAGCCAGACAACAGACGAGCACGCTCTGCTGGCGTGACACCAGGAGTGAAGCAAGTGGAAGTGAGATGCCATCTGCTGGAGAGTGACTTCTCCAGGACATCCGTCTAGACTATGTATAATGATGTACTGGAGATAGGCGCAATTCAGCGCGAGCATGATTAGCGGCTCGTGCGACCTGGGCGATTAGCCACTCAGCTCGCTTGGTAAATACACTGGGGGTAAAAGAGATAGCGAGCGCCGCCACAACGTGCCCTTGTGGCGCAAATATAGGAGCGGCAATACAACACGTATCGGTCGAGAACTCTTCTTTGTCGATGCTATACCCTTGACGCACAATGTCATTCAGCTCATCTACAAACCTGGATCTCTGCACGATAGTATTTGGTCCAAAAGGCGTCAGTGGGTGGACATCGAGGTACTTTTCAACAAGAGCAGGATCACTATAGGCCAGCAATACTTTTCCTAGTGCATGAGAATGGGCCTGACCGCGATAACCGACATATAGTTTCGTGACTTTGGCGGCCTGCGGAGCTTCTACAATTGCCTGTAGCACAATCTCCCCATAGCGCCAGCATGCCAGGTAGGATGGCTCTTGTGTCTGCTCGGTGAGACTGTACATTACAGAACGCAGCCGTTCTACAAGTGGTTTGGCATGTAGTCCTGGCGACCCCATGGTATCCTCTGACGGGGCAAGCGTTTCCTGACCGGCCAGGCCTTGCACAAAGGCATTGTTCAGAAAAGGAATCTGTGGGCCTAACAGGTAGATTTGGTTATGTGGGTGACGATCAAGGTAGTCGCTAGCCAACAGGGTATTGAGGATGTGGTAGCAAGTGCTTATATTCAGGCCAAGCGCATTGCTAATCTCGCGTGCCGATAGACCTTGCGGATGCTCGGCAACGAGACTCAATACCCGCAGCGCACGCTGCACCGAGTGTAACAGGTCACCTTTTTCGCCTGGGGCAAGAGCGGAATAGCGCTCGATTTGAAGCTGCCCTGCCATAGATGCATTACTCCCTATGAGCAAACAGACAGTGTACGTACAAGCAAAATATCCCTATCCTTGCAAGTATAGTGTTCAGTAAAAAAAAGTACAAGGGGGCAATTTCTATAGGCGAAATACGCAACCAACTAACCAATGGTGCAACCGCTACCATCGCATGGCCACCTGATGGTCGTTGCATTGCCAGTGGCTCTGGCGACTCAACTGTGATCGTGTGGAAAGGTTTTGGATCCTAATTCATAACACCAAATAACCGTTGTTGAGAGATTAGAAGTATGATACAATTCAATTATCCGAACTTATCAAAGCTGGCATAAAAAGTTGCATCCAACATTTAGGAAAGGAATACAGGTGCGGCTCATTTCCCTATTAGCTAGCGCGACCGAGATGATCGCCGCACTAGGCTGCCTGGACCAACTTGTGGGGCGATCCCACGAATGTGACTATCCCCCAGCGGTACAATTTTTGCCCGTAGTCAGCACTGTACAGATCGACACCAATACCAGTAGTGCTCAAATCGATGCTCAGATCAAACAGCTCGCGCAAGAAACACGGGTTCCAGAGAATGCTGCCCTACGTGCTTTGAGCATCTATGCTCTCGATGTGGTGCAATTACAAGCACTCCGACCGGATGTGATTTTCACGCAAACACAATGCGAAGTATGCGCTGTCAGCGAGCGCGATGTAATGCAAGCCGTCCAGCAACTTACAGGATTACAACCGCGTATTGTCTCATTATCTCCTTACCGATTAAGCGACGTATGGGAGGATGTATTGCGTGTAGGTCAGGTATTGGAACGTAGCACACAGGCTGAAGCTCTGGTTCAGGACTATCAACAACGACTCACACGCCTGAGAGATACCACAGCCAACCTCGGCGAGAAACCGCGTGTCACAGTGCTGGAATGGCTTGACCCGCTAATGGCAGCAGGGAACTGGACACCTGAACTGGTAGCTTATGCAGGCGGAGAAAATATCTTTGGCGAGATTGGGTTACATTCACCCTGGATCAGTTGGGAAGAACTACTTGCAGCAAACCCAGATGTTCTCGTGCTTTCGCCTTGCGGCTATACGCTTGAACGCACACTGGTAGATATTTCGCTTTTGCAGCAGCATCGTATGTGGCAATCATTGAGTGCAGTAAGAAATGGGCGCGTCTACGCTATCGATGGCAACGCATACCTCAATCGATCTGGCCCCAGGCTAGTAGAATCAGCAGAACTATTGGCTCGAGTGTTTTGGAATGAAAAGCTAAACATAGAAGTTGATGCAAATGCCTGGACGTATGTTCACTAGTAATATTAGAACCCTCGTATACAGAAATACGTCCTATCATCCAGGTACACTATGTACAAATTTGTGTTTTTTCATGTAAAATAGAGATCAAGCGAAGTTTATTTAGGTGTGGCGCTGATATTATACACGTGCGCTGTCTTTCGTAGTTGAACGAAGATAAGCAGCTACAGTGCCGGAAGTATAATGCAGACATATCAGAGAAAGGGGAATCGGCTATGGATGCAATCATTGGAAGGTATAGAGCACGCATGTTGGACAGCGGGCTCGTCTTGACACACCCTTCGGGCATCAGTTTTGACCTGACAGCAGACGAGGCATTGGAACTTCTGGATTTTCTCAAGGTCTATCGACAGGCATTAATGACCACAGAGCGTGAGACAAATCCAGAACTCGAGCGTATTGTCATCAAGGAGCTCGAAGACTAGTACAGCTGGCTTCATTTTGATTGCTTGAGAGCAGAAACAAACCTACCCCGAAATCGACCAACTCGCTCAACTTAGATGGTGAGAGCCGTATAATTTCAGGATAGGGTAAATCCGGTTACTTGCTGCAATAACGAGTAAGCTTGTTATGCTTGACCTGATCTAGGTGCCCCTGCCCAGAATAGCAAGACAATTGCTATTACAAATAGCAACAGTAGTAGACCTACCAGGCTATCAATCAAATCAGAAAGATTCCATTGGAAGATAGCTGCGCAAATTAAAGTCAATATCAGCAAAACACCCAGTATGGGAAGAATTAACATCACACTATAGCGTGATCCCGGTGCGGCTGGGCGCGGCTCGCTTCCTGTATAATCCAGGTCTGTATCAAGTGGCTCCATAAAATACCTTTCTTCGTTTTAAATATGTCCTAAAAGGTCTAGGCTACAGAGGTCTGAGCGGAAGCAGACCAACTACTTGATTCTGCATGTGACGAGAGAATCTGCGGAGTAGTGGAGGAAATAGTAGGTAGCGAACGAAATTTATTCAGATAGCGCCTCAATTCGTATGCTTTCACCTCATACGTTGACCCATCAAGAGTTGCCAGGATACTTCCATCGGCAATTGCACTACAGACTTCGGCTAGTGTTGGGATATGGTCGGACATGAGACACCTCCCTACAAAATACTGTAACTATCTATCTCATCGGCTTACCAGGTATGCACCTTCATAATCTGCACTTAAACATGAATGCAAGTACTTCCGGGTTTTACACCAGTCCTATTGTTGAGAACACTGAAGCCGAGTTTTTTATTTCACTCGCCCTAATCTAAAGGTTCCTCTTCCTCCTCTCTTTGCTTTTCATCCACATTATCTAACAAACCAGGTAGGGGGTCAATATACATGACGTGGTGAATCAGATCTATTTGTTTAATAACATCTTTGATAGCAGGAATGAGAATTTGAGAAGCATCGGGCGCCTTAATGATATAGACATCATTGCCACCTGTGACTAAGATATCAACAATTGTTCCCAATTCTCTCCCATCTAGCGTAAAGACACGTAGGCCAAGAATATCATGCTGGTAGTACGAATCGGATGGAAGTTTCGCCAGTTTGCTCAGCGGGATACATATCTCTTGATTACGCAAAGATTCAGCGGCATTGGCATCATCGATGCCTACTAATTTCAACACGATCATCTCACCTTTGTAGGGCCATGCACTTTGAATGAGATACCGAGTATGATTGGGACCAACATACACGTCATCAAGTTCCGCGAAACGATTAGGGATATCGGTGAGCAGAAGCACTTTGAGTTCGCCACGAATACCAAAAAGGGCTACCACTTTACCAATAGTAGCCCATTCTGTCTCGCTCTGCTTTGACACTTAGCCAGACCCTTTCTATAGGATCTCAAGTGAAGTATGACGGCCTTCACGCGCTCCACCGGCGCGCAAGAGCGTTCGCATTGCTTTGGCGACTCGGCCCTGACGGCCAATTACCTTGCCAAAGTCATCAGGTGCAACATGGAGTTCTAAAGCCAGAACATTCCGATCATTGCGAACCTCGCGAACCTGGACGGCTGCCGGATCATCTACCAACGATTTGGCTATGTACTCAATGAGTCTACGCATTTCTTCCCTTAAAAGATATCATTCGCCTTGAGTAGTTGCTGCGGAGGATTTCATCTGCTCGAAACGCTCCATTACCCCGGTGCGCTTGAGTAACAGCGTTACTGATTCGGACGGCTGTGCACCAACTTTCAGCCAATTCAACGCTTTCTCTTCATCAATTTTAATTGCAGATGGCTCTACAAGGGGGTTGTACCAACCAATGTTTTCAATGATACGGCCATCGCGTGGGGAGCGCGAATCGGCAACCACGACGCGATAGCTCGGAGCTTTCTTCTTCCCCACACGTTTTAAGCGGATTCTAACAGTCATATGTTTTTTCTCTCACCTCTTCCCCTCGGGCGTAATGCAACAAGTCCCTACAATGGGGGTCTATATTTAGTAGCGCCGCGTCCCAGCGCAGCACAACGAGCGTTCCTGAACGACGGCTTCATTAGGATAGCATGGAGTAATAAAATTGTCAACGTCATTTTGGTCCTTGGGGAATTTGGTGTGTCACATCAACACTCTCTATGCTATACTGTAGTCTGCAGGTAAAGTTATCAAGCAGCGCGGCGGATAACCTGCAAGTTGTCCGCCGTATCTTATTGCAACAAGGCAAAAGTAAATTCAATATTGACCGGCCTGAAAACCAAACTAGATGGAGTAAACAATGACTATTCAAGAACATAAAGCTATTCCTATTCCAAAGGTAGAGCCTCGTGAACCTACTCCTCAACAAAATCTACGTATCCCTGGCCCGACGCCCGTACCCCGTAAGGTATTGAAAGAAATGGCTCAACCAATGATTAACCATCGCGGGCCAGAGTTTGCGGCTATACTGAAGCGTGTCACTGCGCGCTTGCAATATTTCTTCCAGACAGCCTCGCCGGTGCTGACCTATCCGGCTTCTGGTACAGGTGGACAGGAAGCTGCTGTTGCCAACCTCTTCTCTCCAGGCGAGCATGTCGTGGCAATCACGATCGGCGTTTTTGGGAACCGTCTTGCCACAATTGCTGAGCGATTTGGATTACAGGTAACACGTATCGATTTTCCCTGGGGAGAGGCTGCTGATCCCACCGTCGTCGAGGAACGCCTGAAATCTCTCGCCCCTTACCGTGGGGTGCTAATGACACATAACGAAACCTCTACAGGTGTCGCCAACGATGTAGAGGCGTTGGCGACCCTCGTACGTCGCCTCAACCCCGATGCGCTTCTAGTCGTTGATGCGGTTAGCTCGCTTGGTTGCATTCCCCTGGAAATGGACCCATGGGATATTGATGTCGTCTTTACCGGTTCACAAAAAGGATGGATGACACCTCCCGGTCTTATGATGATAGCTGCAGGTCAACGAGCATGGGAGGCCAACAAAACTGCGAAGTTGCCACGCTACTATTTTGATTGGGAACTCGGGCGCAAGAGTTTAGAAAAATGGCAGCACTCAACCACGCCGCCTCTCTCGATCTTCTATGCTTTGGATGTTTCACTCGAAATGATGCTGGCCGAGGGGCGAGAGGCCATCTTTGAACGGCACCAGCGAATGGGTGACTACGTCCGCTGGCGAGCCAAAGAAATGGGGTTAAAATTACTCGCCGACCACAAGAATGCATCGAATACCGTTACGGCCATACGCTTACCCGAAGGCATCGACTCCAAGAGACTCCTCAACACCCTGCGCGAGCAGGATCACATTGTCTTTGGTGGAGGACAGCAACACCTGGAAGGAAAGATTTTCCGCGTGGGGCATCTCGGCTTCTTCGAGGAAGTAGACCTGGTGGAGGCAATGGATAAAATGGAGATGCGCCTGCAAGCTTTCGGTTTTAAAGCATAAATGAGAGGAACATGGAATAATGGGAGTGGAGCAGGGAAACGTCGCTGAAGAAATGAGGGTACTTATTGCGGATCGCATAGCGCAGGAGGGTATTGACCTCTTACGTTCGCAACTTCCAGAAGCGCAGATAGATGTACATCTCGGTCTCAAGCCCGAACAAATCAGAGGAATTGTTGGAGACTACACAGCCCTGATTGTTCGAAGCGAAACCCAGGTTACGAGTGAGATACTGGCAGCAGCAAAGAAACTCAAGATCGTAGGACGCGCCGGAGTTGGCGTCGATAATATCGATATCGAAGCGGCAACACAACAGGGTATTATGGTCGTCAACTCGCCCACCGGCAATATCGTTGCAGCTGCTGAACATACCATCGCCATGCTGATGGCATTAGCGCGGCACCTTCCTGCTGCCAGCAGCAGCATTAAAGCGGGGAAATGGGAAAAAAATCGCTTCCTGGGAGTTGAAGTACGCAACAAAGTCCTTGGCATAATTGGCCTGGGAAAAGTTGGCACAGAAGTAGCCCGACGTGCCCAGGGTCTAGAAATGCAGGTCATCGCTTTTGATCCTTATGTGTCCCCTGAACATGCTCGCAAGCTCGATGTATCCATGTTGAGTATGGAAGACGTACTCCGACAGGCCGATTTTGTGACACTGCATACTTCACTTACGAGTGGTCCGCAAGGCACTCGAGGGCTTATTGGCGCGCACGAATTAAATCTGCTTAAACCAGGAGCGCGATTGATCAACTGCGCACGAGGAGGATTGATCGATGAGAAAGCATTGCTCAACGTACTGCAACAGGATCGCCTGGCAGGAGTAGCGCTTGATGTCTTCAGCCAGGAACCAATAGGTGATAATACAATCCTGAAGCAACTGGTGGCACACGAGCAGGTGATCGCCACGCCCCACCTTGGAGCATCAACGGAAGAGGCACAATTGGGAGTCGCTACCGATGTCGCTGAACAAATCGTTGCAGTTTTGGGCGGCGGTTTTCCGCGTGCAGCAGTTAATGCACCACTTATACTTCCCGAGACGCTTAAAATACTGCAACCCTATATGCACCTCGTTGAGCAGATGGGACGCCTGTATACACAACTGCAACCTGGACCCCTTAACAAGATCGAATTTTCCTGTAGCGGTGATATAGCGAATTACGATCTGCGTCCCTTACAGGCAGCACTCATAAAAGGTTTACTTGAATCGATCTCAGATGCGCACGTCAACATGATTAATGCGCAATTGCTGGCAAAACAGTGGGGATTGGAGATCACCGAGCAGAAATCGACCATGCCAGCAGAGTTCGCCAACCTGGTAACAATGCGCGTGTTGAGCGCCAATGGCCATACTTCTTCCTTCGCAGGCAAACCTGGCTCTGGCGACGAATATGTCGAGGTCGTGAGTGGAACGGTGATGCATGGTGAGCCACGTATCGTTCGTATAGGTCGCTATTGGACAGAATTTGTACCAGAGGGCTATATTCTCTTCTGTCGCAACCCCGATCAGCCCGGCATGATCGGTCGGGTCGGTACCATCCTGGGCAAAGCCAACGTCAATATCCGGCACATGGATGTTGGGCCCAGCGTACGCGCACCGCATGCTCGAGACCCAAAGCGTTCTTCTGATACCGCACTGATGATTATCTCGGTCGACGACCCCATTCCCGGTTGGGCGCTTGCAGAGATCGATGACACAGGAGACATTTTTGGACTAACATTAGTGAGGTTGTAGGAGCGGCTATTACGCTCCTATACCTCTATCGATTACAGCGATCTTGCTCTGCTAATTCCTCTTTCTTAATCCGTCTCTAACATGAGTGGTTTAAAATGGGGTAGATCGAAAACTATAAAAATAACAATTTCTCATATCTAAACGTAGATATAACTAAGTGTCTAAACGTACATATAACTAAGTGAAAGAGAAAGAATGATATCATGGCAACAGTCAGCCCGCAGCCTACGAGAGAAAAAACCCTTATCAGGCCCACCAGAGGACAGGCCCGGTTTGCCTTTACCATCCTGCTCATCATTAATATCCTAAACTATGCAGACCGCTACCTTCTTCCCGCGATACTCCCGAAAATCCGGGCAGACCTCGGATTGACGCCGTTTCAAGAAGGTCTGCTTGGTTCATCGTTTCTACTCGTCTATGCACTTGCTACGTTGCCAGTCGGCGTCTGGGCAGATAGAAGCATACGCAAGAACATCGTTGCCTTTTGCGTAGGAATCTGGAGCGTGGCAACTGCCCTGGCAGGCTTCACACACAATTTCCTGCAGTTGTTCAGTGTACGTGCCATCTTAGGTATAGGCGAAGCGGGTTACGCCCCGGCCTCTCTTTCGCTGCTAGGCGATTTTTTCCCCAAAGCCAAACGAGGCCGGATTCTCTCCTATTGGTCGGCGGGCCAATTGATCGGCGCAGCTTTTGGTGTTACCGTTGGTGGGCTGGTCGCCGATGCTTTCGGCTGGCGACCAGCATTCTTCATTGTCGGCTTACCAGGCCTGATTGCTGCATTTCTGGCATGGCGTATGCTGGAACCCACACGCGGCACATTTGACGATGGGGAAAACAACGAAGGCGAGGCGGTTACTGCACAGGAACACGCTAGCATAGGAAAAGACTTCTGGGGCTCCGTGAAAAAACTGCGCCAGATTCCAACCTATTGGACATTAGTTGTCGCTCTCGTGTTTAGCTTCTTCACGGTCGGTGGTACTACATTCTGGCTTCCAACTTACTTTGTAGATACGTTTCATCTTTCAGTAAGCCGCGCAGCAATCATCTCCGGAGGAGTTCTGGTGGGCAGCGGGTTGATCGGCACAATAGCGGGAGGCTGGTTGGCAGACTTTGTGCAGCGCCGCCGACCCGAAGGGCGTTTGCTGGTCGCAGCACTCGGCTTCCTTGTGGGAGCCCCCATCGTGCTAATTGCACTCCTCATTCACAACCTGCCGCTTTTCATTGCAGTGTTCGTCGTTGGCGGCATTTCTCTCACTTTCTGCATTGGTCCATTGAATGCAGTGATCCAGGACGTTATCGTTCCCGGAATGCGTGCCACCTCTCTTGGCCTGGCCCTACTCCTTGCCCATTTACTCGGTGATGCCGCCGCTCCAACTGTAATCGGTGCAATAGCGAATGTCCGTTCACTCTTCTTTGCTTTTATCACCCTGGCGCCAACATTCCTGTTCCTGGCGGGGTTGGTTTGTCTCCTGGGTTTGAGAACGGTTGCACGCGACATGCACCATATGCAAGAGCAGATGCACGCACAAGAAAAAGCCGGTTGAAAACAAAAAGACGACCTCTATCTTAAAGATAGAGGTCCTTCAAGGAGCGGGTTACGGGATTCGAACCCGTGATCTCAACTTTGGGAAAGTCGCATGTTGCCACTACACTAAACCCGCATGTTCTCAACTGACAACGTGGAGTATAGTCGATTGAAATGCAAAAGTCAAGGTCTTGTGAGGGCTTCAGGATATTTTTGACCCCGTTTTTGCTATAAGTATGGTATCATCAAGGTAATAAGCAGGACTACCACTATCCTAGTATGATTCATAATATACTAGGAACACATTGAGAAATTCGCACGTATGGCTTGCTTAGCAGGAGGGCTCCATGGGCTTCTTTTCACGCCTTACAAACATCTTTCGTATTCGTGCCAATGCAGCACTAGATAAAGCCGAAGAACCTGGCCAGGTTATGGACTATTCGTATAGTAAGCAACTCGAGCAACTGCAACAGCTTCGCCGCTCGATTGCCGATGTTGTTACTAACGAGAAACGCCTTGAAATGCAGCAGTCACAACTTATTGAGAAGATCAATACACTTGATCACCAGGCGATGCAGGCATTGCAGGCAAATCGTGAAGATCTCGCACGGATGGCGTTACAACGCAAAGAAACTCTGCTGGTACAAATCAATAGCTATGAACAACAACTAGCGCAGTTGAAAGTCCAGGAAGAAAAGTTGATAAACATGGAGCGCACCATCTCTGCTCGCGTGGAAGCATTCCGCACGCAAAAAGAGATGGTAAAAGCACAGTATAATGCAGCACAGGCGCAAGTGAAGATCAACGAAACGATTACAGGCATTTCCGATGAAATGACGGAGATGAATCTCGCCATGCAACGGGCACAGGACAAAGTATTGTCGATGCAAGCTCGCGCAAATGCGATGGAAGCACTAATCGAGCAGGGGACGCTCGGCGAACAAGGAGCGCTTGGACCAGGCTCTGGCGACACGCTAGACCGTGAACTGCAAAAGATCGCTACGGAACAGAATATAGAATCCCAGTTACAAGCAATGAAACAGCAATTGCAACTTGGCGGTCCGAATGCACAGCAGAGACAATTAGAAGGGCCAGCCTCGTAACAATTTGGCTAGCCCTTCTTTTTCTCTCTTTCTTTCTTTGCTTTATAGAACGATTTGGGTTTTGGATGGCGTTCAGTATCGATATATGCCGCTGGGGCCGCATCTTCGCGAGCCGAAACCTCGAATTCGTCACGCTCGCTCAGAAGCTCTTGCAGGTCGTTGTAAACATTATAATTATCGCTGGCTTCCCGCATGCGTAGCATATGACGCAACACTTGAATCTGGCTAATGTTCGTCTTGTCCCCTTTGGCTGCCTCAGCCCTCTTCAGGAGTTTTTCCACTAATTCCATACTATCGTCATGAGCGCCAATACCCTCAAGCCGCTCGTGTACCACTAACAGTTGCTCATACAAATTCATGTAGCTCTCTCCTCATAGTTGTGGACCTCTTTCCCCTGAAGCTAATGGTAACATAGCACATGCCACACGTCAAATTTTAGTTTATTCATCCAGTTTAGCAGCTTCTACGTTTACAAGGTTCGTGTAGAATGTACTACCGCCATCGAAGTCTGCCAGGCGATCAGACGTAGTCCAGTTAACGTTGCGCTGATCGGGGCTGAACTTTGGCCACCAGACCGTCGTAGTCGCCAGGACGCCCGGACGAATATCATCGGTCACCTCAGCAACCAGCCTGCACCAACCCCGTTCGTTACTCACACGCACCAATTGTCCATTACGAATATTTCGCGCAGCGGCATCAGTCGGATGAATACGCAATGTGGGAGCACCTTCTTTGGTAATCAGTCGCTCCTGATTGCCAAAGGTTGAGCTGACAAAATGATGAGCAGCTGGACACAGAAGCGGCAGGCGAGTACCAGAGGATGCCTGTACAACCCCTCCAATGCTTGATTCTAACTCAGGCTCCCAACCAGGAACGGGATCATATCCTTTGGCTGCTGCCGTCGCCGAATAAAACTCTACCTTACCTGATGACGTGTGGAAGATACCATCTGCAAAAGGAACCTCTTCATCAGCTGGAATAGAAAGGGGAATAGAGCCTTCTGCTTGCAGCCGTTGCAACGTAATACCGGCCAGTCTTGGATTTTGTAGCGCTGTTGCCTCCATGATCCCACGAATCACTTCATTGGCATCCTCATGCAACCATGGCTCGTCGAAACCCATCTCGGAAGCGAGACAGCGCATCACATCCCAATTACTGCGAGCCTCTCCTTGAGGGGCGATAGCAGGCATGTTGTATTGCAAAGAAAGATGTCCATATGGTTTATGCAAGTCAACATGCTCCAGCTGACTGGTAGCGGGTAAGAGTATATCAGCATAGCGTGCCGTATCCGTCTCGAAAAGTTCATGCACCACTGTGAATAAATCATCACGCATCAAACCCTCGACGATCTTGCCCGCATTCGGTGAGGAAGCAATTGGGTTTGCGTTGTACACAAAGAGTGAGTAAACGGGTGGATCCGCTTCTCCGGTTAAGATCGCACCCAGGCGATTCATATTTAATGAACGTGGTGCTGGCGGGCAGGCTGGATCATGTGCATGTGTTATTGCTTCGCTATTCCATTTTAACCAATCACTGGTGCTATACATAAGTCCACCACCCAGCAAACCGTACTGTCCTGTAATAGCTGGAAGGCAGGCAAGAGTACGCACAGTTTGACCACCATTCGTATGCCGATTGATGCCATCAGTGACACGCAGCAAAGCCGGAGTGGTTGTGGCGTAGGCACGCGCGAGGTCAAGAATTGTTTCAACACCAAGTCCCGTTATCTGCGCGGAGCGCTCAGGTGGAAACTGCATAATACGTTCCAGCAGTGATTCCCACCCGATGGTGTGTGCTACTATCCAATCGGGCTGATGCAATCCCTCTACCACCATCACATGCATCATGGCGAGGGCCAGTGCTGCATCGGTGCCAGGAAATGGTTGTATATGCTGGTCCGCTGAACGCGCCGTCAGAGTTCGAACAGGGTCAATCACGATAACACGGGCGCCCTTACGCTGGGCTTCCCGTAAAAAAGGCATGAGATGTGGTGCGGTGCTGGCAGGATTGCTACCCCAGATCAAAATTAGCTTACTATGAACCAGCATCTGAGGAGGGGGAGATAGACGCGCCCCAAGCGTGAGCATGATGGCTTCTTCAGCAGCAGCACCGCATATAGCCCGCTCGAGCCGGCAAGCTCCCAGGCGATTCCAGAAGCGGGTATTAGTGACAGAATTGTTGACCAGCCCCAATGTACCTGCATAACTATAAGGTAGGATGCATTGCGCCCCGTGTCGTGCGATGATATCTCGCCAATGTTCCGTGATCTCGGCGATGGCATCTTCCCACGATATACGCTCGAACGAGCCGTTGCCCTTTAGGCCAATACGCCGCATTGGGTAGAGCAATCGTCCAGGGTGATAGACACGATCCAGGTAACGATTAACTTTGGCACAGAGCCAGCCGCGCGTCACTGGATGGTCACTGCGACCACGTACACTGACTGCGCGTCCCTGGTCATCTACTTGCGTTTCCAGCGCACAGCAGTCAGGGCAATCATGTGGACAAGCACCATAGACAACACGGAGATTGCTACTTTCCTCGATTTGGACAGACGGTTTGGGGGACATGCAACATCCTTTCGATACATTCCAGGCTTACGATTGGTACTGTAACTGTGCAACATGATATCTTTGCACGTCAAGAGCCAAAGAGGGATGGTGAGGGGAGCCAGGTTACGGGAGGAAGTTTCCAGAATTAGTCCCAGGATCCCGTTGCTGTTAGCCAATCAAGAATGATCTCAGGCATATGCGACATTGCGCCCTGTCGTTGTGAGCATTGTGGTAAGGTATGCAGCACCGTTGCGCCATAATCCTTCGAGATGATACGGCGATCAAAAAGTACAACGGCACTGCGGTTAGAGCTGCTCCACGCAAGTCGATTCAGTGCCCGGCGTATACGTAGAGAAGCCATTGGCACCGTTACCTGGTGCAGTTGGTCAGAATATTGTTCGGCACGGGCAGCAATCGGAGGGTCATTCAATACAGGCATCGGTAGGCGTGCAAGCAGAATACAGGCGGGAGTTCGGCTAATCTCATCTGCACCATCCCAGAAACTGCCAGTACCGAGTAATACGACTCGCTCCTGTGTGTGGTACATCTGCCAGAGTTGGCGTGGAGAGCCATCGATACCATGCCCTAAAACCAGTATGCCACGTGCTTCCAATAATGGTTTAACTGAACCGTATGAACTACGTAATGCAGCATACGAAGTGAAAAGTACAACTAACTGACCATCAAGCATTGTAGCAAGCTGTACGATTGCTTCATCCAGGTGACGTTGATACTGGGGCATATTTGGTTCTGGAATATCATTGGGCAGGTAGAGTAATGTCTGTTCGTGATGTTCAGTGACAACGGAAAGTGCCGGACATACATCGGCATCGAGGCCAAGGCGACCACGATAAAATGAAAAATTGTGATCCACCGAGAGTGCTACACCTGCAAAAATGGCACTTGCATTAGGTGTAAGTACGTGCTCTCTCAAGAGAGCGGACGTCTGTGTATGCTGAGCATGTAGGACAGGTGAACTTTCTGTATCGTGAATCGATGACACTTGCGATGCCGAGGTTGGAGCGATCGTGGTTAATTCGGGTTGGCGCTGTTGTGCGAAAGGAGGTGGTGCTGATGGCATGCGCAGCCAATACACCATTGCATCTTCCTTATCAATGTCATTAATGCCATTACTATTTACCATTAAGGCTTGCTGACCGAGCTGTTTTTGATCAAGAATTCGTTGGGCAAGTGCAGCCAATTCCCAGGCCAAGGATTCGTCTTCTCTACTCCCAAGATCCAGTCGATGGCGGTTACGTTGTGTGGTAAGCAGGATGTTTTCTGCCACATGGATAAGGTCAATAACCGACTGTAGACGTTGAGCAGCCTGTTGCCAGGCTTGCTCTACTTCTATCCACGTGGCCAGATTACGTAGCTGCGCGGTAAGTCGTAGTGGCTGATCGATACGCTCGTGATTCCTTCCTCCGTAGTTACGTCCGCCAACCTCGACCTTTCCCTTATCCCGAGTGCCACTATTCACCCCTTCCTGGAGAAGATTACCCAGTGCAATAAACAATTTATCTACAGCAGTGCGAGCCTGATGTAATACCTGAAACCAGAGAAGTATACGCGCATCAAGCTCCGATTTGCCGACTGTTGGAGTAGTCGAAAGGCCTCCTGGTCCATTCTCTCTTAATGCAGGCGCTGCAAGGGCGAGCAAACCCTGGTAGTGGCTATCTGGTAATTCAACACCGATGGTGTTCAACATCTGAAGAAGGCGTGTATGATCAAGTTCTGCACTCTTCCAACGTGCGCTCTCTTCTTCCAGGAGATCAGCATCGAGTATCAACCGATGCTCAAAAGCTTGCAACAACGAGTGTGGAGAGGAGAGGTCATCAAGAAGTCCGGCATGCGTGGTCACAACAATTCTGGCGGCTTTTACGCGCTCTTCTGCCCGGCTTACAAAGCAATACCCTTTTTTCCGGTAGAGGCACCTTTGATAAGGAGTGCCTCCTTTACCATCAGCCAGGGAAACACGTTCTACTCCGGAGGAGATACGCTCCCATGCAGATATTTCCTGGGGCAACATGGTCAAATCACTACGTTCGCCCGTCATGGTTTGTTGTGCCCACAGTGCCAGTTTGGCTAATCCTCGTGCCTGCTCTGCAGAAAGTTCGCCACTGGTGCGGCGTAAAGCTGATCCAAACCAACGATGGACGCAAAGATAACCATCTCTCTCGGCCAGGTAAGCTACCGGCAATTGACCCTTGAGGTATGCTTGCAAACGCGGCAGAACACGCTCGACTAAACGTCGTGCCCCCTGTTGATTAGTACAGGCAATGACAAGACGCCTTGGAGGTACATGCTCGCCCTCAGCGCCAACCGGTGGTTCGCAGAGCCACTCCAGAGCAGGCAATAAAACCGGCGTGTAATCGTTGGCTCCGATAGTAACTTCGATAATTAAGGACTTATGGTCCTCCAGTGCCTGACGTACCGCTTTATACCCTGTTTGATAGCCAACGTGCATGTAAGGATGCAGGAGCTGTGCATCCTGCTCCATTTGTTGGAATTGTACTGGATCTTGAGCATCAACGGTGAGAGATGGCATTGTCGATCCTTGCGGTACTTCATTGCTAAGGAATGTAGTTCCAGAAGATGGTATTACTTCTTCAGGAATTATCTCGACGAGAGTTTCCAAGCTATCGGTGATTGGAACATCCACCGATGAAGCAAGAATTGAGGATAGTGTTTGTTCCTTGTGGGAATCCACGAAGACGATCTCTTCCGACTTTTTATCCTCTATTCCCGGCCCTGGCTCATTTTGACTAGCAATAGCGAAAGAAAGTACACGAGGATCCATTCCCAACTGCGCAGCAAATTGATCACCTAGACTTCCACGCAGGGGAGCCTGTCGCAAGCCATCTCTAGCCATTCGATCGCGCAATTCCTGGCGGAAAAACGCCAGGAGAGGCCAGTCACGAGGCGCATCCAGGTTTGCCAGGTCTTTGAGAAGAGACAAATCAATAGCCTGGAGTCGTTGATGCAGTACCAAAAAAACTTGCATCGCCAGGACGGTATCCACCATGGCACGGTGTCGTCCAGATGCTACAGGTACATCCAGGGCCTGAGCTACTTGCCCCAGGTTATAACTCGGTAACGAGGGGAGCAAGACTGTCGCCAGCTCGAATGTATCAATGAGAGGATTGTTACGAACGAGTCCGCGTCGACGCAAAAAGCCAACATCGAATGGGATGCTATGGCCCACAATAGGAAAATCGCCGAGAAAAAGTTGCAATTGCCTGGCGATCGATTCAAAGTTGGGAGCATCGGCTACATGTTGAGGAGTGATGCCTGTCAGCCGCTGTACACGAAAGGGGATTGACCGTCCAGGGGAAACAAATGTCTCCATCTTATCTAATATCGTAGCCTCTTGAAACTTGATCGCTGCAATCTCAAGAATCGCATCCTGTTCTGCATGCAAACCTGTCGTTTCCAGGTCAAGCGCCACGCGAATTGGGGGCTTTTTTACCATGAGCATTCCTTAGCGTCTCTCTGATAGTCACGAGGGCACTCTATAGATGAGGCCAGTCTTCAAGCAATTTACGAGCGGATTGTGCGGCACGAGCACGATGGCTGATACGATTCTTGATTTCTGGCGCCAGCTCAGCAAGTGTCTTTCCAAATTCGGGTAAGAAGAAAATGGGATCATAACCGAACCCGTATTTCCCTCGCGGGCTATTGGCGATCACTCCCTCTATTACCCCCTCGACAATACAAGCATAACCAGATGGTTCGGCCAAGGCGATTGCGCAACGAAAACGTGCAGTACGCTGTTCCACCGGACGCTCTTTCAACTGCTCCAATATACTACCGAAACGCACTTCATAAGGTGTTTCTCTACCTAGATATCGAGCAGAATAGACACCTGGAGCGCCTCCAAGCGCATCTATCTCTAAACCGGAATCATCGGCTAGAGTGAGCATTCCTGAAGCCAGAGCATAAGTGCGAGCCTTCAGTTCCGCATTCTCAGCAAAGGTAGTTCCTGTTTCCTCTACTTCTCTATCCAAATGAAGATCTTTTAGAGACAGTAGTTTCAAAGGTAGGTCAGAGAAAATAGCACGAAATTCCTCTAACTTATGAGGATTGTTAGTTGCCAGTAATAGAGTACGCATAGGATCTCTCTAGGTGTAGGGATCGATCAGCCTGGAATTACCAATTCTATTGGTTCACAAAGACTCCCCTAGGCTTCCTTGATGCAAGTTCTTATGCAATCACGAACGTATAGCAGAGTTTCGGTATCAATATATCCCCATTATCCGAGCATGAAGAAGGTATCCCTGAAATATTGGCCCTTATATTACCATATTCGTGATTTGTTGTCGAGTTTGAATTGAAAAGACTTTATGACGAAATGCATAGTGAAACCAATAGATGCGTTTCTACCAAATTCACTTAGTTACAGGTAAATAAAGCTTCGTTTCATACATTCATTGAATCAGATAGTACTAACCAACTACAATAGATAGTAAGTTGTCTCTTTTATTCTATACCAGACGTATAGTAAATGTAAACCCACAAATTAGCTAACAATAGAACGTATATCTAAGCAAGCATCCGCCAAAGTTGCTTACTTTACCAGAGAGGATCTTATGAGTATTCAATGCCTATCGAACATCGCAGTAGATACTCAGGTAATGGCTTACCTTGCACCCAATATGCCAGGATTGCAGGAATTTCAAGATAGATCCCCACGAAAATCCTGCCTGGATCTTAATTCCCTTGCAAAACTTCAAAATAGACTAAACAACCGGGCGTTAATGAAATATAAGCATCTACAACTGAAGCAGGAATTTTCTGAAGCGATATCCAAGCTCACACCTGTAATGAAAGCTAGAGATGCGCAACTTTATAGGCACTCATGGCGAGTCCAATCCCTTGCGAATGCTTTGACTTCCAATCTGAATCTTCCAGAAGACGAGATGTTGACGTTTGAGTTGGCGGCATTCTTTCACGACATTGGTAAAATGAGCATAAATGACAAGATATTATATAAACCGTCAGGCCTCACACGACAAGAATTCGAGGTAATTAAAGGGCATCCGACACACGGCGCAAAGATGTTAAGCCACGTTAAAATGTTAAAGAACGTGGTACCTTTGGTTTACCACCACCATGAACGTTGGGATGGCAATGGTTATCCTGATGGAATACGTGGTGAAGCTATTCCATTTGGGGCGCGTATTATAGCAATTGTTGATGCTTTTGAGGCTATGACTTCTCAACGAAATTATCAGGATCGACGTACGCCACTGCAGGCCTTGGAAGAACTCAACAAGCATGCGGGAACACAATTTGACGCACAGTTAGTGGAATTTTTCTGCAAGTCTCTCGAAACGACTTTCAGGGATTCTATCGATGTGCGATAGGTTTCTAATTACTAGTGTTTTTCCAATCAGGTTTGTATCACTTGTATCGTTTGTATCAGTTGTAGCACTTGTATCCTTTGTATCGTTGTGTTACCTGGTACATAAAACGGGGAGATTTTCGGGGGAATATTTCCCATTGCCGAATTGGTCTTTGGATTATGCGCCAGGTGTTTACTCGTTCTTCATACAAACCCCTGGCCATGGAGTGGTGAATGCAACTGGTTGGTAGTATACAAAGCGAGACAAACCGGACAGATACCTTCATTCCATAGTTCAAGATGATGTCTCCCTCCGCTTTCTGTTTCAGTTCTTATTACATAGCTACGGGAAAATGCAACGGTGGGATTACTTTGTTTTAACACGCTCTACATGTACCACTTTTGATGGCTTTAGGCACACGGACTATACAAGTGCGGTACGCAAAAAAATGCTTGACATGGGAAATAATCCAGGGGTATAATCGCTTACGTCAGGTACGCTTTCTGATGCTTTGCAAGGGCATTCAGACTGTGCTAAACCCCAAGCCGATGTAGCTCAGTGGTAGAGCAATCGCTTCGTAAGTGATCGGCCGTCGGTTCGAATCCGACCATCGGCTCTTATATTTCATAGTCATGTGCCCATTTCACCCCCTTTTGCTGATTATTCTTCGTTGCATGCAATCGCAATATTGCTTTGGAGCCTATCGGTACATCGTCCACGGGTACTAAGTAGACTTTACTCATTTCGGGTGAGTAGACTCCAAAGTAATCGGCTTCCCCTTTGTATCCTTTTCTCACATGCGGCTTTCCTCCAACCCTGGCATAGGTGATAGCCGTATTAAACTCAAGACACCCGCACTCCTCAAGGTATCGCGCCGTTTTACATTGTATCCGTATGAGTTTCCCATCGTCATCGATCGCAATGTCGTAGCGATGGTCATGTCCCCAGGGTATGAGGCATTCATATCCTAATTGTACCAACTTTGCCAGGATGATGCTCTCCGTGATTTCTCCTTATATGTTACTATTTTCCCAAGCCCTTTCGACCAAGGGCTGGCAGGGGTCTCCCTGCTGGATACGCACTGCCGGGGAAAGACTTCGTTCTCCACACGGCTTGACCGATAAAGAAAGATCGTTCTTCCCCTGGCAGCTTTCCTGGGCCAATCGATGA
>WNFA01000750.1_pt1 | contig 31626 bp, 34 predicted proteins | sample 5400481 | NCBI WGS metagenome assembly WNFA01 (sample SAMN13153340, study PRJNA577476) | soil metagenome | isolation source: 120 cm saprolite under Douglas fir tree site 2 hole 1 replicate 2 | place: USA:California | collected 2015-04-18 | reverse complement strand
TCTGGGCCACGCTCGGCAAGACCGTCGTCTACGTCACCCACTCACTGGAGGAAGCGCTGCTGCTGGGCGACCGCATCGTGCTCCTCACCGCGCGCCCCGGGCGGGTGAGCCAGGTCTACGCGGTGGATCTCGGCCGGCCGCGCGGGCTCGAGGTGCGCGGGTCGCCCGCCTACGGCGCGCTGCTGGAGAAGATCTGGTCGCAGCTTCGCGAGGAGGTCGTCCGCGCGATGGCGGAAGACCGGGGCGGGGAGCACGCATGAGAGCGCCTGGCGGCCGGCTCGCGGAGCGCTGGATCGCCGTCGGCTCGCCGATCGTCCTGTTCATCGCCTGGGAGTGGGCGAGCGCGACAGGCCTGCTTCGCGAGGCGTTCTTCCCGCGTCCCTCGACAATCGTCATACACCTACGCCACCTCGCAGCGGACGGGACGCTATGGGACCATACCGCGATGACGCTCATCCGCATCGGGTGGGCGTTCGCCCTGGCCGCAGTCCTCGGGGTGGGGATCGGACTTGCCATGGGGCTCTGGCGCCAGCTCCGGGAGGGGCTCGATCCGGTCTTCGCCGTGATCTACCCGATCCCCAGCATCCTGTTCTTGCCGCTCGTGAGCTTCCTGGTGCCCCCCGGTGAGATCGCGCTGGTCGTGACGACCGCCGTGACGTCCTTCTTCCGCATCGCCTTTACCACGACGCACGGCGTTCGGCAGATCGACCGCCTCGTCGTCGAGGCCGCCGTCCATTACGGGGCGCGGGGCTGGCGCCTCTTCGCCACGGTGCTCCTGCCTGGGGCGTTACCATTCATCTTCACCGGACTCAGGCTCGGGCTCGGCTTCGCCCTGATCGTCGTCGTGGCGGTCGAGATCGTCTCGACGAGCCGGGGGCTCGGGGCGCTTCTCTGGCTCTCGTGGCAGATCCTCAAGGTCGAGGACATGTACGCGACCTTCTTCGTCATTGCGCTTCTCGGCGCCGTCCTCTCCTATGGCCTGGCGGCGCTGCGGACGCGGCTGCTGCCGTGGGTCCAGGACGTAGCGGAGCGGTCGGGATGAGCCTGGCGGTGCCGGCGGTCCTGCTCGTCCTCTGGGAGATATGCTCGCGACACGCAATCGTCTCCCCGCGCTACTTCCCGCCGCCAACGACGGTCGGATGGGTGCTGGTCGACGGCTTCGCCGCCGGCGACCTCGGCACGCAGGCGCTCGTCACGCTCACTCGGCTGGGCTTCGCCTTCGCGACCGCCGCCGTTCCCGGCGTGCTTCTCGGCCTCCTGATGGGGATGGCGCGTCCGGTCCGCGATGCCGTCGAGCCGTACATCGCGTTCATTTTCCCCGTGCCGAAGATCACACTGCTGCCGTTCTTGATGATCATCCTCGGGGTCGGCGAGCCGGCCTTCGTGTTGACAGGCGCGACGTCGGCGTTCTTCCAGATCGTCATCAGCACGCTCGGCGGTGTGCAGACGATGGACCCGCGACTCCTGGAGGTCGGGCGCAACTATGGCGCTCGCGGCGCGCGGCTCTTCTGGAAGGTGATCCTTCCGGCCGCGCTCCCGGCGATCTTCACGGGGCTGCGGCTCGGGCTGGGCCTCGCGCTCGTCGCGCTCGTCGCCGTCGAGTTCATCGCGGCGAAGTCGGGTCTCGGCCATCTCGTCTACCGCCACTGGCAGATGCTGAGCACTCCGGAGATGTACGCGGCGTTCGCGCTCGTCGGGGCGCTCGGCCTTCTGCTCACGCGGGGTCTGCGCGCGGTCCAGGCCCGCGTGCTCACCTGGCAGGAAGAGATCGGCCGACTCTAGGTCGTTGTCAGAGCAGCGTGCACGCTTCCTCGAACGCGAGCCGCGGCAGGCGCTGGAGCACCTTGGTCGGATCGCCGTGGCCCACGTTGCACAGGAAGTTCGACTTGATCCGGCCGTCGGGGAAGAACGCCGCGTCCACCTTTGCGTTGTCGAACCCCGACATGCCGCCGACGTCGAGCCCGATCGCGCGCGCCGCGATCATGAAGTAGGCGCCCTGGAGCGTGCCGTTGCCTTCGTCTTGTCGACGTTGCCCGGGCTCAGCGCCGGCAGCAGCCGCGCCTTCGCCTCCGGCGTCCGGACGAAGAGGATCCGAGCGGGGCAAGAATTCGCGCTCGTCGGACCGTACCGCATGATGTCGTAGATGGCCCGAAGCTGATCGTCGGTGACAGGCGTGGGGAGCCAGCCGTTCTGGGTCCGGGCCTTGCGAAAGATCAGATCGAGCGCGGCATCGTCGAGCGTCGGGCGCACCTGGCTCCTCCTTTGGGAGAAGGGGGCTCCGCCCCCCTCTCGACTTCCCTGCGAACGCGCGGGGGCGTGAGGCCGCCCCTTCTCGCCCCCCGGTCGTCAGTTGGCCTTTGCGTCCTGGATGGCCCGCCACACGCGGTCGGACGTCAGCGTGTCGCCGCGCGGCATCGCATAGTCCATGAACGACGCGGTCAGGAGCTGACCGGACTCCCGGTCGTAGACGACCTGCTCCATGAGCGCCTGGCCCACGCCCTGCGCCACGCCGCCGTGGATCTGGCCCTTGAGGGTCACCGGATTGATGACGGTGCCCACGTCGTCGACGATCACGTAGCTCACGATCTCGACGGCGCCGGTGTCCGGATCGATCTCCACCTCGCACACGTGGCAGCCGTTGGGCCACGTGGCCTGCTTGGGCGAGAAGGTCCCGGTCTCGTAGAGCCCGGGCTCGACCCCCGGCGGCAGCTGATTGGGTTGGAACGCGGCGCGCGCGACGTCCTTGAGGACGACGGCGCGGTCCGTGCCCACCACGCCGAACTTACCGTCGACGAACGTGATGTCCGCTTCGGCCGCCTCCAGCAGGCGCGCCGCGATCTTCTTGCCCTTGGCGATGACCTTGTCGGCGGCCGTCCAGAGCGCCGTGCCGCCGATGACCGTCGAGCGGGAGCCCATGGTCCCCATGCCGAACGCGACGCGGTCGGTATCTCCATCGACGTAGAGGACGTCGGCGGGATCCAGACCCAGCCGCTCGTTGAGAATCTGCTTGAACGTGGTCTCGTGCCCCTGGCCCTGGTTCTTGCTGCCCATCAGGACGGTCGCGCTCCCGCTGGGCGCGAACCGGATCTCGGCGAACTCGGGCTGCGGGCCAGCCGCCTGCTCGATCGCGTTGACGAGGCCGAGGCCGCGCAGCTTGCCGCGCCGCCGCGCCTCCTCGCGCCGGACGGCGAACGAGGCGACGTCGCCCAGCTTGTGCGCCTTCTCCATGCTGGTCGGAAAATCGCCGCAGTCGTAGGTCGCGCCGAGCGCGTTCCTGTACGGCATGGCGGAGGGCGGGATGAGATTCTTTCGTCGCAGCTCCACCGGATCGACGCCGAGCTCGCGGGCGGTGTCGTCGATCAGCCGCTCGAGGACGTAGGTCGCCTCGGGGCGCCCCGCCCCGCGGTACGGCGCCGTCGAGTTCGTGTTGGTCATGACGCTCGTCACGTGCACGTAGGCGGTCGGAAACGCGTAGACCCCGACCAGCGTGACCACGTTGCTGAAGGTGGCGAGCAGATTCCGGTCCGAGGAGACATACGCGCCGACGTTCGCCAGGGTGTGGACGCGCATGGCGAGGAAGCGACCGTCGGCATCGAGGGCGAGCTCCGCGTCGCTCACGTTGTCGCGCGCGTGCTCGTCGGCGAGGATCGCCTCGCGGCGGTCGCACGTCCACTTGACGGGCCGACGGAGCTTTCGCGCCGCCCACAGGACGAGCCGGTGCTCCGGATACTGCCAGCCCTTGGTGCCGAAGCCGCCGCCGACATCGCCGGCAACGACGCGGATCCTGTGCTCCGGGATCTTGAAGATGTTGCTGGCCAACGCGTTCCTCACGCGGTGGGGGTACTGGACGTCCGCGTAGAGCGTGTAGCGGTCCTCGTTGGGGTCGTAGACGCCGAGCGAGCCTCGGGGCTCCATGTACTGCGCGTGAACCCGCGTGATGACGTAGCGGCGCCGGACGACACGATGGGCCCGCGCGAAGGCCGCGTCGGTCGCGGCCTTGTCGCCGGACTCGAAGACGTTGGAGACGTTGTCGGGACACTCGTCCCAGACCGCAGCACTCCCGGGCTGGGGCGCCTCCGCGGTCGACGTCACCGACGACAGGGGCTCGTAATCGACCTGGACGAGGTCGGCCGCGTCCTCGGCCTGGGCCCGGGTCTCCGCCACGACGAGGGCGATCGGATCGCCCACATATCGCACGCGGTCCTGGGTGAGGCCGCGATGCGGGCGCGCGAACATCGGCGAGCCATCGGGACGCTTGCGCTTCAACGTCATGACCATCGTCCCGAGGCCGTCCTTGGCGAGATCGGCGCCCGTGAAGATGGCAACGACTCCGGGCGCCCGCTGGGCCGCAGAGATGTCGAAGGCGAGGAGCCGCGCGTGCGCGTGCGGCGAGCGCACGATGACGGCGTAGGTCTGGCCGGGAACACTCACGTCGTCGAGGTATCGGCCCCCACCACGCAGGAGACGAACGTCTTCGACCCGCTTGATTCCTTGTCCGATTCCGAACTGCCCCATCAGCACGTACCCCCTTCGATCACTGAGGCAGCAGCCGGGCGCCGGGGGCCGCGAATTCCTTCGGCCACACCACGACCCACTTGCCGCCCTGCGCCTGCTTCACCTTCGAGAGATCGTCGCCATAGTTGTTCGGGCCGTCGAAGCGGAGCCGGCCGACGATCGTGGGGACCTGGCTCTTGCGGAGCCACTGCGCCATCGCCTTGTCGTCAAGGCTCTTCGTCGCGGTGACGGCCGCCTCGAGCAGCTGCCACGCCGCATACGAGAGAGCGGCCTGAGTGTCGACGTTCGTGTAGGGCACGCCGGCCTTCGTCGCCCGCTCATGGTAGGCGCCGACGAAGCGCATGGCGGCGGGGTTGTTCGTGAACGGAGGATGCTCCTCGAAAAACGTGAGGGAGAGGGCGAGCTTGGCCTCCGGCGCCACGACCAGGGGGCCCGGCGCCGGGAAGAGGTGGAAGTGCCGTGGGGGCGAATAATCGAGCCGCTTGAGCTCCTCCAGGACCAGGTTGCCGTCGACGCCCAGCGCGCCGACCCAGAGGAGGTCCGGCTTGGCGTCTTTGATTCGCGCGGCGATCGGACCGAAGTCGCGGGTTCCGAACTCGTATTCAAGATAGAGGACCACCTTCAGCCCCCGCTGGGTCGCGACGTCGCGCGCCCCCGAAGACTGGAACTGGGCCGACGGGAACTTGCTGGTAATGATGGCGACGGACTTCGGGGGATTGCCGGTCGCCGCGACCGCGTCGAAGACCACACCCGGCACCGTGCGGTTCGGCTCGGGTCCGAAGGCGGCCGTCGGGAAGTGCATGTCGTACTTCGCGAGATGTGGCATGCCGAAGCTGTGGTGGATCAGGATCTTCTGATAGCGCTGCGCCACGCCCATCGCGGCGATGATCGCGCCGGTCGCGTAGGGGCCCATGAGCAGGTCGACCTTGTCCACGGTGATGAGCCTCTCGTAGAGGCTGCGGGTGACCTCGGGCTTGGACTGGTCGTCCAGCAGCACCCACTCGACGGGACGACCGAGCAGGCCGTTGCCCCGGTTCAGCTCCTCGACGTAGATCTCGCCGGTGATCTTGTGCAAGAGCGCGGTCGCGGCGAGCGGTCCCGTCAGGGCGAGCGTGCCGCCGATCCGGATCGGCGTGCGAAGACGACGAGGATCGCCCCGAGCGCGCTCGAGCGACAGGGAGTTACCCGCGAGAAGATCATCCGTCTCCTCCGTGGCGTGAATGTCGCACGGAGCCTACCCGCGGGTGAGGGGAGAGTCAAGGTAGACGGCAACGTCCGCGGCCCGAACCGGCGCAGCGGATCGCGCTCGCGGCGCTTCGGCGCTCGCGTCAGGAGTTCGGCGCTAGTCGATCGCCACCTCCCGATTCTCCTTGTCGAGGAGCTTCGTTCGTACGGTGGCTTGATCTCCCTCCATCGAGTCGCCCGTGTAGACGATTCGCTCGCCGTTGTCGCGCTCGAGCCCGGACAGATACGTACGCTCGAGCAGATCGTGGAAGAGACGAACGAACTCATCGCGCTCTGCGTCCGTACGATTCTGCCAGTGGCGCCCGAGCGATCGGCGGGCCAACTCGGTCCAGTCGAAGATCGGGCCAGTGATGTCGCGAAGGAGGTGTCGCCGCTCTGCGGCTGGGCGGGGCCCGTGAGAGCAGGGTCCGTCAGAACCTTGACGACGCGATCAGAGCGACGAGGACACCGACGCGATTCATGTGCCCGACTATTGCGCTTGACGCGACCTCAGGGCCTCCAGCTCGGACCGCAGTCGGCCGACCTCCACGGGCTTCTCGAGCACGGCCAGCACTCCGTCCTCGCGGCGGTAACGCGGCACGTCGTCCTCGAAGCTCGAGATCACGATCCCGCATGTGGTGGGGTGCTTTCGTCGCGCGAAGGAGAGAAGGTCGACGACGATCATTGCCTCGTGGCGGTCGAGGCGAACGTCGTCGTCCAGCAACAGCAGGTCGAAGGCCTGAAGGGCAACCCGCGCGAATCCCGCCCAAATGTCCCCGGCGACGCTGACCGCATGCCCGTCGGAGGACAGGATCGACCGCAAGCCCTCCCGTGCATGACCTTCTCGCTCGACTACGAGAATCCGCAGCGACATCACTCCGCCAAGGAGAAGCAACCCTCGTGCCGTGTCCGGGGCCGGCGAGCAGCGGGAGCTAAGTGCCCGGAACCCCACGGCGGCGGCCGGAAGGGGAAAGGCCAGAGCTGAGAGACCATGTAAGACTTGCCGGTAGTTCTTACTTCGACTTAGTCGCGAGGTCATCGGTGAGCGCCCGGGCCTTGCTCGCCAGGTTCGCCGCCCTCGGGTAGTCGCGCTGCCCCAGGGCCGTCCGCGCCTGCTCGAGAAAGCTCTTCGCAGTCTGGAGCGCTTCTCGCTGCGGCGGCTTCAGCGGACGCCCCTCAAGCTCCGCGACGAGCCGCTCCACATCACCGATGTTCTGCCGGGTACCTTCCGCAAGCCGTTGCTCTTCCTCGGGTGACAGCTCGGGGCGAAGCGGGGGCTGCGGGGAGGTGCCCGCCGGCCGCGTCCCTGGCGCTGGCGGAGACCTCTTGAAGGTGGCTTCGGCCCCGGCGCCGCATCCGTACAGGGCCATCAGGGCCACCGCGAGGAGAGCGCCTCTTGTCACATTCCGGCTCGTCCTGACGCCACCGGGAGCGTCACGATCATCACCGTGCCCCGACCCACCGCTGATTCGACATCGATCCGCCCGTCGTGCATCTGCACGATCCGGTAGACCATCGAGAGCCCGATACCCGAACCCTGCGGCTTCGTCGTGTAGTAGAGCCGGAAGATCCGGTCGACGTCTTCGGGCGGGATGCCGACACCCTCGTCGCTCACGCGCACCTCGATGGCCCCGTCACCGCCCCGACACGCCGCCAGGGTCACGGTTCCACCGTTCGGTAACGCCTGAATAGCATTAGTCACGAGATTCGTGCACGCCTGCTGGAGGAGCTCGACGTCCCCGGCAACCGGCGGCAGCTCCGGCGCCACATCCAGCGCGATGCGCGTCCCGGCGCGCGCCGCCTCGGGCGCCATGAGCCGTCCAACCTCCCCGAGTAAGGCGCTCACGTCCACAGGTCCGAGGTGAAGGTCCTGGGGCCGCACGAACTTGAGGAACCCCTGCACGACCCGGTCCAGCCGCTGGATCTCTTGCGCGATCACGTCCAGATTCTCGCGAGCCGCCGGCTGCGCGTCGGCGAGCCGCGTCTTCAGCAGCTCGAGGTGGATGCGCATCGCGTTGAGGGGGTTCTTGACTTCGTGCGCCACTCCGGAGGTGAGCCGGCCGAGGGCCGCGAGCTTCTGCGAGTACGTCACGAGCGACTGCACGGCCCTGACGGGGTCGAGGTTCCTGAGAGCGAGAACGCCGCCGCCGGCCTGGTCGCCGTCGGGAATGCGATAGCTCGACACGGCCAGCTCCCGCGACTGTCCGTCGGGATACGCCACTTTCACGGGCGTGTTACGACGCTCGATTCCATCGTCGAACAGCCCGGTGACAAAGGGCGCCAGGGGGTGGTCAGCAGCCCAAAGCGGCTCGGGCGTCTCGCCGACCGTCGAGCCGAGCCATTTCCCGAGCAGCGCCTCCGCCGCCTGGTTGCAGAACACCACCTGCCGTTTCGCGTTCAGCACGATGACGGCGTCCTCCAGACTGTCGAGGATGCCATCCATCTGCGTGGTCTCGCTCTGCCACTGCTGATGGTCCGCATGGACCCGCTCACCCAGCTGGTTGACCCGTGCGGCGAGCTCTCCCAGTTCGTCGTCGCGAGTCAGGTCAACAGCGCCGGACTGACGTCGGCCCAGGCGCTCCATCCTCTGCGCGATCTTCCTGAGGGACTGCAGGAGCATGTGACCTGCGCCCAGCCCCACGACGACGAAGAGGCCGAGGGCGACGACGGCAAGCACGAGGCTGTGGAGCGCCGACTGAGCCAGCTCCTGCCGGAGGAGGCTCGTGGATACTCCGACGCGCACGGTCCCGAAGGGGCGCTCACCCATGCGCATCGGAACTTGCGCCTCGTAGACGCCCGGCTCCCGCAGCAGGGAGGCGACGGTCCGCAGCGTCCACCAGCCCTTCACGCGCTCCAGACTCTCCCGCGGCGGGAGGACCTCGCCCTCGAGCTTCGGATCGCTGTGGGCGAGGACGCGATCCGACGGATCGACGATGGCGGCGTAGACGACGGTGTGCGAGTACCCGACCATGCCTTCGAGCATGGCGCGGATCCCGGGGTCGCGCTGGAGAAGCGTCGGCGAGGAGTCTGCCGAGGCCGCAACGACCTGCGAGCTCTGGTGATAGAGCTGGCGAGCCAGCAGCTCTCCCTCTTCCACGGCGGCGCTGAGGGCGATCCGGGCCACGCTCGCCAGATGGGCGACGGTCGATGCAGCGACCACGAACAGGACCACGGCACCGAGCGCGATGACCGGCCGGTCGCGGAGCGCGAGGCCCATACGCGTCAGGTGCTGTACTTGTGGAGTTTGTTGTGCAGCGTCTTGAGGCTGATGCCCAGGATCTCGGCCGCGCGGGTCTTGTTGCCCCCGGTCTGCTTGAGCGTGCGCAGAATGAGCTCCCGCTCGGCGTCCTCGACCGTCGTGCCGATGGGAAGCACCACGTCGGCGGCCGTCGCGGCAGGCGCAGTGGGCGTGCCGAAAGCGGGCAGGTGCTCGGCGCGGATCAGGTCGCCGGGACACACGATCACCGCTCGCTCCATCACGTTCCGGAGTTCACGCACGTTCCCGGGCCAGCGATGCCGCCGCAAGATACCGAGGACATCTTCGTCGACACCACGGACCGAACGTGCGTGCCGCTCGTTGAACTCGTCCAGAAAGGACTGCACGAGCTCGGGGAGATCCTCCATACGCTCGCGGAGGGGCGGCAGGGTGATCGTGAAGACGTTGAGCCGGTAGTAGAGGTCTTCGCGCAGCGCGCCCTCCTGCAAGGCCTTCAGCGGATCCTTGTTGGTAGCCGCGACGACTCGTACGTTGACCTGAGTCTCGCTCTTGGCTCCGAGCCGACGAAACTGCCCCTCCTGGAGGACCCGCAGGAACTTGGCCTGAGTCCCGGGCTGCATCTCCGCCACTTCGTCCAGGAACAGGGTCCCTCCGTCGGCAAGCTCGAAGCAACCTTGCCGGCGCTCGACGGCGCCGGTGAAGGAGCCCTTCTCGTGGCCGAAGATCTCGCTCTCCAGCAAGGTCTCGGGAATGGCCGCGCAGTTGACGGCGACGAACGGCCCCGTACGGCGCGGCGAGAGCGCGTGCACCGTGCGGGCGACCAGCTCCTTGCCCGTCCCGCTGTCGCCGGCGATGAGGAGCGTCGCGTCCGTGGGAGCCGCGACCTCGACCTGTCGCATAACATCGAGCATCACGCGGGAGCTGCCGACGAGACGACCGAAGGCTCCCCGCTGGCGGAGCTGGCGGCGCAGGAGCAGGAGCTCACGGGCGGTGTCCGTCCGCTCCAACGCCCTGTCCAGCACGACCCGCAGGCGCGTCGGGTCCACGGGCTTGGTGAGGTAGTCATAGGCGCCTTCCTTGATCGCCCGGACGGCGCTGTCGATGCTTCCCTGGCCCGTCAGGAAGACCACCGCCGTGGTCGGAAAGTCCCGCTTGAGCCTGCCGAGCAGTTCCATCCCGTCGATCCCGGGCATGACAAGGTCGGCGATCACGAGGTCCGGCGCCCATCCTGCCGAACGCTCCAGGGCCTCCTGGCCGTCGGCGGCTGCGCTGGCATCATATCCCCAGATGGCCAGGAGATCCTGGAGCCCCTTGCGCGAGGCCGGCTCATCGTCAACGACCAGGATTCGGTGGTCCTTCATGCGGTCCGCGGCGACCCAAGGCTCGCCGGCGCTCGCGGACCCCGCGGTGATCTCGGACGTGGCGGCCGGTGCGCCCGAGTCGGGCCGCGGTGCGCCCGGGAGGGTGCCGCTCGACGCCTCACCGTGTCCCGATGGGCTCGTGTTCATGACGTCGCGACAGGCTCCCGCTCGGGCGTGGCTTGGATAAGGCGTACGTAGGCGCTCCCCCGCTGGTTCGGGACGCTCCACTCCAGGCGTGCGGTGCGCTCGATCACATGGCCGCAGGGTCCGAGCACGATCGACAGCATCTCGTCGCGCCTCTCGTTCCAGTCTTCGACCCACCGAAGCGCGCGACAGCGTCCACAGAAGGTCGTCTTTGTGTTCATCTTCGTGTTCATTGGTCCCTCGCTTCGTCCGCGTCGTCGTCCTCGTCGGTTGCGACCATCGCGAGCACCACGGCGTCCGGGAGAACGCGGGCTCCGTCCACCCACACGCGTGAGAACCCCATCGCAATGGCGCCACGGACCGATGTCTGGAACGCTTCGAGCAGGGCCTGCCTGATCGAGGGCTCGGACTGGTCCTCCAGCGCCACCTTTGTTTCCATTCTGACCACTCGAGCCGAGACGGGCGAGGCGGCGACGCACAACGTCAGCGATGCGGCGGTGAGCCACACGAACGTGCGCATGGGTTCCCTCCTGCAGTGATGTTTTTGCTTCGTGACGCGCCGGGGAGGCAGCATCGGTCGTGCCAGGGACCGGGCGCATGGCCTAACCAACCGACTTCTCAGCGTGTTGGGCGCGGGCGGCGTGTAGCACAGCTGGACGGAGACCCGAGCGAGCAATGAATACACAGTAAGAATTACATGACTGTCGAGAGTGCATCCGCCACCGTGACATCAGCGGCCTCCGGGATTTCCTGGAGGTGAGCCTTCCACGACGGGCTCGCGTGACGAACCCAAGGGCTCGCGTGGCGAGCGCCAGAGCCAGTCCGTCACGCGATTCCACCCTCCGATGACGTGATCGACGACGCCGCGGTGTTCGTCGCACGCGGGCGGCTCCGTACCGACGAGGAACGCTTCCCGAAAGACGATCGGGCAAGCAAGGTTGGCACGCTTGCCGTTCGTGGCGTCGATGTCCGCGAAGACGATCCCCGGCGGAACGGGGACATTCGCCTGCGGATAGGTCCCGAGTGCCTGCTGCATGAAGTCCACCCAGATCGGAAGCGCGGCCTGAGCGCCGCTGAGACCATGAGGCTCGCCGCTGTCGAAGCCGACCCACACGAGGGTCAGGAGCCGTGGCGCGTACCCGACGAACCACGCGTCGCGGCCGTCGTTGGTGGTCCCGGTCTTGCCCGCGACCACGTCGGGGAGACCGCTCGCTTGCGCGGCGCTGCCGGTCCCCGACGTCATGACGCCCTTGAGCAGTGAGGTCACCAACCAGGCCTCGGCCTCCGAGACGACTTGTACGGGCTCCTCCGTGCCAGTCGGCTTCACTTCTTCATCGCCGTACCGGACGGCTCGAATCGCGGAGACAGCGGGGAGCCGGATACCTCCGTTCGCCAGCGTGAGATAGGCGCGCGCCAGCTCGAGCGGCGTGACCTCGAACGCACCGAGCGCCATCGCGGGGACAGGCGCCAGCTGGCCGCGGAGGCCAAGCGTCCTGGCCATCTCGACGACGTCCGGCAGCCCCACCGCCTGCGCGATCCGGACCGTGGCGGCATTGAGTGACTGCTCGAGGGCTTGGCGCACGCTCACGGTCCCCGCGTACCGATCTTCGTAGTTCCGCGGGCTCCACGGCCGGCCGCCGGCCTCCAGCGTGATCGGCAGGTCGTCCACGCGCGAGGCGGGCGTGAATCGCGGCCCGCCGTCGCGGGCGCGGAGGGCGGCGAGATACACGATGGGCTTGAAGGCCGAGCCCGGCTGGCGGCGGGCGAGCGTGGCGCGGTTGAACTGACTGGCGAGGTAGTCACGCCCACCGACCAGGGCACGAATTTCGCCGGTCCTGGGCTCGATCGCGACCAGGACGACTTGCAGCCGCCGCCCGGGATCACGGCGGCGCAGGCGAGGCAGGCTGGTCTCGATCCGGTCGAGACCACGCACCGTCGCGGCCTCCGCAAACCTCTGCAAGCTCAGGTCGAGCGTGGTCACGATGCGGACACCACGCACGCGGGAGACCTCGGCGCCGAAGCGCTGCTCGAGCTCCTGACGTACGTGGTCGACGAAGTACGGCGCCGACTGCCCCGGGTCGACCAGCGAGCGCACGCGCAGGGGCGCGCGCCGAGCGCGGTCGTATTCGGCCTGGGCGATCATCCCGAGCTCCCGCATGCGGGCCAGCACCGTATTGCGTCGGTCGCGGGCCCGAGCGGGATCCACTGCCGGCGAGTAGACGTTCGGGCCGCGGATGATCGCCGCGATCAGCGCCGCCTCACCGGTGTTGAGCTGATGGACCTCCTTGCCGAAATACGCCCGCGTCGCGGCGCCGATCCCGCGGATCGCGATCGGGCCCCGTTGCCCGAGATAGATCTCGTTCAGGTACGCCTCGAGGATGCGTTCCTTGGAGTATCGCGACTCGACCAGCGCGGCCAGCCACGCTTCGCGCAGCTTCCGGAACAACGTCCGCTGGGGACTGAGCAGTCGCACCTTGACGAGCTGCTGCGTGATGGTGCTCCCGCCTTCTTTGACTCTGCCGGCGCGCAGGTTGGCCCAGGCCGCGCGCACCAGCGCACGGCCGTCGAGCCCCCCGTGCTCGAAGAACCGATGGTCTTCGGCCGCCAGCACGGCATCGATCAGGACCCGTGGCGTCTCCTCGAGCCGGACGGGCCGGTGGTCTTCTCCGGGCCGGTCCGTCGCGCTCGCGAGCACCTCGGGCTCCAGCGCAGTGCTCGCGATGTCCTGGCCATCGCGCGTGATCCGGGCGATCCGGTCGTCGAGCACGTGCAGACGGACGAACTGCGCGTTGCCGCTGAGCTCCTCGGGACCCCGCAGGAACAGCTCCCAGTCTCCAGCGATACGTCGGAAGTGACCGGGTGACGTCGGGGCAGCGCGCGTCTCGAGGTATCCGAGGCGCGCGAGCGTGGCGGCCAGCGCGATGCGCGGGACGTGGATTCCGGGAGCCAGAGACTGTCCGGCCGCGTAGATGAACGTGGCCCGACGGGCATCGGCCCGCTCGAATCTCGCGAGCTCGATCGCCGAATAGACGAATGGACCGCAGACCACGCAGGCGAGCAGGAGACCGATGACCAGTCTCCGCCACCGGCCGAATCGCCGAGTCGCCTTCACCCCGAGTCCATCAGATCCTGGCTCTCCACCACTGCCGCCGTCCGTGCACCGGCTGTGCCATAAGCCCGTGGCCTTTGTTAACTGGACTTAGATCGGATGGGGGAACTGACGGAGGCGGCCCACCGTCAGTGAGTTGACAGGTGTCGAAGAGCGTCGGCGGCGGCTAAGTCCCGGGCGGACTGAGCGGCTCAGGCCTTCCGAACGCCGCCGCCACCGCCTCGTGGAGATGCCCGAGGGACACCGGTTTCGACACGTACGCGAAGGCCCCCATCGACAAGGCCGTGGGCTTGAGCGTTGCGTCGGTGCTGCCCGTGATCATGATGACGCGGATCGCTGGATCGAGGGAGCGAATGCGTTCGAGCACCTGGACGCCGTCGAGGCCTTCCATCAAAATGTCCAGCACCACGACGTCCGGTTGGTACTGCGAGACGGCGATGAGCGCGTCGCCCCCATGGGCCGCCGCGTCTACCATATAGCCCGCGTCGGAGAAATACTTCGTGAGGATCTCGACGACGTCGGGTTCGTCATCGACGACGAGGATTCGCCCCAGCGGCCGCCTTGGTGTGTCGCGCTGGTCCAAGACGGCACCATTATCGCTCGCGCTGCCCTGCCCCCCGAAGCGGAATACTCGATGGGAACGACTGGCTCACACGACCGCTCTCGTCTCCGCCGACTCGACGGGCGTGATCGACCGGGCGGCCGTGGATTGTTCGAGCCAGCGCGAGCGACCACAGAGACAGCACTTCCAGAGCAAGGGCGTGGTCGCCAGGCATCCGAACCGCTGAGCCTCCGAGATGTGTGACAGATCCAATCTGAGAAAGCCTCCACACCGGCACGTCAACATGCGAGCACCTCCACCGGTGCCGGTCGGGTGCATGCTTCGAGCCAGTCATAAGTTGCTGACTATCAAGATGTCTCAACCCCTGGGCGTCGGACGGATTGGCAAAAGTGAGAAGGACGAGTGACCGTCGCGGTCAGAGGACCATCTGCTGCTACTGTTGCAACCATGCAACTCTACGAGCGGCTGCAGGCGCTCCACCTCGGAGCCTCGCGTCGCCGCCTCAAGCAGTGGCTCGCGGCCTCGCGCGTGCGGGTTAACGGCACCGTCGTCCGCCGCGGCGACGTTGCCGTCGGCGTCGACGATCGTGTCGAGCTGACCGCGCCGCCGCCGCCCGCCTGTCCACAGCCCCTGGGCCTCGTGCACGAGGACGCCGACATCCTCGTCGTCGCCAAGCCGTCCGGCCTGTTGACCATCGCCACCGAACGAGAGCGCGCGCGTACCGCATACCGGCTCCTGCGGGATTGGGTCGTCGCGCGACGCTCCGCTGCCGCCCGGCTCTTCATCGTCCACCGCCTCGATCGCGAGACCTCGGGGTTGATCGTCTTCGCCAAGTCCGTCGCGGCCAAGCGGAGTCTCCAGGCGCAGTTCGCGGCTCGGGCCGTCGAGCGAGTCTACGTCGCCCTCGTGGAAGGCGCGGTGCGGCAGACTCAGGGGACATTTACCTCGCGGCTCACCGAGGATCGGGCGCTCCGCGTTCGGGCGACGGGCGACCGGCGGGCGGGCAGGGAAGCGCTCACTCGTTATCGCGTTCTCGAGTTGCGGCGCGACGCGACGCTGCTCGAGCTCCGCCTGGTGACCGGCCGTCGCGGTCAAATTCGGGCTCAGCTCGCTGCAGCAGGCCATCCGATCGCCGGCGATAGCGAGTACGGGAGCCGAACCAACCCTCTGGGCCGCGTCGCGCTCCACGCGACGCGGCTCGGGTTCGTGCACCCTCGCGGCGGGCGCGTGAGCTTCGAGAGCCCTCTCCCGGAGGCGTTCCGCCGCCGCCCGGTGTGACGCGCCAATGCTATGATCCCGCTGGCGCAGCGCGCATGAGCGATCCGGAGCGGGTGGTGAGCGCGGATGTCGCGGGTCTTGCCGCCGCCATCGAGCGGGCGGCGGCGGATCTCGCCGTCGCCGAGGAGCCGGCGGGCTTCGTGGTTGCGCTCGAGGGCGAGAGCGATCTCGGTGAGCGCGATGACTGACTGGACCGTCGAGACGCTCGTGCACGCGATCGCGACGCGGAAGATCTCGCCGGTCGAGGCGACCCGGGAGTGTCTGAACCGCATCGAACGGCTCGACGGGAAAATCCACGCCTTCATCACCGTCGACGCCGACGGCGCGCTGGCGGCGGCGCGGGCCCTCGAGGCCGAGCTCGCTGCCGGCCTCTCCCGCGGCCCGTTGCACGGCGTGCCGCTCGCCTACAAGGACCTCTGCCACGTGCCCGGCCTTCCGACCTCGTGCGGCACCAGGACCCGCGACTACTTCATGTCCCCGATCGAGTGCACGGCCGTCGCCCGCCTCCGCGCGGCGGGCGCGGTGACCCTCGGCAAGCTCAACATGACGGAGCTGGCGCTGGGTCCGTTCGGGGACAACGCCCACCACGGCGACGTTCAGAATCCGTGGAAGTCCGGGCACTGCGCCGGCGGCTCGAGCAGTGGCTCGGCGGCCGCCGTCGCCGCCGGATTCACGGTCGGCGCGCTCGGCAGCGACACCGGCGGCTCCATCAGGCTGCCGGCGGCCTGCTGCGGCGTCGTCGGACTCAAGCCGACGTACGGGCGCGTGAGCCGTGCCGGCGCGATGCCGCTGTCGTGGTCGCTGGACCACGTCGGTCCGCTGACCCGCACGGTCGCTGACGCCGCGCTGCTGCTTGGGATCGTCGCGGGGCACGACCCGCGCGACGCGACGTCGAGCCGCCGAGGTGTGCCGTACTACCAGCGCATGCTCGAGAACCCGGTCAGCGGGCTCCGCGTCGGCGTTCCGGAGAGCTATTACTTCGACGGGATCGACGAGGAGATGGACGTCGGCGTCCGGGCCGCCGCCCGCGTCCTCGAGGGGCTGGGCGTCCTGGTCACGCCCCTTCGCATCCCCGACCCCCGGCCGCTCGTGGACGTCTGTAACGTCATCTCGCGATCGGAGTCGGCGGCGGTGCATGCCCGCCTCGTGCGCGAGCGCCCGCACGAGCTGCAGCCGGCGGTCCGGGCGCGGCTCGAGATCGGCTTTCGCATCTCCGCTCACGACTATCTGCAGGCGCTCCGTCTACGCGCCCGCTTCACGCGCGAGTTCATCCGGGAGGTGTTCGGCGAGGTCGATGCGCTGGTCCTTCCCGTGATCCCGGAGCCCGCGCCCGCGCTCGAGACCGCAAAGGCCGGCACCGTCGACGATGTCGTCGGCCGGATGGGCCGGTTCTCGCGCCTCACGCGTCCGTTCAACGGGCTGGGGCTGCCCGCCCTCGCTGTGCCGTGCGGGCTCTCGTCCGACGGCCGGCCGCTCGCGCTCCAGATCGTCGGGCGAGCGTTCGACGAGGCGACGGTGCTCCGCGTCGGCCACGCCTACCAGCGGGTGACCGCGTGGCACCTCGAGCCGCCACGATTCTCCGGTCGAGGCGGGCCGGTGATTGGCTGAGCGACCACCGCTCTGGCCCGTGTTCGTCGCATACGTTGGCGCCTTTGCGGCGATCGTCGTCCTGTCGGTCCTCGGCGCCGGAGTCGTTCGGGCTCTCTACCCTGATCTCCCCGAGCAAGCCGTGTTCGAGGGCCTCCCCGGCCTGCTCGCCGGCGGCATCGCCTCCTCCACCGGGCTTCTCATGACGGTCCTCATCGCGAGTCGCGGAGCCCCGCTCGCCGGACTGCGCCTCGTCCCGGGCAGGGAGACGGGCCGCACGCTCGCGATCATGGCCATCGGTACGCTCGCGCTCGGCCAGATGCTCGACTCGCTGATCATGCTCGCCGGCCTCGGTCAGCAGGGAACTATGGTCGTGATTCGCCGTGCGCTCGCAGGGGTCGCGGGTCCCGACCTGTTCCTCGCCGTCGTCGTCATCGGCGTCCTCGCGGGCACCGCCGAGGAGGCATTCTTCCGCGCGTACATGCAGACGCGGCTCGGCGAGCGTCTTCCGCCCGCGGCCGCGGTGGTGATCGCCAGCACGTGCTTCGGCGTCCTCCACCTCGAGTGGCTCCACGCCGGCCTGGCCTTTGCCCTTGGCCTCTACCTCGGCTGGATCACGGAGCTCGCCGGAAGTGCCTTGCCGGCGGTGGTGTGTCACGTCATCAACAACGCCCTGTTCACGATACTCACCGCGCTGTGGGGTACCCTCGAGGGCTTCGGGCTCAACGCCGGGCTCGCCACGGTCTCGGGTATCGCCTTCGTCGGCTGCGTCCTCTGGTTGCACCGGCGGCGCCCGTGAAGGGCGCGATCCGCCCTGTCGCCTTCACGGGCGCCGGAGCTCCACCGCCTCGACCAGCTCGACTGCTGCATCACCCAGAACATCGACGACCTGCACCAGCGGGCCGGTCTTCCAGCGGACAGGGTCAGCGAGCGACCCTGGTGGTCGCGAACCTCGAGCCGACGCCCCTGTACGCGCAGGCCGATCTCGTGATTCGCGAAAGGGCCGGCAGGGTCATGGCGGCCGTCCTCGACGGAGTCCGTGCGTGACGCTCGACGAGCTCGTGGCACTGACACGAAGGCGGCTCGCCGCGCGCGAGCGCCGCGTCGTGCCCCCGGGTCAGCTCGTGCGGGCGGCGGTGCTCGTCCCGCTCGTCGATCGGGGCGAACCCTACCTCGTGTTCGCGAAGCGGACCGACACGGTCGGGACCCACCGGGGCCAGATCGCATTCCCGGGAGGCACCGTCGATCCCGGGGACACCTCGGTTCTGGAGGCGGCATTGCGCGAGAGCGAGGAAGAGATCGGACTGCCGCGGACGGCGGTGGAGCCGCTAGGCGCGCTCGACGACACCGAGACGTTCGCGACCAATTTCGTCATTACGCCCTGGGTCGGCGTGGTCCGGCGACCTGTCGCGTGGCGCCCCGACGGCGAGGAGATCGAGCGGGTCATCGAGGTGCCGCTCGCGGCGCTGTCCGGGCCTGGCGGCTTGCGTGTTGAGGAGTGGGAGCGCAACAATGTCGTGCGTCCCGTGTATTTCTTCGACTACGAGGGCGACACCATCTGGGGGGCCACCGCCAGGATCGTCAAGCACTACCTCGACCTCGTCGCAGATGGGCCATGAGCGCAGAGACGTCGCTCGAGCGCCCAGCGACACCCTCGGGCCTCTGCGCCACGTGCCGGCACGCACAGCGGATCACGTCCGCCAAGCTGTCGACGTTCGTGCGGTGCGCTCTCAGCGCGACCGATCCACGTTTTCCGAAGTATCCGCGGCTACCGGTCGCCCGCTGTGCGGGCTTCCGGCCAGCGACAGACCTGGCCGGGCCTCAGGGCCACCACATATAAAGGAAGCGAGGACCGGCTCCGACGACCGACGCGAGCTGGGCGACCGTCGTGTCGAGGCTGCTGGGCGACGCCTCGGATCGGGCATAGTAGGTGGCCCGGTACTCCGAAGGCCGGTGATAGACGATCACCCGTGCCTCGTCGACCCCGATCGCACGGCGCGCGATCTGGAGCGCATCGTCCATGTATCCGATCCGGTCGATCAGCTTGAGCTCCAGCGCCTGCTGCGCCGTGTAGACGCGACCGTCGGCGAGGGTCTTCGCGGTCTCCGGCGGGAGCTTGCGCGACTCGACAAGTTTTCCGACGAACTGGCCGTGCAGCCCGTCGATCACGGACTGGAAGATCTTGCGTTCCTCGTCCGTGAGAGCCCGGAACGGGCTCCCCATGTCCTTCCGCTCACCGGACTTGATCGCGGCCGCCGCGAGGCCGAGCTTCTGCATGAGACCCTCGGCGTTCAGCGTCACCATGATGACGCCGATCGAGCCCGTCACGCTCGTCGGATGGGCGACGATCGTGTCGGCCGCCAGCGCGACGTAATAGCCGCCCGAGGCGGCGACGTCCATCATGACCGCGATGACGGGGATGCGCACCCTCCGCTTGAACATATCCAGCTCGTTGAACATGATGTCAGACGCCGTCACGGTCCCGCCCGGGCTGTTGATGCGGACCACGAGTGCCTTGACGGCGGTATCGTCCTCGGCCTTCTTGAGCTCCTCGCGAAAGCGGACGAGCAACGTCACGCGGGGAGGCGGCGCGCCGATGACCACCGTCGGAGACTGGCCCTCTTCGCTCAGAACGCCCGAGATGTCCGTCAGGAGGATCTTCGTCTTACCGGTTCCCTCGACGGTCCGCTCCTCGAGCGGCTTGATCCGCGGCGTCAGATCGATCGAGATGAGCGAGCAGCCGGCCATGCACAGAAGAGCCAGGAGGGTTGCGGTCATCCGCATGAGGGAAGTATACCGCGAGGGTTGAACACGGTTCTGACCCTCTGGGATAATCGGCGCGTCGTGACCGCCGCCCCTCTGATCACGATCGACGACGTGCGAGCCGCTGCGCGGCGGCTCGCGGAGCGCGTCTACCGAACGCCGGTGATCTCGTCCCAACCCTTCGACGACGCGAGCGGCTGTCGTGTCTTCTTCAAGTGCGAGAACCTGCAGCGAGCCGGCTCGTTCAAGATCCGCGGGGCCCTGAACAAACTCGTGTCGCTCACGTCGGGGGAGCGCGCCCGGGGCGTCGTCGCCTACTCGTCGGGCAATCACGCCCAGGGCGTGGCGCTCGCCGCGCAGATGGTCGGGACCACCGCGATCATCTGCATGCCCACCGACGCACCCAAGCTCAAGGTCGAGGCGACGCGCGGCTACGGCGCCGAGGTCGTCTTCTACGACCGCCTGAAGGACGATCGAGCCGCCGTCGCCCGACGTCTCGTCGAGTCGACGGGCCGTGTGCTGGTGCCCCCGTACGACGATCCCGCGATCATGGCGGGCCAGGGGACCGCGGCCCTGGAGCTCTTCGAGGAGGTCCCGTCGCTCGACGCGCTCGTCACCCCCGTCGGGGGCGGCGGCCTGATGGCGGGCTGCAGCACGGTGGCGCGAAGCCTGTCACCCGGAATCGCGATCATCGGCGTCGAGGCGGACACTGCGAACGACACATACCTCTCACTGCAGAAGGGAGAGCGCGTGACCATTCCTCCGCCGCCCACGATCGCCGACGGGATCCGCCCCCAGAGTCCCGGCGAGCTCACGTTTCCGATCCTCCGCGAGAACCTCGCCGGCGTGGCGCTGGTCAGCGACGCCGAGATCGTCGCGGCCGTCCGCTTCCTGGCGCTGCGGGCCCGCGTGATCGTCGAGCCGACCGGCGCGGTCGGAGCCGCCGCGGTGCTGACGGGAAAGCTCGCCGTCCCGGCCGGGGCCCGAATCGGCGTGGTGCTTTCCGGCGGGAACGTGGACCCCGACCTGCTGCTCCAGATCCTCCAGGAGCGCTGAGCCGGGCCTCAGCTCTGCGAGCGCTGAGCCGGGCCTCAGCGGGCGTGAAACACCGGCACGACCTCGCTCGCGAGCTGCTCGAGCTGCTCGAGCATCCGCTCGGGTGGGCACATCGGCCGCAGGACGAACTTCGACCCACCCCCTTGCACGTACTGCTCCAGGCGCTCGCTCACGAGGTCGGCCGGGCCGAACGCCGTGCACGCATCGAGCGTCGGTGCGTCGGCGCGCCCGCGCGGGATGAAGGGGAGAGCCATCGCGCGCGCGACCGCCGGGTCAGGGTCGAGGCAGAAGTTCACGAGCGTTCCAAAGTGGTCGCCCGGCACCTCGCGCCCGGCCTCGGCCGCGAAGGTCAGCGTCTTGTCGACGCCGACACGGAACTGGTCTGGCGTGATGAACGACGGAATCCAGCCGTCGCCCAGGTGACCGGCGCGGCGCATCGCCGCCTCGCTGTTTCCGCCGATCCACAGCGGCATCGGCTGCTGGAGGGGGCGCGGCAATACCGTGATGCGATCGAGGCGCCAGAATTCGCCCGCGAACGTCACCTCGGACTCGTCCCAGCACTGCCGCATGATCTTGATCGCCTCGTCGGTGCGGCGCCCCCGCTCCCGGAAGGGCACGCCTGCGGCGTGGAACTCGCGCTCTTGCTCGACGCCAATCCCAACGGCCGGGAGCACGCGCCCCGCGGAGAGATAGTCGAGCATCGCGAGCTGGCGCGCCGCGAGCACCGGCGATCTGAAGGGCGCCACCAGCACGCTCGGGCCGAACTTGAGCCGCTGCGTGCGTGCGGCCACCGCGGCCATGGTGGTCATCGGCTCGAGGACGGGCAGCGGCGAGGAGAGCCGGTCCGAGAACCAGATGGAATCGATCGCGGTCCGCTCGCAGAGGTCGATGAGCTGCCAGAGGAAGTCGCGACCCCCGTCCAGCCCGCCCCCCGGCCACGGTCCGGGCATGATACCGATCCGGTATTTAATGTGCATAGCGGCCAGTCTAGAACATCGAGAAGTCTTCCGCCTTCTCGGTGAGGAACTCGAGGAGCGCGGGCGTGCCGTCCTGCGTCCTGCGGATGGCGCGCCGGATGGCCGGCACGATCTCGCCGGGCTCGGTCACACGCTCGCCGTGGCCGCCGAAGGCGCGCGCCATGGCCGCGTAGTCGCCGCTGATGTCGGTGCTGCGGTACTTGGCCGTCGCCGTCTTCATGATCTTCAGCTCGATCGCCATGGAGAAGTTGTTGAGCAGCACGGAGAGGATCGGGATCCGCTCCCGCACAGCCGTCTCGAAGTCCATCCCGGTGAAGCCGATCGCGGCATCGCCCCAGACGTTCACGCACAGCTTGTCCGGCGCGGCGAGCTTCGCCCCCATCGCGAGACCGAGGCCGTAGCCGAGCTGCGTCGTCTTGCCCCAGCCGATGTAGCTCAGCGGCGCCACCGGTTCCCAGAACGGCGAGATCTGGTCGCGCGGGCTGCCGGCGTCATGCGTGATGATCGTGTTCGCGACGTCGACCGTGTGCATGAGATCCCAGATCACGCGATACGGGGACAGCGGCTTCGTGTCGGCGGTGAGCCGCGGCGTCCACTGGGCCAGCCACTCGCTCTTGAGGTTCTTGATCTCTTGAGTCACGACCGAGAAGCGGCCGCGCGGCCCGCCCTTGAGCCGGTCCTTCACCTCGACGAGCAGCGCCTGGAGCGTGAGGCCGGCGTCGCCGACGAGCGCCAGCTCCGAGGCCACGTCCTTGTTGATGTCGGTCGGGTCGAGCGTCGCGTGCGCGATGCGCTTGCCCTTCGGCATCGCGACGCCGTAGTTCGTCGTCGCAAAGCTGCAGCCGATCCCGAAGATGAGGTCGGCGTTCGTGAGGAAGTGATGGAGCTGCTTCGAGATTGACCGCCCGCCGGAGCCGAGCGACAGCGGGTGGCTCTCCGGGAACGCGCTCTTGCCCTGGAGGCTCGTCGTCACCGGAGCCTCGAGGAGCTCGGCCAGCTCACGGAGGACCTGCCACGCGCGCGCGTAGTGCACACCCTGGCCGGCGTAGATCACCGGCCGCTGAGCGGCCACGAGCGCTTCGGCGACGCGTGAGACGTCGCGCGGATCGGGCGCCGAGCGCAGCCGGGGCGCCGGGGTGTACTGGATCGGCTCCGGCACGTCCTCTCGCAGGAGATCGACCGGGAACTCGATCAGCACCGGGCGCGGGCGCCCGTTCTTGACCTGGGTGAAGGCCCGGCGCATCGCGTCCACCACCGCGTCGGGCACGATGACCTGCTCGCACCACTTCGTCACGTGCTGGTAATTCAGGAACGAGTTGAAGTTGGGCTGGATGTTCGTGATTCGCCGCGGGTAGCCGCCCGGCAACACGACGATCGGCACGGAGTCGCCGTAGGCCTGGGCCACGCCGCCGAACGCGTTCTCCGAGCCCGGGCCGTGCTGCATGGCGAAAACGCCGATCCGGTCCCCCGACGAGATGCGGCTCACCGCGTCGGCCATGTGGAGCCCGGTCCGCTCTTGGCGCACGATGATCGTCCGGATGTCGGCCTCCGCGGCGGCCTCGATGATGGGGTTGACGGGGTATCCGATGAGGAATCTCACACCCTCGCGCTTGAGAATCTCGGCGACCGCCGCCGCTGCCTTCATGATCCACTCTCCTCGATCATTATTGAGCTCGCCTCGGGTCGATCGAAATTGCCTCGCGCCGGCCGCACGAGGCTCGCTTATCCTACGCCAGACTCGACGATCGAGGGGAGATGAAGTGGTTGTGCGAGCCGCAGGGCCAGCCGGGGCGGGGGCCCCCAGGCCCGAGGCGAACTTTATGAAAGATGACCGAGGGGAGCCCATGACCCGGGAAGAGCTCAAGCACCGTGTCGACGAAGCGATCGAGCGCCATGCCGACGAGATCGTCGCCGTCGGGGAGGCGATCCGGCGCCACCCAGAGCTCGGCTTCAAGGAGCTGAGGACGTCGGCGCTGGTGGAGACAAAGTTTCGCCAGCTCGGCCTCGCCCCGCGGACCGGGCTCGCGATCACGGGCGTGCGGGCCGATGCCGCCGGTGGCGCGGGACCCGGCCCCACGTTTGCGCTCGTGGGAGAGCTCGATGCGCTCGTGGTTGCTGGACATCCGGAGGCGGATCGGTCCACCGGCGCGGTCCACGCGTGTGGCCACAACGCCCAGATCGCGGGGCTTGTGGGCGCGGCGATCGGCCTCGTGCGGGCCAGAGCCATGGACCGCCTCGCGGGCCGCGTGGCGTTCATGGCCGTCCCCGCCGAAGAGGGCGGCGACCTCGAATGGCGCCTCAACGAGGTTCGCGCGGGGCGCCTCGAGTTCCTGGGCGGAAAGTGCGAGTTGCTGCGCCTCGGCCACCTGGACGACGTCGACCTGGCAATGATGATCCACACCACGCCGCGCCCCGAGGACGGCCTCGCGTGTGTTCCCGGGTCCAATAATGGACGGTTCGGCAAGACGGCGCGCTTCGTCGGGCGCGCGGCGCACGCGGGCGCCGCACCTCACATGGGCGTCAACGCGCTCTACGCCGCGCACCTTGCGCTCGCCGCGATCAACGCGCTGCGGGAGACCTTCCGCGACGAGGACACGATCCGCGTTCACCCCATCCTGACCCACGGCGGCTCGCAGGTGAACGTCATCCCGGGCGAGGCGCGGCTCGAGACGTACGTCCGCGGCCGGACCCTTGAAGGCATCCGCGACGCCAACGCGAAGGTCGACCGCGCGCTCAAAGCGGGCGCGCTGGCCCTCGGCGCCAGCGTCGAGATCGAGACGCTGCCAGGGTACCTCCCGCTGCGCTCGGACCCGACGATGACACGCGTGTTCAGGCAGAACGCCGACACCCTGTTCGGCCCGGAGGCCTGCCGCGAGGCTGGGCACCGCGCGGGCTCCACCGATATGGGCGACCTGAGCCAGGTGATCCCGGTGCTCCATCCGTACATGGGCGGCGCCCGCGGCACGGGCCACGCCGCCGACTACGAGATCGTCGACCCCCATCTCGCCTATGTGATGCCGGCGCGGGCCATGGCGGCCATGGTCGTCGATCTCCTCTGGGATGGGGCCGGTGGGGCGCGCGAGGTGATCGCAAAGGCCCTCCCCGGGATGACACGGCAGGGCTACGTCGAGTTCCAGCGGAGTGTTCGCCGGCGAGAGGTGTTTCAGGGCGACGCGTAAGCCGCGCGGCGCCCGACGCCACACGACGTCGGGGTTGATTCTCCATTCGCGCGCCCGTAGAATGAACGGCGGTTCAGTCAGAAACTGATGCGCGATCCCGACAAGCCGCAACAGATCATTGCCGCCGCGATCCGCGTCTTCGCGCGCAGCGGCTACTACAACTCGCGCGTCTCGGACATCGCCCGCGAGGCGGGCATCGCGAGCGGCACGATCTACCTCTACTTCAAAACCAAGGACGAGATCCTCGTCACCCTGTTCCGCGAGAAGATGGCGGAGTGGGTCGCGTTGGTACGGCGAGAGCTCGCCGCCGAGCGCAACCCGCTGGCGAAGATCCGGAAGATCGTGGCCCTCCATTTCAAGGTGCTCGAGGAGAATCCCGATCTCGCCGAGGTCGTCCAGGTCGAGCTGCGGCAGGGGCAGAAGTTCTTCCGCGGCGCCTCCGCGCACGAAGTGTCCGCCTATTTCGACGTGATCAACAACGTGCTCGAGGAGGGCGTCGGCGCCGGGCTGATCCGGCGAGACCTGCCCGTGAAGGTCGCCACCAAGATGCTGTTCGGCGCGATGGACCAGCTGGCGACCTCCTGGGTTCTGGGCAAGCGCGGGTATCGCCTCACCGAGGCGGCCGAACCAGTTGCGACAATCTTCCTCCAGGGAGTCTGTGCCCATGGCGTATGAGACCCTGCTGTTCGCGCGCGAGGAGAGCTTCGCGATCATCACGCTCAACCGTCCGCCGGCCAACGCGATCAGCGAGCCGCTCATGCGGGAGCTGAACGCGGCGCTCAACTCGGTGGAGAACGACGACTCGGTCCGCGCCGTCATCATCACCGGGGCGGGCGACCGCATTTTCTGCGCCGGCGCCGACCTGGGCTCGGCCTTCGCCGGGGGTGACGTCGACACGTTCATCCGCTTCGGGAACAGCGTGGTACGGAAGATCGAGCGGTTCGCGAAGCCGGTCATCGCCGCAATCAACGGGCACGCGCTCGGCGGAGGCTGTGAAATCGCGATGGCGTGCCATTTCCGCCTGGTGAAGGAGACGGCCCGGATGGGACAGACCGAGTCCAACCTCGGCATCACTCCGGGCTTTGGCGGCTCGCAGCGGCTACCCCGCCTCATCGGCCGGACCAAGGCGCTCGAGTACTTGATCCTGGGCACCCAGGTGCCCGCCCAGGAGTGCCTGGCGCTCGGCCTCGCCAACCGGCTCACGAAGGAAGGCGAGACACTCAACGACGCCAGGGCCCTCGCGCGCGAGATCGCGAAGCGGCCGCCGATCGCCACACGGCTCATCATCGAGGCCGTCGACGAGGGCCTCGAGGCGCCGATCGACAAGGCGATCGACATCGAGATCCGCGCATTCCTCGAATCGCTCAAGACCGAGGACGCCGCGGAAGGCATCCAGGCGTTCTTCGCCAAGCGCGAGCCGACCTTCAAGGGGAAGTAGCATGGACCTGGGCATCCGCGGCCGGGTCGCGATCGTCACCGGCGGCGCGCGGAGTCTCGGCCGAGCCGACGCGACGACGCTGGCCGCGGAGGGGTGCGCAATCGCGATCGTCGACCTCGACGGCGACGGCGCCGGCCAAGCCGCCGGGGAGATCGAGGCGTCGGGCGGCCGCGCCCGCGGCTACGCGTGCGACATCCGCGAGTCGCCTCAGGTGCAGGACGTCGTGGCCCGCATCGAGCGCGATCTCGGCCCCGTGGACATCTGCGTTAACAACGCGGGGCTGATCTACACGGTGGCCCAGCTCAAGGACATGAAGGACGAGGACTGGGAGCTCAATCTCGCCGTGAACGTGACCGGGACGTTCAAGGTGACGAAGGCGGTGTTTCCGGGCATGCGCGAGCGGCACTGGGGGCGGATCGTCTGCATGGCGTCGATCGCCGGCCTCATGGGCGGCTTCGGCCAGACCGCCTACGCGACGAGCAAGATCGGGCTGATCGGGTTCGCCAAGTCGGTCGCCCTCGAGGGCGCCCGTTACAACGTCACCTGCAACGCGATCGCGCCCGGGATCATCGCGCCCAACGCGAAGCTCAGCCCCCTCTACGAGCGGATGGTCAAGCGGGTCGCGATGCAGCGGGAGGGAGAACCCGAGGACGTGGCGAGCGCCGTCGCCTTCCTCTGCTCGGAGCGCGCGCGTTACATCACCGGCGCCGTCCTGACCGTGACCGGCGGAATGGACCTCTTTACGTTTTGAGTGGCTGAACGTCGGGCGCGACGGCGCCCCGACGGTAAATCCGACAAAAAGGAGGAAGCGATGCCGACGGTGAAAGAGACGTTCGAGGCGATGGCGGGTCGGTTCCGGGCCGACAAGTCCGCGGGGACGAACGCGGTGATCCAGTACGACGTGAGCGGCGACGGCGGTGGGACGTGGCACGCCGTCATCAAGGACGGGACGTGCCTCGTGCAGTCGGGCGCGGGCACGAGCCCGAACCTGACGCTCCAGATCGCGTCGCAGGACTGGCTGGACATGCTCTCCGGCAAGCAGTCGGGCCAGATGCTGTTCATGTCGGGCAAGCTGAAGGTCAAGGGCGACATGGGCCTCGCGATGAAGCTCGGCTCGATGTTCCAGATGTAATCATTCCAGATGTAATCAGGTGAAGGAGTTCTTCGACCATGGGACAGGAGCGTTTTGCCGACGTCGTCGAGCGGTTCACCAGCGGGTTTGCGGGTGGCGCCGGCGACCCGCCGGCCGAGACGATCAAGCGATGGCAGGAGGAGCTCGAGCGGGGCTTCCGCCGGCTCGCGAACCTCCAGGGGTTGGTGACGAACCCGGTCGAGCCGAAGACGGGCCAGACGCCGCGGGTGGAGATCTACAAGCGAAACAAGTCCCGACTCTACCGGTACGAGTCGGCGCGAACTCACAGGATTCCGCTGCTGTTCGTCCCGAACCTCGGGATCAGCCGGCCCTATATCTTCGACCTCCTGCCGGGCGGCAGCTTCGTCGAGCACATGACGCGCCAGGGCTTCGACTTCTACATGCTCGACTGGGGCGTGTTCGGTCCCGAGGACAACGACTTGACGGTCGAGGAGTGTGTGACGCGGATCCTGCCGCGCATGGCCAGACGGGTGCTCGAGACCTCGAGGACGGAGGAGCTCTCCGTGCTCGGCTACTGCATGGGGGCGCCCATCTCCGCGGCGTTCGTCGCCACGCATCCCGAGGTGCCGGTGAAGAACTTCGTCAACATGGCCGGGCCCATCGACTTCGCGAAGGTCGGACTCTTCGGGCTCTGGCTCGGTAAACAGAACTTCAACGTCGACCGCTTTGTGGACACGCTCGGCTCGATCCCGGCGGACCTGGTGAAGGCCGGCTTCAAGCTCCTCAAGCCCACGATGGACCTCTCGACCAACCTGAACCTCTGGTGGAACCTGTGGAACGACAAGTACGTCGAAGGATTCCAGGCGCTGAACAAGTGGGCGAACGAGTACGTGGCCTTCCCGGGCGAGTTCTTTCGCCAGTGGGTGCGGGACTTCTACCAGGACAACAAGCTCTATCGCGGCGAACTCGTCATGGGCGGCCGGCCGGTGCGGCTCGAGCGCATCACCTGTCCGATCTTCGTCGTCGGCGCCAAGGAGGACTACATCGCGCCGCCCGAGTGCGTCCGGGCGCTCATCGACTCTGTGGGCAGTCGCGACAAGGAGTACGTCGAGCTGCCGGGCGGACACATCTCGCTCATTGCCGGGCGCGGTGCGGCCGTTCACTGCTGGCCCAAGGTCTCGGGCTGGTTGGCGCCCCGCTCGTAGCGAGCCGCAGCGCGGCCGGGGGCACTGGGGCCCCAGCCAGGCGAGGCCATAATAACGGGCGTCGTTGTCGTTGACGCGTAGCGTCAGCAAAGGTTAAGATTTGACGTGATGGCCGACGCCGCGTCCCCGAACCAGTTGTTCGAGCTGTGGAGGAAACAATTCGAGGAGGGCGCCCAGGCCTGGACGCGCCTCGTCGGCCAGGCCTCCGCGACCCCCGCGCCAGACCCGACGGCGTTCTGGCGGCCCGTGCTCGATCAGGGCGTGCAGACCTGGGCGAAGCTCTTCGCCCAGACGCCCACCACCCCGGACCTTCTGACGCAGTGGAAGCAGTTCCTCGACCAGTGGATCGAGGCCTGGTCCAAGGTGCTCGGCCAGACGATGGGCACCGAGCAGTTCGCAAAGCTCATGGGGCAGTCGCTCGACCAGTTCCTCGTCGCGCAGGCACCCGCGAAGAAGGCCGTCGACCAGCAGGTCGACCAGGCCCTCCAGGCCTTGAATCTGCCGTCCCGCAGCCAGCTGACCGCGGTGGCCAAGCAGATCGTGGAGCTCGAGGAGCGGATCGAGCGGCTCGAGGACTTGATCGCCGTGGCGCTTCGACGCCTCACGGACAAGGAACCGAAGTGATCGGCAAGACGATCGCGGAGATCGGTCCCGGCGACCACGCGGACCTGGTGCGCCTGGTGGAGGAGGACGACATCGCGAGCTTCATCGACGCGGTGGGCGACCTGAACCCCGTCCACAGCGACGCCGCCTACGCCGCGACGACCCCGTTCAAGGGGCCGATCGCGCCCGGCATCTTCACGGCGGGGCTGATCTCGGCGGTCATCGGCACCCGGCTCCCGGGGCCGGGCGCCGTGTACCTCTCCCAGAGCCTCAAGTTCGTGAAGCCCGTGCGGGCGGGGGACACGATCACCGCCCGGGTGGACGTCCTCGAGGTGCTCCGCGAGCGCAATCGCATCCGGCTCCAGACCGTATGTGTCAACCAGCGCAGCGAGGAGGTTCTCTCGGGCGAGGCGTGGGTGATGCCGTCGAAGGCGCGCGTCGTCTACGAGCAGCGGCCCCGGCGGACGGCCTCGCTGGCGGCGCTCGCGCTCGGGCCGTGGGCGCTGGCGGCCCAGGCGGCGAGGCTCTGGGCCGCGATGATCACATCAGCAGCCCGCCGTTGATGGAGAGCTCCGCGCCCGTGATGTAGTCGCCATCGGACGAGACGATGTAGACGACGGCGCGACCGACCTCCTCGACCGTTCCAAAACGCTTCAGCGGAATCTGGCTCAGGAGCTTTTCGCGGACCTTTTCAGGAATCCCCTGGACCATGTCCGTCTCGATGAAGCCCGGCGCCACCGCGTTCACCGTGATCCCCTTGCCCGCGAGCTCCTTGGCGAGTGACTTGGTGAACGCTGCGACCCCGGCCTTCGAGGCGGCGTAGTTGGCCTGGCCGAAGTTGCCGATCTGACCGATGACGGATGTGATGTTGACCACACGGCCGTAGCTCTGCTTGAGCATCTGGTCGATGAACACCTTTGTGCAGTTGAACACGCCGTCGAGGTTAATCGCGAGCACCTTGCGCCAGGAGGCGTGGTCCATCTTGACGAAAGTCTTGTCCGAGTTGATCCCCGCGTTGTTGACGAGGATGTCCAGGTGGCCGAACTCCTTGACGAGGTCCTGCGCCATTCGGAACGTGTCGGGGTAATCGCCGACGTCGGCCTGCGCCAGCACCGAGTGGCGGCCCATCTTCCGGATCTGCTCGGCAACCTCCTTGGCGGCCGGCTCGCTCGAGACGTAGTTGACGGCGACGTCGGCGCCTTCCTCGGCGAGCGCCAGCGCGATCGCGCGACCAATGCCGCGGGAGCCTCCGGTGACGAGCGCCGTGCGTCCCTTGAGCTTCATACGGCCACCTCCAGGAAGCGTGGGCGGCCAGTCTAGCACGCCGCGCGTCTCGCGGGGCTCTTGACGCAGGGTGTTACGCCATTCATAGTGGCCGGCAGGGGCCGCCCCGCCGAGGAGGCTCATGGCGTACGTCATCAAACGATACTCGAACCGAAAGCTCTACGACACCCAGGAGAGCCGGTACGTCACCCTCGAGGAGATCGAGGAGATGATCCGGGCGGGCCGAGAGATCGCCGTGGTCGACGCCGCCTCGGGCGAGGACCTGACCTCGGTGACGCTGGCCCAGATCATCCTCGAGAACGAGCGCAATCACCGCGCCGCGCTGCCCACCGCGTTCCTCCACCAGCTCATCAAGCACGGTGAGGCGTGGCAGGACTTCGTCCAGCGGTCGATGAAATCGAGCCTCGAGGGCATCGTCTTCAGCCAGCGGGAGGTGGAGCGCATCTTCCAGGACTGGGCCTCGCGGGCCGGCTGGGGGATGGCCGTGACGCGCGCCGAGCCGAAGCGCGACGGCGCCGAGCCCGACGCGGAGCGCCTCCGCGAGGAAGTTTCGGCGCTCCGAGAACGCCTACGCTCCCTCGAGGAGCGGCTCGAGAAGCGGAAGAACCAGACGAAGTAGCCTAGTTCTGGTAGTAGACGTCCTTCATCGTCGTGACGACGGCCGTGCACGTTTCCTGAATGCCCTTGCCGGCCTGCTCCGCCGACGCCTGAAACCGCTCGGCCGAGCGGGTGAGCGCCTGGGCGTGACCTTCGAGAAGCTTGAACGCCTTCTCGACACTGTCCACCCCCTCCATCAGCGCCTTCTGATAAACGTGCACCGGGTCCTTCGCGCTGTCGGACCAGGATGCCTGCCAGCGCCCGGCTGCAGCCTGGGAGTCGCGCAGCACCTCGATGGCGCCCTGCTGAAGCTCGGCGTAGAGCCTCACGCCTTCCTTCGCCGTGGCCGAGGAGAACTCCACGAGCTCTCGCAGCACGCGCTGGTTGGCGTCTGCCCACACCGTCATTGTCTTGACCGCTTTGCCGGCAAGCTG
>WNFA01000480.1_pt1 | contig 31660 bp, 29 predicted proteins | sample 5400481 | NCBI WGS metagenome assembly WNFA01 (sample SAMN13153340, study PRJNA577476) | soil metagenome | isolation source: 120 cm saprolite under Douglas fir tree site 2 hole 1 replicate 2 | place: USA:California | collected 2015-04-18 | reverse complement strand
GGGATTCGATTTATTGATGGCGTAGTCGGCGCCGGGATGCGCGGGGCTGGTCGAACCAAAAACGGCTTGGGCTTCGGCCTTCCGGTCCGGCTGCCAGACGTCTTCCACGCTGAGCACGGCCAGCATCACGCCTTCGGGGTCGCGCAACGCGATCTTGCTCGAGCCGGGTGTGAGCTTCTGAGCAAAGTCCTCGCTTACGTCCAGCGTGATCGGCATCGGCCACAGGGTTCCGTTCGCCAACCGCATGTTGTGGCAGGCGCCTTCGTAGTCGGCACGGTTCATGAACCCGCGCAACGGCGAGAAGCCGCCGCTCATCAGCAGTTCCAGATCACAAAGCTGCCTGGCCGTCAGGTCCCACGAGGGCCATTCCTTCGATTGCGCTTTTAACTCCGCGGCGCGCGCGGCCGGCACTTGCAGCTGAACAAGCTCTCCCCCGTGTGGGGCGATGAGGTGACTGGTCGTTGCGTTCAAAGCAGTATTCCTCCCGGATGTTCTAACCAAAAATTTATGTTGAAAGCAAAATCACTTGGGGGTCTCTAATCTATGCTCGCCCGATTTGTGTGGCTCCTCAAGCTACCCGCTGGGGCAGCAGGTAACCTCCCAAATAACCACAGGGCCACTTAAGGCGCTGGTACGCTAGTTCCGAAATCTGACCGTCCTTCATATACATATAAGGAACATATGATTATGGAGCAATTCCCCTTCCGAAAGCCAGCCGGTGACACACGCGTAAGCCATTAAAAACAAAAGCCATGTACCATTTTATCGCAAGATACCCGAAGGTGCCGGACGGGTGTGAAACAGGTTGCAACCTTACAACCCAGGCTGGGAAATGAAAGCGCACAGCCCGTACGCCTTCAAACGACGATAACCAGAGCCGGACCGGTTACAACGGCGTGTCGATGCGCATCTTCAGGTGTGGCGGCTCGGTTGCCTCCGCAGTCAGTACGGACTGCAGTTGCAGCTCAAGCTCCCACAGCGTGTGGGGAAGGCTGGAGCGCTTCAGAATTCGCCTGGCTTCGGCATGGAAGTTGCCGCCCCTATAGGCGGAGAAAACATTCTTGTAGCTGGCGCAGGCGATCTTTGCCGCGGGGGCGGAAATGTTCTGGGGCAGACCGAAGGGGAACGAAAAATTCGTGGTTGGTCCCAGCCTCTTCTGGATATCCTCGCCTGAACCAACGATCTCATTGCGCAAGAACTCGACGTCGGTCGAGCCGCAGTCGGCGTGATTGCGCGTGTGGCTCCCGATCTCATAGCCGCAGTGCTGCAGGAACTCGATCTGCTCCCAGGTGTTGGGCGGAAAGCCGGGCTCGTTGAACAACTGGTCGTGTGCAAATTCGCGGCCACTCGATATATGTTCGGTGGCGATGAAGTATCCGATGGGCAGGCCGGTTTCTTCGGTGATAGCGCGCAGGTTCACAAAATTGTCGGCGTATCCGTCGTCGAAAGTGATGGCGACGGTGGGCACCTTGACCCCGCCTTTCCGCACCAGGTCAACCGCCTCGGTTAGGCTGACCACGCGATAGTGACGCAGGAGGTAGTTCACCTGCCGCAGAAAGTCGACAGTGGAAACTCCGGCGCGATGCGGGCGGTCGGAAACCAGATGGTGACGGAGAATCATCACCGGGAAATCTCCCTGCCACCGGCGCCGCCAATTACGGAGCGTGACCGGCACGGCATACACCAGTGACTTGAGCAGCAGTTCCCAGGCGGGCCGTCGAAAAGGAGCGTCGTAGCCTTTACGCTGCGCCGCGAGTTTCTTTTTCATCTGCAGCAAGTCTTCGTCGGTCGGCTTGCGAAAATATTGGCTGGGACCAAGCTGCGGAGTTTCGGTCACCGTTCCATTGGCGAAGTCGCGAATCGTAGCCACGATCAGGTCGGAGCCTACGACATCGGCCTTCAGCGCGAGGCTCTCCAGATTGTCGAAGGGCTCGATCGGAATCAGGGCCGAACGAAATACGGCCCCAACATCCACCTTGGCCTCGACGCGATGGACGGTCACTCCAATTTCTTTCTGGCCGTCTAGTAACTCCCAGAGTCCGACCGCGCCGCCTCCGCGGTAGGCAGGAACCTTGCGCTTGTGAATGTTGATCGAGCCCTGCTTCGGAATCTCGAAGAGCGCCGGTTTCAGGATTTTTGTGCCGAACACGAGGCCGAGATCGGCATCGAGGCTGCGCACAAAGTCGAGCGCAGACTCGGCGTGAATATCGGGACTAATAAAAAGCTCAACTTGATTGGCCGCGCAGGCCGCCTTCAAAGCGGCGAGACTATCGCCGGGTTTGCCATTTGGCCACCTCGGAGCCGCGTGAATGAAGCGGAGGACGGCGTCCAGCAGGCCGCTCAAGCTGCGGCCGGTGGCGGCGGAGATGCGATGCAATACATAGCGCCAGTACACCAGGCGCTTCCCTTTCTTGCACCAGGTTGCTATCCGCTTTTGCAGAGTCTTGGGGAGAAACGGCGCATAAAGGATGCCAGCCACTTGCGCTTCGGGGGCCTCCCGGCAAATGCGCGTCATGATCCGCGCCACCCGCTGCGGCGGAACTGAAGTGAGGATCACGACCCTGAGCGGGTTCTTTGCCATGCGGTGCGGTATTCCTTCTGGATCAAAATTCAAACTGAATCAAATTATTGTCGGGACAAAATGCTGGAATTCGCCATCAGCCTGTCTTCCGCGCGCTGACCATGTACTGGCTCAGCGTCCAGCCCAGAAGGCGCGACTTGGAGAACCGTTCCATCAGCAAGAAAAGCCGCAACTCGGCTGCCGGCCAGACCTGCCCGAGAGGGAACAGGAGAAACCCCGAATAGGCGCTGTGTTCTGGTTTGAGGCCGTGCTTGCGGAGCAACGCCGGCACTTGCGATGGGATACAACGATTCCAACGCCGGCCGAGCTTTTTGTTCGAACTGCGCTTACCCATGAGCCGCTTGATCCCTCTCCACACCGGGACGGCGGTCATGTGGATCAGGTTGTACGAGCAACGATCCAGGCTGATGCGGGTGGGCAGCGAGATAATCGCTGTGCCCCCGGGCCGCAGAACGCGGTGGATCTCTTCCAGGCCGCGGTCGTAAGTGGACAGATACTCAAACACACCCAGGCAAACCACGTGGTCAAAACTGGCATCGGGGAAGGGCAATGCTTCGGCGTCCGCCCGGCAAAGGTGCACGGCTGGCGACGCGCCGAAGCGCCGCTGCGCCAAACGGATCATCTCCGGAGCATAATCGAAGCCCACAATGCGAAAGCCGCGGGCCAGCAGCGGCTCAAACTCAGCGCCCGCCGCGCAGCCAATGTCAAGCAGGAGCCCCTGCTCCGAATCGATCATATCGAGCATGATCTTGAGCTGCGCCTGAAACCACGGCGACTGTCCGCGCTCGTCGGCGTAGTAAGAGGCCATGCGATCGAAGACGCCACTAACTTCGTTTTTCGCGAATTGAGAGTCTTCGGTGGGCATCAGACAGCGCCGTTGCGGAACAGTAGCGTTCGTTCGATGTGCCACAAAAAGTCCGATTCGCCGCGGGGTATATAAGTCCGGGGAATCGCCAGCGGACGAGCGCCGGCCCGCACCGCGCCGAGAGTCGTGGTGACGGCAGTTGCATAACCCAGCTCTTCGGTGATTTTCAAAGTGGTTTCATTCCACTGTGGGTTGAGCGCGGGATGCGGGTATGCAAAGTGCTTTACCGCTTCCCCCAGTTCCTTTTCCAGCTTGAGCTTGGAGTCAGTCAGTTCGCTGCGCGCGTCCTCAGCCGAAACGTGCGCCACATTGGGATGAGTCATGGTATGTGAGCCCACGATGTGGCCCGATTTGACGAGTGCCCGGGCATCGTCCCAGGTCATCATCAGGTCGTTTTCGTCGGGAAATGGCTCGGGTTCGAGAGAACGCGTCGCAGTTTGGACCAGTTCGTCGCGCGTCGATGCGCTCGACTTCGAGCAGATCCCGGCAGCCTCCAGAAAAGCCGCGTCGCGGCCTCGCGAGTCCCTCAGATCGTGGACTGTGCCCGTCGCGGGATCCGTCCACTTCGGGTTTCGTGCGGTCCAGAATGCGTGACGCAGCAGACAGTACCAGGGCGCCCTCGACCGGTCCACGGCATCGACCAGAACATAGAACGTCCCCCGGATGCCAAAGCGATCGAGAATGGGAGCGGCTAAGCGAAAGTTGTCTTTGAATCCATCGTCGAAAGTAACGGCCACGGCTCTTGGCGGAAGGCCCTTATTGCCTTTGAGAAAGAGCGCAATGTCGTCCATCGTTACGGCGCTGAATCCCTTCGCGATCATCTCCATTTGCCGCTCGAAGATGGAGGTGGCATGAATCGAATCGCATCCGATGGTGTCGGCATACTGGTCCGGCCGATCCTGGATTGAGTGATAACGCAGAATCACCGCGGCCGGGGCGGCCAACTTTTGTGCAAAACGAAAGGCTCCGCTCTTCACGAATACTTTCTTCGCGGCGTTCTTGGCTGCCTTGCCAATACTCATACGGTGCTGTCCGGTGAGGACTGCGGTCCCACGGGTTTCGTCAGGATGCGTTCCTTTGGCTGTTTCCCTTGCAGCATTGTGGACGCTGAACAGAACGTCCACACCATAGGGTTCCACGTCGATCTCGTCGAGGCATTTCTTGCCGGCCAGGTCGTAAAGGGCGATATGTGTGGCTTTTTTGCGGGTTTCGAATCCCTGTTTGACCCAGATGAGATTTTCCTTGAAGCGGGTGGAGCGAATGCGAGTGAACCCGACCCAGACTTGGTCATTGTCCATCACCGCGACGCCGCGGCACCAACCGAGCACAAGCTGTTGCTCATTGTCGATGATGTTGAAGTCGAAAACTTGTTCCACCTGCAGGGTATGCCGGTTGGCGATCACCAGATGTCCGTCAACAGTGGTGAAGTAGATCCAGTCGCCGACCACTTGGCCGTCGTGCGGCCTTTGTACCCCGATATCGATGCGTCTTCCGGGGCGCGTGAGGCTGATCGCGTCACGCTGATCGAAGCGCGTGGCCCAAACCTCATCACCCAGTTGAAACACGTGATTAGGATGAGACTTGTGAGGCTTGGTTTCGGGTACTTTTCGGTAGTCGATATCGCGCGAAAATCGTTTCCAGGTATCCTCGCCGATCACGCTCCATTCCCGTAGCACCTTTCCCTGGTGCGTAACTTCCAACACCATATCCAGGCCGGTGTCTGCAACTAAAATGTTTCCTTCCACGCTTGGGCGTACGTGGTGAAGGTCGTTAAAGCAGGGAAGCGATACGTAGTGGAGAAGTTCGAAGCCGGGCAGTTTGTACACCAAGACTTCGGTCGGGGTGCAGACATAGAGTTTGTCATCCGCCACCGTCGCCGATTTGAATAATATGGCGGGCGAGTCCGCGGGGACGGCATCTTTGGGCGAGTCGTATTCCACCAACACTTCAGCGGTCTTGGCTGGTGGCTTTACTTTGACGATCACAGCCTTCTTGCAGGAACTCCACTCGGGGAGCTGCTTGAATAGGCTGCTGCGCAAAGACCCACCTACAACGTACAACTCGCTCATGCCCTAGAACCCCCTGCGTGACACCGACGCACGGCTCCGCAATCCGGTGCCACCCGGGAAGCAATTGTGTTCCCCAGACCTAGGCGGAAACCCTTTGCAAATCATTAAAAACAATAGTCAATCATCATTTTACCGCAAGCAAGTATCGAGCGGCGGGTGGGGGTTACCACGGTGCTACCCGCGCGCGGCAAGAAGGAAAATCTGTTTCGTCCTTACCGCTCGCTCCGGTATTCCACCGAAACTACTGCTTGGGGCGGTGGTTCGGGAGGCGAAGGCTGGGCCAAGCCCGCAATCTCGGCGACATGAAAGGCGCGGTTGGTGCGGTAGGCCCAGAACAGCCCGACCCCGTAGATCGAACTCGCCGCCACGACTTCCAGCACTAACTGGATCAGGTTGCGCGGATAAAAGATTCGGTTGGCGAGCCAGAGCATTGCCACCAGCGGGAGGGTCAAAAGAACCGGCAGCGTGTAGGCCTCGCGCCAAAAGGTTCCGACGGGAACGCCGATCTGCTTCTTCAGGTGACGCGGCAAGAACACAAGATAAGTAAAGCTGAGCGGGATGGCGGTACCAAGTGCGTCGCCGATAATTCCGAGCGGGGGGACAAGCGCGATGCTGAGGATAAGGTTGGCGACGCCCTCGATCACGGTGATGACCGCCCAGGTTTGATGTATCCCGAGGCCGAACAGAACGCGCCCGGACGCAGCCTGCGACATCATGAGCGCGAAAGGAATGAGCATCACCACCAGCACGGGATAGCTGTGCGGAATGTAACGGGCGCCCACCCAGATGCGGATGATGTGCGGGCCGAGAATGATCAGAATGGCGGTGATGGGAAGCATCAGGAACGCGCAGGCGCGGTTGCCAGCTAGATAAATCTTGCGCACGCGAGCGAGGTCGCCGGTAGCCTCCGACTGGCTCGACATGGGCACAAAAACCTGGGCCAGGGCACCGATGAATTCTGCCGCGTAATCGACAATGCGGGAGCCGATGTTGAAGTAGGTAACTGCAACCGTGGACATCATGGCCCCGAGCACGAGTTCGTCGGTGCGGAAGCGCAGGCGCAAGGCGATCATCACTACGAAGGTAGTGCCGCCGTAATTGGCCATGTCGCGGAACGAGGCGCGATCCACATGCTGAAGACCAAGCGGCACAGGGCACAACCGGAATACGATGATGCCGCGCAGTGTCGAGGAGAGAAGCGGCAGGGCAACGGTGAGGAGGGCGACGGTGAGCAGACCGTATCCGCGGTTCAGGAAATAAACAATCAGAGCGGCGCGGGCGAGGGTGGCGCCGATGCTGGTCCAGTTCAGAATGTAGAAGCGTTGCAAACCTTCGAGCATGCCTCCGAAGACGCCCAGCGGAAAGCCGAGGCTGACCGAGGCGCCGACCATTAGCAGTAGCAAGCGCGCCTGCGAATGCATTTCGGGAGGAATCTTAAAGAAGTGTTCAACCGACGAACTCAACAAGGCGGTCAACACCATGCTCACCACGCCGATGCCCGTATAGGTAAACAGGGCGGTGTTGACGAACTGCGCGAGCTTTTCGCGATCGTCGGTCGCCGCGTACTTGGAAACGTAGCGAATAATCGAGGAACGGATGCCGAGATCGAACAGGCCGTAGTAGCCGGTCACCGAGAAGATCAGTACCCAGATTCCGAAGGCTGCGTCGCCCAGATGATGGAGGATAAACGGCGAAAGGAAAATGCCGACCACCACGTTGAGGGCGAGCGCGGACCAACTCGAGCCGACGTTCTTCAGAATCTGTCTTTTTTCAAACTTCAGCATGAGTAATGGCGGCGGTTAAATTCCTGTCCAGTTGGCTGTGTTTCTGCTTTCGGGGCGGACAAAAACATGGTACCAGCCATTTGTGAAGAACTCGCCAACCTGTACCGAGCCGGTAATCTCAGGTAACCCCCAATGGTAGCGTCAGCATCCGTGCCGGCAGTCCCGAGAGCCTGCCCTAAGCTTGCCGAAGGGGCGGCTCGACCTGGGCGCGGACGTCCGCCGGACCGTCGCCGGGACGGCCGCGCCACTCTCAGCGGTAGTTACGTAGGTATGTATGGGAAGCCGGGGATAGACTACGCGGTAACCACAGATTTAGTGGCGTTGCTGAAAATCGCATACTTGTCGGTGGCTTTCAGCTTTCGCAAATCCAGCGGCCGCCCGCCTTCGAAAACATTGTAGGTAGGGGTGACGTAAATGACCCAGAGCTCACGCGGATGCTCAATCAGGGATTGTCCAATATTCTTCGCCAGCGCTGCCGTGATCGCTTCCGAAGAGGGATTATAGAGGAACGCGACCAGCGGTTCTCGTGGTATTTCAAACTGTGTGAAATCCATGCAGACCGATTTTATTTCCCGGCATTTCTGGCGGTCGCTTTTATAGCGTCCTATGTTGCTAACCGCAATGTCGTGAAGCTCGGAGGCAAACTCCACCCCGATGATTCTACGGAACGGCAAGTCGGACGCCTGCAGCAGGACGCGGCCTTTTCCGGACCCGAAATCGACAAAGACAAAATCCTCGTAACGAATCGGCAGCGCCGAAAGGGCTTCATGAATGATCGCAGTGGAAGTGGGCCAATAGCCGCCTGCGTAGACCCAGTTTGGACTGTCAATCTTGAGATCTGTCAGATGCACCCGGGTAGTGGTCTCAACCCCGTAGCGGAGATCGAACTCGTCCTGCACCGCAGGACGTTTAAAGTTTTTCTTGGCCTTCCGATAGTCCGCGATGAGGTACGCGGGTGCCCGCAGGCACGCCCATACCGTTTGGAGCACTCCTTTTTCTTTGAGCGCTTTTTTGACTCTGGGGAGAATCGTTCTTCGGATTTTCGGCATAAATGGCTTGGTGATGCGATTTTAACTCGAAGCTATCGCATAATGAACTGAAGAGGTACACCGCCGTCTCCCTCAGGGGCTAAAGCCCGCGTCTTTATTGGCTCGGGGCGGCACGGCTGAAGCCGTGCCCTTCCCAAACCCCGCTTGAAACAGAGCTTTTCCCCAGCCTTCCAGGCTAGTCCCTGAACTAGAAGGGACAAAGTGTGTAAGAGTTTGCGCATAGCCAATAAAGTCGGGTTGTGATTCCACCCCTTTTACGGATATAAAGCATCATACTTGCTACAGTTGCATTCAGTTCGTTCTTCGTGATCTGCCCCCATTCCTGGGTGTCCAAGTGCTATGTGTCAGGTATCATTCCGGACCGCCGGATTTTGGAGGTACAAGTCGATGCGCCATTTTTTGTCCCTCTACCTTGAGAGAGGCCTCGGTGGTTCTTGCCGGGCCATTCACCGTTCCGTGTTCAGTTCAATTTGCCTGACTCTGTTCCTCGTAGGTATTGTTTTTCTGACTTCTTCGTTGTTTGCACAGCCATCATTACTGACCAGTCGTGCTGATAACACCCGCAGCGGCGCCAACACCAATGAGACTCTGCTCACTCCCGCCAACGTCAACTCGGCCGGCTTTGGCCGCCTCTTCAGCTTTCCCGTGGATTATGTGGTGATGGCGCAGCCGCTCTATGTGCCGAATGTGAACATTCCCGGACAGGGCATCCACAACGTAATCTACGTGGTCACGCAAATGGATTCGGTGTACGCGATTGACGCCGACACCGGCGTCCAGCTCTGGTACGCCAGCATGCTCAACGTCGGCGGCACGACGGCCAGCGGAATATATCTCCCGTGCGGCACCGCGGTCGGTTTCAACCAGGAAGGCATACCTGGAACCCCGGTCATCGATCCCAGTACCAACACCATGTATCTGGTGGCCAAGACCCTGGTCAACACCACCGTCCGTCACCATCTACACGCCCTCGATATCACCACCGGCAACGAGCAACCGGGCAGCCCCGTCCTGATCCAGGCGCAAAGCGTCAGCAAGAAGGGACACGTCATGGTGTTCAACAGCCGTTACCAGAAGAACCGTCCCGGCCTCTTGTTGCTCAACGGTGTGCTTTATATTGGCTTCGGTGGAAACTACTGCAACGGCCTCGACAGCGGCTGGGTGCTTTCCTACAACCCTGCCAGTCTGTTGCAACTGGCCGTCTTCAACACCTCGCCCGACTACGGATTGACTTCGATCTGGCAGGCGGGCAACGGTCTCGCCGCCGATGAAGCCGGCAACATCTACGTGGAGACCGCCGAAACTGGCGCCCACGGCTACGATGTCCCCAGCGGCGGCCAGACCTACTGCGACAGCGTTCTGAAGCTCGCACCCGATCTCACCCTCGCGGATTATTTCACCCCGTGGACCGTCGCTTACCTCAACTCCCACGATTTCGATTTGAGTTCCACCGGAGCCATTGTCCTCCCCGATCAAGATGGCCCCTATCCCCATGAACTTATCGCCAGCGGCAAGCAGGGCATCGTGTACGTCCTCAATCGCGACAACATGGGAATGTTCTCCACGAACGATAGTCAGATCATCCAGGAGTTTGCTCTGGAACCGAACGCCACCAAGGACGTCCAGTTCGGTTCTCCTGCCTACTGGAACAACACCGTGTACTTCGCCCCCAATGCTTCTCCGTACCTTGCGTACCCGTTGTCCGGCGGATTGCTCGGCACTCCCCTCCAGACTTACGCGACATATTCTGGCAGTCACTCTCCATCGATTTCCGCCAATGGCAACACCAACGGAATCATGTGGGTCATCAGCGGTACGCAACTGTTCGCTTTTGACGCGGTTTCGCTGCAACGGCTGTATGGCACGAATCAGGCCCCGAACGGACGTGACACGCTGCCGCCGGTCGGGCATTTTGTGACGCAGACCGTAGCCAACGGCAGGGTCTATGTCGCCACTCAAACTAGTCTCGAAGCCTACGGGCTGTTTCACGTCGCTACCATTACCAGAGGCACCAACCAGACCGCTACTGTTGCCACCACGCTGCCGGCTGCCATCCAGGTGCAGGCCTATAACCCCTATACCGGACAAGCCGACGCCAACGCCACGATCAATTTCAGCGATGGCGGCAAAGGCGGTTCATTCAATCCTGCCTCCGCTGTTACCGACTTCAACGGCAATGTCTCGACCACCTATACGCTTCCGCAAAAGTCTGGCACCTACACCCTGACGATCTCGGGAAACGGCTTTGGCAACGTCACCACCACCGCCACTGCCACGCCCGGCGCCCCAATAAGGGTCATTGCTTACGGCGGATCGAAGCAGACCGCCGCCGCCGGTTCCACCCTCGCCAAGCCGCTCATCGCCCAGGTTCAGGATGCTTACCACAACGGTGTCTCTGGTGTTGCCATCACCTTTACCGCCAACAAGGGCGCCGTTCCCAATCCGCCTTCCGTGGTCTCCGATGCCTATGGCAAGGGTTATACGTATCTGCGGTTGCCTACCACCGTCTCCACAATTACTGTCACCCCCAGTTCCGCCGGCTTGAAGACCGCCAACAGCTTCGTCGAGTACTCGGTAGCCGGACCCGCCGCCAACGTCTCCATCACCAGCGGCAATAATCAGTCCGCTCCCGCAGGAACGCAACTGCCCCAGACCCTCACCGTGCTCGTGACTGACCAGTACGGCAATCCCGTTGCGGGCAACAGCGTCACGTTTGACGACGGCGGTGCCGGAGGCAGTTTCTCCAACCCCAATCCCGGCCTCACCGGCAGCTCCGGAACGGTGAGCCAGTTGTACACGCTCCCACCGTCTCCCGGCACCGTCACCATCAGCGCCACCACCGCCGGAGTAGCCAACCCTGCCGTCTTTACCTAAACCGGACAGTAGTTCCGCAAGCGTGAGTTCCGTAAACCGGGTGCGGGCGGCGGCGAGCATGGATGCAGGCAGTTTCGCTTGAGAGCAGCTTGGATTTGGCGGGCATCGTATCGGCCGCGGTCGATGCCCGCGTTACACCTGTAACCATCCGCAGATTGACAGGCCAACAACCATCGAACATAATCACCCTTCACCGCCAACAGTCGATCAAATGGAAAGACAGACGAACTCTTCGGTGGCGGAGTCGACGCCTGACAAGCACTCCTTCCAGGCGCGACGATTCCTGATCCTCCATGAGTTTCCCGCACCTGACGTGGAGCAAGCCTGGCGTGAGTGCCTGACTCGCATCGAAGTTCCTTCCCACTACGAGTCCCCAGAGTACTTCCTGGATCCTCTCCGGCAGGGCACTCGGCCCTTCGCCGTCCTCGCCCTCGAGGATGATCGAGTCAGGGGCGTCCTGACGGGATTTCACCTGGGCAAAGAGGTCAGAGTGGGACTCAGTTCGCGCCCACAGATCGGTGTGGACGGCACGGATACGGCGGCGGCGCTAGAAACGCTGGCACAAGGACTGCTGGTTGAGGCGAAAGACGCAGATCTGGTGAGCGTCTACACCTGGTCGTCGCTGGAACTCATGCCTTTCCAGGCGCACGGTTTTCGCCGCCGCGAATTGCAGGGTAGCGTGGTACTCGACCTCAGCCTGGGCGCCGACGCCCTCTTCAAGCAATTCAGCAAAGACCGGCGCAGGAACATTCGTTACGCCGAGAAGCACGGCGTGGAGGTGCGCGAGGCGGCCACCGACCAGGATATTGTTGACGCTCACCGGGTGTATTCGGCTTGGCGCGGGACCGACCGGAAGGAAGTGCATGGAGACTGGAGTTTTGAGTCCTTCGAGAAAACCATGCGCATCCGGAGCAATCGGCGGCTGTTTCTGGCGTCGTTCGAAGGCCAGGTGATTGCCATTAATATCTTCCGGTTCTTTCCCGGCGGATTGTTTGAGTCGGCCGCGAACAGTTCGCTCGATCCATTCATGCATCTGAAACCGAACGACCTGTTGCAGTGGCGGGGAATCCAGTGGGCATGTGCTCAGGGGCTCCGGCGGCATTCGCTGGGCGGCACCCACGAATTCCTCTTGCGCTTCGGAGGAACCGTAGTTCCCACTCTTCGCTATCGCCTCGACCGTACCCTTTTTCGCCGCCACGATTTGAAGGAAAGTCTCGGTGCGACAGCTCGCTCTCTGCTTCGTAACGCGCCGTCAGGCATGAACCAGACGGTTCGGAAACTGCTCGGCAAGCGGCCCGCCCACTGATCTCTCACGGCAAAGAAATTGATTGGTGGTGAGGTGACCGAAGTATCACACTACATCTAGATGCACCCCGATCACAAAAGGTCCAGTTGGAGTCGGATTCCAGCTCAGTACGTCCCGTGTACGAGCGAAACTCCATCCGCGCCTCTTACCACGATGTTCTTTGTAACCGTGTTGGTCGGGATGTTATAGACCGCCAAAGTATGGCCCGCGCCGATGTAGAGGTTACCCTTGCCATCCGATTTGATGCCGTCCGGAGCAGAGACCCCCGGCGTCAGATAGGACGAGAAGCCTCCTGCAAACCCCGCAGCGGTTACAGGTATCTGAAGCAAACCATATGGGTAAACCTTTCCGTCATGGGTGGCCCACAAGCTGCCCGTGTAGCTGTCGTAGGTCAGTCCGTCTGCCCCGTTGATTCCCAGATGTGGCTCGAGGACAAGGGTATTCAGAATCGTTCCAGCAACCGGGTCGATTTGGACGATGGTATTGTGACCTGCGACCGCGTAAAGGTTTCCATACGCGTCGTAGGCGATGCCATCGCAGGTCCGAAGCTTCTTAGTCAGCAGGGTCGTGGCCCCCGTGGCAAAGTTGAAGCGGACGATAGAACCCGGACTGAAGATAGCGATCAGCATCGTCTGCCCGCCCGGCTCGATGGCCAAATCGCGAGCGTACTTCAGGCCACTCACCAATGTGGTGTTTACCCCGGTCGTCGGATCGTACAAGTTGACTGTTCCGAGAAGCGGCACCGAGTAAATGAGTTGGCCGGCCGAGTTCAGGGTCAAGTCGTCGGGCTTGGCCCCGATGTAATACAGGGTCGAGAGCTGAGGTGGGGTGGTACTAAGATTAAGGGTCTGAAGACTCAGCAAGGGTTCGTTCGCAATGTAGAGTTGTTGCGCCGACAACGAGAAAGTAATCAGCAGAACGAGTGTAAACACCAAGCCTACTCCACGCGTCGTCACCATATATGGATTCCTTCACTAATGTGCGGCTCCCTGCCACTAGGAACCGTCGTACTTTAATAGAGCACCTTCGTTTCCAAACGGATAGGCCACGCCGTCCACAGTGCCAAGATGAACTCAGCAGTATAAACCATTGATTCTGCTGGGATATTGTCTTGCGGGATGGGAATGCATTGCGGCTGGTCTGGGCAGAGCATGAGGACATGTAGGTAATCTATTTCCCTGGTTTTTGCCCCAGGTTTAGCCATAGTGACCTGCCCCCTGCTTTCGTTCACGCAAGAATACGACAAACTTCTTCGTGAGCGGTCCCCTTTTTCTGTCACACTTTCAAGGCGAGTTTCCAGCAACTTGAGAGCCTGGCAAATCGCTCTTCAAAGCGATTGGACAGGCGAACTCACTCGGCGTTCGTTCTCCCAGAGACTAGTTGTTGCTTATCGCGGTCATCAAACTTCTGAAATTGCGGTCATCAAATTCCGGGACTTTTGTCTTGGCGCATGGTGCCCGAGGGGCGGGACTTTTATCCCCAAGGACGGTGGAAAGTAATGCCCCATGGGTTACCAGGGATGTGGGTAATGAATTTCTCATTTGTCCGCAATGTGGTAACGTATGAGCCGCGTCACGATCTAGGGGTTGCAATCGCAAGCTATTGAAACATAACCAGTATAGTGCTCCAGCGACGGGTAAACAATATAGACCGGATTGGCAGCGGGTGTGCTCTATCTAGACTGTTTAAGGATTCTGCCGGAGACGTCTCCCCAACGGTCTTGGTTAGGGAATCGCGTAAAAAAAAGTATGGTCCTTAACGAAAGCGAAATCCTGGCAACCGATGTTCATAACGGCCGCGACATTATTCTGGCCGACGATCCCGTTGCGTTCGCCCAGGCCGTGCTCATGCTGCTGCGAGATCCGGAACTGCGTCGCCGCTACGAAAAAGCCGCCGCCGAGACCGCCGCCCGCTACGACTGGCCAGCGATCGGCGAGCGCTTCAGTGCAGTCTTGCAGTCGGTGGCGGAAAAGAAATCGTTTGCGGTACGCGCCCTTCCCGGGAGCTGGGCGAAAAGAAAAGCCTAAGAACAGAGAAAAAGAGGAATTTGTGGCCATCGGCGATCACGGCACGAACACCAACCTGGCGACGGCGGAAGTTACGGGAAGGCGCCTGTCCGTCAGGATGGGGGACCCGACCCGCAATGCCTTCTTCTGGCTGAGCGCTTTCTTCGTGGTGTATTGCGCCCGCCCGGAAGACTGGGTCCCCGGTCTCAGGTTTTTCCCGCTCGCCAAGATCACCGCCATTCTGGCCATGTGGGGCCTGTTTACTGCTCTGGGTAAAACCAAACGCACATTCAGGGATCTGCCCAAGGAGGCAAGACTCCTCCTTATCATGATCGGCATCCTCTACCTCGGAGCATTTCTATCCCCGGTGTGGAGAGGCGGCGCGGTGGTTCGCTGCACCGACTTTTCCAAAGTTTACATCGCATGGGTGCTGGTTTTTCTGCTCATTACCACCTTCGACCGCTTACGCCGAATCATCTTTATCCAGGCCGCCTCGGTGGTCGTCGCCTGTGCCGCCGCCGTCATCAAGGGCCACAATGTGCCTCGACTCAATAGTGTATTGGGCGGGATCTATGGGAACCCGAACGATCTCGCGTTCGCCATTGTGTTATCGCTGCCGTTTGCGCTGGCCTTCATGGTCGCCGCTAAAAATGCCGTCGTCAAAGCAGCCTGGCTGGGTGGAATGCTGATTATGGCGGTCACCATCTTCCTGACCGCATCGCGAGCCGGGTTCATCGACCTCATTATCTCCGGCAGCGTTGCACTCTACTTTTTCGGCATCAAGGGAAAGCGCCCCATGCTGATCGTGGCCACGGGCCTGGTCGGCGTCGTAGTGATGGGTGCCTTCGGCGGAAAGCTCTATGATCGCTTCGCCGCGCTGTCGGGCAGCAGCACAAGCGATGAGTCCGCCTATGGATCCTACGAGGACCGCAAGTACCTGATGTTGCGCGCCGTCGATGCCATCGAACACTATCCCATCCTGGGCATTGGCGTCCGCAACTTCCCCACCTACTCGCTGATCTGGCACGACGTGCACATGACCTACCTCCAGATCTGCGCCGAAGGCGGTATCGCCGCGCTGGTGATCTACCTCATGTTTTTTTGGCGTGGTTTCAAGAATCTGAAAATCCTGCGGCAAACCAAGAATCTCGATCCCGAAATTGTCTTGTTCATCGGAGCCTTGCAGGCTTCGCTGGTCGGCTTTGTTGTGGGCGCGTGTTTTGCCCCCGAGGCTTACCAGTTCTTCCCCTATTTTGCCGTCGCGTTTACGGCAACCTTGTTGCAGACGGTCAAAGAGCAAGAACATGCACCCGGCACGGCGCCCCCGCCGCCGAAGAAGCCGCGTCATTTCCTGGAGGTTTATGCCGACCATCGAACAGCCGGTGCAGTCTCCCCTGTCCGCTGACTTGCAGGCCATCTTGAGTTGTCTGAGGTGCGGCTCGAAACTTGAAAGCGACCACGCCGCAGGCTACCTCTGCCCGGCTTGCAAGCGCCTTTATCCCAACGTGCTGGGCATCGCGCGCTTCGTGGACGCCCAGCACTATGCGGCCAGTTTCGGTTTTCAGTGGCACCGATATCAGAAGACACAGCTTGATCACGACGACCTCCGCGAAGCCGAGCGCCATTTTCTGGCGAAGACTGCGCTCCGCCCCGAGGACCTCAAAGGCAAACTGGTGCTCGACGTCGGTTGCGGCATGGGACGCTTCGCCGAAGTTGCGACCCGCTGGGGGGCTCGCGTGGTGGGCGTCGACCTGAGCGCCGCCGCCGAAGTTGCCGCCAAGAACCTTGCCGACCGCGACTTCACCGCCTTCCAGGCCGACGTTTTCGCGTTGCCTTTCGCTCCCGAGAGCTTTGACATCATCTACAGCATCGGAGTGCTCCACCACACGCCGGATTGCGAAGCCGCGGTCAAGACGCTCGACAAATATTTGAAACCTGGCGGCCTGCTCGTGGTGTGGCTCTATAGCGGATACAACAAGTGGTACCGCTCAGCGATTTCTGGCGCCGCTACACCCACAAGATGAAACCGGAGACGCTGCACGGCATTCTGAAGATTGCAGTCCCGTTCTTCTACAACTTGAATCGGGGTTTAAAGCGCTTGCCTTTGATAGGTCTTCCGCTCGCGGGCGCGATTCATCATGTGTTTCCGGTGAACCGCCAGAAAAATCCGGAAGCCCGCATGCTCGATACCTTCGACTGGTATTCTCCAAAGTACCAGTCCAAGCATACCTACGAGCAGGTGTTCAAATGGTATGAAGCGATGGGTATGGAAGACATGCGGGTAGGCGAGATTTCCATCGCGGTTCGCGGCCGCAAGCCGGCAAGGGCCGATAGCGGTCGCTAAGAAACGCGAGTTTCGTCTCCGAAGATCGCCTCGTCGAGTCGGCTTCGTATCAGGGTATCGCTTGAGCGATACCAAAATGCTTCGAAAGAAAATGCCCCTTTAGGGGCAGGGCATCGAAAAGCGACATGGGTCTCGAAAAACAACTTGTCTACGCCAGAAAGGTTCTCCCGTCCGCGACCTGGCGCGCGTTGCAATCGCCCGCCCGCGGCCCCGTCCACCTGATCCTTGCCATCGCCGATCATTTCGAGCCCGCCATCGATCCCGAGGACGGCCAGAAGCGCGTCCCGCGCTCCGAGCAGGAACGCCGCCTGGAATGGTGGGCGCGCGAGTATCCCAGAGTCGTGGACGGCTGGCGCGACCATGATGGCCGCCCGCTGGTCCACACCTACTTCTATCCCGCCGAGCAGTACGACGAAGGCCTGCTCGGGATGCTCGCCGATCATTGCCATGCTGGCTGGGGAGAAGTCGAAGTCCATCTGCACCACGGAACGTTGCACCCCGACACCGCCGAAAACACCCGTCGCGTGCTCACGGAATTCCGCGACCGGCTGGCCTTTCGCCATCGCTGCCTCGCCGTCCAGGAAGGCTCCACCAGTCCCGCTTACGCGTTTGTGCACGGAAATTTTGCGCTCGCCAACTCCGCAAGTGGACGCTTCTGTGGCGTCGATTCCGAAATGCAGATTCTAGCCGAGACCGGCTGCTACGCCGACCTGACCATGCCGAGCGGCTTCTGGCATCCGGCGCAGATCGAAAAAATCAATTCCGTTTACGAATGCGCTCTGCCGCTTGATCAGGCAACGCCACACCGCCAGGGACACGACCTGGTTGCAGGGCGCGCGCCCCGCACCTTCCCGCTGATGATCCAAGGTCCGCTCGTGACCGACTTCTGGCGCACGTTGCGTTCTGCCCGGCCGTTTCTCGAGAACGGTGCCGTCACCGGATCCAATCCCCCGGCCATACGCCGTCTGTCGCTCTGGAAGCAGGCGCGGGTCCGCGTACTCGGGCGTCCCGACTGGTTGTTCATCAAACTGCATTGCCATGGCATGGATCCGACGCAGAAAGATGCGGTGATCGGCGACAGCTTCTGCAACTTTCTTGCAGCGATGGCCGGCGGCGCAGCGGACAGGAACGAAAAGCTGCACTTTGTCACTGCGCGTGAGATGGCGAACATCCTCCTTGCCGCCGCCGACGGCCGCGACGGCGATCCCGGCAATTACCGCGACTATCGTTTCAAGCGGCTTGCCGATATGCCGCTGGTGGCAGAGAAGTCCAGTCGTGTGTCCCTGAGTCTGAAAGGCTAGTGAATAGGTCAAGACCGTGTGGAATTGCCGGCGTGGTGAGCGCAACTCGCGAAAGCACCATCACCGAAGCTCTTGTGCACCACATGTGCCAACAGATCGTGTATCGGACGATGAAGGAATTCACGTGGCCGACGGCGCTGGCCTTGGCATGCGCCGCCTCTCGATCATCGATCTCACCGGAGGCCATCAGCCCGTCTTCAACGAAGATCGCAGCGCTTGGATCGTTTACAACGGCGAGAGTTACAACTTCCCCGAACTTCGCCCCGAGCTTGAGGCCCGCGGCCACAGTTTCCGCACTCATAGCGACACCGAAGTCATTATTTCATCTCTACGAGGAGATGGGCGCGGACTGCGTACAGAAATTGCGCGGCATGTTCGCTTTCGCTATCTACGATAAAACCAAGCGCAAGCTCACCCTCGCCCGCGACCGCCTGGGCAAGAAACCGCTGCACTACGCGCTGCACAACGGAAATCTCTACTTCGCCTCCGACATCAAATCGATCCTCGCCGTAGCTCCAGAACTCGCGGAAGTTAACTCCCAAGCCCTGCTCGAATATCTTTACTACGGATATGTTCCCGACCCCATTACCGCGTTCGCCGGAATTCTGCCGCTGCTCTCCGATGGCTTCCGCGATGTTCTGCGCCGCGGCGACGATCCCGGCAACGCTCTCCGCCGCTACTTTACCCACAGCCCCGCCCACGACCCACTCAGCCAATTTCTCTACGTCGATACCAAAACTTACATGGTCGGCGACATTCTCACCAAAGTCGACCGCATGAGCATGCTGAATTCGCTCGAAGTCCGCGCCCCCATTCTCGATCATGAACTCGAATGGGCCGCGGGCCTCTCCTCCGCATGGAAGCTTCGCGGCCGCCAGCAGAAGTACATTCTGCTAAAGCTCGCAGAGCGCGTCGGGGTGCCGCGCGAAGCTCTCTACCGCAAGAAGCAGGGGTTCGCCTCGCCTGGGCGGAAGGCATTCCCGGCCTGCGCACAATTCTCCGAGAGCCCATCTACTTCTGGCGCCTCTGGCAAGGCCTCAAAGGCGTGGACGTAGCTCACATCTTCTCCGCGTCTTACTGGTCGTTTTTGCTCGCTCCCGCACCCGCGTCGTTGGTGGCAAGGATGCGTGGCGCCAAGACCTTAATCAACTACCACAGCGGAGAGGCCCGCGACCACCTCCGGCGTTTCCGTTCGGCCAAGTTCGTTCTTTCCCGCGTCGATAGAATTGTCGTTCCCTCCGGCTTCCTGGTCGATGTCTTCCGCGAATTCGGATTGCCCGCCTCCGCTGTCCCCAACATCGTCGATCTCTCGCAGTTCCGCTATCGCGAGCGCACCCCGCTGCGCCCGCATCTGGTCTGCACCCGAGGCTTCTCCAAGTACTACAGCGTGGATGTCGTAGTCCGGGCCTTTGCCGAAGTCAAAAAGGAATACCCGACGCCAAGCTCGATCTGGTCGGCAACGGCCCGCTCGAAAGCGGTGTCCGCAAACTGGTCGCGGATTTGAATCTAAGCGGCGTCAATTTCGCCGGCGTAGCGTCGCATCGGGAAATCGGCAAGTATTACGACCAAGCCGACGTCTTCATCAACGCCTCGTGGCTCGATAACATGCCGCTCTCGGTCATCGAAGCCTTCGCGTCAGGCACTCCCGTAGTCACCACTTCGTCTGAATGTATGCCCTATCTAGTCGAGCACGAGCACACCGGATTGCTCTCACCAGTAGGAGATGAAAAAGCCCTAGCCGCAAACGTCGTCTGCCAGTTGCGCGACCCCGCACTCGCCGCACGCCTCGCGCAAAACGCCCACCACGAAGCGCAGAAGTACACCTGGGCAGCCGTCCGCGAACAATGGCTGAACACCTATCGTGGATTGCTACGGGGTTCCCCGAGCAAAACCGCGCGCAGGCGATCATAGGCGTGGTTTCCGAACACGCGCTGCACGCTGCGGCGGGCCTGATGCTGAAGGCGTTTCTTTCCACAGCCGCGGCCCTGGCAAGTGGCGCGAACTCCCCGAGGGTGAGGCTCCGCAGCATGGCTACGCGGCCGAGTTCCTAGAGGCTAGTGCCGGATGATTTCGCAGGAAAGTGGCTTTTGGCAACCGTTCGAAATCCCGCGTGGCGCGCCATCTGCAGCTTGCGCTCGTCGTAGGGCTCCAGGACAGGAGAAGTGTTCGTTGGTGTGTCCGAGAATCTCTTCGATCTGGAGTTTCGCGTCCACGATTTCGCGTTCAGTTTCGCCTCCGGAAGATCGGAGAGACTAAGAGTGGGTCATCGAATGACAGCCAATCTGGAAGCCCTGTGCCTGAGCTCGCGTACCTGGCTGGCATCGAGGTAACCGGGCGTGCCCAGGAATCCAGCCGTGAGGTAGAAGGTGGCGTGGAGGCCGAACTCGCGGAGCACGGGCGCGGCGGCGATAAGGTCGGTCTCGCAACCATCGTCATAGGTGATACAAACGCTCGGCTCGGCCGGATAGAGAAGAGCTTTGCCGAAATCCTCACCCCCAGCCGCCTACCACCCGTGCTTCATCGCTCTCTCAAACTTCTGCGCGGGCAGAGTGTTCAGCACGTCGTCTTTGGTGAGCCATGCCCGCCGCGCCTGCGTCACCCCGTAGCGCAGCTTCCCCATGTGCGAAGTGTGGTGCGAATCGGTGTTGATGACGATTTTCACGCCATGCTGTTTGGCCAGTCGCAGATGAACGTCGTTGAGGTCGAGTCGGTCGGGATAGGCGTTCAGTTCCATCGCTACTTTGTGTTTGGCCGCTACTTTAAGAACGGCATCGAGATCGAACTGGTAGGCGTCGCGGCGCAGCAGCAGGCGTCCGGTGGGATGCCCAATCAGCGAAGTGTTGGGATTGGCGATGGCCTTCAGCAGCCGTTCGGTCATGGTGGCGCGATCCTGATTGAATAGCGAATGGACGCTGGCGATGACGATGTCCATTTGTTCGAGCACCGAGTTGGAAAGATCGAGCGAGCCATCGCCCAGAATGTCGACTTCGATTCCCGCGAAAATGCGGATGCCCTTCATCTTCTTCTCGACCGCCCGGATTCTCTCGATGTGCGCCAGCGCGCGTTCGTCGGTGAGGCCGTTGGCGAAGGCGAGATTTTTCGAGTGATCGGTGACGGCCATGTATTCGTAGCCGCGTTCCCGCGCCGCTTCGGCCATCTCTTCAATGGTGTTGCGGCCGTCGGTCTCGACTGTGTGCATGTGGACGTCGCCGCGGATGTCGGATCGCTCAATCAGCACGGGCAGCGTGTGTCCGGCGGCGGCTTCGATCTCGCCAAGATTCTCGCGCAGTTCGGGAGGAATGAAGTCGAGCTTGAGCTTGCCGTAGATTTCTTCTTCGGTCGTGCCCGCGACCGGCTTCTCGTCGTCGACGTTCGCCAGGCTGTATTCATTGAGCGTGAAGCCCATCTTAAGCGCGCGCTGCCGCAGAGCCACATTGTGCGCCTTGGACCCGGTGAAATATTGCATCGCCGCTCCGAAGGATTCGGGAGGCAAGAGGCGCACGTCCACCTGCATGCCGTTGCGGTGGCGGAAGCTGACCTTGTTTTCTCCTTGCGCGATGACATCCATGAGGCCGGGGAATCGCAACAGGTGCTCGATGAGCGTCTGCCGCGATTCCGCCTCAATGCAGCCATTGCCGGTCACCAGGATGTCGAGGTCGCCGACAGTCTCGCGTCCGCGGCGCAGCGATCCGGCGGGCGTAACTTTTTCGATGCCTGAAGCGGCTAGCAGATGCTCCACCAGTTTTTCGGCCAGCTCTTCGGCGGTGTCGAGCAGGAAGCGTCCGGCGATGCGGCGGTAGTCTTCAATCGCTTTGAGCAGCTTCAGTTCTTGCTTCTCGCCCATGCGGGGCAGTTCGCGGATCTTGCCTTCGCGCGCCAGCTTTTCCACGCCCTCAAGGTCGCTCACTTGATAGGCGCTCCAGATCAAGGCAATCGTCTTCGGCCCCAGGCCCTGAATCTTGAGCAGTTCGAGCATCGAGGGGCGGTATTTTTTTAATAGCTCGGAGTGCGCTTCGATGCTGCCATCTTTGAAAAGCTGCACCAGATTGGCCTGCATGCCCTTGCCAATGCCTTGGATTTCGAGAAGCTTTTTCGGCTCCTGAATCAGGTCGGCCACCTGCTGCGGCAGCGCCTCAATAGCGGCTGCGGCGTTGCGATAGGAGCGCACGCGAAACGAGTCCTGCCCGTCGATCTCCAGCAGATCGGCAGTCTCGTAGAGAAGTCCGGCAATCGCCTTGTTGTCCATGTGAAGCACAGCCGAATCCCGCCCCGGAGGGGCGACCGAGTTTAGCCCAGTGCGTCAGCGCTGGGGAAAATGAATAAATGATTCAAGTCCCGGAGAGCCTGCCCTGAGCGAAGTCGAAGGGACACAGTTCTCTCGCTCACTCTTCACGGGCTGAGCGCAGACATCCGAATGCTTCGCAGCACATGTTGTCAACCCGAGAGAAGATTGTAACGCTGAAGATAGTGCCGCAGCAGGGAGCCGACGAGGGCCGGACGACACAACCAGCGCGGGCGTCGAGGTACATAAAGCTTGGTCCGGGAAACCCGCCTGAGTAAAGCGATCTCGGATCAGGGGACTTTGGTTACATTGGCCGCTTGCGGCCCTTTCTGTCCCTGGACGATCTCAAACTCCACCTTGTCGCCCTCCTGCAGGCTCTTGTAGCCTTCGGTGGTGATTGAGCTGTAGTGAATGAACACATCTGGTCCATCGTCGCGGCCGAGGAAGCCGTATCCCTTGGCGTTGTTGAACCACTTGACGGTGCCTTTCAAACGTTCCACGTGCGCCCCCCTCTTTTTTTTGCGGATTCCCCTGAAAAGGCGCGATTCCAGGGGCGCGCAAAAAATGTGTAGGCATTGTGCTGCCGACCGGGGGGACTGTCAAGGCTCGGCATCGCGCAGCCGTATCATCGCCACCCGCCTGTAGAGACGGGGCTTGCCCCGTCTCCGCCGGGAATCGCAAAAATACCAGGCCTTCCTACCGCGCTGGTCGCTCCATCTGGGCCAGCCACAGGATGCCGGAGATGGTCTTGGCATCGCGGATGCGGCCATTAAGCGCCATCTGTTTCGCCTCCGACAAGGCAAAAAATTTCGTTGCAATCCTTTCGTCCGGCTCGGGCTGCGCTTCGCCGGTCTGGAGCCCCCGGGCCAGGTAGATGGTCATGGTTTCGTCGAGAAAGCCTGGGCTGGCGTAGAAATGCAGGATTCTCTTCCAATGGCGGGCGCTGTAGCCCGTCTCCTCGAGCAACTCGCGCTTGGCTGCCGTAAGCGCGGTTTCGCCGTCGTCGATGCGTCCAGCGGGCAACTCCCACATCATCGACTGCGCGGCGTGCCGATACTGGCGTTCGAGCAGGATGCGCAGCTCGGCTTTCCGGCCTCGTTTTGCTCGGCCATCGGAGGCGACATCGTCGACGGCCAGAACAACAATGGAGCCGGCATGCCGGATAACATCGCGGCGGGCGCGCACGCCCCCAGGCTCTTCCACTTCATCGGTGGTGACGCTGAACACCGGGCCCCGGTAACTGACACGGGAAGCGAGGACGCGGGCCTGACTTGATTTGGTTGATGCCGAGTTTGTTCCTGCCGATTTCGCCATCACAACAATATAAGGTATGCTGCGCCGTTGAGCCGAAAACCAACTGCCGAAAAAACCCGGAAAAACCAGGAAAAACTAATGACCAAAAGACGGACGCCGAGGAAGCCAACCATCGCCATCGTAGGAGCCGGGAGCCTGGCAACTTTCCTGGCCGTGGCGCTTCGCGACGCCGGTTTCACGATCACCGAGATCGTCGCGCGCGATTCGCCCCGCTCGCTCCGGAGAGCGCGCGCTCTCGCCGCGAAAGTGGGCGCGCAGGGAGTCACCGCCCATTCCGCCGCGCTTGACGCCACATTGCTGTGGTTCTGCGTCCCCGACCGTGAGATTCGCCGCGCGGCTTGGGCTCTGGCTGATCATTTGGTTGCCCGCGCGCTTGTTCACCAGAAAGCAATTGCCGGTTGCGCCCTGCACTCCAGCGGGGCGCTCTCCAGCCGCGAACTCAATCCTTTGCACACGGCCGGCGCCGCGGTCGCGTCGGTGCATCCCCTGATGACGTTCGTGGCGGGAGCGCATCCATCTTTAAGCGGCGTGCCTTTTGCGATAGAAGGCGATGATGAAGCCACCCGAGTCGCGCGGCGGATCGTCCGCGAGTTAGGTGGCGAAAGTTTTCCATTGCCCGCGGCGCGCAAAGCGGCCTACCACGCCTGGGCCACTATGACTTCGCCGCTGTTACTGGCGTTCCTCGTGACGCTCGAAGAAGCGGCTCATGCCGCTGGACTCACGCGCCAGGATGCGCGCCACAAGAGCCTGCCCATCATCCAACAGACTTTGGCGAATTATTCGCGCCTCGGTCCGGCGCGGTCTTTTAGCGGTCCGCTGGTTCGCGGAGACGCGGAGACGGTGGCGAAACACCTGGCAGCGCTGAAGAAGCATCCCGGAGCGCGCGAGGTCTATGTAGCGCTGGCGCGAGCCGCGCTGCGCAGACTGCCGGTCAAGAATCGGGACGGCCTACTGCGGTTGTTGTCGGGGGACTTAGGCGATGCAGACCTCTCAACAAACACGTAGGGACAGCCGTCCTCGGCTGTCCACGCGAGCGAAGCTCGCCGCAACCTCTGATTTTGGGTGGCGCAGCGCTTCGGCGCTGCGATAACTCTTACTTTCAGGAACGGCTTCAGCCGCTGAGGGCCACTGCGGTGCGTAACGCTAGTCTGTCAGTCTTAATGCTGCCCCCGCCCGCCGCTAAACAGGTGTCCCAGCTTTTCCTGCTTCGTCTTCAAATAGTCTTCGGTATGTTCCGTGGGCGCGACTTCGCAGGGCACGCGCTCGGTCACCTGAATCCCGGCGCGTTCGAGCGCCGCGACTTTGTTAGGATTGTTCGAGAGCAAGCGAACCCGCCGAATATCCAACGCCTTCAGGATCTCGACCGGCATGAGGAACTCGCGCTGATCGGGTTTAAAACCAAGCCGCTCGTTCGCTTCCACCGTATCAAATCCGCTGTCCTGGAGCGCGTAAGCCTGCAGTTTCGCCATCAGCCCAATGCCGCGGCCCTCCTGCTGCTCATAAATAAGAACGCCTGCCCCCTCATGCGCGATCATCGAGAGCGCCATTTCAAGTTGCTGGCGGCAATCGCAGCGCAGCGAGCCAAATACGTCACCTGTCAGACACTGAGAGTGAATGCGCACCAGCGGCGACCCCGAGTGCACTTCGCCCATCACTAGCGCCACGGCCTCTTCGGTCTTGGCGCCGTTGCCTGATGCAGACGCCCTGGTCGCAAACCCGTGGATCAGGAAATGTCCCCAGCGCGTAGGGAAGTCCGCGGACGCCACTTGTTTTACCTTTAGAGAACTCACAACTGAATTATAGCCCTCGATTTCAGACGCTCACCGCTCAGAGCGCCCGATGTTTGAGCGCCCAATGTTTAGATGACTTAAGACGTTGAGTGATTCAACCGTGCGCGGCGGACACGCTTGCAAAAATGACGTGCATAGGTGAAATCGAGCGACGGCTGGTAAAATCAAAAAAAGTAAACTCCCCACTGTATGGGGCTATAGCTCAGCTGGGAGAGCGCATCGTTCGCAACGATGAGGTCGTCGGTTCGATCCCGACTAGCTCCACCAATCTTCTCAACGGGTTGGCGACAATTGCAGCCATTTCTGTGACCTTCAAAAACGGGCCTTATTGGACCGTTTTGGACCGTGAATCTTTGGCGAACTCCGAAAGCTGTTCAAGCGCTCGGCGTTGCGCCAGCGGAACGATTTGGGCGTAAATCTCCATCGTGGTCGAAATGCGCGAGTGGCGCATCTGACCTTGCACCGATTTCGGGTCGGCTCCCGCTTGAACAAGCCATGTCGCGTGGGAAGTACGCAGGCATCGCCAGTTCACATGCAGCCCAAGCGCTTTGGCTGCTGGTTTGATGTGCCTTCGCAAAACGTTTTGGTCATTCATTGGCTTGCCTTGCTGAACGCTCTGAAAAACCAGATCGTCTGGCCCTGCCGATTTGACTAGTTTGTGTTTTCGCACCGCACGCCCTGCCCGAACTTCTACGGTGAGGGATTTCAAGCGGTTGATGCGGGCGATTACTTGTGGAGCAACGCCAATCGTTGCTGCTGAGGCGCTGGTTTTGGGAGTTGACCAGTCACCACGGCAGAAGCGCTCCTCGACCGTGATGCTGTCGGCATGGATGCAACGCCACTTCAGCCCGATTAACTCGGAGACGCGCAACCCGGTCCACACGCTTACAAACAGCATGGAAGCGTAAGGCTCGGGAACGAGTGCGAGCAGCGCGTGGAACTGCTCGGGCGTGATGGTCGATTTCGGCTGGCGTGGGCGCTTATCCAGGGGCAAGCGCAATCCATCCAGCGGGTTTTTAATCAGGTAGTCTGCATCGACCGCAGAGCGGAGGATGGAAGACAGAGCGTCCCTGATCTTCGAGATTGTGGGATAGGGCACCGTGCCCGCCATGCCGGAGAAATACTGCTGTACGGTGAGCCGTGAAAGGTCGCGCAGAGACAGCCGCGAAAATTCCGGCTCAAGGTACTTCGAGATCACGCCATTGTAGGAATCTTGGGTGCTGCTCGAAAGCAGGGGCAGGTATGTCGGAATGTAGGTGCCATTCACAAAGTCACCAAAGTTCATCGCCGCGCCGGTCAAAACCAAGCCCTGATTCGTTGGCCGGAGTTTCTCTGCGGCGATTTTTTGCACCTCCCGCAGCGGCATGTCCGCCGGTGCGAGTTTGACGCGTTGACGTTTTCGGCTGCCTGTTACGCTCGTATCCCAAACACGCAGCCACCAGAATTGACCTTCCTTAAATGGTTTCGGACTTTGAAATCTCCTTCGCGCCATGGTTTCGAAATCCCTTCCATGGCTCGCCGGAGGAGTTGCCTCAGCCGGAAGCATACAACTTTTTGCTTCCGCCCTCGGCATCGAAATTTTGGTGACGTGTGTCATGCTAAATTCGCGACTTCGGAGATTCACTTTCGGCCCGTTATTTCCGGAGCCGGCAAATTGCGAAAACATCGAAGACAGTCGAATCTCATGACCTTTCGCCTGTTGGAACAACACCTCGGCAATTCTTCTCCGGACAGCGATAACCCGATGCTTTCCCGTTGAACCAGTTCGTTCCCGCCAATTCGGGATTCGCCCAAAAGGACTTTGTGCAGACAGGACACTTCAGCTTGTAGCGTTGTTCGAGTTGGCCGACCCGCGTCAACACGTCCGCTTTTAGTCCCTGCTCGACGAGCTTTCCAAATGCTTCTATTCCCGCCCGTTCCCGAATGAACATCTGCACTCCGCACGGCGAGCAGATGACATAGGGCTTCGTCCGCTTGGTTGTTCGCACGTCAAGCGGCTTCAGGCAGACCGGGCAGGGGAACCATTGCGTCTCCTTATTAATCATGACAACCTCCGTATAAATAGATGGTACAGGTTCTATCGGAACGCGCAACACATGAAAGTAGTACAATTACTCGTTACTTATACATAGAATAGATATTGAAGGTTTGTCCTACCTAATATCCTCGACGCCAGGCGATATATTCCGTATAATTATGCCATTCGACGAAGGAGAATTCCGGGAAATGCCAATCGAAGGCAAAGATTACTCAGCGCAAAAAATAATTTCGGATGGACCCTCGAAAAAGCGCGGAAGAGGCAGACCAGCCAACATAGACCCCTCGGTGGTGGTCGGATCAGCCGACACCTACCGCCTGTGGTTCGAGCAGCTCTGGTCGAAGCTGGGCCCTCGGTTGTTAGCAGCGCGATCTTCGGAAGAAATAACGAAGGCCATCCGCGAGAATGCCCCGGATGTCAGCGCGAGCCTCGCTCCGCATTCGGAACTCATTCTCAAGATCGTGCGCGATCCGAAATTCCCGGCGGTTCGATCCGCATCGCAGATTCATTTCTTGGCGGATTCTCTTGCCGGGCAGGGTTTTGTCAAGCCGCGCCGGTCCCGAGAAATCTGTGCGGAAGAAAGAAGCAAAGTGCGGCACGTGATTGTTCGGCAGGAATACTACATTGAGTGCTCATGCGGCTACAAAGGGCCCGCGCTGGACGGAGCTTGCAGAGAGTGCGGCACCGGGGAGTTGTCCTGGGACTTGATGTCGAAAAAGAACTACTAGTTTAACGCCAAGAATTCCGGGCCACAGGACTGTGCGTTACGTACGTACGTAACGTTATGACTGTCTCTGGAGCTTCTGCCGCAAGTATTCCAGCCGGGCACGTCCTCGGTCCGTGAGGCGGTACGTCAAATGGCCGCGTCTAGAGTTCGGATGTCGGTCGAGCAATCCCTGACCCTTGAGGCGTCCGAGATAGCTATAGAGGGAGCGGCGGTCAGGAACGGGCCGAAGCTGGCTACGAACGTAATCCGGTTTAACAAATCCGTTAACTTGCGCGAAGATCCGCAAGACTTCCAGTTTCGTCATTGTGACCCAAGAAAATCTAAAACTTAAGTTAAGACACATGTTTAGAATACTGGAACATGCTAGTGTATGATAAGTAAAATAGCGCTACTAGGGAAACCATTTATTTTGTTTAACGCAAAACTGCAATAAACGCTCTTGCGGACAGACAGAAACTTTAAACAGCAAATTTCTTAGTTGGTGTAATCGCCTGCTTACGACAGTCATCTCACGTAAAAGCCGGATTTCCTTGGACCGCCCCTGACACCCGCGTACCATGGCTGGTGTAACAAACCGAGAATGATGAAACGAACACTGGCATACGTGGGGCATATAGTCATTGCGACACTCGCCGTGCCATGGCTGACCATCTTGGCAGGCGGCTTGATATACGGTGTCTTCAGCCCTTTTCTTACTTCCGTTAACACGCCACAGCAGTTCCTTTCTGACCATTTAATGTTCCTGGTTGTCGTCGTGGGAGCATCTCTTGCGTACGCGGTGAGCGGCACCTTCACGAGCAGGTCTGCCCTGTGGGTCTGGATTCCAGCCACTATAGTTTTCGTTCTCCGGGTCTTAGACCTGGCGAGCGACTGGAAGTGCCCTTGTTGGGTCAGGCTCCTTCATCGAGCATTTCTTCACGGCAAACTGCCAGTTCAACAACTGGCGCGAAGGAGGATTCGACTCAAGATGCCCCGACAAGCTCTTTCTGACACCGCTTTTTATCGGAGGCCTGTCCTATTCGGCTGGAGCCGCGATTCATCGCGTCATCCACTAACTGGCGTCCTCCCAAAGACGCACCTACGACGCCGGTCGGAGCGATGCCCGGCCAACTTCAGGTCGTCACCACTCCCTTTGCGGCGTTGTTCGCTCTGGCGTTTACAGGTAGTGTTCTTGGCCGTCGGTTTCATGAAGAGGTAGCAGCGCGACCCTCTTCGTGGACATGGCTGAGTTTTGGATCCCTTCCAACTTGGCTGGTGGTAACAATCAACATCGCGATATGGGGCGGTATCTACGCCATCGGGATTAACTTTGCCCGTGCCCCGTTTCGAAGGGACGAGAAGGCCCTGTTCGTTTCACTTGTCGGAAGCTTCATGCTGCTTCCCGTCGCTGCTTTGCTCCCGAAAACCAGTGGACTTATCCATATCGCACAGACGATGCTCAATCTGACGGCATTTCTCGCAGCACTGGCAATCCTCTTGTCGCTCCGGAAAGAACGCTCTGGTTCGCTGCCATCCGAAAACGGTTAGGGGTTGCGTCAGCGCAAAAGGCAGGCTCGCCGCGCGGTAGTTGACGTTAAATCCCCATATCACTCATTGAGGGTCAATGAGTGTAAACGCCTGATAGCGTCAATTATCAGCTACAATGCGGCCTTAAGCGGTAGGTACTTCTCGTTGCCGGAAGGCACACGGCTTGGGCTCAGTCATCCCAGCACAGGTAACACGGACCCTCAGGCGCGAACTCAGCTTGCGCGATCTCACACTGTTTGCCGCCACATGCATGATATCGACGCGCTGGATCCCGATTGCCGCGCATTCGGGAGCCAGTTCGGTTGTGCTATGGCTATTGGCTACAGTTTTGTTTGCCGCACCACTCACGGCAGCCGTGGGGGCGCTCGCGACGAAATATCCGGCCGCGGGCGGCTTATATCTGTGGACACGGCACGATTTTGGAGCGTGGCATGCCTTCCTCGCTTTCTGGTCTTATTGGCTGGGAATCGCTTTTTTGTTCCCGACGGCGGCTCTCCTGTACGCACGTGTGGGTTTCTCAGCTCTGGGTGGTTCTTACGCTGCGATGGGAGAAAACCGTTTCTATCTTCTTGCTGCCACTCTGACGTTGATTTGGATTGGACTGGGCACGAATCTGGTTGGGTTGAGAATCGGCAAGTGGACAGAGAATCTCGGAGCGCTGGCCGGCCTGGGGGTGGCGGTTTTGCTGATCGCCATTGCGTGGATGACGTGGCTGCGGCGGGGGACGGCAACGCCGATGGATGTGTTTCCCACGTTAGGTTGGAGGACCGTGAGCTTTTCGGCAGCGATCGCCTTTGCAATGTCTGGCATGGAGGGCGTCGGCATGATGGCGGAGGAGATCCGGGAACCCGAGCGCACTATACGTCGTGCCGGCTGGATTGCAACCGCTGTTACCTCCGCTTTTTACATCTCTGCTACCGTCGCATTCCTTGTGGTGCTTCCGTCTGAGCAAATTAGCGAATTAAATGGCTTTGCGGAAACGGCGGGTGCGGCTGGGCTGCTCTTAGGTCTGCCATGGGTCGCTCCGCTCATTTGCATTTTGGCACTGGCCAGCGGACTCGGGCTGCTCGGGGGAATCGGCAGTGCTACGTCCCGCATGCCGTTTGCGGCTGGCGTAGACCACCTGCTGCCTGAAGCTTTTGGCAGGGTGCATCCACGGTGGGGAACCCCTCACGTTTCCATTCTGGTGCTGGGAGTAGTAGCTAGCTTCTTCCTAGTTGTCTACCAACTAGGAGACACCCTGCGCGCCGCCTTCGATGAAATGGTGTCCTTGATGTTGCTCACTGGCTTCCTGCCATTCGTCTATCTTTTTGGGAGCGCTTGGAAAGCCGGCAAACGACTGAGTGCGCTGTCTGGAGGCGCGGTCACCTTGCTCGCGCTGGTTTGTTCGGTTATCCCGCCGGAAGAAATATCTAACGTCTGGTTGTTCGAAATCAAACTCGCCGCTGGCACCTTGGCCGTAGTGGTGTCGGCTTGGCTTGTATATCGTCGAGGAAGGATTCGTTCTCTCCACTCCCTCTAGAAGACATATGAGTTCAGTGCTGCAGTCTACATCGACTCCGTTGGCGAAAAATCCCGATTTCACTCATTGGCCGTTCTGAGTACTATCCCCCGTTTGCCTCGGCTATGATTCAGGCGAGAACCGGAGGATCCCATGCAGAACGAAGTTGATCAGCTCCTGAGTCTGTATGAGCGGCGAAGCATCAGCCGCCGCGCGCTGGTGCAGGGACTTGCCGCTCTCGTTCTCGGCTCGCGGGTCCTTGGTCAGACTGCTCCCGGTGCCGCCCTGGAGCCCCTGGTTCG
>WNFA01000476.1_pt1 | contig 31715 bp, 24 predicted proteins | sample 5400481 | NCBI WGS metagenome assembly WNFA01 (sample SAMN13153340, study PRJNA577476) | soil metagenome | isolation source: 120 cm saprolite under Douglas fir tree site 2 hole 1 replicate 2 | place: USA:California | collected 2015-04-18 | reverse complement strand
AAGACCCCACCCTTGAAAACCCGCATGGTTGGGCCACCCAAAGGCGTTTTTCGGAATTAAGGCGCGGCCACCCGCCATCCAAAATCCGAAGCGCAGATCACGATTTGTCCTCAAGTTCCTATTGACGGAGAGAATTGTGCGGAGTATTGTGACCATAAATTGTGTCCGAGTTCTAATATCGGGTTGGTTAAGAAAGGCAGCTCATTGCCAATGCGATTTGGAAGATTCTACATCCTCCTAGTCTTCTCGCTTGCCTTCGGTCTAGTTTGTAGCGAAATCCCTGAATCGCTCAGCCTGTACGACGATACTTCCAACGATTTCCTCGTATCTGGTCGTGCGCCCAAGATTGGAAGAGTGCAGACGGCCCGCCGAGAGGTAAATCCTCGGAAAGATGCGGCCCCGACAGCCACGCTCCCAAGCCTTCCCCCCATTCATTGTGCCCGGCCCGCACTCCCTTCCGGGCCGAATCTCCTGCGGTTGCTCTCCATTCAGCGGAAATAATCACTCGTCACATTTAGCACCGTTCGCCTGAAAAGGTCGGGCTGTACATGCCTTGGGGACTGCCACATGAGCACTTCTCCACCGCAGTGACGCCGATGCCACCGAGTTCCGCCTCCTTCGGCCCAGCCATGCTTCACCTCGAATTGGCCGAGTAACAACAATCTTTTAGAGAGTTTGAGTTCCCGTCAGAAATAGGAATACCTGTAGGCAGGTAGCTCTGTTCCGCCGCAGTTCAAATAAGGAGGAAAAAATGAATCTCAAGAAACAGACATTAGTCCTCGCGTTGGCGGTGATTACGGCTTTGAGCATCACAGTTTCTATCGTTTCCAGTCACAACATTCCAGATAAACACTCGTCGGCGTTGTCAGACGACCACGAAAGGACAATCATAGGCGTGTGGCGAATGGCACTAACGACGGTTGACTGTCAAACGGGCGACGTTGTCCGCTCTATTCCAGGTCTGTGGGCTTTTCACAAAGGCGGGACAATGTCGGAATATGCTAGTGCTCCCGGTCTGAGTCCGGCTCTGCGTGGTTCCGGCCACGGAGTTTGGCAGCGCGAACACGGCTCGCAAGACTACTCGCTCGGTTTCATCTTCTACCGCTATAACGCAAGCGGCGTTTTCACCGGATCACAGAGAGCTAAGATTGCCTTGAGACTCGGAGCAAGCGGTGAGTTTACAGCGAACTCAGCAATCGAGATTCTCGATGCCGAGGACAATGTAATGGTCACCGCCTGCGGCACCCCCACCGGTACGCGGTTCGGCGGTGAGAAGGAGCAAACCGAAAACTAAATTCATTACTGGAGCGGGACAGACGCATCCTGCTTGGCTCGCCAAACCAACACTCTCCATTGGGTCACGGTCAGAACCGCTGGAATCATGAAGAGGAACCCTGCAATGAAACCAGGCCATCTAGCGGCTCCAGGGTCTGTAGAGGGCCCAAAAAACAAGAAAGCAAAAAAGCAGCAAAGTAGGGAGATGCCCACAGCAGCCCACTTCCTGAGATAAAACATGCCAATGGATAGAATTATGAGCAAGGAAAAAATAGGCCAGCAGGGAATGCAAACCAAAATCCAAAAATTGAACACGACCAGATTTAAGGCCACATACACCAAGATCAATGCACCAATGATCTTGAAAATCGCTTTGGCCACTTCTGACACTTCTCAGGACACTCCTTATTCATCCAGTCTGGCGGAAACAGGTCCGAGTGGCCGAGTTGCCTTGGTGAGCTCTGCCCGTCACCTGCTACCGGTTCGAGACTGTCTAGCGGAGCGGGGACAGACGGGAAGTTTCTCTTACTCTGAAAATCTCCAATCGTTGTGGGCCCAACGAGCCTTGGCAAACAAATATCAGAAACCTTCCGTCTGTCCCCAATTCCCCCCATTCCCCGTCCCCAATTTCCCTAGTCTTGAACGGAATACCTCACGTGAGCCGGCGCACCTCACGTCATCGCGGGCGATGGTCATTAAGCCGATAACTCGCCGAGGAGATCAGCAAGAATCCATGCTGCTCCGGCAATCGCGAAGGTCTCGGCGTTTTCGCTCCAATTCGTATGACTGTGGGGATCCGAAAGAACCAACGGAACCCACACGAGTAGCCCAAAACTCACGATCATCATTGTCAGCAGGCGAGCGGCGAGAAGTGCCATTCGATTGATAAGAAGAGCCACAGCCGCGAGTGCGAACAAAACAGTCGTGGTTACCGCCCAAAACATCTGACTTGGCGGAAGCCACTTCGGAACAAGATGGGCGGTAGCGTCCAGATAAAACGCCTGTTCGAGGGTAAAGGAAGCGGCACAGATGCCCAAAAGAATGCGGCCGATCCGATTAAGCGTTTCCCGTGACCAAGCCGATGACAAGCGCGCATAAACGATCGCCGCTCCGGTCACGAGAGAGAACTGCTCGAAGAAGTTGCCCCAGCTATTGTAGATCTGCGGTGCGGCGACGATTCCTGGCACGCACAGTGAGGCGAAGACAAGATAAGCCGCACCAAGGACGGCTGCGCCCGTTTTCGCGGTCCGACGGAACTGAATCGCAGCGCCGCCGAAGATCAGGGTAGCGGATGCGGGGTAGACGATGTAACGAAGTTGATGTGAGTTGTTGTAGTCGTGCCAGGCCAGCGTGATGACGCCAAAAGCAAAAGCCGCCACTCCAAACACATGACGGCCGAGGTTCGAACTAGGCGTTGCGACGGTCATTTGTTTACAATCCCGTTCACGCAAGTGTGTCACGATGCGGGAGAGCCGATCGCCGGTAACGTTCATTTGAGCAACCAGGGAATCGCAAAGGATGCACCGAGCTTTATACAACGAGATGGGTCAAGGGTATAGTGCCACAACGCTGCTTGCGTTTCGTCACAACGCGTCGTCAGGGTATCTGGGCGAGAACGGCAACGTCGAACTTTGAATAGTACTTCTTCACATCGCTGGCGCCGTACTTGGCGCGGAATTTCTCGACCACGGACGAGACCTCTTGGGCGTCAGTGATCGGAACGGCCTGAAGTTTCGCCTCTGCACCGCGCGCATCGATCCGAATCGACGGGTTCTTCAACACGTTCTTGTACCACTGGGTGTCCGAACCCTGCACCGGCAGCAGGTAAAGCTTCTCGCCCTCCAATACGAACCAAACCGGGATGGAAATCGTGCGTCCTGAATTCCTGCCAGTCACACTGAGTTTGATTTCGCGAAATCGGGAAAGGCGGTCTTTTAGAGCATCGTTCCGCGCTGGCATGTGCACCTCCTGCGGCAACCCATAGCCTTAGAGCGTACTCCACCGGCCTGACGCACGCGCCCTCTTGCCAGAGCCCACATATCTAGATATTATCTAGATATGCTGCGCTTCGATTGGGACGAAGGGAAAAACAGGCGCAATCGGACAAAGCATGGAGTTTGGTTTGAAGAAGCTCAGAGCGTTTTCAACGATCCACATGGACGACTATTCTACGACCCAGAACACTCCGTGGCAGAAGATCGGTTCATCCTCCTCGGAGTGAGTTCAGCGGGCAGAACGCTGGTCGTCGTTCACTGCTACAGGGACTCCGATTCCTTGATTCGGATTATTTCCGCGCGGAAGGCCACCAAGAAGGAGGTGCGATTTTATGAAGAAGGAATATGATTTTTCCAAACTGAAAGAGTTGACGAACCCCTACGCTGGGAAGAAGAAGGCCGTGGGAATCAATTTGAGTCCCGAAGTTGTTGACTATTTCAAAGGGCTGGCGGAGGAAACAGGACTTCCTTACCAGAAGTTGATCGATCTTTATCTTCTTGACTGCGTGAAGAAGCGCAAGAAGCTAACCATGAAGTGGGTGGCATAACGGCAGCGCAAACGGCTTACTTTTTGTCCGGCGGTGCGAGAGTGAAATCCTTCAGGAATTGGTCGAGGCGGAGGAATTTGCGGCCGAGGGCGCCGCTGTAGGCGGACCACTCGGGTTCGCCCGTGTCGACGGCGAGTGCGGCGCGGACGGCGGCGAGCTTGGAATCGAGATCGTCCATGTAGTGGAAGGCCAAGGCTTCGCGGATCATGGGGAGCTTGGGGGAGCCGAAGTCGTATTGGCCGTGATGGCTGATGAGGAGATGCTGGACGACGGTTTTCAAATTGGCGGGAAAACCTTCGATGGCGTCCATTGCCTTGGAGACGGTTTCGAGTTCCATGACGATGTGGCCGAGGAGCTGGCCTTCGACGGTGTAGCCGATGGCGCGTTCGTAGCAGAGTTCGTCGAGCTTGCCGACGTCATGCAGAATCGCGGCGGTCAACAGCAAGTCAACGTCAAGCTCGGGATAGTGAGCAGCAATCTGTCTGGCGAGGCCGCACAAGCCGATGACGTGCTCGAGCAACCCGCCAAGATAGGCGTGGTGCATCACCTTCGCGGCCGGGGCGCGTTTGTATTTCGCGGCGATGGCCGGATCGGAGATGATTCCGGTCACTAATTTCTTCAGCCAAGGATTGCCGATCGATCCAGCGTATCCCTGCAACTTGGCATAGAGCTTGCCGACATCTTCTTTGGTGTGCAGGAGAAAATCGGCGAGGTCAACTTCCTCGGGCTTGGCGAGGCGGAGCTGCTGGAGAGAAAGCTGCGGCTTGTTGCGGTAGATTTCCACGCGGGCGTTGACCTTGACGAAATCGTCGCGGCCGATGTCCTTCGCCGCCACTTCGAACTGGTCCCACATGCGGGCTTCGATGGTGCCGCTGCGGTCACCGAGTTCAAGGCGCAGGTAGGGTTTGCCTTCGCGGGTGCTGCGAATTTCTTTTTCGTGAACGAGGAAAAAAGTAGTAATGGATTGTTCAGAGTTGAGATCGGTGACGAAGGGCGTCTTCATGTGGTGGATGCCGAGCCGGAACGCTTGCCAAAGAGCAGGAATTTCTTGTGGGCCTTCTTGCTCTTGGTCGCCTCCGGTGTAGCGCTTACTTCCTGAATTTCGGAGCCACCCCCACCGGCGATGTCCTGATAACCGGGCTTGATCACCACGTAGCTCTGTTCGCGAAGGGTCTTGAGATATTCGCGCATGGCGGGTTCCAAGCGTCCGTTGTAAAGCTTGTCCATGATTTCATTTTTGACTTTGGGAAGCGATTGTTCGCCTTCGTCGTAATGCTCGAGAACCTCCAGAATCAGGAAGCCTTGCTTGGTCTCCATGACTTCGGTGAGTTCCTTGCGCTTCATCTTGAAGACTTTGTCCTCAAGTTCCTTGGATAGTTCTCCTCGTTTGTAGACGCCGAGAAAACCGCCCTGGCTCTTGGTGCTGCCATCGGAGAGCCGCTTGGCGATTTCTCCGAAGTCTTCGCCGTCCTGGACACGCTTCAGGGCCGTTTCGGCCTTTTTTTTGAGGTCTGGGAGCTCTTCCGGCTTCTTCCCTTCGGTGCTAATTACGATCTCGCGAAGCGCCACCTGCTCCGGGCGGACAAATTCGGACTTGTGCGCTTCATAATACTTCGATACTTCGTCGTCGCTGATGTTGATGTGCGAGCCGACTTCGCTACTGATGACGCGCTGGGTCAGCAGAGTACTGCGAATATTGTTCTTGAAGTCCTCCCAGTTGATTCCCTGCCCGGAAACCGCTTTTTCCAGCTCCTCCATGCTGGGCAGCTTGTTATCGGTGCGAATGGCATCGAGTCTTTTAATGAGCTCCGGCTCGACGCTCACGCCCATGTCCTTGGCGCGCTGCACCAGGAGGGACTGGTCAACGAGATCGCGCAAAGCGTGTTTCTGGCGATCCTCGATGTCGCTCTGCAACTGTTCGGCGGTGCAGCGGTTCTGGCATTCGGACTTGGCGTCTTCTTCGGCGGTCTGGCGCGCCTTGTCGTACTCCGAGCGTGTGATGATTTCATTGTTGACGCGCGCAATGATTTCTTCGACGGTCTTCCCGCTATCCGGATTCACGGTTTTCGACGGTGCAGGTTTCGCGGGCTTTGCGGGTATATCGGATTTTGGGTCGGGCGCCGCCATTCCCGGTTTCTCGAGTGCGGGCCCGGCCGACGGTTTCGGCTGGGTGCCTCGCGGCTGATCCTGCGCCGCGAGCGGCAGGGCGGCACAGAGCGCGCCGATAAGAACTAGACTTCGCATCAATTCCCTCACCTCTAAAGTTCAGCCCTGCCCCTGAAGGCCGAGCAATACGTTTCTCAAAGCAGCGGGGATGGATTCTCCCCGTTTGACTTCCATCCAAAGCACTCCACCAGGGTCGAGCTTGATGCCACTACGAGAGCGTACCACGGAGACCAGTTTGGCCGGGTCCAGAGTGGTCTCGGGATGGAAGCGGACGGCGATGCGAGTCCCCTGGCGTTCAACGGCGGAGATGCGCAGGCGCTCACACATGGATTTGAGGGCGGCGTATTCCAAAAGGTTTTCCACGGAGGAAGGCGGTTTGCCGAAGCGGTCTTCGAGTTCCCTGCGGACGTCCTGCTTGTCGGCTTCGGAGGCTATTGAGGAGACACGCTTGTAAGTGCGCAAGCGGAGATTTTCGCTGGGGATGTAGTCCTGCGGGATGCGGACGTCAAAACCGAGGCTGAGGGTGGTGCGGAGCTCAGGGGCGACTTCTTCGCCTTTCAGTTTGGAGACGGCGCGTTCCAGCATCTGGCAATACATGTCGAAGCCGATAGCTTCGATGTGGCCGTGCTGCTGGCGACCGAGCATGTTACCGGCGCCGCGAAGTTCGAGGTCGAGCGCGGCAATGCGAAATCCGGCGCCCAGTTCGCTGAATTCCTTCATGGCGGCGAGGCGTTTGCGGGCGATGTCGGAGAGCGAAGTGTCTGGAGGAACGAGGAGGTAGGCGTAGGCGCGCTGGGTGGAACGGCCGACGCGGCCGCGCAACTGGTAGAGTTCGGCGAGGCCGAGGCGGTCGGCGCGGTTAATCAGAATAGTGTTGGCGCGGGGGATGTCGAGGCCGTTTTCAACGATGGTCGTCGCTACGAGCACGTCGGCTTCATCGCGAATGAATTTCAACATCACGCTTTCGAGTTCCTTTTCGGCCATCTGGCCATGGGCTACTACTACGCGTGCCTTGGGCACCAGCTTGGCTACCATGGCACCGAGCGAATAGATGGACTCGACGCGATTGTGAATGAAGAAGACCTGGCCGTCGCGGGCAAGCTCGGTTTCGATGGCGGTCTGCACGAGCTCCTCCTGAAAAGGGGCGACGACGGTTTGGATGGCCAGGCGATCGCGCGGCGGCGTTTCGATGACGGACATGTCGCGAAGGCCAACGAGCGACATGTGCAGCGTGCGTGGAATGGGAGTGGCGGAGAGCGCGAGTGCGTCCACGTTCTTGCGCATTTCCTTGAGGCGCTCTTTGTGGGCAACGCCGAAGCGCTGCTCTTCGTCCACGATGAGAAGGCCGAGGTCGGCGAATCTGACGTCTTTCGAAAGGAGGCGATGTGTGCCAATGACAACGTCTACTTTGCCGGCTTCCAGATCGGCGAGAATTTTCTTTTGTTCGGCGGCGCTGCGGAAGCGGCTTAGCATTTCGATGCGCGCGGGGAAAGCGGCGAATCTTCTCTTGAAGGTTTCGAAATGCTGGAACGTGAGGACGGTGGTGGGGGCGAGAACGGCGACTTGCTTATTGTCCATGACGGTTTTGAAAGCGGCACGCATGGCAACTTCCGTTTTGCCGTAGCCGACGTCACCGCAAAGCAGGCGGTCCATGGGCTCGGCGCGTTCCATGTCGCGCTTGATGTCGCCGATGGCGGTGATCTGGTCGGTGGTTTCCTCGAATTCGAAAGCATCTTCGAATTCGCGCTGGAAATTGCCGTCGGGAGAAAAGGCAAAACCCTCGGTCGTCTTGCGCTCGGCGTAGAGCGCGAGAAGCTGGTCGGCCATGTCTTCGACGGATTTGCGGGCACGCGTCTTGCGAGCGTTCCAGACGGTGCCGCCGAGTTTGTCGAGCGGCGGGTGGGTGCCTTCAAGGACGCGATAACTCTGGACGAGGTCCATGCGTTCGAGGGGAACGTAAAGGCGCGCGTCGTCGGCATATTTCAGCAGCATGAACTCGCCGCTGTGTCCGCCGGATTCGATCTGGCGAAGGCCCTCGAACTGGCCGATGCCGTGATCCACATGGACAACGTAGTCGCCGGGTTTCAGTTCGGCAAAATCGCCGAAGAAACCGGAAGTGCGAATTTTGCGGCTGGGGCGCTCGACTGTGGGCGTGACATCGAAAAGATCGGCGTGGCCGAATAGCGTGAGGTGTGCTTCGGGAAAAGCGACGCCTTCGGCGAAGGGAGCGCGGATCAGCAGCATGGCTGCGGATTCGTGCGCGCCCTCGGCGGTGAAACCGGCGGCGGCATCTTCCGATTCGCCGAGGACATAGGGAACTTCGTATTCGCGGCAGATGTCGGCGAAGCGCTCGATCTCTCCGGTGCTTGCGGCGGTCAGGAAGACTGTTCCGCCGGAAGCAAGCTGGGACTTCACGTCGGTCATGCAGGCAATCACATCGCCGTGGAAACGCGAGCTGGGGCGCGAAGAAAGTTCGAACTGCGGCGTGGAACCGATGCTTAGCGCGAGCTGCTCGACGTGAATCTGCGATACTTTTTCCAACGCGGCTGCAAATTCCTGTTCGGACCACAAATAGTGAGAAGCAGCGGGTGAGTTGGCTTGACCGTGGCGCTCGTAATTTTCGGTCGCGGCAGCGAAGTGCTTTGCCGCGGATTCTCGCAGAATCTGCGGCTCATCGAGGAAGACGATGGGGCGCAGCGAACTCTCCGCGAGTTCGAAGAGCGTGCTTGGCCCAGGTTCACCAGCGGGCCCAAAAAACGATGGAGACTCCCAGGCAACATCGTTTAGATCTAGCTTTTCCGTGGCAGGCACGGACCATTCCATAAGGGGCAGGAGCGCGGTGCGCTGGACGGGGGCGATCGAACGCTGCGTGCGCGCGTCGAATTCGCGCACTGATTCGACGGTGTCGCCGAGCAGCTCGATGCGCACTGGACGAGCGGCTTCGGGGGAGAAGACATCAATGATGCCGCCGCGCACGGCGAATTGCCCGGGTAACTCCACCATTTCAGTTCGTGTATAACCCACGGAACCCAGATGGGTAACTAATTCTTCGTGAGGAATATCCGTATCTTTTGCCAAGGTGCGAGTGAGATAGAGATATGCCGCTGGATCTTGATAGCGCCACAGAGCCGCAGCGATGGGAGCGATCACCAAGGAAATTTGACCATCCGCGACGCGAAAGAGCGTGGCGGCGCGCTGCTCGAGAATGTCCGCATGCGGGCTTTGCGATTCCCAGGGGAGTCTGTCAAAAGCCGGGAGTGTGGCGACGCCACCGGTTGCTCCAGGAAAAATGCCGCCGAAGAAGCGCAGAGTTTCCGCGAGGGCTTCGGCACGGCGATTAGAATCGGTGACAAAAAACGCGGGACGCCGCAACTCGTGCGTCAAATAAGCAGCCAGGAGAGCCTTCGCGACATCGTGCAGCCCGGTGAGCGAGATGTGGCTCGCACCGGAGCGCAGGGCGGCCAGCGAGCCCTCCATCGCCGGATGGCGAAGAACGGCCTCCAATCTCTCGCGGACGGCTGGAAGTATCATGCGTGGTTGATCAGGAATCCGCGCGGGAGGCGCGCGCCCCTTCGCGAATTTTCCGCAGAATGGCAGATGTCGAATAGCCTGGCACGACGGGAATAGAGACCACTCGCCCGCCGGCGGCTTCCACTTCCTCGCGGCCTACGATTTGGTCGCCGGGCCAATCGCCCCCTTTGACAAGGACATCGGGGAGCAGGCGCGCGATCACTTCGCGCGGCGTCAGATCATCGAAGATCACCACGGCGTCCACCGATTCCAAAGCGGCGAGGATTTCCGCGCGCTCAAGCTCAGAGATAATCGGACGCCCTTCGCCTTTCAATTTGTGCACACTTGCATCGCTGTTCAGTCCGACAATCAGCACATCTCCCAAGGCTCGCGCTAGTTCCAGGCTGCGAATATGGCCCGGATGGAGCAAATCAAAACAACCGTTCGTGAAGACGACGCAGCGGCCGTTGCGTTTCTCGCGGCCAAACCGCAGAATCGCCTCCTCAAGTGTCAGGACTGCCGAATTCAAAGGGTCTCCATGCGGCCGGAAAAGGCAAAAGTCAGGATCGTTAAAAAGCTAGTTTATCACGCGCGGAAGGTCCAGCGCCCGATGGTGGGCGACGTCCGATGAAATCTCTCCAGGCCATTCGCGCGATCACGGGAGTTCTGCTGTGCGGCGCGGGGCTCTGGCTGGCACTCCCGACGCCTTATCGAGAACGGACCTATATCTTCAACGCTGACAGCTGCCGATTGCAAACCACCATCGTAGAAAAGCTGGGAGCGGCAACGCAGGGGTCCGTCATCCTGTTTCACGGAATCTCCGCCAACAAAAAGATCATGTCGTATCTGGCTCGGGGCTTTGCAGAGCAACGCCTGCGCGTCTTTGTACCGGATTTGCCGGGACACGGCCGCACGCCCGGGCCGTTTTCTGGAGCACGCGCGGAACAATGCGGGGAGGGGCTTCTCCGTGAACTGTTATCGCGCGGGGCGGTCAATGCTGATCGCACAATTCTCGCCGGTCATTCGATGGGCGGCGCGATTGCTGAGCGCATTGCATCTCGTGTTCAGGTTGCGGGCTTGATTGCCATCTCACCTGCGCCGATGCAGGCGGCACATGGTGTTACGGGAGAGAAGCTGCTTTTTAGGAATCCCCCGGATCTAGCGAAGAATTCGCTGGTGATGGTGGGATCTCTCGAGCTTGAGTCGATGCGCGGCAACGCCGCCGACCTGGTTGCCTCACAAGGCGACGCGACCGCGTCATACATGGAGATTCGGGGCGCTTCGCACGTGAGCATTCTCTTCAGCGGCGCCGCGATGCGCTCTGCGCAAGAGTGGACGGCGCACGTTCTGCATTTATCTCCCACGGGAAGGCTGCCCTCCCACCTCCCGGTCATCGGGGCTTTGGGAGGTTTCGTGGGGATTTTACTAATTGCAGGACCATTCCTCCACGAACTGGGCGGAAAAAACAAAAACGAGGAGACCCACCCGGCGAGTGCAGCCATCAGCATGCCGAGGCTCTTTCTGGAATTTGCCGCCGTTTCGGTACTGCTCGTGATTCTCTTGCGATTCTGGATTCCGTTGAAGAGCATCGGGCTTTTTCAGGGCGATTATCTTGCCAGCTTCCTGTTGCTCCTTGGGTGTGCGCTGGTTGCAGCGCACTGGAGCTCTTTGCGCACTGCACTCACGAATACTTCTCTGCACTTGCTCGGGGCGGGATTTACTGGTGTTGTGCTGCTGCTTCTCGCGACGGCTTGGTTCGATTTGACGTTTTACGAAGCGTGGCTGACTGCTGCGAAGTGGGCGCGTTTCCCGTTTCTCTTGGCGGCTTTGGTTCCTTACCACGTCGCAGAAGAAACGGTGCTTGGTCCCGCAGAGAGCGGAAAGAAACTGCGCAGGCTGGCGCTCGCTTTGACCTTGAGGCTCATCTCCTGGGGAGCGCTAATGACAGGAGTGTTGATTCTGCACAACGGAGAAATTCTGATGGGCCTCCTATCGCTGTACATGGCGGTGTTCAATTTGGTACAGCGGAGCGGCATGGACATAGTGCGTACTGAGACAGGGTCGGCAGCAGCCACGGCGGTATTCGGTGCTATACTCCTCGCGGGCTTTTGCCTGGTGATCTTTCCCCTCACCTAACGGCCCATCACGTTAGGACCCGTCACCAAGGGAACTCAAGGCGCACGGACTGAACTGATGGCGCTCAGCGAGACACGAAAATGGCCGAGATAGCAATCGTCGGCGGCGGACCGTCCGGCGCGATGTGTGGTGAGCAACTGGCGCGCGCGGGCCATACAGTAAATCTTTTTGACGAGCACCTGGCGTGGGAAAAACCCTGCGGCGGCGGGCTGACGCACAAGGCCATTCAGTGCTTCCCTTTCCTGCTCGATAATTCCTATCCAAAAAAACTCGTGAATTCCGTCGAGCTGATCAGCAGCGAAGAGCAACACGCCACACTCGAAATGCCCCATCCGATAGTGATTTATTCACGAACGGTGCTCAATGGCATGCTGCTTGATCGCGCGCAAAATGCGGGTTGCAACGTGCAGCGTTCTCGCGTGATGAGCGTGGACACCAGCACGGTGAAGCCACGGTATTGCGTTGAAGGCAAGTGGCAGGAAGCGGATTTTCTGGTTTTGGCAGCCGGTGCGCGCAATCAATTGGTTCCCGAAACGCGGGCATTGCAGCGTGACGAGCTGGAGATGACGCAGGGCTACTTCGTGCCGCAGACCAGCGACTCCATCACCATCAAGTTCCTGCCTCACTTTGAAGGTTATATCTGGTCGTTTCCGCGCTGCGATCATCTTTCGGTGGGGATTTGCGGCAGCATGTCGTCGCACACCAGCACTGAGCTGCGCAGCCATCTGCAAACCTTCGTGGAAAAGCACGGGATACATACGGAAGGCGCAAAATTTTACAGTCACGTGCTCCCATCGCCCAAGGAGCGCACGCTTTCCGAACGAAACGTGATCGGAAAGAATTGGGCGCTAATCGGAGATGCCGCTGCCTGGGTAGACCCGCTCACCGGCGAAGGACTTTTTTATGCAATTCGCTCCGGCGAATTGCTAGGACGCTCGCTTGCGGAAGGATGCCCGGAAAAATATCCGGCATGGGTGAAGGCTACGTTCTGCGCCGAGTTGGAGTTCGCAGCGCGCATTGTGCGTCGCTTCTACCGTGGTTCATTCCTGGGCAGCGCCGTCACTACCCGCATGGTTCAGTTCATGAGGCGCAGCCCGGTGTTCCGGCAATTGATGGGCGATCTCTTCAGCGGGACGCAGGATTACACCAGCCTGAAGCGGAGACTCTGGGGCCACCTGGGAATCACGGTCAGCGAATTTATCTCCAGCGTCCTGAATCTCGATCGGCCCGCCCGGGCCAGCATGCCCCGTGCGGGAACCGCGGGCGACTGAAGATATCCGCTCCTTCCGCTCCGTTTTCGCAATATAGTGGTACAGACATCTCCCGCATCTAACCCCGGAGAGTACACTTCGTCCAAAATCATGGCCACAGCCATAGCATCCCCAATCCCAGCCAAAAGTGAAAAACGCCAGAACGCGTGGAAGAATCTTCCCGATGTCTGGGCGCTGATGAAGCCGAGGCGCGGACTTCTGGCGCTGGGCTTCGTCTTGATGGCTATCAACCGGCTTTCGGGATTGGTCTTGCCGGCGTCCACGAAATATCTGGTGGACAACGTGATCAGCAAGGGGCAAATCCAACTGCTGACACCGATTGTGCTGGGCGTGCTGGCCGCGACGGTAATTCAGGGACTTACTTCGTTCACCCTGACTCAGCTGCTTTCCAAATCCGCGCAAAAAATGATCGCCGACATGCGCCGCCAGGTTCAGGCGCATATCGGACGGCTTCCGGTGACGTTCTATGATGCGAATAAAACCGGCGCACTTGTCTCGCGGATCATGAGCGACGTGGAGGGCGTCCGCAATTTGGTCGGAACCGGTCTAGTCGAATTTGTCGGCGGACTCATGACTGCGGTTATCGCTCTCGTCTATCTGCTCCATACGAGCGTGACCATGACTGGCGTCGCGTTTGCCATTTTGCTGGTGTTCGGATACGGCATCAACAAAGCCTTTGCTACGATTCGGCCGATTTTCCGGGCGCGGCCGAAAATCAACGCGGAAGTTACGGGACGCCTTACCGAATCGCTCAGCGGGGTTCGCGTGGTGAAGGGTTATCACGCCGAAGAGCGTGAAGAAGGGGTCTTCGCCGGGGGCGTACAGCGATTGCTCGACAATGTTCTGAAGACGCTTACGGCCACTTCGCTGATGAGTCTGTCCGCCGCCGGGCTGATGGGCATCGTCAGCGCCATCATCATGGAGCTCGGCGCACACAAGATTCTCGCGGGCACGATGACGCTGGGAACTTTTTTTGCGTTCAACATCTTTCTGGGCTTGCTCGTGGCGCCCGTCTTTCAAATCGTGGCCATCGGCACGCAGATCACAGAGGCCATCACTGGCCTGGAGCGCACGCGCGAAATTCTAAACGAAAAGCTCGAAGATGATGAGCCCGGCCGGACCGCGGCGCTCGATCGCGTGAACGGGCTGGTAGAGATGGAAAACGTAAGCTTTGCGTATGACACGCGGAAGGAAGTGCTGCACGGTGTCAATTTCCGCTCGGAACCCGGAACGGTCACGGCACTCGTTGGTCCGTCGGGAGCAGGAAAATCAACGATCATCGGGCTGATCGCGGCGTTTTACGTGCCGTCGAGCGGGCGCGTCCTGGTGGACGGCGTGGATCTTTCAACCGTGAAACTGAATTCCTACCGCACGCAGCTCGGTGTGGTGTTGCAGGAAACTTTTCTTTTCGATGGGACAATCCGGGAAAATGTGGCTTTTGCCCGGCCCGACGCGACGGAAGAAGAAATTCTCGCCGCCTGCCACATCGCGCGCGTGGACGAATTCGCGGAGTCGTTCGAGAACAAGTACGACACGGTTGTGGGCGAACGGGGCGTGAAACTTTCCGGCGGCCAGAAGCAGCGCGTCTCAATCGCACGCGCCATTCTGGCCGATCCACGGATCCTCATTCTTGATGAAGCTACTTCCAGTCTCGATTCCGAATCGGAGGCGCTGATCCAGGAAGGTCTGCGTTACCTCATGCGAGGCCGGACGACTTTTGTGATCGCGCACCGGCTCTCCACGATTCGACGCGCCGATCAGATTCTTGTTGTTGAGGCGGGACGCGTCATTGAGCGCGGCACGCACGAAACGCTCTACGCTTTCGGCGGCCGTTACTACGACCTTTACACCAAGCAACACGCTGTCGAAGCCAATCTTTTCCTGGCGCCGGGAGAAGGCAGCGATACAGAAGATTCCGGAGGCGTAGAACTCCAGGCGGGCGGAAATGGCCGGAGTGATGCCGCTCTACCCGACGCCATCCGCATCATTCGAGGCCAGAGCAGCTGACAAATCCACGTTTTGCGAAAAGAAAAGCCGGCAGAAGAGCCGCACTCCCTTTGTCATTCCACATCGTGAAAGCGGTCAAACCGTCGGACGACGCACAATCAACTTCTTGGTCGCAGGGGGCGGAATCAATGTGGCCATTTTCCGGATCATCGCCAGCACCAGCCTCTTGTCCCCGTCGGAAAGGGTAGTGCTGTACTTCTTAATCTCTGCCAGAAATCGAATCTCATCTTGGGAGAGCTCTCCGAGCGCTTTTTGCGTTTCCCGGTCGCGGGGAGTTTCGGTGCCGGGGAAAAAATCCGCCAGCGAAATGTCCATGGCTTCCGCGATTTTCGCGAGCGTTTCGAGAGACGGGACGGTGTGTCCGTTTTCGACGCGCGACAGATAACAACGCAGCAATCCGGTGCGGCGCTCGATGTCGCCTTGCGAAAGGCTCCGCTGGCTCCGATAGGACTTGATCACTTCTCCGATGTTTACTCGAGGTTTTTCTTTCGGCATGGTCTCTCCACTTGAGGGGGTAGCTTACTCACTAACAGCAGGAGTAGCAAGAGAGATTTTCCAGCGTGTGCTTCCAATCCGATAACTGCGGAGGAGAATACGGTTACGAGAGGCGCTTACGAAAAGAACCCAGCAAGAGCAAGAGGCGAGCCTCGGCTCGCCTCTTGCTTAATCTACTTCAGGAATTCACCGTGCCAACGAGAGCATCCCGTCTACCTCTGCGTCGGCGCCACTGTTGCTGGTTGTTGCAGGCGGAATTCCAGCACCGTCTCGCTCGGCACCTTAACCTGTTGACCGCGCGTGAGCACTTGGACGGCTCCTCCCGCACCTGCACCGACACCCGCCCCAATCGCCGCGCCTTTGCCACCCCCGGCGATTGCGCCGATTATCGCGCCGAGAGCCGCTCCGCCACCTACTTTCTCGGCGGTGTTCTTGCCTCGTCCCTTGCCTTGCAGAGTGTAATCGCTGCTGACGACCGGATAGTCCCTCCCATCGATCACAATGCGGGTCAATTCGAGCTGAAGTTCGCTACTGCCGGAAATGTGCCCAGCTTCCTTAGCTTCGGCCAGCCGCCCGTAAACGTCCGTTCCCTTGCGGGCGACCACGGCGCTGCCGATGGTCAGGTCTGTTTCAAGGCTCGCGTGGAAGACGTCACCCACGCGATTTTTTGAAGAGTCCACGCCATCGATCATACGCACCAGTAGAGACTGTCCCGCCGGGATGGTTACGATGCCGTCCGGATTAGCGCTCGCTATGCCAGCTACAGGCGCAGGTGACATCCCTGCGGCTGGGGCCGCCGGAGCGGAATATCCGGAATTGCCGGTAAAGGTCAGCGCTACGATGTCGTTGGTGCTAAAAGTCTGAACTTCACTATTGATCTCAAAACGCATTACAGCTTGCGTGCCGCCGAGATACTTCCCTCTAAGAACGCGGCCATCTTTTAATTCCAGTGTGTCAGCAGTGACTGTGCCCGCAAAAAAAAGGCCCAGCGCAACCGTCACCAAGAAACGACTCAGTCTATTCATAGTCTCCTCTCTCATAAATCGGAAATCACAATTCCCGGAGATCTCCCGCTCGTACCAGCGTCCCAACATGGCCTTATGATTCTACTGCATTGGATGATAGAGAGACGGCGAATGGTTGCGCCTTTGCGCACTTGAAGAGAGCCTTGAAGGGGGTAGCGGAAACACACTTTGGACATCGTCAAGACGAGGTGCTACAGGCAGCCAGATCGCCGAAGCTGCCCCGCCAATGCGATCTGGTTCTGAATGATAGTGATACGGGCCCAGACCGAAAGGCCGGAGCCCGTATGGTTCGGAGACACGGTTAAAAGAAAGCAGGTAACAGCGTACAGCTTGCGGCCTAAAGCTGGCGGCGCGCCTCATCGGCTTTTTCAGCCAGACCCATGAGCACCGGCACGATCCCGGTGTCGCTTTTATTGGTCTTAGGATTTATGAAAAGGCCGTCGGAGAGAAATGCACTGACGGCAGCCTGGGCGCCGCCGAGCAGCGTCGAGGTCGGGCGGATGATGGCCACCGGGCCGAACTTCTGGTCCAGGAAATGGGTTGGCTCGGGCATGATCAAGTTGGACTGCAAAGTGTCTCCGTTCAGGGATTCTGGATCCGTCTCGCCTTGGGCGGCGCTCAACGTAGAAAAGGTCACCGTCGAGTTGTTAACCTTGTCAAAATCGGTCAGGGGAGTGGCATTGCCGGCTTTGTCCTGCCAGGTCTGGAAGTGCATGGTTTCGCTCGGGCCGATGCTCAAGAGGATTCGCAGGACTTCGAGATTGGTAACATGCTGAGCTAGCGTCGGATAAAGGCTGGTGCCGCCCTGCTCGATGAATGCAAAGTGGAATCCCGCCGTGAAAGCGATTGCTTTGAGGTGGTCGGTAAATGTGGACTGTGTGGGATCGCCGAGATTGATGACACTTAAGTCAGTGTCAGCGTTGCTTCTCGGGATGGCGGTGTGTTGATTGACGTTTAGACTGGGGACCGCCTGAGCAAATTTCGCCGTTGGATCAAAATCCGGATTGGTGATACTGCGGTAGCTCGACCAAAAACTGGTGTCGATGGTGAGTTGGGTCAGATTCGTGAGGCGTCCAATCTGCTGTGCCCCGTCGGCCTTGCTGCTGGGGAGAACGCGGAAATGGGAGAGGTCAGCAGACTCCGCGCCCTTCGATTCCAGATAATTCTTAAGAAATCTAGCATGGCTGATTTCGTCGTCTGTATTGTCATGGATGTATTGCGGCATGTCCCCGTCGAGGAGTTGCAGCGTTTGTGTATAGGCTGCGTTCCCGCCAGTCAGTCCGGTGAACTCGTTATCTTGTGTACCGCCGAGTTCCGCGTACTGTCTCCATAGGTCTTCTTCCACTTGTTCGAGGGCCTGCAAAAACCTTAGGATCGCGATGTCTCCCCTAGTAATTGGTGCGCTGTCGCTGTCCTGCTCCCGGTTGAACGCAAAGGCCTTGCCCGAAAGCAGCCCGGCGCCCATAGTCGCTGCGCCCGCTAGCGTTCCATTCTTCAAGAATGAACGCCGCGTGCTGCCCTTCGTGAACGCATTCCCTTCTTTCTTCATCGGTTTTTCCTCTTTTCGATTGAACTTTTAAACCTGACCAAACTGACTTGGACAACAAACTAGCTGGACCCACGCCGAAGCTGGACTGCGGCTCTTGTCGTTCAATATCGCCCATCTGACCGTGTGCCAATTCGCGGGTCAGTCCGCTACTCAGCGGAGGAAAAGGGCCAGCGGGCCTATCGCCGGCCGCTCTTTGCTACTGGACGGTAAGCAGAACGACCATCACTTCTGCCAAATTGCTCTGCAAGCTTAGATGGCAAATGATTGATGGGAATAAATCAGCAGAAGGACAAGTCTTTATCGACGTACAGACCACTGGGTGGATAGGACTTACTAGAAAACGTCAATTCAGAACGAATAGGACCAGCAGGCAACCCTGAGCCGGGGCCGGGAAAGCCGCTGAGTATGGCCAATGAACGACGCTCAAAGCACAGCCCTGGTAGTGCGTTTCGGCACCTTTGAAATCAATCTCTGCTCTCGCGAACTTCGCAAGCATGGCATGCGCATCCGAATGGAAGAAAAGCCCTTCCAAATCTTGGAACTGTTACTCGAGCGCGCCGGGCAGGTTGTAACCCGGAGAACGCTGCGCGAAAAACTCTGGCCCGATACAGTCGTCGTCTTCGAGCACGGGCTGAATACCGCGGTCAACAAACTTCGCGACCTCCTGAGCGACTCCGCGCGGAGTCCCCGATTCGTCGAAACCCTTCCCCGGCTTGGCTATCGCTTCATCGCACCGGTGACCAAGTCGGGGTCGACTTCGGCGGCGGAAGGCAAGAAGATGCTTCTTGTCCTTCCCTTCGAAAACTTATGTGGCGATAGCGAGCAGCAGTATTTTGCCGAGGGACTTACCGAGGAGATGATCGCCCATCTCGGACAGCTTAACCCCAAGCGGCTGGGAGTGATTGCGCGAACTTCCGCGATTCAATACAAAGCTACGAAGAAATCGATCGGAGAAATTGCCGCAGAGATGCACGTCGACTGCGTGCTGGAGGGAAGCGTGCGGTGCAATGGCACTCGCGTGCGCATTACCGGCCAGTTGATCGAGGCGCGCGACCAAACTCATCTGTGGTCGGCAACTTACGACCGTGACTTGCGGGACGTTCTCGAGATCCAAGCCGATGTGGCCCGTCAGATCGGCAAGGGGGTGGGGCCCGAACTGCTTCCAGATTAAGGCGCCGTTGGCTCCACGTTCCAGCCTTCTACGATTAATTCGGGTGTCGCGTCATGGAGTGAGGCGGAATCAAATCTCGCAGTGACGGTCCTTTTCTCTCCTGGCAACAGCGAGAAATAGTTGTCGCTCCAGAAAATGGGCGTCAGGTCCTCGCCACCTTTGCCGCGGGTGACCCGCGGGTGGACCATGAACGCCACGCTTTCGCTCTTGTTTTCGGCAAACACCGTGAGCGTGGAGTTGGCTCCCCTCAGATGCATTGTTCTGATGATCGCAACTCTTGCTTTGGGAAGGCTGTTCAGCCCAGTGAGGTCACCGTATTCCTTCTGCGGCGTGTAGACCGTGTCGCGTCTCTTGGCCCAATCGAGCAGGTCCGGTTTCGTCGACAACCAGTAGAAATTCTCGCTAATGAGCTTTCCTGCTGCGTCGTGAAGCTCGAGTCTCAGAAAATAGGCCGGCGTCAGTCCCTCCGGCCTAGGGAGATCGAACGCCTTGGTGCTGCTGTCCGCGCCCAAATCGAGCGCTGTTTCGCGGGAACCTTTTTCCTTCGCATCCATGCTGTAGATTTTCGCGCTGACTTTCGTTCCTTTGATCGCTTCATACGTCCCATTGATCACCGCGACGGAGTTATCGTCGTATGAGTACTGCACATGGACCGGTTCACAAGCCTTCTTCGTTCCGAAATACCCACCCGCCGGCACAAGGTAGTAATCGTAGAGATGCCAGATCAAGGAAGGCCATGCGTTGTTCAGCATCCACTGAATCACACCCGTGGACGTATATTTGTTCCGCGCGTAAGCCTCGAACATGGCGCGCTCGCCGTCGTAGGTCATTGCTTGCGCCTTGCGCTCATAATCATCAAGCGAAGACGCCTGCCCATAGCGGCGAGTCAAGCCATCGGTAAAAACACTGACTGTCGTGAAGCGCTCGCCGCCTGCGTGATAATTCCAGACTTCATCGATCGGCCAGAGATGCTCTTTGGGAATGAATTTCACCAGTGATTCTCGGGGTGGAATTGCCGGCCCCGGGCTCGTCTCCGTATTGTAGCCGTAGGCGCCGCCTGCTTGCGTGTCGGCCAGCCAGTACACGGGAGGCACATACTCGTAGGGGCCGGTCATTTTTACTCCTGATCCGCCGCTGATCGTCGCCTTCTGTTCCGAAGCGGACGAGACGATCGGATTTGGCCACTGCAACTCTTTCTCAATGTCCAAATACATTCTCTCGACGTTTGCCGGCGGGGGGTTGTCGCTGCCGTTCAGCCACACAAAGACGCTCGAATGATTCCGCAGCCGTGTGATTTGATGGCGCAGCGAGGCCGCTGCAATTCTGCTCTGATCGCCCTTCCAGTTGTCCCACTTTTCCCAGGCGTCACAGCACGTCCATCCCGCCATGACCAGAATCCCCAGCCGGTCCGTCTTTTCAAAAAACTCGTCGCGGTCCAGCCGTCCTTCGAGGCGAATCGTGTTCATACCCATATCGCGAACGTACGCGAGGTCCGCATCCAGCCTCTCCGACGACCACCGGAAAAGAAGATCCGGCGCCCAAGCCGCCCCGCGGATTAATACTCTTCTTCCGTTGATCTTGAACAGCCGGTGTCCCTTGTCCGTCGGTTCCGATGTAACCTCGCGAATTCCAAACGTCACGCTTGCTGCGTCGGAAACCTGATTGCCGATCCTGAACGATAGCTTCACCTCATAAAGATGCGGCGAGCCCATCTGATACGGCCACCACAACTGCGGATGCGCTAGCTTCAGCTTTGCAAATTGGCCGGGCGCAAATTTCACGATCTTCGATTCGCCGGCAGTCAGTTCCACAGGCTGATGCAGCTCGGTCCCATCGACTTCCGCGCGTAACACGCCTTTCACCGGCGCATTCGAAACGTTGCGCACTTCCCCAGTGATGGTCAGCTGGGCGGTCTTGTATTCCGCATCCAGTTTGGACGTCACGAACGGATTGCGTATCGTCACATCCCCGCTCGACCCCAGAAATACTTCCTTCCAAATCCCCATGTCTTTGTCGGGAGGAGTCGGATTCCAATCAACCCAGGTAATCCCCAGGTCATATTTTTCAGGGGCGAACACCTCGACCGCCAAAGCATTCGCCCTTCCCGGCCGCAAAGACCTACTCACGTCGAATTCGTAGGAGCGGTAGGTGCCTGCTACGTCATTCGCATCGGCCACCTTGTGCCCGTTGATCCAGATGTTCGCCCGGTAGTTGATGCCTAGAAAATTCAGCCATTCCGTTTTCTTCTCGTCCCCAGCGGGGTGCGTGAACTCTGTGCGATACCACCACGAGCAACGAAAAGGACTACCCTCCGGCATTTCCTGATTCGCAAAGAGATTTTTGTCGGAATAGCTCATCCCCGGAAGGGACTTCAAATTTGTCCCATAGTTTGGATCGGGATAGGTTTTGTCCGTGACCAGGGCGCCCACGACCGTCGCCGGGATCTCTGCCTTGTGCCACCCATTCGCGTCGAACCCAGCCGAGGAAATTTGCTCGCCACTGGCCTTCACTTCGCATGACGATTGAATCTGCCAGTTCTTGTGAAGATACACCCTCGCTGGCTGGCCCTCTGGGACACCGGCAACAATCATCGGAGGCACCATCAGGACAAATACTCCCCCTAACATCCGGGCTGAGAATTTCCGCGCACGTGGCATAGATCTCCTCAATGGGACTCGATACTGAAACGCCATCGGCCGGTGTTTCGCGGACAAGGAAGCTGCGCACACGATATTAAACGGTTTAAATATCTTCATTGAACATTTTTTAGGTGCAGCGGAACGAAAGAAGAAAATTCACGAAGAACCAACGAAGAGTTCAACGATTCGCTAGGACGCGAGCCGCGGTGAGGTCGGATGCGAAGCGCAACCTCACCGCAGGCTCATCCCCTCAAGAACAGCCAGCGAAGTCCAGCTCCGCCGCCATTGTGGTGGCCCCCGCGGTGACCTTCAGCGGCATGGCAGTCGCGTCCTTACTCGTGGTTTGAGACGAAGGCGAGCACATCGCGGCGTCGGACGTGGAGTTTGTGGCATCTGCTTCGACCGTATACAGAACGTCGCCTGTGGCCGGTGCCGTGATTGTGGTCTTGCCTGCTGAGAATGTGCCTACGGTCGGATTGCTCGCCGGTACGACCAATGTATAACTTCCGCAAAAGGCGCCCTTAGGGGCTCCCATTGGGCACGATGTGCTTGAAGTCACTATAACGTCCGCCGCATTCGACTTCGGGAACAGCGGAACTGTGAATGTGTGGCTTGTGCTCGATACTGTCACGCTTTGCAGCGCGCTAACGTCCGCGTCGATGCTCGCTCCCGTGGTTCCATTAATAGCCGTGATCGTCCCCTGGATTGTTCCGGGCCCAGCCGAAGCGCCGGCTGTTGCTGGCGTCTCTGCAACTAGAGGCACTGCGCCGAGGTTCGTTCCTCCGGGAACGTTCAACACCACTGTGACGTTGTAGGCGGCGCCCGAAGGCGTGAGGGCATCTGTCACCACGTCAAACGTGGCGCCACTTGGAAGCGGGCAGAAACCGAAGCGGCCGGCCGGATCCGTCAGCTCCTGCCTAACGATGCGATCCGTGCCGGACTTGTCCGCGAATTGCAGCGTGACGATAGCTCCGGCAATGGGTTGCGACGTAACGCTATCCACGATCTGCCCGCTGATCCCCGTCATGTTCGGGCTCACCACGCCAGCCGTGAGCGCAGGCTTCAAACGAAAATTTCCATTGCCTTCCTGGATGATGGAGGCGCACGTGTTGAAATCAATGTTCAGGTCCACCGACTGCCCCGCCGCCACGTGTATCGGGCCACCCATGATTTGTCCAGGAGGAATCTTCAGCCCCGTGTTCGCCTCGCTGCTCAAATCCAGCGTGTGCGTGCCGCTGCTATCTACCACGCAGTTGAAGACGTCGCCACCGAGCTGCTTGAAGCATGCGTTCTTATCGTTCGACGGCGCCGGCCCGTTCGGTGCTGCGTTTGCCAGCAAAATCAAGCGAATCTGCTGATAGTCGCCCGTTGGCAAAGAGGTCGAGCCAAGTTGCTCAAGCAAGCATTGCCCGTTGGCCGGTAGATGCAGAAGATCGACTTGCATTGGAGCTAAAACGAGCTGTGGGGCGAGTTCCTGCCAACCGGAAGAGGTATCGTCCGCACTCGCGCTGATGTGCGCCTGAATAGAACGGATCGTCACAAACACGCTGATAAACGTACCACCCGGCGCGGCCGTACCTCCCGCAGGCACGGCGGTAGCGCTGGACGTGGCCGCCGCGCAAGACGGCGGGTCGCCCACAGAGACATTGATCATTGCCATGCCAGGCGTAACCATGGAGTTATTTCCCCCGCTGCAACCAATGATGATCAGCGCCACCATCAGCAGTACAAAAATCGACAGACAACAAGGAAATGGACGTTGCTCTGAACGGAGCAGGGCCTTGGAGATCATGGGAGCCTCCGCATTTGAAAAGATGAATTTGATTTTTGCTGGCGGCCCGGTGCGGGACAGAAATGAAATTCACGGGCGACCATTCAGAGCGGATACGAAAGGTCGGTACTACAACTCTTGAGAGTTGTAAGCCCCGCTTATTTCACCGAGCAACTTCCTCTCTTTTTGCTGAGCAATCAACCGACCTTCTGCTCATTTTCCTAAAGCGCGACGGCTCTGTGCCTTAGCTTTGTAATTCTCGACGGAATCGATTTATTGCTATGCCAAAACTTCGGCACCGCATGTAAATTTGGGTAACAGACGTGTGCCGCGGAATAGTCGGGGTTCGCCGAATCTGACCCCTTCGGACCGGCAAGCCCGCTTTTAAAGTTGCCGTGGAGACTTACCAGAGTGGTCCCGGAGGAGGGGGTCGAACCCACACGGTACTAAGTACCACTGGATTTTGAGTCCAGCGCGTCTGCCAGTTCCGCCACTCCGGGGCAACGATTCAAAATAGCACGCCCGAGGCCCGCACTCAAGGCATCACGCCGCGCCGTGGCCCTCCAATTCCATGACTTTAGAACGAAAGCCTGCCGCTCAACTGGATTTCGCGTCCCGGCGTCATCGCCATGGTGATCGTTCCGAACTGCGGCGTATTTACAAAGCGATTCGGCGTGCCCAGGTTCACTTTATTCAGCGCGTTGAATGCTTCGGCCCGGAATTGGAAATTGGCTCTCTCGCTGATGCGGAAGGCTCGCGCCAGCGCGAAGTCCAGGGTTTGCATGGGCGGGCCATACACGGTGTTCCGTCCGGCATTGCCGTATGTAAACGCTGGGGGTGTGGCAAATGCGGCGGGGTTAAACCACTCCGACGCGGTCTGTGTGCCAGGGCCAAACACGGGCTGGCCTGTGACGTTGGCGCGGATGGGATTCTCGCCCAGTACAGTCCCGGAGTTTGCAGTATCCCCGAAGACGGAAATGGTTAGGGGCATTCCCGTTTGGACCTGGTAAATGGTTGACAAATGCCAGTCTTGGGTTACCAGCCGGACCCAAGCCTGCCGCCGGAAAGCCGGGATGTCGTAAACGCTGCTTAGAGCGAAGCGACGACGGACGTCACAGCCCAGGCCTTTTTCGGCGTTCAGATTCCTGTTGTTTTGGGGGATGGCCGATTCATCCATGGGAGAGCGAAAGTCCGGCGCGTTGGTCAAATTTTTGGCCAAAGTGAAGTTAGCCAGAAAGCTGAGCCCATGAGAGTAGCGCCGGCGGACATTCACGTACCCCGCGTCGTACCAGCTCTGCGCGGTGTTTTCCAACAAATTGATGGTGCTGACAGGGAAAGTTTGACTTTGCACAACGGCGGTGGTGCTGCTCGCCGTCAACGCCGTGCCAGGCACGAAAGCAAGAGTCTTGAATGGGCGCCGCGGGCCAAGAGGACCGGGGCCTGGAAGAGTGTTGTTGATCAAGTGGGCCCTTTGCAGGTGGAAACCGCGTGCGCCGATGTAGCCGACTTCAAGAGAGGTGTTTTGTCCGAAGCTCTTTTGAACGGAGCCGTTCCATTGCTGGACGTACTGCGCGGGGGCATGGGAATCGAAGGCTGTGAAGCTCACGGTGGTTGGCGTTAGGGCCCCCACGCCCAGAACGGGTGTGCCAAAATTCATCCCCGTGTTAAAGAGGGCCGCCGGAGGAGTGAAGTTATCGGCCTGCTGGGTCTCAGGAAAAACGTATGGGACGTTGTGCCGCTGGTTGCACCAGGTATTGAGATCTACCGGCGTGAAAAAGATCCCATAGGCTGCATGGAAGACAAGGCCAACCCGTGGAACGTTTTTGGCAATTCCCAGGCGCGGTGCGAAGTTATGCCTGTTGGCATACATCAGCCCTCTCGGGTAACCCAATTGGCCGCCGATGAAAACGGAAGGAATGCCGTTATCGAAAATCAGGTTCGTGTTGGTGTTCCGCTTGTCGTACAGAGGGCTGGTGTATTCATAGCGGAGGCCCAGGTTGAGAGTAGTAGTGGATGTCACCTGCCAACTATCTTCAGCGAAAGCGGCCGTCCCCCAAGTGCGCAAATCCATCTCAGGCACGCCAGCCTGACGCTGCTTTACGGCGGGCAGGCTGAGCAGCATGCTGGCCAGTCCGGAGCCGCTGCCGTCATTGAAACCAAATTCGGTAGTGTATCCCGTTGTGTACTGGTAGTAGCCGCGATTCTGGAAGAATCCCCACATCGGCCAGATATAACGGTGGAATTCTCCGCCAAACTTCATACCGTGGCGGCCCCGCTGCCACGCATAGGTATCCCGAACTTCAATCGTGGTGTCCCAGGCATGCATAGGCGTTGCGGCGAAAGTATCACCGATTCCCGTGTAGCCCTGAGCGGCGAACCACGGAGCCCCCCAGGCGTTCTTGCCTCCGAACCCGATGCCCTGAATCCCCAGCGCGCCGACGATATCGTTCACTCCGTCATTTTGCGAAGTACGGTCCATCGAGAGTCGCGAAAGCGCAAGCGAGACGGTGTTGACTTTGTTGCTCGCGAAGATGTGGTTCCACGACCCGACGGCCTGCTGGGACAAATTGTTGAAGTTCACTCCGAACCCGGGCAAGTTTTCCGTTGTCGAAGTCATGCCACTGCTGGGGGAGAACCCATTTTCACCCCCGGCAGAGTAGCGAGCCAGCAGCGTGTCGCCGGTCGAGAAATTATGGTCCACTCGAAACGTCCCCTGGTCTTGAATGTGATTTTCGTTGCGAACGTCGAGGTAATTGTTCGAATCCGCGGCACCCGCCATCATCATCATGTTCGGCTGCGGCAGGTATTGCAGCAGAAAGCTTTCGAGAAGCGGATTGATCCTGTTTGAAGGAATCTGATTATTGGAAAACTGCGAACGTGTATACGGGAAATTAGAAGGTCCGGTCGGCAGATTCGGGTCGTAATTCGGATTCTTCACTGCTGTCGTCGGGTCGTAGATTTTGACGCTGCTCATGCTGAAGTCCCCGGTGATTTCGGCCTGCGTGGGTACAGTCAGAATCTGGGCGTCTGCTTGCGCGAGGCGCAAACCCTCATAGTTGACGAAGAAAAAGGAATTCTTTCCAAAGAGCGGGCCGCCGACCGAAGCACCAAAATTATTTTGTACCAGGTGATTATTGCCCATGGACGCGAAGGTGCTGGCATCCATCGCTCCGTTGCGGTGGAATTCGTAAATCGTTCCGTGATATTGGCTGGAGCCGGAATGAGTGACGATATTGATCTGCCCGCCGCCAGCGCCTCCCATATCCGCCGTATAGCTGCTCGTTTCCACTTGAAATTCCTTGACCGCATCGGGAGAGGGGCTGAGGTTTTGCGTGTTGAAGGTGGGATCGGTATTTGTGGAGCCGTCGAGCAAGAAAAAATTCGCGTTCGCACGGCTACCACCGATAACCACGGCGGAGCGCTGACCCGGACGCCAGTAGAGGGGATTCGTGGATCCCGTCTGCGCGCCAAACCCGATGTGGGCGCCGGGAACGGTGAGCACGAGGTCAATCAACATGCGCCCATTCAAGGGCAGCTCACGAATGGAGGTGGGCTCGACGACTTCTCCGACGCTGGCGTCGGTCGTCTGCAAGACTTCGCTGCCAGCCGTGACTTTTACTCCCTGCGCGATGGAGCCGACCTTCAGGCTGATATCAATGGCTAACTTTTGGCCCACTTCGAGCCGCAAAGTCTGCGTTGCTGTGGACAATCCGGTCGCTTCGACTTTCAGTTCATAGTCATCCGGCAAGAGTGCCGGAGCCTCGAAGCGTCCTTGTTGATTCGTGACGAGCCGACGGATTGCCCCTGTGCTCGCGGCCGTCAGCCCGACCGTAGCGCCAGCCACGGGGAGATGCTGCGAATCCGTTACCGTTCCCGTGAGAAGAGCGTAGTTACTTTGGCCAATTCCGGGCATCGCGAGCCCTAGTAGAAACAGAATTGCGCAGAATCGCCTCGTCATGGTTGCCCCTCCAAAAAATGCACGCTCAAGATCGCGCGCACTTCCGGGCACAAGAAACGAACTCTTCAGGCGACGCGAAATAAATTTTCAGCCCCGGTTGCCCGAACTCTAACTGTGAGGAAAAAGGTCAGCAATAGTAGGAAAGTATTAGGCGCTGTTTGCGTTGGATTCATCTCCAAGAGGGGGCCTCGTCCCGGTCATCATCGTCTGTCGCATCCCTCAATTTTTTTCCACAGCCCCTCCGCTGGACTCAGCCGGACCCAAGCGCTACCCTATGGAGCCCGCTTGGCAGGGGTTTCCGTCAACGGAGACATCCGAGCGGATTTCTGAGGCTTTACATGGCTACTGTTACGCCGCTTCCCTCCGGTCCCCACCCGGAGCACCGCGGCCTTTCCTTCTGGATGGACCGTGTCATCAAGGAACTGGAAAACGTCCGCTCATCTCCCGAAGCGGACGCCGTCCACGATCTTCGTGTAGCCATCCGCCGCTGCCGATCAGTCGCGGCGGTCATGGAAGAGGTGGACCCCGATCCCGCCTGGCCGGCCATGCGAAAGGTTCCCCGCAAACTCTTCCGGAGGCTCGGAGCACTTCGCGATGCGCAGGTCATGGATGAGTGGGTAAAGAAACTCGCTCCCGAAACCGATCCCGTCCGCTCGCATCTGCAAGCCACATTCGAATCAAGCGATGCGCATCTGCGAGAGAACGCCCTCCGCGTCGCCGCCAAATTCGACCAAAGATCCTGGAAGCGACTCGAACGCACCCTGGGGCATCGCTCGCGGTTGGTGCCCATGGGAAGTCTCACCGCCGAGTGTCTCGCGCTGGAACGATTTGAAAACGCTAGGGAGCTTCACGCCAAAGCTCTGCGCACCGAAAAGCCCAAACCATGGCATGCCCTCCGCATTGGGCTGAAGCGATTCCGCTACACTGTCGAAGGTCTGCTCCCTGAGCACTACGCCACCTGGAGCGAGAGTCTCAAACGCCTCCAGGACATCCTCGGCGAGATACACGATCTCGACGTCCTGGCCGAAGTCGTCAAGAAATCAGACTTTCATGAAACTGAAGACTCTCTCAATAATTGGCGGGAAATCATCCAGCGCGGGCGGCATGAACGTATTGAAATCTATCGGCGGCTGACTCTCGGCAAAACCAGTCTCTGGTACTTCTGGCGCTCCGGCCTGCCCACAAATGGCCGCGTCGAAGCCGCCTCGCTCGCCCGCTTGCGCGCCACGGCCCGCGCCGTCGATCCGCATGTGCGCCGCACTTCTCAAGTCTCCCGCATCGCCGTCGCGCTTTTCGACGCTTTCAAACGCGCCGACACCGTTCCCGCGTTCCGCGACGCAACCCTTCACCGGATATTGCTTGCTGCCGCTCGCTTACATGCCGTCGGCGACGGAGAGGCCCGCAAGTCGCCCCAGAAATCTGCACGCAAATTCCTTCTTGGCCTGACCATTCCTCCTGGATGGAGCAACGAAGATTGGGTACTCCTCGCTACTGCCGTCCGTTACCATCGCGGCGCCGAACCCCGCGCAAAGGACGGTCCTTTTTCCAAGCTTTCCGCAGAGCGGCAGAACAATGTCCGCGCTCTCGCCGGCGTCTTGCGCTTGGCGCACGCTCTTCGTAAGTGCGGCGTGGCAACCGGCGCAGGGCTCCGCGCCGAAAAATCCACGGATGCCATCGTTCTGCGCGTGCCCGGCCTCGCCGATGATGTCGAAACCGCGGCGCGCCTCGCTACAGGCAAGCATCTCCTGGAAGAGTATCTGCACTTGCCCTTGATCCTGAAGGCCGTCGCAAAGCCGGAAAAGGTCGTTGCCCTGTCCGCCCGCCAAGTTCCGGAGTTTTCCGTCATCGCTTCGGATTGAAGCGACTCATTGATCTACTTCCCCGCGCGCCGCAGCAACTTCGGAGTCGCCAGCCAGACAAGTTCACCAATCGGCGGAGAGAGCCGTCTCAGTACTACGAACGCCACTCCCGCTTTCTTCAATCCCGTCAGGTGCTTCTTTGAGCCCAACGCCGTGGCGATGACGTCATCGAGCTGCGGCGCATGCCCAAACAGAAACACCGCGGACGCCTGTTTCTCCCTCGCAAGCTCCCGAAAAAGTTGCGAAGGCTCCGCGCCCGGCAGCAGCAAATCCGTCCGCCGAATCTTCTGTTTGGCGTAATCAAGGGCGCCCGCAAATATCTCCGCCGTCTGCACCGCACGCACGTACGGGCTCGTCAGAAACAAATCGGCTGTCACTCCCAGCGCCGCCACTCCTTTGGCCACTTGTTTTGTCTTCTCGACTCCTTCTTCGTTGAGATATCTTTCAGGGTCGGGCGGGCACTTCGGGTCTTCGCGGTCGATCGCGATCCCGTGTCGAATGATAAAGAGTTGCATGATTCCCTCTCTAATGGCCACCCCGTCGCAAAATGCCCAGATTTATTTCTCTCTTTTTCAACTTTAACTCTTAACTTTCAACTGTGACGGGTCAACCCGCCAGAGCCTCCCGGAAGTAAAGCCTCACGTGGAATTCCTTTTCAAACAGCTCCGCGCTGCGATTCGCATCCCGCAAATCCTCAGCAGCATCGCCCCGCGCGTGCACCTGCAAGCCTACAGCGCCTTGCTGAAAAGAAGCGCGGATCTTCATCACCCGCTGCCGGTGCGAATGATCCAGTGCCTCCGCGATTCGCAATATCGCCGCAAGCCGCCGCGTGATGCGTTTGTCGGCGTTGTTCAGCGAAGAATACGCCGTGTGGTGGCCCGCCGGCTCCGACTTCCGATTGTGATAACGCACCAGCGCCGCCGCCACGGCGCGGTCACGGCCCTCCAGCCCCGGGATGTCGCCGTTCAGCGCCAGATACTCCCCATGTTTGTGATGCCCGCGATGACTGATCATGTGTCCCGTATCGTGCAGCAGCGCGCCCGACTCCAGCAGCACTCGCGAGTGCGCTGGCATGTGATGCACCGGCTGCAACTGATCGAACAGCTGGATACTCAACTCCCGCACGTGTTCCGCGTGCTGCTGTTCATAGCCAAGCCGCCGCGCAAAACTCCGCGTGCCCACCACCAACTGGCGCTCTGCGGCATTGTACCGGTGCGGCTCCTTGCGGGAAAACGCCTCCCGTGCGATCTCTTGCAACAGTCCTTCGCGCACGCCCACACCAGGAAGCGCAAACGTGCGCAGGTTCATGTACCGCCCCAGCGTGAGAAAAGTGATCGCCGCAACGCCCATCACATCGGCACGGTCGCGCCGCACCGCATAAGCTTTCATGCGTTCGCGCACATCTCGCCTCAAAATGTCCGGTAACCGCGCCCGCAAGAGTGACAACTCCATCGTCTGCAAGCCGTGCTGCCGCGGCCCGGGCGCGACATTCGCCAGCGTTTCCGCGTTTCCTCCCAGCGCCACAGCAATGCTTTCTCCCAGATTCGGCCGTGGTGCCAATTTCGACTCCAGCAGCGCGCGTACATACAGCCGTACTTGCTCCGCTTGAGCAGGATGAATCACCCCTGGCAAGTTCAGCGTGGTCATCAAACGCACCGTCCCCACGGGCAACTGCGCGCCCTGCTCCACGGCGTGATCTCGCAGAATGCTGATCTCCAGGCTGCCGCCGCCGAGGTCCGCGATGCAGCGGAGCGGCGCCTCCGGCCCCAGCGCTGCCAATACCGCTTCCCTGCCCAGACGCGACTCCTCCGCCGCGTTGATCACCTCCAGCGTGATTCCTGATTTCTGTTTGATGCGCCGCACAAACGCCTTGCGGTTTCGCGCTTCGCGCGTGGCGCTCGTGGCCACGGCTCGATACCGCGTCACGCCGAATTCATTCATCACTTCGCGGAAATGCTGGAAGGCCTTCGCCGCTTTTTTGGAAATGTCTTCGCTGAAGCGGTGCCGCACAAAAACGCTCTCCCCCAAACGCAGCGGGTAGCGTTCCGCGTGTACCGGTTCGATGTCCAGGGCGGAATAGGCGCGAGCCACGGACAAGCGCACCGCGTTGGAACCGGCGTCGATGGCCGCGATATGAACCGGCTCGGACATTTCTGGGTCTACCGCCAGAGGTGCGCCAGCGCGGCGGACGGCGTGTACTTCGTGGCGCGAATTCCTAACTGTTCGCCGATGCGCTGTCGCAGCTGTTTGTTCACCGCCGGAACGTTGGCCTCGCCGTCCAGTTCGAGGAAGCTATGTTTCTTGGCCATCACTTCGAATTCGCGCTTGATCATCGTCTGAT
>WNFA01000498.1_pt1 | contig 31733 bp, 26 predicted proteins | sample 5400481 | NCBI WGS metagenome assembly WNFA01 (sample SAMN13153340, study PRJNA577476) | soil metagenome | isolation source: 120 cm saprolite under Douglas fir tree site 2 hole 1 replicate 2 | place: USA:California | collected 2015-04-18 | reverse complement strand
ACATCGAGGGCGAGGCGCTGGCCACGCTCGTGGTGAACAAGCTGCGCGGCACGCTGCACACGGCCGCGGTGAAGGCGCCGGGCTTCGGTGACCGCCGTAAGGCCATGCTCGAGGACATCGCAACCGTGACGGGCGGTAAGGCGCTCACCGAGGATCTTGGGATCAAGCTCGAGAACGTCAAGCTGGAAGATCTCGGCCACGCCAAGAAGGTGGTCGTGGACAAGGACAACACCACGCTCATCGAGGGGGCGGGAAAAACCTCCGCCATCGAGGGCCGCATCAAGCAGATCCGGGCCCAGATCGAGGAGACGACCTCGGACTACGACCGCGAGAAGCTGCAGGAGCGGCTGGCGAAGCTGGCCGGCGGGGTGGCGGTGATCAAGGTCGGGGCGGCCACCGAGACGGCGATGAAGGAGAAGAAGGCGCGCGTCGAGGACGCGCTCAACGCGACCCGCGCGGCCGTCGAGGAGGGCATCGTGCCGGGTGGTGGCGTGGCGCTGCTGCGAGCGTCGAAGGCGATCGACGCGCTGGGCGCTCGAGGAGCCCATCCGCCAGATCGTCGAGAACGCGGGCGCCGAGGGCAGCGTGATCGTCGAGAAGGTGAAGAGCGAGACGGCCCCGAACCGCGGTTACGACGCCGAGACCATGGAGTACGTCGACATGGTGCAGGCAGGGATCATCGACCCGACGAAGGTGGCGCGGGTCGCGCTGCAGAACGCGGCGTCGATCGCGTCGCTCTTGCTGACGACCGAGGCGTTGATCACCGACCTGCCCGAAACGGGCAAGCCTGGCGGGCCGCCGATGCCGCCCGGTGAAATGTATTAAGCCGGCGAGTTCAGTCGGCCTGATACTCTGACGAAAAGCAGGCCTCGGTCGGTTGTCCGACCGGGGCCTGTGTTCTCCTGCCGAAGCGCGAGGTCGCTCGCCGAGACCGGAGCCGAGTTGCATCGACCAGATCTGATCCTACCCGACCGGCTCGGTGACGACCCGCCTGGCGGCCGTCGACGAGCGTCTCCGCGCTGCGCCTTGACCTCCTGAGAACGGCCGCCTAGGGTGGTGATCATGAGTGACGCAGAAGATTTCGCGACGCTGTTCGCCCGTGAAGCCGTGAGACCCGTGCTGGAAGTCGGCCAGATCGTCAAGGGCCGCGTGATCCATATCGCGGCCGAAAGCGTCTTCGTCGACGTCGGTGGCAAGGGCGACGCCTGGATCGAGCGTGCCGAGCTGACCGATGAGGAGGGACGGCTGCGCGTCGCCGTCGGCGACGAGGTCGAGGCGACCGTGGTGTCGACCGGGGACGAGGTGCGCCTCTCGCACAAGCTCCGGCAGGGGGCGCAGGCCCGTCAGGCCCTTGCGGTCGCGGCGCAGACCGGCATTCCGGTCGAGGGGAAGGTCGCGGCCGTGATCAAGGGCGGTTACGAGGTGACGGTCGGTGGCCTGCGGGCCTTCTGTCCGTTCTCGCAGATGGACGTGCGCCGCGTGGAGGCCGCGGAGGAGTACGTCGGCCGCGTCCTCGAGTTCCGCGTCATGACCTACAGCGACAACGGGCGCAATCTCGTCCTCTCCCGCCGCCGGCTGCTCGAGGAGCGGGCGGCTGAAACCGCCGAAGAGACGCGGAAAAAGATCCTCCCGGGCGCGGTGCTTACCGGTACCGTAGCCTCACTGGCGGACTTCGGCGCGTTCGTCGACCTGGGCGGCGTGCAGGGTCTCGTGCCCTTGTCCGAGCTCTCGCATTCGCGCGTGAGCCGGCCGGTCGATCGGCTGCAGGTGGGCGAGGCGGTGACCGTCAAGGTGCTCAGGGTCGATCAGGAGAAAGGAAGGATCTCGCTCAGCCTGAAGGCTCTCGAGGGCGATCCGTGGGCGGCGGTGCCCGGACGGCTGCGCGAGCGCCAGGTGGTCCAGGGGCGAGCGGTTCGCGCCACGGAGTTCGGAGTCTTCGTGGAGCTCTTACCCGGTGTGGATGGGCTCCTGCACAACACGGAGATCCCGCGCAGCCGACAGGGCGCGATCCGAGAGGCCGCGGCCGGCGGCGCCGAGGTCACCGTGATGATCGTGAGCGTCGATCCCGAGAAGCGTCGCGTCGCGCTCGCCCTGGCGCCGGAGGGCGCCGCGCCAGGTCAGCAGATGGAGTCGCGCGTCGAGGTCGCGGCGGTGCTGACCGGCACGGTGGAGCGGCTGGAGTCATTCGGCGTCTTCGTCAGACTCGGTCCCGGGCAGACCGGGCTGATTCCGATCGCCGAGCTCGGCCTGGCCCGCGGCACGGATCTCCGCAAAGCCTTCCCCGTGGGGACCGAGATCAAGGTGCTCGTGCTCGCCATCGAAGAGGGCGGCCGGCGCATCCGGCTCTCACACGCGCAGGCGCTCGGGCGAGAGGAGCGGGCGGAGACCCAGGCCTACCTCCGCGAGACCACGAAGCAGGGCGACGGCTTTCGGCTGACACTTGGTGAGCGCATGAAGCAAGTTCCGAGGAACCGGTCGTGACGGCCAAATTGCCCGATCCCCTCCACACGCTGACTCCCGAGGCCAAGCGCATCTACGACAGGATCACGGCCAAGCGCGGCCAGATGCGGGGCGGCCCGTACGCCTCGCTCATGCACCACCCGGCGCTGGCGGAGAAAGTCGGCGATCTCGGCGAATACCTCCGGTTCGGCGGGACGCTGCCCGGCAACATTCGCGAGATGGCCATTCTCATCACCGCGCGCTCGGTCAATCAATCCTACGAGTGGGTGGCCCACGCGCGCATCGCGCGTACCGAGAAACTGCCCGACGACGTCATCGAACGGATTCGGACACGGGAAGACCTCTCGGCGCTCCCGCCGCGCCTGGCGCGTCCGGCGCGGGTGGTCCAGCACGTGCTGGCAGATCCGCGAGGGCGGCTCTTCCGCCCAGTGGGCGAGCGCGGAGCCTCGGCGCTCACGGGGCCAACAGGCCCGTCCAGCTGTCGGCCTCCATGAACTGGCGCCAGCGCCCGTAGAAGCCGCGCTGGTTGTTCTCGCTGGCGTTGGCCTCCGTCACGTCGCTGATCGTGCCGGGGAGCTTGAGCCCGTGGTCCTCGAAGGCGCGCGTGGCGCGGCCGAGGCCCATCTCGTAGTTGTACGGGTACTGCCGGGCGACGGTGCCGCGGCTCGCCTTGTGGGCGTAGTTCCAGTTCTCCATGTCGTCCTGCTCGGTCATCCCCGACGGACCCGAGTAGCGGATGTAGTAATGGCGCAGGAAGTCCTTCACCTCCGCCGGCGCGTCGGCGTCGACGAAGTACCAGCGCCAGACCTCGGTCTGGTGGGGGCCGCGCGGATGCCACACCGCGAGCGTCCGCGGCTGCCGGGCCAGCGGCGACACGTTGGGGAACATCGTGCCGGGACCACCGAAGAGCCGCCAGTACTCGCCGCGACGGCGCTTCCGCTCCTCCTCGCAGCGCCGGAAGTAGTCGGCCACCACCGGCGCGTCCTGATACGCCGGGGCGAGGGGCGAATCGTGCTTCCGGAGGAACGCGATCATCGAGTGGCCGAGCTCGGGGAACGAGACGTCGAGCCACCGGGCCTCGTTCCGCTCCTGCGTGTCGCGGCGACCCTTTCCGCTCGGTCCAATGCCGACCATGTCCACCGAGCGGTGGCTCACGCCGTGATAGCGGTCTCCGGAGAAGTTCTCAGCGGGGAACTTCCAGTTGCAGGGGATGAGCCACTTGTGGATCCCGCCGATCGCCTCCGTTCCGCCCTCGCGCCCGTCCCACGCGTCGAGGAGAAGGTCGAGGTAGAGCTTGTAGCCGCCGACGTATTCGAGGAACGTGGGAGCCGACGGGTCCCACGTGGCCCAGATCGTCCCCTTGTAGTTCTCCACCCGGGCGACCTCGATGAGCCCCCACTGGCTCCGGTCGAGCTGCGCGCCGTAGGCGTCCTTGGCGAACGCAACTCCCACCAGCGCCCCGTCGGTCCCGTAGCTCCAGCCGTGGTAGGGGCACTGGAACTCGACCGTGTTGCCCTCGTCGTACCGGCAGACCTTCATGCCGCGGTGCCGACACGAATTGAGGAAGACGCGGATCCGCCCCGTGCGGTCGCGGCACACGATGACCGACTCCTCACCCATGCACGACGTCAGATAGTCACCCGGCCGCGAGATCTGGCTCTCGTGGCCGACGAAGAGCCAGGCGCGCGCGAAGACCCGCTCGAGCTCCTGCCGGTAGATCTCCTCGTTCACGAAGATCTCCCGGCTGATGATCCCACGCTCGACGTCGACCAGACCCTTGAGGCCACCCGGCTCTGCGCTGGCCATGCATGTCCTCCTCGAAGATTCCGCGGACGCCGTATCGCGAATACCCTGGCGCAGCCATGGTAGGGCAAGATCCGCCCGCGCGCGATAGTGATAGACTCCGGCTCCATGACAGAGTCACGCCGACCCCTGGACGGAATCCGGGTGCTCGAGCTCGCGCAGGTGGTCGCCGGCCCGTTCTGCGGCGCGCTCATGGCCGAGTTCGGGGCCGAGGTGATCAAGACCGAGATGCCCGGCCGGGGCGACGACCTCCGGCGCCTCGGCCCGTCGGAGGACGGCTGCACGTACTGGTTCGCCGTCGACAACCGGAACAAGAAGCTCATGACCCTCGACCTGCACACGCCGAAGGGACAGGACATCGTTCGCCGGTTGGTGCCCCGGTGCGACGTCGTTCTCGAGAACTTTCGGCCCGGCGTCCTCGAGCGCTGGGGCCTCGGGTGGCAAGCGCTGCACGCGATCAACCCGCGTCTGGTCATGGCGCGCATCACCGCGTTCGGCCAGACGGGCCCTTTGAATCAGGGGCCGGGCTACGCGGCGATCGGAGCGGCGTTCGGGGGGACGTGGTACGTCAACGGTCACGCTGATCGGCCGCCCGCACGCCCGACCCCGGTGTATCCGGACTACATGACCGGGCTCTTCACGGCGTTCGGCGTCATGGCCGCGCTCCGCCACCGCGACGCGACTGGCGAGGGGCAGTGGATCGACGCGGCGCTCTACGAGTCGGCCTTCCGCGTCATGGAGTACACGACGACGCTCTACGGCCGGCAGCGCGTCGTCCGCGAGCGCGGCGGGCTTCAGCACTCGGGCTGGCCAGGTGGTGCTTTTCAAACGCAGGACGGGAGATGGATCGTCTTCACGGCGCCGGCCCAGCACCTCTTCGAGCGGCTCTGCGCGATGATCGGACAGCGCGAGCTCCCGCTCGATCCGCGGTTTGCGAGCGCCGAGGAGCGGCCGAAGCACATTCCAGTGATCCTGGACCTCATGACGCAGTGGTTCGCGGAGCGGCCCTTCGACAAGGCGGTGTCGGAGCTCAAGAGCCACGACATCCCGCATTCACCGATCATGAGCATGGCCGACATCTTCGCCGACCCCCACTACCGCGCACGCGCGATGATCGTCGACGTGCCCGCCGAGGGAATCGGCGCGCTGCCCCAGCCGGGCGTCGTGCCCAAGCTCTCGCTGACGCCCGGGCGCATCACTCACGCGGGCGCCTCGCTCGGTCGCCACACCGACGAGATCCTGTCGGGGCTGCTGGGCCTGAGCACCGACGAGATCGCGACGCTGCGCGCCGCAGGCGTCGTCTAGCGCGGTGGCGCGCCGCCGCCTCGTCGGCGTGGTCCAGTCTAGGTCTGCGGAGTCGAGAGCGAGGCGAGCGCGGGACGGCGGAGCAGGGTCGCGGCCAGCGGCCCGAGCACGAGCAAGCCGCCCAGCGCGTTGAGGACGGTGAAGCCCCACACGCCCAGGATCATGCCGCCCGCGGCGGAGCCGAACGCGCCCATCAAGCCCATGACCAGGTCGGCGAGGCCCTGGATCGAGGCGCGCTCGGCCGGCGACAGCGCGTCGGTCAGGAGCGCGCTGCCGGCCACGAACGCGAAGTTCCAGCCCACGCCGTTGAAAAACAGCCCCAGGATGACCAGCGCGCGGTCGCTGCCCGGCGCCAGCGCCGCCAGCATCACCGCCCCGATCAGCACGAGCGCGCCGATCCCGATCATCAGGAGCCGCCCGAAGTGGTCGCAGAGCCAGCCCGACAGCGGCGAGGCCACGTACATTCCGGCGAGGTGGAGGGACACCGCCAGCCCGATCGTCTGCACGTGGTGCCCCTGGTCGTGCAGGTACACCGGCGACGTCGACGTCGTGCTGATCATCACGAACTGGCTGATCGTGAGGGTCGCGAGCGCGAGCTGCACTCGGACGTCTCCCAGGATCGCGCTCAGCGGCCGCGCCCGCTCGGACACTCGGCCCGTCCGGTCGCTCTCGTGAAGCCGGCGCGCGACGGTCAGAGGGTCGGGCCGCAGGAGTAGCTCGATCAAGAGCGCCGCCAGAGCGTAGCCGGCGAGACTGATGAGGAACGCGCTGGCCGCCGGTGAAACTCCGAGGCGACCGGCGGCGCGAAGCGCCGGCTCCATCAAGTTCGGCCCGATGATCGAGCCGGCGCTCGAGCCCCAGACGATCAGCCCCATCGCGCGGCCGCGCTGCGCGCCGGGGCTCACGTCGGCGGCAGCGTAGCGGCTCAACAAGTTTGAGGTCTGCGAGACTCCGAAGAGCGCCATCCCGCCCAGCAGCAGGGCGAAGCTGCCGATCGTCACGCCGACCATACCGAGGAGCGTGCCCAGGAAGGCGAGTCCGTAGCCGAGCGCCAGCCCCGGCCGACGTCCGGCGCGCTCCATCAGACGCGCCAGCGGCCAGCTCGCGAGCGCCGTTCCGAGCGCGCCGACGGCGATCGGCACGCCCGACCACGTGTTCGAGCCGGTGATACCGGCCGCCATGATGCTCCCGACGGCCATCCCGATCGAGTGACCGGTGCTCCCGCAGACCTGTGCCGCGAACAGCGTGGCCATCAGCCGGCCACGGCCCGACGCGGCACGCGGCGTCTTCGCGTCTGTGCTCATCGAGCGGCTAGTGTATGGTTCGGGCATGACGCGGTAAACGGCCATTCCCCCGAAACTGAAGGGGGAATTGGCCGGCGACGGCGCGTGGTTGCTGGTGCTGAACGGGGTGACGATGGACATCGAATCCGAGAGGACGACGGTCGCACCGAGGCGATCCGCGTCGACGTGACCGGCGCCGGGCTACCGTGAATTTCGTGACGCTGGTCAGCTTCGACATCGACGGGACGCTCGAGGTGGGCGAGCCCCCGGGCATCGTGCCCGTCGCGCTGGTCAGGACGGCGAAGCGCCTCGGCTATCTCGTCGGAAGCTGCTCGGATCGGCCGATCAGCTACCAGCAAGATCTGTGGGAGCGGCTCCACATCGCCGTCGACTTCACGGTACTGAAGCATCAGCTCGCGGACATCAAGGGACGCTTTCCGGCGGCGGCGTACTATCACATCGGCGACACGGATACCGACGACTTCTACGCGACCGGCGCCGGCTTCAGCTTTCTCAGAGCCGACGCCCCCACGCGCCGGCTCTGGCCCTCGGAGCTGTTCGCGGACCCCCCCCGCCGCGCCCGCTCCTGATGATGCGGACACCACCGCGCCGTTCTGCGGCCGCCGTCGGCCTGGCGGGATTCATCGCCCTCGCGGTGGCGATGGGCATCGGCCGCTTCGCCTTCACGCCGATCCTGCCGATGATGCAGGAGGACGCCGGAGTCTCGATCGCGATGGGCGGCTGGCTCGCGTCGTCGAACTACCTCGGCTACTTGCTGGGCGCCCTGTCCGTCATCTGGCGGCGGCTCCGCGCGACCACGGCGATCCGCGCGGGACTCGTCACGATCGGCCTCGCGACGCTCGCGATGGGTCTCGAGCATCGCTTCGCCGTCTGGCTCCTCCTGCGCGCGGTCGCCGGCGTGGCGAGCGCGTGGGTGCTGATCTACGTGTCGGCGTGGTGTCTGGAGAGGCTCGCGTCGCTGCGTCGCCCCGCGCTGAACAGCACGGTGTTCGCGGGTGTCGGTGCGGGCATCGCCCTCGCCGGCGCGCTCTGTCTCGCGCTCATGCACGTTCACGCGGGCTCCGCGCGTGCCTGGATCGTGCTCGGCGTTCTCTCGGTCGCTCTGTCGGCCGGGATCTGGCCGGTGTTCGGAGCGGGCGATGACGCGCCGCCGACGAACGCCGGGCGGCTGGCGCGGCGCGCGATCGCATGGGATCGCGAGGCGGTCCGACTCGTCCTCTGCTACGGCGCGTTCGGCTTCGGGTACATCATTCCTGCGACGTTTCTTCCCGTGATGGCGAAGCAGGTCATCCAGGACCCCGCCGTGTTCGGCTGGTCCTGGCCGGTGTTCGGGGCGGCGGGGATGGGATCCACGCTGGCGACGGCGATGCTGCGAAGCGTCGTCAGCAACCGCCGGCTGTGGATCGCGAGCCACCTCCTCATGGCGTTCGGCGTCGCGCTGCCGGTCGTCTGGCCCGGCATCGCCGCGATCATGGTCGCCGCGCTCTTCGTCGGCGGCACCTTCATGGTGATCACCATGGTCGGTATGCAGGAAGCGCGCGACGTGGCCGGCGCGCACGCGACGGGGCTCATGGCCGCGCTGACATCGGCCTTCGCGCTCGGACAGATCGTCGGCCCGGTGATCGTGAGCTACGTCGTTGCCGCCAGCGGCAGCTTCTCCGTAGCCCTGATGATCGCGAGCGCCGTCCTCGTCGTCAGCGCGTACGAGCTGTCCTGACGTCGAGGCGACGCCCGAGCGTCCGCCCTCACGGTCGTAGCGCCACGCGCGGTGCGCCGGCCAGCGCGTGGATCGTGTCCTCGGCCTGCTCGAGCGGGAACGATGGGCTACTTGGCGTCGATTTCCAGGAGCGCGAGCCGCGGGCTTTCTTCATCCGCGCGATGAGCGCGTCCGCCCGCCGCCCTCGATCGTTGTCCGCCGTCTTCTGCTTCATCGCGTACCTCCCCGCGAGGGCGGCCGGACCACCTCGACCGCCCCATTCCGGACGCCGTGGACCTCGCCGACCTTCGGGCGCTCGGCGCACGCGGAGAGGTCCTGCACGCGGCGGACATTGTCTCGCATGATCTCGAGATCGACGGTGACGACGGGCGTGTCCAGGCCAGCGACGGCAGTCATGTGTGCCCTTCCTGAGAGAGTGTCGAGAGTGCCGAGAAAGGCGAGGGGGCGCCCCGTCTAGAGCGCCGGCCATCGGCCGGCCCAGGGGCGCGCCTGCTCGAGCTGCGCGGCAAGCCGCAAGAGCGTCGCCTCGTCACCGAATCGCCCGGCGAACTGGACACCGACCGGCACGTTCTCCTGATTCCAGAGGAGCGGGACCGACATCGCGGGCTGGCCGGTCGCATTGAAGATCGGGGTGAACGGGACGAACTGCATCGCCCGGAGGAGCCCCTGTAGGGGATTGTCGGGCGTCGGGTCGAAGCTCCCGAGCGGGGGCGGCGGCTCGGCGAGCGTCGGCGAGAGCCAGACGTCGTACTGGACGAAGAACTGCGCGATCTGACGCGCGACGCGCTGGAGGTCCTGGATCGCCAGCAGATAGTCGGCGGCGCGCCGGCCGGTGCCCATTTCGTAGAGGCCCCAGGTGAGTGGCTCGAAGCATTCGGGACTCGGCGCCTGTTTCGTACGGCGCGCCCAGTCGTCGATGCTCCACGCCGCGCCCGCCGTCCACACCGTGAGGAACGCCTGGCTGATCGTGTCGGCCTCGAGGGCGGGCGTCGCCTCGGTGACGTCGTGACCGAGTTCCGCGCAGAGCGTCGCGGCCTCCTGAACCGCGCGCACGCAATCGGCGTGTACGGGAACGCCGGTCGCGGCGCTGGTCGTGAACGCCACGCGCAGAAATCCCGGGGGCCGGTTGACCTCTTCGCTGTACGGGCGCGTCGGCGCTGGCGCGGCGTAGGGATCGCCGAGATCCGGTCCGGCCGTGGCGTCCAGAAGCGCCGCGCTGTCGCGAACCGAGCGCGTCACCGCGTGCTCGACGGCGAAACCACTGAAGATGTCGCCGTAGTGCGGGCCGAGCGGGTTGCGCCCGCGCGTGGGCTTGAGGCCGAAGAGCCCGCAGCAAGAAGCCGGAATGCGAATCGAGCCTCCGCCGTCGTTCGCGTGAGCCATGGCGACCATGCCCGCGGCCACGGCGGCGGCCGACCCGCCGCTCGAGCCGCCCGGCGTTCGGCCGAGGTTCCAGGGATTGCGCGTCGGACCGAAGAGCCGGGGCTCGGTCGTCGGGAGAATGCCGAACTCGGGCGTGTTGGTTTTGCCGACGATGATGAGTCCTGCCCGCCTCAGGCGACGCGTCAGCTCACTGTCCGTGTCCGGCGTGTAGCGACCGTCGACGAAAGCGGAGCCCTCGGTGAACCTCACCCCGGCGTATTCAGCCAGGAGGTCCTTCAGCAGGAAGGGCACCCCGGCGAAGGGCCCCTCGGGGACTGCCACCGACGCCTCGGCGCGCGCCCGATCGTACATCGGGGTTACGACCGCGTTGAGCTTCGGGTTTAGGCGCTCGATGCGCTCGATAGCCGCCTCGACGAGCTCGATCGGCCTCACCGACTTCTCTCGCACGAGCTGGGCCTGGGCGGTCGCGTCGAGCCGCCAGAGATCGTTCACGGCTCACCTCCGTGGCGGAAATAGTGCGCCCCCGGTAGTCCGAAGACAAGGTATGGGGGCGCGCTCGGGGGAACGGGCGTGGGGGAGTCGTCGGGGTTGACATACAGATCAACACATGTTTAGTATTAGACGCGTAGGGAGGTGTCTCCGATGAACCCGGTAGAGCGTGTGTTGCACCAGGAGCTGACAGGGCTCCTCGATCGCCTTGCGACGTCGTTGCCAGAAGGCGGGTTCGACAGCATTCGCGCGGCCAATCCGACGCTGAAGGCGAGACTGGACGACACCGATGCGAAGCTGGCGGCCGCGCGCGAGTCCTTGCTCGATGGCTACGGCCGGTGGCGCCGCGCGCTGGAGGATCTCGAAAATCTCTGGGCGCTGGGGGCCTGGCGGTCAATCGCGGCCGAAGAGCCGGCCGAGCAATCCGCGGCGCTCGCCGCCTGAGCTGACGCGCGCGGCGGTGTAGGCGGCGCGGGCCGTCTCGAAGCGCTGCCAGTAGTCCGGCAGCTCCCTTGCCAGCGCGACGTGCACGCCGAGCAGTCGCTGTGTCTCCTCGCCGGGCGCGCGGTCCGCCGCCGCGACCTTCCGTCGCTGCGCCTCGTCGAGGGCCGGCACGATCGCCGCCTGCAGCTCGGCGAGGAAGGCCCGGACGCTCTGCGTGAACTCCTCGCGGTCGTGCGTGTTGTCGGCGCTGGGCGGCGGCAAGGCGAGGGCGCGCCGCCGCTGGACGAGCGCGTCGAGGCAGACGAAATCCACCGCCTCCTCGAGGCGCTCGCGGAGCTGTGCATCGATGCGTGCGCTCAGATCGGCTGGCTGGTTCGGGTCGCGGCGCAGCGAGGTGCCGAAAAACGAGTCAGACGTCACGATCTCACGCCTCGCAATGCTAAGATCCTAGCGTGCTCGTTGCTCGCGTCGTCGGTGTAACGCTGCTCGCCATGCTCGCGCTTCCCGCGCTCGGCATTGCCCGGCCGGGTGACGTTCCCGGCCCGCTCGATTTTTCCGGAATCGACGAGGCCGCGAAGGAGGCCGTCGCCAGCGGCGAGATTCCCGGCGTGGTCGTCCTCATCGGTCGCGGCGACGCCATTCTGCTCCAGCGAGCGTACGGGTCCCGCCGTCTCCTCCCGAGCCCGGTCCCGATGACGGTCGACACGATCTTCGACATCGCCTCCCTCACGAAGCCGATCGGGACGACACTCGCCGTGATGGCGCTCGTCGAGCGGGGCACGATCAAGCTCGAGGCTCCCGTCGGGCAGTATCTCAAGGAATTCAGCGGTAAGCAGTTCGACGAGATCACGATCCGGAGGCTCCTGACCCACAGCGCCGGGCTCGGCGCGTACCCCCCGAACGCCACCGTCGCCGGCGGCTTTCCGGCAGCGATGCGTGAGATCGCCAAGCTGCCGCTCGAGTATCCCCCCGGCTCGGCCTTCCAGTACAGCGATACTGGCTTCATCCTCCTCGGCGAGGTCGTCCGCCGGGTCAGCGGTGCCCCGCTCGACCGGTACATGGAGCATATTCTCTTCCGCCCCCTCGGCCTCCAGGACACCACCTTCCATCCCAAGACGAGCGTGATGCCACGCGTCGCGCCGACGGAGTTCGCCAACGGCCACCTCCTGCGCGGCGAGGCACACGACCCGCGGGCCCGTCTGCTCGGCGGCGTCGCTGGTCACGCCGGGATGTTCTCGACGGCCGCCGACATGGCGCGGATCTGCCGGATGCTGCTGAACGGTGGCATGCTCGACGGGCAGCGGATCCTCGACACCGCCACGGTGCGCACGATGTGGGCGGTGGCGCCCGACGGGCGCGGGACGCGCACGCTCGGCTGGGACGTCACCTCGTCGTACTCGCGAACGATGGCGCCGTTCTTCCCCGAGGGCTCCGTGGGCCACCTCGGGTTCACCGGCACCGCGCTCTGGATCGACCCGCCGACCCGGAGCTACATGATCATCCTGTCGAACCGCGTCCACCCCTACGGCGGCGGCGCGTCGAAGATCCGAGATCTGAGGATCCGGCTCGCGGCGGCGGCCGGCGCCCAGCTCTTCCAGCCGCCCGTCGTGGCCGACCCCGGTCCCACGAGCGGGCCGGCCGCCGACGGGTCGGCGCAGGAGAATCGACTACCGGGCGAGGCGACCCTGCCGCCCGAGCGAGTCCTGACCGGGCTCGATGTGCTCGCCGACCAGAAGTTTTCGATGATCGCGGGACATTCGGTCGGTCTCGTCACCAACCAGACCGGCGTCGACTCCCATGGCCGCCGTGCGATCGATCTCATCGCCGGAGCGCCGGGGGTGCGTCTGCAGGCCATCTTCTCCCCCGAACACGGACTGACCGGCCTGGTGGACACGGACGTTCCCCACGGGCTCGACCCTGCGACCGGCCGGCCGATCTGGAGTCTCTACGGCGCCACCAACCGGCCGACGCCAGCGATGCTCAGGGACGTCACGCTCGTGGTCTTTGACGTCCAGGACGTGGGCGTCCGCTACTACACCTACCTCACGACGCTTATCTACGTGATGGAGGAGGCCGCGAAGCAGCGGATCCCGGTGCTCGTCCTTGACCGGCCGAATCCGATCACCGGCCGCGTCGTCGAGGGGCCGCTGATGGATCCCGACCTCCAGTCGTTCACGAGCCCTCACCCCATTCCGGTGCGGACGGGGCTCACGATCGGCGAGTTCGCCCGGCTGGCCGCTGCCGAACGCAAGATCCCCGTATCGCTCACGGTGGTGCCGCTGGTCGGCTGGCAGCGCGAGCGCTGGTACGACGAGACCCGCCTGCCCTGGGTCAACCCGTCGCCGAACATCCGCTCGCTCACCCAGGCGCTCCTCTACTCGGGCATCGGGCTCCTCGAGGCGACGAATCTTTCGGTCGGCCGCGGGACGGACACGCCCTTCGAGGTGGTGGGCGCGCCGTGGATCGAGCCCCGCGGGCTGGCGGAGGCGCTCAACCGGCAGGGACTGCGCGGCGTGAGCTTCGAGCCCATCTGGTTCACGCCGACGGGCGACGTGTACGCGAGCGTGCTCTGCGGGGGCGTCCGCCTGGTGGTCACCGATCGAGAGGCGATTCGCCCGGTGACGGTGGCGCTCGCCCTGGCGCGAGCGCTACGCGACCGTCACCGCGACGCGTTCAGACCCGAGAACATCCAGAACCTCCTGGTCAACCGGTCCACGATGTGGGCTTTCCTCAGAGGAGAAGTTCTCGAACGGGTCGTTGCCTGGGCGGAAATGGATCGCGCCAGCTTTTTGGCCCGCCGCGCGTCGTACCTCATGTATCGCTAGGCATCACGTCACCACACGTGGCGCGGGCCGGGCCGGGCGGGTGCGGTAGGGAGCGCTTGGACCACGCGGCACGCGCTCGCTGCCCCGCTGCGGCTGGGCTCCATCAAGGCGCGTCACTCCCGCCGTCGCTTGTCGGGAACGGGTCCGAGCGCCCCCTACCGCACCCGCCCGGCCCGGCCCGCGCCACGTGCGCTGGAGTCTTGCGTTAACGTGACGACGGGCGACTCCGGCGGTTCGGGTCCGCGTTCGACGACTCGTAGGGAGTGGGGAAGCTCGTCACGGAGGCGGTCGCGGCGCGCCGTCGGCACCGTCACCGCGTTCGCGTCGCCGTCGCTGACGAACCGCTCGCCGGGGTTCTTGTCGAAGTAGTTGAGCCAGTAGGCGAGTTCTTGCTCGACCGCCTGGATGCGGGGCAGGCGCACCGGATCGAACGTGCGCGAAAACGGCGACGGCGCGGCGCCGCCGGCGACCATCAGCACGGCGTCGTGGCTGTAGCTCATCCCCTTGGCCGAGCCACGCAGCACCCAGCTGACATCCGCCGGGTACGCGCCGTGCGGCAGCGCCAGCGTGCGCGTCCGATAGTCGGGGACGTGGCGCTGGATCCACACCTGGGCCTCGGCGACCTGCGCGCGAACCGTCGCCTCCGGGTATTTGGCGAGATTCGCATGCCAGAGCGTGTGGTTGCCGATCTCGTAGCCGTGACTCACCAGGTACTGGAGCTTGCGCCCCTCGAACTCGGGTTGGTTGAAGAGCCGGTTGGGCTTGGAGGCTCCCGGCAGCACGTAGAATGTCCCCCCGCGCCCGAAGTCGGGCTTCTCGGCGATGAACGCCTCGAGGATGCCGACAGCCGACTTCGGATCGATCTGGACGCTCCCGTTCGCCTCGATGTATCGGAACTGACCGGGCGAGGAGTCGTCGAACGTGAGGACGACCGGTGTCGTCCCGGCCGGCAGGGCGATGCGCCGGTCCAGCAGATCTCCCAGGTTGATCAGCCGGTAGCCTTTCGCGTAGAGCGTCTCGAGGTCGCGCCGGAAGTTCTCGGGGGTCCGCGTCCAGCGCTCCTCGGGGTAGTCGATCTTGTGGTACTCGAGGATCATCACGCGGCCGAGCTCGTTGGGTGCGAGCTCGGCCGCGCCTGCGAAGGAAACCACCAACAGAGCCGCGGTCAGGATTAATGACAGTACCAGCAAAAGTTTCACTTGGTCCCCAAGGCCTCTTTCTGCCGTAGCGCGCCGGCGGTGTAGTCGTTCCGGGGGTTCCAGAGCATCCAGCCGACTGCCCCGGCGTCGTCGGCTCCTTTGATCTGCGCGCGGATCTCGGACACGCCGAAGATCCGCCGGTCGAACGCATAGTCGCGAAAGTCCTGGATCCACGGCCGCACCCGCACGCGCGTGTGGGAGCCGCGCTGCTGGATCAGCCGCACGCTCTCGCGGACGACCTCGTAGGGGTTCTGGACGGGGTTCCGGAACCCCGGGATACCCATCTGATAGCCGGAGGGATAGACCATCGGGCAGAAATAGTCGAGATGTGGCGCCAGCTCCTCGATGCGCTGGCCGATGTCCGTGTCGTTGTCGTTGAACGCGGTGTAGCCGAAGACGTCGGCGGCCACGTAGACGCCCAGCGGGCCCAGCTCGCGTCGAGCCCGCTCGAGGAAGCCGGCGATCGCGGGCAGCCGCGTCTGCTTGTTGTTGGGCGCGGAGTATTTCGCGGCGCCCAGGCGGCCGTCGGTCGGGAAGCGGACATAGTCGAACTGGATCTCGTCGAATCCCTTACCGGCGGCCTCACGCGCGATCGCGATGTTGTAGTTCCAGACCTCTTCGCGGAACGGATCGACCCAGGCGAGCTTCTCGTTGTCGATCCAGGGCCTGCCGGTGCGCGTGTCGATGATCGCGAGCTCGGGCCGGGCGTTGGCGAGGATGTTGTCCTTGAAGGTCACGATGCGGCCGATCGTGTAGATGCCACGCGATTTCAGGTCGGCCATCAGCCCGTCGAAGTCCTTGAGCGTGGCGGGCCCCTGCGCGCCGACCGCCAACGCCTCCGGGACCGCGGTGCGGTACACGATCCAGCCGCGGTCGCCCTTGACGTCGATCACGACCGCGTTCAGCTCGGTGCGCGCGGCCAGATCGAGGACGCGCCCGCGGATTCCCTTGTCACCGATGCCGAAGTACGTGAGGTACGCCGCCTTCACGAGTTGCGACTTCATGACGACCTCGACCGGGTCGGGGGTGGGCTGCACGGTCGCCCTCGCGAATCCGGGCCGCTTGATCAGGAGCGGCGCATCCCGCGGGTGGCCTTCCACGCTGAATCGGCCCTCGGCGTTCGTCCGGTGCTCGATCCCGCCGACGACGACCGACGCGCCCTCGAGCGGAGCGCGGCTCGCGTCAAGGATCTGACCAGTGACCGTCTTTGGCCAGCTCACGCGCGGTGGCTCCGGTGCGCGCTCGACCGGCCGCCCGAGGTATTCAGAGACTGGACCGGGACTTGGCACTGGATAAGGTCGAGCCAGCGTCGTCGCGCGAGCGAGATCCGCCGGAGCCAGCAGCCCATAGCCGGTAAGAATCGCAACGATGAGAAGCCCGGCCGTATAGGCACCGTCCAGGATGTTGCGACGACGATTCGACGACGTGTGTTCATCACTCATGGGTACTTTCGACAATACAGAACGCGAGAACGCGGTCAAAGCGAAACTTTTGCGGATACAATTCCCCGCATGTCATCCATCAAACGCTTCGGATGCGAGATCGCGCGCAGGCGTTTCGTCGAGATCGACGGTCTGCGCTTGAGCTTCCTCGAGTGGGGAGCCGCCGGCCGCCCCGTCCTCTGTTTTCTGCACGGCGGCTCGGCCCACGCCCACTGGTTCGATCTGGTCGCGCCCGCGTTCGCCGATCGGTTTCACGTGATCGCGCTCGATCAGCGCGGTCATGGCGAGAGCCAGTGGGCGGAGCCGCCGGCCTACGCGACCGAAAACTTCGCGGCCGATCTGCTGGGGGTCATCGACGCGCTCGGTTGGCGCCGGATCGCGCTCATCGGCCACTCGATGGGCGGCCACAACGCGATGTCCTTCTCGGCCTGGCACCCGGACCGCGTGAGCGCGCTCGTGATCGTCGACTCGCGCCCGGCCATCCCGACCGATCGGCTGGATCGGCTACGCCGGCGCGGCGAGCGCACGCTGCGGCCGTACCCCACGCTCGAGGCCGCGGCCCGGTCCTTCCGCCTGCTACCGCGCGAGACGGCGGCCGATCCGGCCTTCCTCGCGCACCTCGGGGCCGCGGGGGTCGTCGAGCGCGACGGGGCCTGGGTCTATCGCTTCGATCCGGCGAGCAACAGCGGGCGCCGGCCGGTCGACGCCTGGTCGCTCCTCGATCGGATCGCCGCGCCGACCCTGATCGCGCGCGGCGAGCTGAGCCCCGTCCTGCCGCGCGTCATGGCCGACAAGCTGCGCGCGGCGATTCGGCGCGCGACGCTGGCGGAGATTCCGGCGAGCTACCATCATCTGGTGCTCGACAACCCCGCCGGATTCGTTCGAGCGCTGGAGGAGTTTCTGACGGCGTCGATGCCGACGCAGTGAGCGCTCCGCGGGCCGCCCGCGACTACCGGTCGATGCGGAAGCGGTCGATGGCCTCGGGGTCCAGCTCGACGCCAAGCCCCGGCCCGGGCGGGACTCGGATCTCACCGTTCACGGGGACGATGGGCTCGGTCACGACGTCGGCCGCCAGCGCTCCGCTGACGCCGACCGCGAACACGCCCTCCATGAGCGCGCCGGGCCAGGCCGCGCAGAGCTGCGCGACCGCCGCCGTCGCGACGCTCGTGCTCGGGTGGTTTCCGGGGTAGATCCGCATCCCGGCGGCGCTCGCCAGCGCCCAGAGCCGCCAGACCCGATACATCCCGCCGTTCTTCGCGATCTTCGTCTGCACCACCGTGGCGGCGCGCCGGCGAATCACCTCGAGCAGCGAGTGGTCGGTCGAGACCGACTCGTCCGCCATGATCGGAATGCTGGTCGCCCGGCAGAGCGCGGCCAGGCCCTCCAGGTCCCAGATCGCGATCGGCTGCTCGGCGGCATCGATGTCGTAGGGCTCGAGCTTCCGGAGCAGGCTGAGCGCGGCATCGTACGAGAGCGCTCCGTTCGCGTCCACGCGGAGCACGATTCGGTCCCCGAAGTGGTTCCGGAGCGCCACGACGTTCGCCAGGTCTTGTCGCGGGTCGACGCCGATCTTCAGCCCGAAGTGACGAAAACCGCGATCGTAGAAGGCCTGCGCGGATTCCAGGAGCTCGGCGACGGTCGGCTTCATCGCGAGGAGACCGGCGATCCGCACCCGGTCCCGGCACTCGCCGCCGAGGAGCTTGTGCACGGGCAGTCCGACGGCCTTGCCGGCGATGTCGTACAGCGCATCCGCCACGGCGGCCTGCGCGTAGAGCGTGTTGTCGAGGGCCTCGTTCAGCGCGTGCACGATGCCCGCGACGTCGAACGGCGAGCGCCCCGTGATCATTGGCTCGAAGTGGTCCTTGACCGTGTGGACGAGGCTCCAGAGCAACTCCGCGCTGCCCTGCCGACGCCACGCCTGGGTCTCGCCGATCCCGACGATCCCCTCGTCGGTGTGCACTCGCACGATGAGCGTCTCGATGGCCTCGCGGTCGCCGCCCTGCGAGATCTTGAACGGCTGCGCGAAGGGCAGGCGAAGCGGGATGGTCTCGAGCTCGGTGATCTTCAAAGGCCTAGTCCCTCAGGCGCTCGATGCGGACGGCGCAGACCTTGTATTCGGGGATCTTCGACACGGGGTCGCTGGCGGAGTTGGTCAGGAAGTTCGCCGCCGATTCTTCGAGCTTCACGAACGGTACGAACACGGCGCCCGCGCGCACCGACTCCGTGACGCGCGCGTAGCCGTCGAGCTCGCCGCGGCGCGAGGCCAGGCGGACGCGCGAGCCCGTGTCCACGCCGAGCCGCCGCGCATCGCTCGGATGGATCGCCACCTCCAGGCGCGGCGCCAGCTCGAGCAGGCCCTGCACGCGCCGGGTGAGCGTCCCGCCGTGCCAGTGGTAGAGCAGGCGGCCCGTGTTGAGGATGAACGGGAAGTCGCGGTCGGGAAGCTCCGCGGCCTCGACCGTCTCCCGCGCGGCGATGAAGCGCGCCCGGCCGAGCGGGAAGGACTCCGCGTAGAGATAACGCGTGCCCGGGTGCTCCGCGGTCGGGCATGGCCACTGCAGACCGCCCTCGCGATCGAGCCGCGCGTGTGAGAGCCCGCCGAGAAACGGCGTGAGGCGGGCCATCTCGTCGAAGATCGCCGCGGGGCCGTCGTAGTCGAACTGCCGCGCCACGTTCATGCCGAGCTTCGCGGCGACCCGCTTGGCCAGCTCGGACGTGATCCACCAGTCGGGCTTCGTCCGTCCCGGCGGCGGGAGGGCCTGGCGCACGCGCTGCACCCGCCGCTCGGAGTTGGTGAACGTGCCCTCCTTCTCGGCGAACGCGGCCGCCGGCAAGAAGACGTTGGCGCGCTCGGCGGTTTCGTGCAGGAAGAGGTCCTGGACGACGAGGAAGTCGAGCTGCCCGATCGCCTTCTCGGCGTGATGGAGGTCGGGCTCAGAGAGCAGGGGATTCTCGCCTACGACGTACATCGCGCGCGTCTCGCCGGAGAGGCAGCCTTCGACGATCTCGGTCACGACGCGGCCCACGCGGCCCGGCGGCCTCGCGCCCCACGCCGCCTCGAACTTCGCGAGCGTCTCGGGAGCGTAATTCTGGTAACCGGGGAGGTTCGTTGGAATGCAGCCGGCGTCGCCGCAGCCCTGGACGTTGTTCTGGCCGCGGAGGGGCGAGATGCCGCTGCCCGGGAAGCCCATCTGCCCCGCGACGAGCGAGAGGTTCAGGAGCGCATGCGCGTTGTGGATGCCGTTGACGTGCTGGGTGATGCCCATGCCCCAGATCAAACACGAGCCCGTTTTTTGGGAGAAAGGGGCTCCACCCCCCTCTCGACTCCCCTGCGAACCTGCTGGCCGTGCATACCAGCGCGCTGCTTGCGCGATGTCGCGGGCGGGGACGCCGGTGACGCGCGCCGCGTAGTCGAGCGTGAACGGCGCCAGCGACTCGCGCCAGGCGTCGAATCCCTCGGTGCGCCCTTCGATGAACTCGCGCGCCGCGAGCCCTTCGTCGAGGATCAGGCGGGCCATCGCGTTGAAGAGCGGGACGTCCGTGCCGGGGCGCTGCTGGATCCAGAGGTCGGCCTGGTCACACAGCTCGACGCGCTTGGGATTGACGACGATCAACCGCGCCCCGCGGCTCACGGCGCGGCGGAAGCGGATCGCGATGACCGGGTGGTTCGCCGAGGCGTCGGCCCCGACGACCATCAGGCACCCCGATTCCTCGTAGTCCTGGTACGAGTTCGACGTGGCGCCCGAGCCCATGGAGGCGAGCATCGCCTCGACCGAGGGCGAATGGCAGAGCCGCGTGCAATGATCCACGTCGTTGGTCTGCATCACGACGCGGCAGAACTTCTGGATGACGTAGCCGTCCTCGTTGGTGGCTTTGGCGCTGGCGAGGGCGCCGAAGCGTCCGTGGCTCTTCGCGAGCCCCTCGGCTGCAGCGTCCAGCGCCTCGTCCCAGCCGACCTCGACCCAGTGCCCGTCGCGGCGGATCATCGGGCTCGTGATCCGGTCGCGCGCGTGGATGAAGCCCGTGCCGAAGCGCCCCTTGACGCACAGCATGCCGAGGCTCGACTTGTTCGACGGCACGTCGTCGGCCATGACGGCGAGGTGGCCGTTGTCGCGCACGTTCACGCTGATGCCGCAGCCGACCCCACAGTACGGGCACGTCGTCTCGACGCGTCGCGCGATCTTGGCGGGCGTCTCTTTCGGCCGCAGCGCGCCCGTCGGGCACGTCGCCACGCACTGGCCGCACGAGGTGCAGACCGACGAGGCCATCGTGTTGTCGCCGAAGACGCCGACCTTGGTCGCGTGGCCCCGGCCCAGGAGCGCGATCGCCCCGATCTGCTGGACGTCGTCGCACGCGACGGTGCAGCGGCCGCAGAGAATGCACGCCTCGCGGTCGAGGACGAAGAAGGATTTGCTCGCGTCCACCTCGAAACGATGGAGCGGCGCCCATCGCGGCTCGAGCAACCCGTGTCGTGCTCCCGCGTCGCTGAGCTGGGCGAATCCGTTCTGAGGCGTCAGCATCGACAGCGTGAGATCGAGGACCGCCGTGCGCACGCGAAGGGCGTCGGCGTGCTCGGTCGAGACGACCATGCCCTCGCGGGCGGGCAGGTGACAGGAAGCCGGGAGCCCGCGCTGGCCTTCGACGTGAACGAGGCAGGTCCGGCAGGCGCCGAGGGGCGCCCGGTCCGGGTCCTTGCACAGTTGCGGCAACGGGATCCCCAGGCGGTTCACGCCGTCGAGAACGGTGGCGCCCTCGGCCAGCTCGACAATCCGGTCGTCGATGGTGAGCTTCATCGGCGTCTTATGATACGCCGAACTCGCGCGGGAACTCGCCGAGCCCGGAGAGCACGGCGACCGGCGCCGCTTGCCCGAGGCCGCAGAGCGAGGCGAGCTGGATGACCTCGCTGAGCGATCTCACGGCTGCCTGATCGACCGGGGCGTCGAGCATCGCGAGGAGCCGCGCCGTTCCCTCGCGGCACGGCGTGCACTTGCCGCATGACTCGCGCGTGTTGAAGGCGAGCAGCGTCCGCACCGCGTCGCGCACAGACGCTCGCTCGTCGAGCGCGACGACCCCGCCGGTGCCGGGATTCACGGGGCCCCGCGGGATCAGCGGCTCGTCGAAATGACGGGGAGGCACGACGCTGCCCGACGGCCCGCCGACCACGGCGGCGCGGATCGGCCGACCGGTCGATGACCCCCCGCCGAGCGTGTCGATCAGCGTGCGGAGCGTGCAGCCGAGCTCCATCTCGACGATCCCCGGCCGCCTCACGTGCCCGGAAAGGCCGAAGAGCTTCGTGCCGCGGCCCCCGCCGAGTCCGGCGAACCATGCGCCGCCCCGCGCGACGATCGACGGCACGGCGCAGAGCGTCTCGACGTTGTTGATGACCGTCGGCTTGCCCCAGAGCCCCGACTCGACCGGAAACGGCGGGCGCGTGCGCGGCATCGCGCGGCGGCCCTCGATCGACTCGAGCAGCGCTGTTTCCTCACCGAGGACGAAGCCGCCGGCGCCGCGCCGGGTCTCGACCTCGAGCGAGAAGTCCGAGCCGAGAATGCGCCTACCCACCAGCCCGCACGCGCCAGCCTGCGTGAGCGCCACGGCCATGCGCGCGGCCGAGAGCTCGGCCTCGCCATGGATATAAAGGATGCCGCGCGAGGCGCCGGCCGCGAACGCCGCGAGGAGCGTCGCCTCGAGCAGCCGGTGCGGATCGCCCTCCATCAAGTGGCGGTCCTTGAAGATGCCCGGCTCGCCCTCCTCGCCGTTCACGACGATGTACTTCGGCGCCCCCGGGGCGGCCCGGCACGCGTCCCACTTCACTGCCGTCTGGAAGTAGGCCCCGCCGCGTCCCGCGAGCCCCGCGGCCCGCACCTCCTCGATGACGCGCTCGCGCCGGCCGTCGCTCAGCGCCTGCGCGAATGCCGCATACGCGCCATGGCGGAGCGCATCGGCGATGTCGCCAGGGTCGGTCACGCCGCAGTGCTCGAGCAGTACGCGGCGCTGGGGCGCCATGAACTCGGGGGCGACGTTGCGCGGCGCCTCGCGCGCGTCCCCCGCCAGGGCATCGAGCAACCGCGGAACGTCGGCGGCGCTCACGGGCCCGGCGACGAGCGGCGGCTGCCCGTCTCGCGTGACGGTAACGGTCGGAGCGGCCCAGCACATCCCGCTGCAGCCGGCGGCGACGACCGCGAACGGAAGCGTCCGGCGCGCGACCTCGTCGCGGAGTCTCTCCAGCGTGGCGGCGGCGCCGACGGCCATCGAGCAGGCGCCGACGCCCACGGCGATCCGGGTGCCCGCGCGCCGCCGGCCGGCCGCGCTCACCAGCGCCGCGAGGCGCTCGGCCGGAGATCCCGAGACGACCGGGAGCGTGGCAACGACCGGTGCGAAGCTGTGTCCGGCGCGAGCCGGCGCCGAGAGCAACGCATCGATGTCGCCGGGCTCGACGCGTCCCCGATAGGCGTGATCGACCTCGACCACCGGGGCGATCGAACAGGCGAAGGCGCAGTCCAGCTCTTCGAGCGTGACGGCGCCGTCGGCCGTCGTCTGGCCGGCGCGGACGCCGAGTGTCTGTTCGCAGGCGGCGAGCAGCGCGCGTCCTCCGCGCACCTGGCAGCTCACCCCGGTGCAGACGCGGACGAGCCGGCGCCCCGGCCGCGAGAGCCTCAGCTCGGGATAGTGGCTCGCGACACCCCAGACCTCGCTCTTCGGCACGCGCAGGTGCGCGGCGATCTTCTCGAGCGTGTCGGGCGAGAGCCAGCGTTCGGCGTGCTGGGCCCGCTGGAGCGCCGGCAAGAGCCACGTGCGCTCGCGGGGGAATTCCGAGGGAAGCTCCGCCGGGTCGCTCAGCCTACGACTCGAGCTTCGCGAGAAAGTCCTTCAGCGTCGGCGCCCATGTCGCCCACTCCGGGCCACTGGCCGAGTGTCCGAGCTCGGTGTCGATCTCGAAGTATGTGGCGTCCACGCCGGCCCTGGCGAGCTTGTCCATCACCGCGGGGGCGATCGACGGCGGGAAGAGCTTGTCGGTCCGAGACAGCACGTAGAGCACCTTCGCGCGGATCCGGCTGAAGTCCCGCTCGGCGTCGTACCGCACGGCCGCCTTCCGCAGCGTCACCATCGAGTTGGGATCGAAACGCCGCGCCCAGATCTCGGCGATCTGTCGCAGGCGCGCCGCGCGCTGCCCGGGGTTGGCGATCGTGCGCGCGAGCGCCGCGTCCTGGCCGTAGCGCGTGAGCGTCTCGATGCGGACCTCGAGCAGGGTCGGGAAGATCCCGCCGCGCTCGTAGTGCCAGCCGCCCTTCCAGTTCGGGTCCGTCGCGAAGCGATCCTGGAGCGTCTTCACGGCGGCGTCGCCCCCGGACCCCTTCGGCGCGGAGACGACCGGCACGATGCCGCGCATGAAGGTCGGGTACGTCACCGCCCACTGGAAGGCCTGGTAGCCACCGTACGACGGCCCGGCGACGGCCACGAGGTGCCGGACGCCGAGGCTGTCGAGCAGGAGCTTCTGCGCGCCGATGATGTCGCGCAGCGTGATGTCCGGGAAGTCGGGTCCGTAGGGCTTGCCGGTTCCTGGATTGACACTCGCCGGCCCCGTGGAGCCGAACGACGAGCCGAGCATGTTGGACGACACGACGAAGTAGCGGTCAGTGTCGATCGCCTTGCCGGGGCCGATGAGGCCGTCCCACCAGCCCGCCGTCGGGTCGGCCGGGTCTTTGCCCGCCGCGCGGTGGTTGCCGGTGAAGCCGTGGGTCACGAGGATCACGTTGCGGCCGTCCGAGCCCAACCGCCCGTAGGTCTCGTAGGCGAGCGTCAACTCTGGCAATGCCTGGCCGCTCTCGAGCTTGAAGGTGGGGACCGTGAAGCTGCGGCTCACGGTCGCCAAGCATAGGCCGCGCGCCGGCGCAACGCAACGGCGCGATGCGTCGCGGAAGGGATACGTCTTGAGCCCGCCCGGTGTGCGTGCTAGGAATGCGAGGGATGGATCGGGAGACGACCGAACGCTTCGACGATGTAACCCACCGCTTCGACGTCATCGATCAGCGCTTCGGTGCGGTCGACCAGCGCTTCGATGGGGTGGATCGCCGGCTCGACGCGATGGACCAGCGATTCGACAGGATGGACCAGCGATTCGATACGATGGACCAGCGGTTCGGCGCGATGGACCAGCGGTTCGACGCGATGGATCAGCGGTTCGACGCGACAGATCGCAAGATCGACGAAAAGTTCGAGGAATCAAAGCGCTATTTTGGTGTCTTGGCCGAACGCCTCGAGAGCATGGTCGGGCTTATCGCCGAGGGCCACCATAGCCTGGAGGGTCAACTCCACGAGTTTCGGGCGTGGACCGAGACGGCCGTCGGAAAGCTGGATCAGCGCGTCATGCGTCTCGAGCGGCGACGGCGTGGGGGCTCCCGCCGGTGAGCTCGTCAAACGCCCTAGGCGACGCCGATATGGAGCGCGATCGTCCCCAGGCCGAAGCGCCCGTAGCGCACCTCGCGTAACCCCGCCTTCTCCATCATCCGCGCCAGCTCGTCCGGCGTGACGAAGCGCTCCACGGACTGCGGCAGGTAGGTGTACGCCTGGCGGTCGCCGGCCACGAGGGCGCCGATGGCCGGCACCACGTGGTTGAAGTACGCGCTAAACACCGCGCCCCAGACGGGCAGCGCCGGGCGCACGATGTCGAGCGTGACGACGCGGCCGCCACCCATCGTCACGCGGCGCATCTCGGCGAGCCCACGTTCCAGATCTTCCAGGTTCCGCAAGAGGAACGCCGACAGCACGCAGGCGAACGCCCCGTCGCGGAACGGCAGCGCGATCGCGTCCGCGACCAGGAGCCGGGCGCGTGTCACACGGCGGGTGTCGAGTTTCGCCTGACCGACACGCAGCATGCCTTCGGAGAAATCGGCGCCGGCGACGAAGCGTCTGGCGTCGCGCGCGCGGACCGCGATGGCGAGGTCGGCCGTGCCCGTGGCGAGATCCAGCACGGGTCCCGCGGGCGCGTCGGCGACCGCGTCCGCCGCGCGGCGCCGCCAGGCGTGGTGCCGGCCACCCGTCATGAGGGAATTCATGAGGTCGTAGCGCCGGGCGATGCGCGTAAACATGCCCCGCACGGCCGCGGCCTTCGCCGGTGAGAACATCGGCGGCGCTGCCACTATCGCAGGCCGAGCACCACGGCGGCGAGGACGATCAGCGCGATGTAGCCATTCACGTTGAAGAACGCCATGTCGAGACGCGAGAGATCGCGCGGGCTCACGAGCGAGTGCTCGTAGGCGAAGAGCGCGACGACCGCGAGCCAGCCGACCCAGTAGATGGGGCCGAGCGCCATCTGCCAGCCCAGCACCGCCAGCGCCACCGCCGTGAGCGCGTGGTTCACCCGAGCCGCGACGAGCGACGCGCGAACGCCGAAGCGGGCGGCGACGGAGTGGAGCCCCTGGGCGCGATCGATCTCCACGTCCTGGCATGCGTAGATCAGGTCGAAGCCGCCGATCCAGGTCGTGAGCGCGAACCAGATCACGAACGCGGGCGGGTCGAACTGGCCGCGCACGGCGATCCAGCCGGCCGCGCCGGCGATGCCGTCGGTGAAGCCCAGCACCCAGTGCGAGAGCCACGTGAAGCGCTTCGTGTAGTGGTAGCCGACGAGGAAGACGAGCGCGAGCGGCGCCAGCATGAAGCAGAGCGGGTTCAACATCCACGCCGCGACAACCATCAGCAGCGCGCCCGCGATCGCCAGCGCGCGCATCTCGCCCACGCTCAGGAGCCCCCGGGGCAGGTGCCGCCCGGCCGTCCGGGGATTCCTGGCGTCGATGAAGCGGTCGACGACGCGGTTCGTCGCCATGGCGCACGTGCGGCCGCCGACCATTGCGGCCGTCACCCAGCCGAGCGTCCGCCAGCCCGGCCAGCCGCCGGCGGCGAGCACCATGGCGATGTAGGCGAACGGCAGAGCGAACACCGTGTGCTCGAACTTGATCGCCTCCAGCACACGCGCCAGCTTGCTCAGAGCCCGTATTCCTTCCAGCGCCGCGTGACCCGCTCGCGCATCTCGGCGGTCATCACGATCTCGTCCGGCCAGGGCTGGGCGACGTCGTCGAGCGCGCTCTTTTCCGTCGCGTCGACACCGAGCTTGCCGCCGTAGCGGTGGCGCAGCGCCGCATGATCGAGGTCGTCCATCGGCCCCTCGACGATCATCAGGTCGCGCCGAGGGTCGATGTTGCCGGTCGCGCGCCAGGCGACCTCCGAGAGGTCGTGGACGTTCACGCGCTCGCTGACGACGACAATGGTCTTCGCTAGCATCATGAGCCCCATGCCCCAGAGCGCGGTCATGACCTTCCGGGCGTGGCCGGGATAGCGCTTCTTGATCGAGACGATCACGAGGTTGTGAAAGATACCCTCCGCCGGCATGTTCATGTCCACGACCTCGGGAAGCAGAAGCCGGATGACGGGCAGGAAGAGCCGCTCGGTCGCTTTGCCGAGCCAGTAGTCTTCCTGCGGCGGGCGGCCCACGATCGTCGTCGGGTAGATGGGCCGCGCGCGACGGGTCACCGCCGTCAGATGAAACACGGGGTAGTCGCGCGCGAGGGAGTAGTAGCCGGTGTGATCACCGAACGGCCCCTCGCGCCGGCGCTCACGCGGGTCCACGTAGCCTTCGAGCACGATCTCGGCTTGCGCGGGCACCTCGAGATCGTTCGTCACGCAGCGCACCAGCTCGACGCCGCCGCCGCGGAGCCAGCCGGCGAAGACGACCTCGTCGACGCCCGGCGGCAGCGGGGCGGACGCGGCGTAGATCATCGCGGGGTCGCCGCCGAGCGCGATCGCCACGGGCATGCGGGCGGAGGGCCCGGGGCGCTCTTCGGCGACCCGGTGGTGCTCGGCGCCGCCCTTGTGGGTCTGCCAGTGCATGCCGAGCGTCTGGTCGTCGAACACCTGAAGACGATACATGCCCACGTTCCGCTGGCCGGTGAGCGGATCGCGGGTGAACACGGCCGGCAGCGTGATGTAGCGGCCCCCGTCGGCGGGCCAGCAGCGGAGCGCCGGCAGCCCGGCGAGCGAGGGGTTCGCCGTCTCGACGGTCTCCTGGCAGGGCGCCCCGGAGACGTGCCTTGGCCCCGCCTTCACGAGGTCGAAGAGCGTGCCAAGCTTCGCGAGTCGCTCGGCGAACGTACCCGGGAGCTTGAGGTCGAGGAGCTTCGCGACGCGCTCGCCCAGCTCGTCGAGGTGGCTCATGCCGAGGGCGGCGCTCATCCGGTCCTGCGAGCCGAACGCGTTCACGAGCACGGGCATGTCGAAGTCCTGGACGCGCTCGAACAGCAGGGCCACGTTCTGCTCGGGCGGGCCTTTCGACACGCGGTCGGTGATCTCGGTAATCTCGAGGTCGCGCGAGACGGGGACCGTGACCCGGCGTAGCCGACCGCGCTTCTCGAGGTGCGCGACGAACTCCCGGAGGTCGGTGAAGCTCACCCCACCTAAATGAGGCCCGGCAGCAGGAGCGTCACCACCATCGGTGGTAGGACGAACGCCCGCATCGAGGTGTCGAACGGCGACCGCATGCGCGTCATTATTGCATAGGGCCCCGCGCTCCAGTCATACTCGGAAGATGTCGAGCGTTCCGAAGAAGCACGAGGTTACCAGGGACCTCCTTGACAGCCTCAGCGAGGCGCTCGTCGTCCTCGATCCCGCGCTCGAGGTGCTCGAGTGGAACTCGCCCATGGAGCACCTCAGCGGGGTGATGCGGGCCGACGCCGTCGGTCGTAACGCCGAGTCGGTCCTGCCGTTGTTCCGCGACCCCGCGCTCGCCCCGCTCGTGCGGCGCGCCCTCGCGGGCGAGACACCCGGGACGGTCGAGCTGCCGCACACGACACCCGGCGACGACCGGGTCCTGTGGCTCGAGGCACGCTGCGTCCCGTGGCGCGACGGCGAGGGCCGGGTCGCGGGCGCGGCGGCGTTTTTCACCGACGTGAGCGACCCCCAGCGCCGCGCGCTCCTGCTGCACGCGATGGAGGCCATCGGTCAGTCGCTCACCTCGTCGCTCGACCTCAACGAGGTGCTCGACACCATCGTCGGCAAGGCGCTCGAGGTCATGGGCGCCGAGTCGGCGATGGTCGTCCTGGGGGACACCGCCGCGAGCGAGTTCCGCGTCATGCGGGCGGCGGGCCGCCTGAGTCAGCAATACGCGGTGGTCGGCACGATTCCGATCGGCGGCGGCCCCATCAGTGTGGCGGTGCGCGAGGGACGCACGGTGGCCACGCGAAACGTCCTGACCGACTCGAAGCTCTGGCTGGCGCCCGCCCGCCGCGCCGACATCGAGCGGGAGGGCTTCAAGGCCACGGCGGCGGCCCCGCTCGCCGTGAAGGATCGGATCCTCGGCGCGCTGGTCGTCCACTACTGGACCGAGCATACCTTTGGGAGCGAGGAGATCGCCGCGCTCGAGTTCCTGGCCAAGCAGGCGGCCATCGCGATCCGGAACGCGTCGCTCTACGAGGCCGAGCACGCCGAGGCCGCCCGCATCCGGGCGCTGACGACAGTCAACCGTCGCATCTCGAGCGCGCTCGAGCTGGACGCGCTGCTGCGAGCCATCTCCGAGTCGGCCGCCGAGCTCACCGGCGCGCGCCTGGCGACCTTCTGGCTGGCCGACGAGCAGCGCCGCATCCTCTCGTTCACGAGCGGCACCGTTCCCGAGATGATCGAATCGCTCTCGCCGCGGATCATGCCCTACGACCAGGGCGGCGTCGGCTGGGTCGCCCGCCACCACACGCCCCTGGTCGTCGACGACATGCTCGCCGACGAGCGGCTCGTGAATCGCGCCTGGACGGAGCGGTGGGGGATCCGCAGCTTCGTCGGGTACCCGGTGCTCGCCGGGGAAGAGCTGCTCGCGGTCATGGCGCTCGGCCACTCCGAGCCGCTGCGCTTCGGCAAGGACAAGCAGGACCTCATCGATCTGTTCCTCGCCCAGGCGGCCATCGCTATCCAGAACGCCCGCCTCTACCGTGAGGCGCAGCGGCGGCGCGACGTCGCCGAGGTGCTGGCGCGCCTGGCCCGCGAGCTCACGTCCACCCTGGAGGTCGAGCCGATCGCCAAGCTGCTCGCGCGGGGCGCCGCCGACCTGGTCAACGCGCGGGCCGCGGGCGTCTTCCTGCTCGAGCCCGAGGCCGGGGCGCTGCGCGCGCTCGCCACGCACGGGGCCGATGCCGACATCATGCAGGAGCTGGTCTTCAAGGCGGGCGAGGGCGCGGTGGGCCGCGCCGTCGCCGAGCGCCGGATCGTCACCTCCGCCGACATCCTGGCCGATCCCGCCATCCAGCTCTCGTCGTGGGTCCGCGAGCGGATCCGCGCGAGCGGCTATCGGGTCGTCGTCGGCGTGCCGCTCGTCACGCATGAGCGGGTGATCGGCGCCCTCGGCCTCGGCGCCGACCCCGGCAGCACGTTCTCGCGCGAGGAGCTGCAGACGCTCGAAGCGCTCGCCGACCAGGCGGCGCTCGCCTTCGAGAACGCGCGCCTCTATGCGAGCGCGCGCGACAGCCTGGTGCGGCTGCGCGAGACGCAGGCCCAGCTCGTGCAGGCCGCGAAGATGTCGGCGCTCGGCCAGCTCGTCTCCGGCGTCGCGCACGAGCTGAACAACCCGCTCAGCGTGATCGTCGGCTACGGCCAGCTCTTGCTTGCGCGCGAAGTGCCGGCGGCGGTGCTGCGGCCGATCGAGCTGATGGTCGCCCAGGCCGACCGGATGGCGAAGATCGTCCGCAACTTGCTGCTGTTCGCCCGCCAGCGTCCGGCCGAGCGCACCACGGTCAGCCTGAACGACGTCCTGGAGCAGACCCTGGCGCTGCGCATCAATCAGCTCCAGACCTCGGCGATCGCCGTCGAGAAGAAGTTCACCCGCGGCCTGCCGTCGGTGCTGGCCGACCAGCACCAGCTCGAACAGGTGTTCCTGAACCTCTTGCTGAACGCCGAGCAAGCCATACTGGAAGGCAAGCACGGCGGGCGCATCACCCTGACCACGGGCGTGAACCGAGACGGGCGCTCGGTGTACGCGGAGGTGATCGACGACGGTCCGGGGATCCCGCCGGACGCGCTCCCGCACGTCTTCGAGCCGTTCTTCACGACCAAGACCGTCGGCACCGGCACGGGCCTCGGCCTCTCGGTCTCGTACGGGATCGTCGAGGAGCACGGCGGCCACCTCGGCGTCGAGAGCCGCCCGGGCCGGACGGTCTTCAGGCTGGCGCTGCCGGTCGCCCTGTCCACGGCCGCGCGGCGCGCGGCGCCGGCGGGCTCGCCCATGATCGTCACGGGCGAAGGCCGCACGGCGCTCGTCGTGGAAGATGAGGCGAGCGTGCTCGACCTCATCGTGACGATCTTGAGCCAGACCGGCTGGCGCGTCGACGTCGCCACGGGCGGGCGCGAGGGGCTCGAGCGCGTGCGCCGCCAGCGCTATGACCTCATCGTGTCCGACATCCGCATGCCCGACGGCGACGGCGAGGAGTTCTATCGCGACGCGACGCAGGGCGATCCGTCGCTCAACCAGCGCTTCATCTTCATCACGGGCGACACCGCGAACCGTGAGGCCTTCAAGTTCCTCCGGGAGGCGGGCGTGCTCGTCGTCGAGAAGCCCTTCCAGCCCGCGTTCTTCCTCGATGCGGTGCGCCGCGTGACTACCTGATTGACACCGTCGCCCTGACAGGCTAGAGAGGGGCGAGGTGCGCGATGACCAAGGCCGAGCTGGTGGCGATCATGGCGAAGCATGCGGGGGGCTCGAAGACCTCCGCGGAGCGCGCCATGAACGCGTTCGTCGGCGGCATCATCGATTCGCTGCGCCGTGGTCGCCGCGTCACGATTTCCGGATTCGGCACGTTCGTCGTCACCCGTCGCGCCGCCCGGAACGGCCGCGACCCGCGCACCGGCAAAGAGATCCAGATTCCGACGGCCAAGGTCCCGCGCTTCCGCCCGAGCCGCACGCTCAAGACGGCGATCCGCTGACTCGCTGGGGGGGTGTGGTAAGGTTGGGTGCGTTGGTGGGGGATCGTCTAGTGGTAGGACACGTGGCTCTGGACCACGCAGCGGGGGTTCGAATCCTCCTCCCCCAGCCAACTAATTTTCGGGTAGCATCGTTGTCGCGTTCAGCCGGCCCCATCGTCTAGAGGCCCAGGACACGGCCCTCTCAAGGCTGAAACACGGGTTCGAATCCCGTTGGGGCCACCAGTTCGATTTCGTTGATGTTTTACGCCTTCGTGTTTGAGGAACTTCGAAAAGTTCCTAAAACACGCAGCGAAGTCCCCGCCTAGCTGAGCACCTCGCCCGCGACCTCGTAGACGAGCTTCGCCCTCATCATCACGCCGCCGCTCGTTCGAGCGGCGCGATCGTGGCGAGCGGCGAGAGCATCGCGGCGG
>WNFA01000716.1_pt1 | contig 31764 bp, 25 predicted proteins | sample 5400481 | NCBI WGS metagenome assembly WNFA01 (sample SAMN13153340, study PRJNA577476) | soil metagenome | isolation source: 120 cm saprolite under Douglas fir tree site 2 hole 1 replicate 2 | place: USA:California | collected 2015-04-18 | reverse complement strand
CGGCCGGGCGCCGGCGAGTGGAGCGTTGCCGAAGAGCAACGCCGGTTGCAACTCGGCAACAGCGCAGTCGCTCTGACGGGCCAATTCCGCGAGCAGGCGGCGGATCCCGATGGGGCCTACTACGCGATTCGAACGTTTCTGATGGCCTGTGCGGGCGAAAAAAGCCAGGAGCCGGCGAAAGTCAAGGTGGTCCTCGATTGCCCGTTGGGGACCGGCGGGGCTCTGCCCTGGCTGGATCTCGCGGGGCGGATCTTGCAGTGGAAGGCACAACCGCCTTCCTTCCTCTGGGCGGAGACCCCGGTGCCCCGCCTTCTTCTGTCGCTTGGGCCGTTGCCCCCCAGCTCCTTGAGCTATCTGGCGCGGCCGGATCAGTCGGTGGCCGTTTTCTGGCCGCTGAGGACCTCGCAAAAGGCGGCGATGGCCGCCGCAAGACAAGCGCTTTCTCCCGAGCAACGCCGCGCCGTCGAGGATGGCGGGATTTCGATCGACGCTCTCTTCTCGCAATTGGCCCGCTGAAATCATGCCGCTGACGCCCCAAGACATCAAAGAGCGCGCCCGGCCCTGGATTCAGCCGATCTCGCCGGAGGCCCCGGCAGGCACGCCGGCGAAGCTCGATCCGGCCTACGAGTCCATCCTCAATGAAGTCGCCAAGCTTGAGTCTCCAGCCGGCGGCTCGGTGAACTGGCCGAAGATCGTCGAAGCGGGGGGAGAGCTGCTCAAGAAGAACTCGAAGGATCTTCTGATCGCGAGCTACCTGGCCTATGGCCTGTATGCCACTCGAGGACTGAGCGGATTGGTCGAGGGAACATCCGCCCTTGCGGAGCTCCTCGAGAGTTATTGGCCCACTCTGTTTCCCGAATTGACGCGGTTGAAGGCCCGTTCGAATGCGGTCGGCTGGTTCGTTCAGCGGACGGCCACCTCGCTCGCCCAACCCGATCTTCCCGCCGAGGATCGAGACCTCGTCAACGGCCTGGAGCTTGCCGCGCAACGGCTGGTAGAGGTGAGCCGGGAAAAGTTCGGCGCCAATGGCCCCGCTTTTGGACCGTTGACGCAGAGCCTGGAACGGCTCAAAGCGAGATTGCCTCAGGAGTCGGCTTCGGCCCAGTCGACGACGAGCGGCCAGGCAAAGGCAACTTCCGCGGGCCTCTCTGCCGCGCCCGCCGCGCTGACCGATCCGGGAAACGCAGTGGATTTCCTGCGAGAGTTGGGCAACTCGATGGTGAGCGCAGCGGAAGCGACTCGGCGCGCCAACCCCGCCGATCCGCTGTCCTATCGCATCCTGCGAACCGGTCTGTGGCTGCACATCCAGCAGCTGCCGGCAGGAGCCAACGGTCGCTCTCCGGTGCCACCGACCCCCGGCCCGCTGCGCCTGCAACTGGAGAAGATGGTTGCCAATGCCAAGTGGGATGCGCTGCTGGAAGAGTCCGAATCCGCCCTGGTGAAGCACCGGTTCAACCTGGATCTGCATCGGTTCAGCGCTCAGGCCCTGGCGGGGCTCGGACCCGGCTACCAGCTCGCACGGCAGGTGTTGCTGGCTGAAGTATCCGGATGGCTTCGCCGGATGCCCTCCGCGTCCGAGCTCCTCTGCAGCGACGGATCGCCGGTCGCCGATGCGCAGACCCGGCAGTGGCTCCAGCTCGAGGTGCTGACTGGACCGGAGGGTGCCTCTTCCCGCCCCGCCGGACAGGCAAACCCCGGCGCCGCGCTGCTCGACCAGGCGAGGGCGCTGATTGCTCAGGGAAAGCTGCCCGATGGCATTGAGGGGCTGGAGCAGAGCATCCAGGGACTGGGTGCCGGCAGACCCCGTTTTGAGGCGCGCCTCGCGCTGGCAAAGCTTTGCGCTGCGGCGGGCCAGACCGCCCTTGCAAAGGCGCTCTACATCATCCTGGATCAGGAATGTAGCGATCACCACCTGGACACCTGGGAACCGGCGCTGGCCGCGCAATGCCTGGAAGGGCTGTTGATCAGCGTTCGGGCTCAAAGACCCGCCGGGCCAATACCCTTAGAATTTGCGGGACACTACCAACGGCTCTGCAAGCTCTCGCTTGCCGCTGCCTTGCGGATTCAATCGTGATCGGGCTAAAAACTTTCACCCAGGGCGGAAGGAAGCAGTCAATTGAGGGGATGGCAATAGGAGAAATCCATGGCTAAAGAGGTTTCTGTTGCGCCTAAAGAGCGCGTCAACATCGTCTATAAATCTCAGGTCGGCGACGCTCAGGAAGAGGTGGAGCTGCCCCTGAAGATATTGATGATGGGCGATTACACCGGTCGGGCCGACAACACGCCGCTCGAAGATCGCAAGCCGATCAACGTCGACAAAGCGAACTTCACCGAGGTGATGGCCAATCAGAAGCTCGAAGTTTCGATGGAGGTCTCTGACAAGCTCTCCAACGAGAAAGGTGCGACGCTTCCAGTCAGCTTGAAGCTCAAGAGTCTTGCCGACTTTGGCCCAGAGGGCGTGGTCAATCAGGTCCCACAACTCAAACAATTGCTCGAGTTACGGGCAGCGCTGAACGCACTCAAGGGGCCCTTGAGCAACATCCCGGCATTCCGCAAGAAAATACAAGCTCTGCTCGGAGACATCGATGGACGCCAGAAGCTGATGGCCGAGCTGGGCCTGTCCGGCGAGGAAAAGAAGTAATCGCCGCATTCGAAACGAGGAAATCGCATGGACCCAAAAACTCAGACTCAGCAGGCGCCCGAAGCTGCCAAGACGGATTCTTCATTGCTGGATCAGATTCTCTCTGAAAGCAAGCTCAAGCCGACTGACTCTGGTTATGACGTCGCCCGGCGGGGTGTTCAGGCCTTTGTCACCGAGATGCTGGCACCGGGCAGAGCCCAGGAAAAGGTCGACAAGGCAATGGTCGATCTGATGATCGCTGAAATCGATGCGCGGCTGAGCGCGCAAGTCAACGAGATCCTCCACCATCCAGCCTTTCAGAAGTTGGAGTCCGGCTGGCGGAGCCTCAAGTTTCTGATCGACCGCACCGATTTTCGGGAGAACATCCGGGTCGAGGTGCTCAACGTCTCGAAAGACGATCTGCTCACCGATTTCGAGGATGCACCGGAGATCACCAAGTCGGGCTTATATCGACTTGTCTATTCCAACGAATACGGCGTGTTTGGCGGAAAGCCATACGGTTTGCTCTGCGGAAACTACGAATTCAGCTCCGGCCCCCAGGACATCGCGCTTTTGACCAAGTGCGCGGCGGTGGCGTCCATGTCGCATACCCCCTTCATCTCCAACAGCAGTCCGAAGATGTTCGGAGAGGAGTCGTTCCTGCCGGTCCCCAATCTCAAGGATTTGAAGAGTCATTTCGAGGGTCCGCAGTACGCGCGGTGGCACAGCTTCCGCGAGAGCGAGGACGCGCGCTACGTCGGGTTGTGCATGCCGCGCTTCTTGCTGCGGCTGCCTTACGGGGAGAATCAGATCCCGGTCAAGGCTTTCAACTTCGACGAAGTCACCAACTCGCACGACAAGTACCTCTGGGGTCACGCCTCGACGGCGCTCGCCAGCCGGATCGCCGACTCATTCGCCAAGTTCCGCTGGTGTCCCAACATCATCGGCCCTCAATCCGGCGGGGCGGTGGAAAACCTCCCGCTGCACCAGTTCGAGGCGATGGGCGAAGTGCAGACCAAGATTCCCACCGAAATCATGTTGACCGAGCGAAGGGAATACGAGCTGTCCGAGGAGGGCTTCATCGGGCTGGTGTTCCGGAAGGGATCGGACAACGCCGCGTTCTTCTCCGCCAATTCGGTGCAGAAGCCGAAGATGTTCGGCCAGAATCCGGAAGGCAAAATCGCCGAAACCAATTACCGGCTGGGAACGCAGTTGCCGTACATGTTCATCATGAGCCGCCTGGCGCACTACATCAAGGTGCTACAGCGCGAGCAGATCGGCAGCTGGAAGGAGCGCACCGATCTCGAGCGCGAGCTCAACACCTGGATCGGCCAATACGTGGCGGACATGGATGATCCCGCCCCCAGCGTTCGATCGAGCCGGCCCCTGCGCGCCGCTCGCGTGGCGGTGGAGGACGTGGAGGGTCAGCCCGGGTGGTATCGCTGCACGATGCAGGTCCGACCGCACTTCAAGTACATGGGCGCTTCGTTCACGCTCTCGCTGGTAGGCAAGCTCGACAAGGAATAGGGGGCGCGCTTCTTGCTTCTGCAAAAGTCGTAACTCAACCCCCGGAGGAAAAAATGGCAGAGACCGTTCATTTGTTCTTGAAGGCAGGCGGAAAAGACATCAAGGGCGAAAGCTCGCAAACCAGCCTCGGTAGAGGAGACTCGATCGAGTGTACCCTCTACGAGCAGGGCATTGTCACCGCGCGCGAAGCAGGTACCGGAATGGCAACCGGTCGGCGGCAATACGAGCCGCTGCTGATCCGCAAGCGAATTGACAAGAGCTCGCCGCTGATCGCCAAGGCTTTGGTGGAAAACCAGGAAATTGAAGGAACCTTCAAGTTCTTCCGCCCCAACCCTACCGGCGACGGAACCACCGAGCAGTTCTATTCGGTGAAGATCAGCAAAGGCCGCGTTGCCAGCATGAAGCAATACCTTCCGGATACCATTGTCCCGGCAACCTCCACCGAGCCGCCGATGGAAGAGATCACGTTCGTGTTCCACTCGATCGCCTGGACTTACACCAACGGCGGGGTAACCCACGAGGACACCTGGAGCGCGAACCGGTAATCGACCGGTGCGTGCGATCAGGAGGCCTTAGGCGATGGGTCGCGGGTTGCTCTCGCGGATCGAGCTGATGTCGCGCTCGGGAACGCGGGAGCGGGAGGACCTTCCGGAAGCCATCGCGGCTCACCTGAGGGTCCTCCTCAATACTCATCAGGGTGACGCCGCCACGGTGCCTTCTTTTGGGCTGATGGACTTTACCGACCTGGTTCATTCGTTACCGGGATCGATCCCCGCCCTTCAGGCGGCAATTCGATCTTCGATCTTGGAATTCGAGCCGCGTTTGAAAAATGTAACCGTTCGCTACCTGCCGGAAACGGATCCGCTGATCTTGAGGTTTGAAATTACCGCCCAACCGATGGATCAAGGCGCTCGCGGTCTGTTGCGCTTTCGCACCCAGGTCGCGCCGGGCGGAAGGGTCCAGGTATGGTAACTGCAAAACTCACAGACTGGCGGTCGGTTCGTGTTTAGCAAGTACTACCAAGGCGAGCTGAGCTACCTGCGCGAGATGGGCCGCGCTTTCGCGGTCGCCAATCCCTCGATGGCAGGGCTGTTGGCGGAGCGGGGCGGGGATCCAGACGTGGAACGGCTCCTCGAGGGCTTCGCATTTCTGAGCGCCCAGATTCGCGAGCGGACCGAGAATGCAGTTCCGGAGGTCATCCACGGCCTCGCCGAGCTCTTGCTTCCGCCGTCCCGGTCGAGCAGACCTCGTGCGCGTTCCGCACCACCGCAGACGTCGATCTCTTACCGCTGACGATGCTCGACGCCGCCGTCGAATACCCGTCCTCCACGGCCCCTATCTTGAAATTGGTGCTTCAACTGGGAGAGCAAGGGCGCGCCGAGCTGATTCAAGCGCAGCGCTTGCGCTTTTTCCTGCACGGAGAGTTGCCGCTGAGCAGCGCCCTGTTCCTTTGGCTCTTCCGCCACTGCCGGGGCATATCGCTTCGCGATCCGGGCTCCAACGCGCCCCCGGTGCGCCTATCCCCGGGCGCGCTTCGGCCGCCCGGATTTGACCGGACCGAGGCCCTGTTACCCTGGCCCCCACTGGCTGCATCCGGATTTCGCCTGGTCCAGGAATTCTTCACCCTCCCACAGAAGTACCTCTTCTTCGAGCTCAGCGGCCTGGAAGCGGTTCCGCCCGCGAAGGATCAACTCGAAGTGCGGTTCGAGCTCGATCGGCCCCCTCCCCTTCCGGCTCGGGTGGGCCGGGAATCAGTCCGGCTGCACTGCGTTCCGGTGATCAACCTCTTTCGCTGCGAGGGCGAGCCGTTGCGACTGGAGGCACCCGGGCAAGAGCACCTTCTCCGGGCAGCGGGCGTCAATCCGCTGCACATGGAGGTCTATTCGGTCGACTCGGTGGTGGGAGTGCGCCCAGGCGGCGACCGCTATGTCTACTCGCCCTTTGTCGATTTTCGCCACGGCGAGGATGGGCGAGCCTGCTATCGGCTCCGCCGCGCGCCATCTCCGATCAACGATGGGATCGATACCTACCTCGCTCTGGCCACGCCGCGCGACGTTTCGCCCTACCTCGGGCCGGAGACGATTTCGCTCGAGCTTACCTGCACCAATCGCTCCTTGCCCTCGCAGCTGAGGCTTGGCGATCTCAACGTTCCGACGGCGACCTCTCCGACGATCGCCCGCTTTTCGAATCTGCTACCGGTCACAAAGTCGGCGCGGCCACCGCTCGGGTCCGAGCTGCACTGGCGACTGCTGTCGCATCTTTCGCTCGGCCACGGCTCGTTGGCCGCGCCCGATTCACTTCGGTCGCTGCTCGGTTTGTATAATTTCCAGGTTCAAGGGGACTACCCTCTCGCACGAGCGAACGCTCTTCGCCTGGATTCGATCCGCGGAGTTCAGTGCGCCGCAGCGCGCCGCTTTCTCCAGGGTGCGCCGGTGCGCGGGCAGCGAACGGTGGTCGAGCTGGACGAAAGCGGCTTCGCCGGACCCGGAGACCTGTTTCTCTTTGGCTGGATCCTGGATGAGCTCTTCGCCAACAACCTGACCCTCAATTCGTTCAACGAGCTTTCAGTCCGATTCTTTCCATCGCGAATGGAGTACTCGTGGCCGGCGCGGAGCGGAAGCCAACCGCTGCTGTAGAAGGAGATCCGACGCAGGATCTCCCTCTGGACCGGCTCAGCTTCGTGAGCCTGGTAGGGCTGCTGGAGCGGCTCACCCCAGAGGCGGTCCGCGTTGGCGCCGATGGGCCGCCGGGCGCCGAAGGCATTCGCTTTCGTCACGACCCTTCACTCATCTTCAGCCCGCGCGACGTCACCCAGGTCGCCGCCAGAAAGCTCCCCAAGGATCCCGGCGATCCTCTTTCGCCGGATCACCGCGTCTACGACGTGATCACCGCTTTTTTGGGACTGACCGGATCTGTGGCGCCGCTTCCCTCCTACCTGCCGGAGGAGGTGGCACAGGACGACCCCGACCATTCTTTGCGCCGCGATTTCCTCGATCTGTTCCACCATCGCCTCCTCTCGTTGCTCTACCGGGAGTTGATGCGCTTCCAGCTGTGGGCAGAGCAGACGAGGGACCTGCGCGACGCCTGGTCCTGCCGATTGTTTGCACTGCTGGGTCTGGATACCTATGAGCGACCGCTGGCGGCCACCATCGCCCCGCGAGACGTGCTGCGCCTGGCGCCGGTGCTCGTCGTCCAGAGCAGGACGCCAGGCGGCCTCCAGCTGGCGCTCGAGACCATCCTCGCTGATCGCCTCGAGGGCGGCCACGTCCGGGTGCGCGAGTTCGCCGGCGGATGGGTTCCCATCGATCCGCCCGAGCAAACCCGCTTGGGCCTGGCAAAACATCAGCTTGGACGGGATGTTGTGCTCGGGCGCCGCGCCTATGATCCCGCCGGGGGCTTCGAAATCCAGCTCGGTCCCGTACCGCGTCGGGTTTATGAACGCTTTCTTCCGGAGGGCGACCTGGTCGCCATTTTGCATCAGGTGGTGTCGCTGTTTGCCCGCGACCCGCTCGGGTATCAAGTATTGGTGGAGTTGTCCGAGGGTGAGGCCCCCCACTTGCAGTTGGTAAGAAGTGGCGGGAACCGGCTGGGCCGGGACAGTTGGTTGGGTTTACGAAAACAAAGAACCTGGGTCAGGACATATCCAGTGACGAGTGAAGACAAACCAGAAACGATTGCAGCCCTCCGGGGCCACGCATAGAGTGCGCGGCTGCTGCCTTGAGGAGATCCTCCAATTCTTGTCGAGCCTAAATTCCTGGTCCGCCGGCTCACCCCAAACGCTACGCGGCTGTTGGAGGCGGCGGTGGCGCGCGCGGCGGCGAGCCGCTCCTATGAGATCGTTGCCGAGCACCTTCTACTCTTGATGGCCGAGGACGAGGCCGGCGACACAGCGCATTTGCTGCAACACTTCGGCGTCGAACGACTTCATTTCCTTGCCCGGATCGAGCGCGCGCTGTCAGGGCTGCGCACCGGCAATTCCGGCCGCCCGGTTCTGTCGGAGAGCCTGTTTCAATGGATCGAGGACGCCTGGCTGGTGGCCTCGGTGGAGTTGGGCGCGGTCCGCCTGCGCTCGGGCGCGCTGCTCGCTCAGTTCATCTTGCGCCCGGCCCGCTACACCTCGGAGGTATTCCCCGAGCTGGAGGGAATCTCCAAGGAGGAGCTGAAGCGAGATCTGGAAAGCATCTTGGCGCCCTCGCCGGAGACGGTGGAGGCTGCCCCCACCCGCCAGGAGAGCGCGGGGGCAGCGACGAGCGGAAAGCCCGCTGCGACCGAGGCGCTTTCGCGTTTCGCGATCTGTTTCACCGAAAAAGCACGAGCTGGGCAGATCGATCCAATTTTCGGACGCGATCGGGAAATCCGGCAAATCGTCGACGTCCTGGCGCGCCGCCGCAAAAACAACCCGATTATCGTCGGAGAGCCGGGGGTCGGGAAGACCGCCCTGGTGGAAGGGCTCGCCAGGGCGATCGCCGCGGGGGATGTGCCGGACTCGTTGCGCAACGTCGAAGTGTATGCCCTCGACCTGGGACTTCTCCAGGCCGGCGCGGGGGTTCGCGGGGAATTCGAGAACCGGCTCAAGGCGGTGATCGCTGAAGTCAAGGCTTCGCCTCGGCCGATTATTCTATTCATCGACGAAGCGCACACCCTGATCGGAGCCGGTGCGACGGCCGGGGGCAGCGACGCGGCGAACCTGCTCAAGCCTGAGCTTGCGCGCGGCGAATTGCGGACGATCGCGGCGACCACCTGGTCTGAATACAAAAAGTACTTCGAAAAAGACGCAGCGCTCGAGCGGCGATTTCAGCCGGTCAAAGTGGACGAGCCTTCCGAGGAAGACGCGACGGTGATGCTCCGCGGCCTCGCGTCGACCTACGAAAAAGCGCACGGGGTCACCATCCGGGACGACGCGATCGTCGCCGCGGTAAAGCTCGCCCATCGATACATCTCCGGCCGCCAGTTGCCCGACAAGGCAGTAGTTCTTTTGGACACCGCAACCGCTCGCGTGAAGACGGAGCTCGCCTCCCGCCCCGACGAGCTGATTTCACTCGAAAACAGCATCGCCGCGATCGAGCGCGAAAAGACGGCGCATCAGCGCGACGTCTCGGAAGGGCACGCGCAAGACGAAGGCAGAACCAAGGGGCTGGAGGAGAGACTTCGCGCCGCGGCTGACAGACGCGCGGCGCTGCAGGCGCGTTGGGAGACCGAGCGCAACGCGGTTCAGAAAATCAAAGAGGCCCAGCGCTCACTCGCGGATGCTCCCGCCGGCGCGGATCTCACCCCGTTGAAGAGCGCTCTGGACCGGGCGCGGACCTCCCTCAAGGAGTGCAGGGGCGAGGAGCCGCTGGTGCACTCGGATGTTGACCCCGACGTGGTGGCTCGGGTCGTCGCCGGGTGGACCGGCATTCCGGTGGGGAAGATGCGCAGCGAGACGCTGGCGACGATGTTGAACCTCGAAGAGAGACTCTCCCAACGGGTGCGTGGGCAACCGGTCGCGATCAAGACCGTCGCCGAAGTGATCCGGATCGCCCAGGCTGGCATTGGTCACCCGGATTCGCCGGTCGGCGTGCTGCTCTTCGTCGGCCCGAGCGGGGTCGGAAAGACTGAAACAGCGGTCGCGCTCGCCGACACCCTCTACGGCGGCGAGCGTTTCATGACCAGCATCAACATGTCTGAGTTTCAGGAGAAACACACCGTTTCGCGCCTCGTCGGATCGCCTCCCGGATACGTTGGCTATGGCGAGGGCGGCGTCTTGACGGAAGCGGTGCGGCAGCGCCCCTACTCGGTGGTCCTGCTCGATGAATGCGAGAAGGCCGACCTGGAGGTCATGAATCTCTTTTATCAGGTGTTCGATAAAGGAGTTCTCAACGACGGCGAGGGGCGGACGATTGATTTTCGCAACACCGTCGTCATTCTCACCAGCAATCTCGCCTCCGAGCTCTTGATGGAGCTTTACGGGCTGGACTCGGCGCCCAGCACCGAGGATGTGATCGCGGCCATTCGCCCCACCTTGAGCAAACATTTCAAGCCCGCGCTTCTGGCCCGGATGACGATCGTCCCGTTTGCGCCGATTGGGCACGAGGTGATGAAGCAGATTGCCGAAATGAAGCTGCGGTCGCTCGGCAATCGCTTGCGCTCGGCCCACGGGGTTGAGACCACCTTCGATCCGGGGCTGGTGGAAGAGCTGGCCCGGCGATGCACCGAGTCCGAAACGGGGGCCCGCAACGTCGACCAGACGCTGCGAAGTTCATTGATGCCGCTGCTTGCCGCCGAGTTGCTCCAGCACCTGGCCGGCGGGGCGGTGCCGCAAAGTCTCGAGGTGAAGCTGTCGGAACAAGGTGCGTGGGTATTCCAGTTCGGGCGCAACGCCGGCCCCGGTCCTGCCAATCCCTGAGTTGCCAGGGCGGCGCTCGAGCAAGCACGGGGCAAGGCTTGCCTGTCCCCGCCAAGGGTGAAAGATGTTACCGGTTGTGGTGCGAGTCGAGAATTTGGAAACCAAGGCCACCGCCCAGTACGTCTTCCGCCGGTCGCCCGTTCACATTGGACGCAACAAGCTCAACGAAGTGCCGCTGACTCAGGGCTTTGTGTCTCTTTGGCACGGCATCCTTCGCTTTGGCGAGAACTCCCTCGAATACCTGGACCTCGACTCGACCAATGGCACGGAGGTCGACGGTCACCGACTGAGGCGAAACGTCTTCGTCCCGGTCACCGAGAAGACAGATCTGAGGATTGGATCCCTGCGCCTTCACTTTTCGCGCCGCGAGGTGGTTGCCACCGAGCCCAAGGACGATCAGACTCTGTTCGGAAGAACAATCTCGTCTCAGGGCACCGCGGCTCGCAGCCCAGCGTCCCAGCCAGTCGGCACGGTGGGCTTCAAACCGGCCCTCCGTCGAACGCCTATCTCACCTGCCACTGCGGGCGTGCTGCCAGAGGAGCAATCGCCCGAGGCAGTCGCTGACTGGTATCGCGAAACCTGGCAAACCTTGCACGCGCAGTTGACAGGAAAGCTCGCCCCGCTGTCGGCGGACAAGCGCGAGAGGACGCTACAACTCTTGCGCCAACGGTTCCCGGCCCTGGAGCAGGAAGAGGAGTTCAGGGCACTTGGAGAGGCCGTCCCTGTCGACGGCGGCCCAAGCCCAACAGGGGTGACAGATTTGATCCCCCAAGGCGCGCCCCCGTCCGCAACAGCGGGCTTCGTACGCCCTGTCGATCAGGCAGGTGCCTCCCCCTCCCTTTTGCGCATCTTTGCCCAAACCTACGGCTCGGAGTCGGCAGAGCTGCGGACTGCCGAGGAAGTCGAACAGTTCCTCCAGCAACTGGCGGCCGTTCTGGAAGCATTCGCCAAGGCTTTCCTGGAATTGCGCCGCGGGCACGATCAGTTTGGGAAGGAAGTTGCGGTGCCTCTGGTCGGCGATCAGACGCTCTTGCGACACGCGAAGACTCCCCGAGATCTGCTGTGTTGCCTGCTTGACTGCGAAGGCGATGGTGCGGAGCGAATCCGCGCCCTCAACGAGGGCTTCGCGGATGTGATGATTCACGAGGTTGCGCTTCTGAATGGGATACGACAAGGCATCGGCGCGCTGCTGACGCACTTGAGCCCCGAGGAGCTGCAGCGCTCGATGGTACCATCCCCAAACGGCGCCGGATCGATGCTCCTCAGGGTCTGGCCCGTGCGCGCGATGGCCCTGTGGCGTGCGTACGTGGCTCGGCATCGGGGGCTTCTCCAGGAGGAGAAGGAGGTTCATTCGATCATATTCGGCTCGGAGTTTGCATTTGCGTACGCACAAATCGTGGGGGGTAATGTGAAATCACCCCCCCGCGAAGCGGGCCCGACCCATGGGGCGGGCCGCCGGGCCGATGGTTAGCTCGGGCGGGCTTTGGCAAGCGGGCAAACTGTGCTAGCAAACCAGTCTCTTTGGGAACGCGGGATGGGAAACGACTCGTTTCAGTTGATGGGCACATGCCTCGACGGGAAGTTTCAAGTCGAGAAATTCGTCGCTGAAGGCGGCTTCGCGGTCGTCTACTCCGGTCAGCATCTCAGTCTCGACCGCGCGATCGCGATCAAGGTTCTCAAGACGCCGGTGGAGTTGAACGAGCGCGCCCGACAGGAGTTCATCTCCAAGTTCAGGTTGGAGGGGAGGACAATCGCCCGGCTGAGTCACCTGAACATCGTTCAAGTCCTCGATTTCGGGGTGTCTCGCATGCCTTCGGGTGACACCGCCCCCTGGATGGTCCTCGAATGGCTGACTGGGCGCTCGCTTGAGCAGGAGCTCTCAGGGCGACGCGGGTTGGGGGGCCGAAGGCCGGAGGAGGCGCTGAGCCTCCTAGAGCCGATCTTCGACGCCCTGGCTTACGCCCACGAAGAAGGGATTGCGCATCGAGATGTGAAGCCGGCCAACATCATGATCGTGCCGACCAAGCGAGGCGAGATGCTCAAGCTGCTCGACTTCGGCATCGTCAAGATCATGGAGAAGGGCGAGATCGCAGACACGAACCTCGCGCCCACGCGCGGAGTCTTGAGCGCCCATTCCCCGGCCTACGCTGCGCCCGAGCAAATCACCGGGTTGAGAACCGGCCCGTGGACGGATGTGCATGCCCTGGCGCTGCTGCTGACCGAGGTGATGACCGACCTGCCACCCTACGACGGGAAGAACATCACCACCCTGCTTCGCGAGATTCTTTCCCCGCAAAGGCCAACACCCGCGCGGCATCGGATCGACGCAGGCCCTTGGGAGAGCGTGCTGGGAAGGGCATTGGCCTTGGAACCGGCGGAGCGGTTCAAAAATGCCAGTGAGTTTCTGGCCGCGCTCAAGAGCGCGATACCAGCGACGCTCAAGCCGGTTGCGGCGGAACCCGGGTCAACCGGAGAATACGTACGCACCCAGATTCTCCCCACGCCGGCGTCCACCGCCCGAGCGGAACGCCCGTCCCAGCGGGAACCTAAAATCCCACCCTCGAAAGGCCCTGGCAGCCAGCCTTCCCGCCGCGGCAAGTGGCTCGCGGCAGGCGCGGCCGTCGTCGTGCTCGCGCTTGGCGTGGGTGCCTTGGCCCTGCGAATGAGCACCGGCGATAAGCCGCCGCCCAGACCGGAAGCGGCAAGGACCCCTGAGGCGAGCCGGCCCGCGGCTCCTGCCTCACCGCGGAGCCCAGAAAGAAGCCTTCCGGGCGAGGCAACTGCGACCACTGCTGCCCGCGAACCTACCCCAAGTCCACCGCCTGCTGCGGAAGCGACTCCCCCCGAACGCTCGGCAACGGAGGCAAGCCGCATCCCCGCACCCCTTGTTGAAACCAAGAGAGCCGAACCCCGCCGCCCCCTCCCTCCGCCGCCGCCCTCGTCAGTCGCGGTGACGCGCACGGAAAAGCCTGGCTCGGTTGGCCGGGATGCGGGTTTCGCCAGTCCTCCCGACATGAAGGGGTCAACCGGCCAGCCATCTGGAGCCGCGGGGCGCCCACGATCTCCAGAGAAAAAACCGTTGCAGCGAACGAAAATCGACCTCGAGTAGCTTCTCCCCGGTCCGGCCCCTGTACCGCTTCGTGCACGAAGCAGCTCTGTTGTAAGCGTCAGGAAATTGACGCGGGAAGCGCTGCCCGCTGCGGCTCGATGTGCTCTTTGGAGCACTGATTAACTACGGCGGTTGGAACCCGGCCGAGTGTATCATCGGAGGCATTCGTGGCGTTGCTCCGATCCCTTCTGTTATTTTCAGTTTTGCTATCGCCTTCGGCCGCAGTCTCCGCGACCACCAGACCGAGCGTCGCGTTCTTCTACGGGCATTCGATCCCCGTCGGCCAATTGTCCCACTTCGACTGGGTGGTGGTGGAGCCGGAGCAGGTCAGCGACAAGGAACTATTGGCTTTGCAGGACAAGAAGGTCGAGGTCTTCGCCTATCTGAGCGTGGGAGAAGCTCACCGGAGCAGGCGCTGGGCCAAAGACCTGGATCCAACCTGGATCATTGGATTCAACTCCGCATGGAACAGCGACATCGTCGATCCCGCTCAAGCCGGTTGGCATCAAATCCTTCTCAAGCAAATGGAAGACTTGTGGCGTGCGGGATACCGCAGTTTTTTTCTCGACACCCTGGACAGTTATGAATCGGTATACAAGACCGACCGAGATCTGGAGGCCAGATCCCAGGGAATGGCCACCCTGATTCGGGCGATGCACGAAAGGCTTCCCCGTGTTCGCCTTCTGCTGAATCGGGGCTTCCGTTTTCTGCCTCTGGTTGCGTCCCTGTCCGTCGGAGTGGTCGCAGAGTCTTTGTTCGAGACCTGGAGCCCGTCAAAACAACGGTACCTGACGGCCAAGGCCGAGGACACCGAGTGGCTGCTCGAGCAGCTCAAGAATGTTTCCCATCGCGACCACCTTCCAGTCATCGTGATCGATTACGTCGAGCCCGGCAATTTGACGAAAGCGCGAGCCACTGCGCAGCGGATTGCCTCGCTTGGTTTCATCCCCTGGGTCGCTACCTCGTCGCTGGACTCGATGGGGGTCGGTCTGCTCGAAGCGACCTCCCGGCGAATTCTCGTCTTGTACAATGGTGAAGAGCAACCAACGCCCTGCGCCACCGACGCCCATCAAATGGTGGTCCCGACCCTTGAGTACCTCGGGTTCGCCGCGGACTACCTCGATCTAAGACGCGAGCTGCCTGACCACAGCCTGACCGACGATTACCTCGGCCTGGTGACCTGGTTCTCCACCGACGCCGTTCCCCCGCCCAAGAGCTATCGCGCTTGGCTGTTGAAACAGATAGACGGCGGGCTCAAAGTTGCCATCTTTGGACGACTGGGGTTCGAGCCGGATTCGGCTTTCTTGAAACAACTGGGGTTACGGCCAGCTCCCGGCGCGCCCCGACCGCCGTTCTCGGTCGTCGAGAGCAGCGAGCTGATGGGTTTCGAGGCGAAGGTTCCCCCACCCTCGGAAATCTCCTTTCCCTGGAACGCAGGGCCATCGTTGCGCGCCCACCTGATCGTTGAGGATTCGCTCAAGCAAAAGTTCAGTGCAGTGGTCACCGGGCCCTGGGGGGGAATTGCCGTCGAGCCATTTCTCCTCGAAAGCCTGGGCGAACAGAAGCGGTGGATCTTGAATCTGCCGGAATTTCTTCGACTCTCGCTGCAGCTTCCGATCATTCCTGCTCCGGACGTCACGACTGAAAATGGCACCCGGCTTCTCACCATTCACATCGATGGAGACGGGATCGGCAATCGAGCCACCATGCCGGGCACGCCGCTCGCTGGCAGGGCCATTCTCGAGAGAATTCTCCAGCGATTTCGCCTTCCCACCACCGTTTCGGTGATTGAAGGCGAGGTATCAAGCGAAGGCATGTACCCGGCTCTTGCTCCCGAGTTAGAGGAGATCGCAAGAATGATTTTCGCGCTGCCGCACGTGGAAATCGCCTCGCATAGCTACAGTCATCCGTTTGAATGGGAGCACCTGCCGCAGGGTAAGCTGGTCGAGGAGGTGAATCGGTCGCGTCCCGCGGGGGATAAAGCAACCCTCTCGATCCCCGGTTACCGATTCGATCTGGATCGTGAAATCTCGGGATCGGTTGATTTCATCAATACCCGCCTCGCACCCGCGGGAAAGCGGGTCAAAGTCTTTCTCTGGAGTGGCACCGCGAATCCATTGCCCGACGCATTGGCCAAGACCGTGAAGGCAGGCTTGCTCAACGTCAACGGCGGGAACACCACGATTACCGAAGAAACAGCCTCCCTCACCGCGATCGCTCCGATCGGTTGCCCGATGGAGGGCAACTATCAAGTCTACACTCCCGTTCAGAACGATAACGTTTATACGAATCTCTGGACCGGACCCTTCTACGGCTACAGGCAAGTCATCAAAACATTTCGTTTGACGGACTTGCCTTACCGGAAAAAGCCCATTTCCCTCTACTATCATTTTTACTCTGGTTCCAAGGTCGCTTCCCTGAAAGCCTTGAAGAGCGTTTACCTTTGGGCCTTGTCTCAAAATCCTTTTCCAATCTGGCTGAGCGAATATGCGGTCAAGGCGCGCGATTTCAATTCGGTCACGCTTGCTCGAAGACTTGATGGCTCGTGGGAGGTTGATGGCCTGGAAAACATCCGGACGCTCCGGCTCGACCCGATACTGGGTTGGCCGGATCTCGAGAGATCGGAAGGGGTCGCCGGGGTCCGAGACATCCCGCAGGGAAGGTACGTCAGCGTCATCGGTGAACGGATTCGCCTGGCCTTGACCGATCATCCGCCGGCGATTCCCTATCTGGAATCGGCGAATGGCTCAGTGCTTCAATGGGACCGCCAGGGTCAAAAGACCAGCTTTCGCATCCGGGGCCACTTGCCAATTCAGGCGCGGATTGCCGGGACGCGTGGGCCGTGTCAGGTCAAAGCGGGCAGTTTGGTGATCAAGGGAGTGCCCAGAGACGGACACCAGTCCTTCAACTTTGCGGCCGCTGACACCGGCCCGGCGACGCTCACGTGCCCGTAGTTCTCTCACCGAATCTGACCGACGATGAGCGGCTGCTCAACCCGCTATCGGTGACGGTGATGGTGGTCGCCCTGGCAGCGCTCCTGGTGCTCTTGTTTCCCAGCGATCAAATGGGGGAACACCTGGCTCAGTTTGAAGTGGCGGACGAGCTCTCGGTCAAATACCTTCAGGTCTGGCTCAGGGTGGAACCCTACGACAGCTCGGCGCGGCTTTTGTTGGTGCGCCATTTGCGCGCGCTGGGTCACACGCACGAGGCGTGGGCCGAGCTTCAACCCATACTCAACAAGAAGGGCTGGCTGGGAGCGCAGGCCCGCCATCTCTCGGTTCACCTCCGGTTGGTGGAATGGCAGGCTTTGGCCGCCGATGACCCCCAGCGTAAGGCATTGACCGAGGCGGTGATTACATCCATTCAGAGATTGTCGAAAGAAGAGCTGACCTCGGAGGAAAGGGCGGAGCTCGCCATCGCCTGCTTGTGGATGGAACGACCAGGGTTGGCGGCGAACATCTATGCCCAGCTGGCATTGCAGGAGCCCGGTCGAAGCTTCGATCGGTGGTTGGAAGCGGGCCAATGGTACCTTGCCTCTGGCCAGGCGGACAAAGCAGCGAACGCGTTTGATTTCGCAGCTCGCTCGACGGGCTCGGCAGTCGAAGGGCTGAGAGCCGCGCTCCTGGCATTGGACGCGTCGCGCGCTTCAAAGAACGCTCTGCAGCGAGCCATAGCCTATACGGCGGCGTTCGCCAATCAGCGAGCGGTTCTCGATCGGGCGGTGAGGATCGCCCTGGCGGCGAACGATCTTCGTCTCGCGTCGATCTGGATGGAGGCCCTCGCCCGCCTGGATCCAGGCGATCAGTCTGTCCTCCGGCGGAAGCTCGACGTCGAATTGGCCGCTGGCCACCTCCAGGACGCCTTTTCGACTTCCCTCCTCCTCGTCCGTTTGGAACCGAAAAACAATAGCTACCGCCTTCGATTGGCGGAGATTTCAGAATGGGTCGGGCAACCGCAGCAGGCTCTGAGGCAGTGGACCTGGTTGGCCACTCATTCCCGCTCCGCCCTCGCGGAAGACAAAGCCCTGTCCCTCGCTCAAGCCCTGTGGGACTGGGAGGCGATCGTTTCATTGATGGAGTCCCGCTCGCGCCGAAGCGGTCTATCGATTCCGGAGCTGCTGCTCGCCAATCGAGCCCTCGAGGAGTTGGCCGAACCCGATCGGGCTGAGCAATTGACCCACAGATATCTGGCGCGCCGTCCCAGGGATAGGGAGGCCTGGGAGTATCTGGTTTCCTTGCGGCGCAGAGGACGCAACCTCCAAGGTGCTCTGGAGGCCCAGGAAGAGATCGATGCCAGGTTTGGAGAACAGACGAAGAGCCTCGTCGCACGGGCCCAGCTTCTGCGGGAGCTTCGTCGATCCGATCAGGCCCTGGCGCTCCTTCGCGATCACTCGCCAAGGGCCGACCCGAATGACGCTGACTTCTGGCCTTTGCTCGGAGATCTCGCCTGGGCGGGAGGCGATTACGCCACGGCCGAGCAGGCCTACCTCCGGAAATGGAAGGCGGGGGCCCTGGATGAGGTTTCCACCGAGCATCTGATCGATGTCACGATGCGGACCGGTCCGGCCTTGAGATGGATTCCGATTGCCGAGGAGGCGTGGAGAAGATTTCACAAGCCCATCTTCCTGCTGTGGGCAATGGACGAGCTGGCCCGGTCCGAACAGTGGGAAAGGCTCGCCTTTTTTGTTGAACAGGTCCGTCGGGATGAGTCGGCGTTTTCAGGATCTGAGCTCTATTGGCTTGCCAGGGCGCGTCTTGCCGCTCATCAGCAGCGCTACCCCGAGGCTTTTCAGGCATTCCGCCAAGCTCTGTCCCTCCAGTCCGGTTCGGTTGTCGGAAGAGCCGAGAGGCTGTCTTTGGCCCTGGAGCACGGAAGCCCCTCGGAGCTGGCGGCTGCCGCCAACCCCTATGACCTCGAACAGCCCAGCGATCCGGGAGAAGTGGCGCTCTACGCGGATTCGCTGTCGCGGCTGGACCGCCGATCTGAAGCGCTTTGGTGGTACCGCCGCGCCGCGATGGCCAACGACGCTCAACCCGCGGCCTCACTGGCCTACGCCAGCCAACTCGAGCAGTCCGGTTACCTCGAAACAGCGAAGCAGCTGCGCGAGGATTCGCAGCGGCGTCTGCACTCCACTGTTTCCGTCCATCACCTCGACCTCTCCTCGGCTCAAACCCGTCAGTCGCTGAGGCTGTACGCCGAGTTGGTCCACCGCCGCGAGGGAGTGGCTCCGGCAATGCGATGGCTGCAGCCGCTGTTGGCCGTTTCGGATCCCGATGCGCGAGAGCTGGTCGCCAACTGGCAGATGGATCGCGGCAACATTCCGCCGGCGCAATCTCTTAGCCACTCGAAGCTTCATCCCTGGACCCGCCTCGCCCTCGCCATGGCAACCAATAATGCGGTTGAGATACGAAGAATCACGACCGAAGAGGGAGACTCACTGACGAGTCTCGACAAGGTCACCGCTCTACGGCGTTTGAATGAGCCCGATCGCGCACTGCGCCTGACGCAATCCTCGCTGGCGCGGGCGCGCGGCGCCGATGCCGAGGCGCTCAACGTCCAACTACAAGACTTGAGCCGGGAGCTGCCGTCCTCGGCAAAGGTCACCTCCACCCTCCACCAGCTGGGGCCCCTGCGCCTGCTGGGGGTGATCGCGGACTACGATCAACCCACTTCCTCCACCCACGCATTTGGATTCGCCGCGGGGTATGCGCAGCTCACCCTGCGAGAAAGCGAGGGCAGTCTGAAAAATGACGCCGGGGAGGCGCAGTTCGCGCTTCGTTCCAACTGGCGAACCTCGGCGGGCGATTCCCAGCTGATCGCCGGAGTGAGTCTGCGCGACAACCAATGGCTTGGGATGGGGAAAGCTTCCCACTCTCAAACGCTCTTCACCCGCTCACTGGAAGCGACCGCCCTCGGTGCACTCAATGAGACCGCCGACGAAAGCGGTGTGCTTCGCGCGCAAGCCACCCGCCATCGGGCGGAGGCTGGCTTGAACTTCAGTCTGACTTCGCGCGAGTTGATTCAAGCCAGCCTCGGCTATCGCCACCATCAAAGCCGTTCGGGCGGTCGGCTCGCGGATGGATTGCTTATTCGCCTCGATCTGGTGGAGCGCCTGTTCCTGTCTCACCCTGACCTGCGTATTCGTTTGGACGGCTCGGTCGCGGCCAATCGTCCGAGCGATACGCTTCCTTCTGGTTTTCTCGCCTACGTTCCTGCCGGGACGCCGCCGAGCGCACTGATACCAACAAGCCTCAACACCGCCGGGGTCGGTCTTTCCTGGGCCTGGGGCCCGGCTCAAACCAGAGGCTTGATCAGCACCGTTCGATACGAGATTGACACCTGGTGCGGGTGGATCGGACCTCCTGGACGTCTTGGCTATAGTTTCAAGGCCAGCGCAGGGCTACCTGTGCTGCGGATGGGAGAGATAAACGTCTCTGCTTTCCATGGAACCTACCACGGCGCTCTCCCCGGACAGGCCGATACCTCGGTGGAGATCGGGTATCTCCAACGCCTCTTGCTGTAGACTGCAACGATCGCGCCGGGGATCGCGGCGTTTTCATGAACAGGTTCTTCGCCTGGAACATTCTTTTGCTGTTGAGCCTGGGATGCGCCGTGTCTCAGGTGCACCGAGGCCCAGCCGTTGATCTGAAAACGCACTGGGTCCAGCTCCCGATGATGAATTATTGCGAATATCCTCACGCCGGCGAAAGAGCGGAATCGATTGTGGGCACGCTGCTGCGCGCGCGAGGAGTGGTTGATTTGTCGCACTATCCTGCCCCCCGAATCGACAATGGTCCCCCCGACTTCGACGAGCAGCGGCGTTTCGAAGACAGCTTGGCGTGGGCCCGTACCAAGGGCTTCATCTACGGCATGACCGGCAGCGTGGAAGAGTGGACCTATCGCACCGGGCTGGATGGAGATGCGGCCGTCGGGCTGACGCTGCAAGTGATTGAGCTGGAGTCGGGCAGAGTAGTCTGGTCGGCATCGGGCTCGAGATCCGGATGGGGGCACGAAACCCTCAGCGGAGTTGCTCACAAACTCATGGATTCGCTGCTCTCTGAGCTGAGCCGATGATTCATTCGAGGCTCTTCGCCGCACGATCCGAGGCGGAGGATCCTCGCCCGCCTCCCCGATGGGTGGCGGTGGTCGAAACCACGGTCTTTACCGGAGGCATCGCTCTTCTCGGGTACGGACTTCATCCCGATGATCCCTTCTTTCTGAAAAGCCCATTTGCCTGGTCCGCGGTCGCTCCCTTCCTGGTCGGCCTGCGCTATGGATTTCTGTACGGATTCGCCAGCGCGTTGGCGCTGACGCTCGGAATCGCGCTGAGCTGGAAGAGTCACATCCTGCCGATCGAGAGATTCCCTGCCCACTTTGCCGCCGGTCTGGTGGTGTTTGGGATGCTCGCCGGTGAGTTTTCCGATACCTGGACCAGACGTTTGCGACGGTTTGGAATCACCGGCAGTTATCTACAGATGCGCCTGGAGGAATTCACCCACGCCTACCATCTCTTGAAGATCTCGCACGATCGCCTGGAGCAACGTGTGGCGGGAACCCCGGTCAGTCTGCAAGAAGCATTGAAGACGACTCGCCGGCAACTGCTCTATTCGCGGGACGGGCCGCCTCCAGTCTACGGTCTGGAGAATCGCATTTTGCAGCTGTTCGGGGGTTACGGATCGATCCAGATCGCATCCTTGTACGCGGTGGAGAATGGTCGGCTCGCCGCTCTTCCGCTCGCTCACCTCGGGGGAGGCGTGGAGGCCAGCGGAGACGATCCGATCATCCGAAAAGCACTCGAGACCGGGCACTTGATCACCGTTCGAGATTCCGCTGTCTTTCACGACGGAACCGGCTTGCTCGCGGCGATTCCCATTTCGGATGTGTCCGGCCGCATCTGGGCGATCGTGGCGATCCGAGACCTTCCGATGGTCGCGTTCACCCAAAAGACTCTACAGATGTTGGGGGTCATCGCCGGCCATATCGGGGATCTGCTCGCCTTTGGACCTGCGATGTCCAGCACCGATGAACCCTCGTCGATGGAGTTCGGGCAGCATCTGGCGAGAGGCATCGAGGATTGCCGAAAGTATGACTTGCCGACCGTGTTACTGGTGATGACCCTGGATTCATCTGATCAGTCGGAAGAGGTCGAACGCTTGATTGTCGATCGCCGAAGGCGCCTCGACCAGCTGATGTTGGCTAGCAATACAGCCGAGCAACGCGTGTTCTTGATGTTGATGCCACTGACCGATGCTGTTGGTGCGTCGACTTATCTGGCCCGCATCGATGCACTGTTGAAATCGCGATTTGGTTTGTCTTCTCAGCAGCTCAAGCTGATCGGGCAACACCATTTGCTGAAGAAGAACGATGACCCCGAGAAGTTATTGGCCCAGACTCTAGCGCGTTTGTTGATCAAACCGTCCAGCGATGCTCGCCTTCGCGTTGCTTCTTGAGCTGCTCGGCGGCGTGCTGCTCGTGACGGGCAGATCGCTTTACGCCTGGGAACTGCTCTTCATCTTCCTTCAATTCCTCTCCAGTGCGGCGATGACCGTGTTCGTGGCAGGTGCCCTTCCCGACAATGAGCATCGACGGCGGCGGCCGGAGCTGGCGTTCTTGTTCACGCTTGCAGTCTTTGTTCCGGTCATTGGACCTGCGGCGATGGCCGCGGGAATCCTCATCCCGGTGAGGAACAAGAGAAAAGAAGACCCGATTAGCCCGCTGATCGACCTCAAGGCGCCGCCCCTGCCCTTTCGCGCTCCCGATGTCAGTCAAGAGCCGATGTCTTCGGAGGGCCGGCTGCTTTCCATTCTTCGTCACTCGCGCAATCCCGACCAGCATCTTCGCGCGGTGGTGGCCACCCGTTTGCTTCCCGATCAGGACGGCCTGCTGATCTTGGCGGATGCATTGAAATCTCCATTCGACGACGTCCGGCTTCTAGCCTATGCCCTGGTGGATTCAAAACAGAGGAGACTGTTCGGGCGCATTCAGAAGAGCACCCAATTGGCGCAAGACGCGGATGGGCGCGCCAGAATCGGTCACCACAAGCAACTGGCGTACGACAACTGGGAGCTGGTCTATCTGGGACTCATCCAGGGCGAGATGCTGCTACCCGTATTGGCTTCCGCCGCGCGCTTCGCCAGGCTATCGCTGCAGGGTCATCCCCATGACGCATCCTTGACGCTGCTGCTCGGTCGCATTCTCCTCCGGCAAGGCGAGCTGGCCGATGCGGAGCAAACATTTCGCCACGCTCAGCATCTGGGCCTGCCGAGCTCGGCAGTGAACCCCTATCTGGCGGAAGTGGCTTTTCGCCAAAGGCGGTTCGCCGACATCGGCGGGCATTTGCAAGATGAAGCGAATGAGTGGGCTCCAGAGAAATTGACGGCGATGGTGAACTTTTGGAGCTGACTGCTTCATCGACAGGCGGAGCCGGCGCGGCCGATGTCGCTCTGTTGCTGGAGGGTACCTACCCGATGGTGAGCGGAGGGGTCTCCAGCTGGGTGCACCAGATCATCCAGGGGTTGCCGGAAATCACATTTGCTCTCTATTTCATCGGCAGCAGTCCCGATGCCTATGGGAAACCCAAGTACGACTTGCCGGCGAACGTCGTGCATCTCGAAAGACACTATCTTTCGACGGCGCTGGAGGCCGGTGCCCCGAAACGCTTCCGGTCCTGTCCCGCCGCGTACGAACGCAGCTCTCAGCTTCATGAATACTTCCGGAAACCAGAGCAAGGCCCGCCCGCCGATTTGATTCAGGCCTTCTTCAAGGAGCTGGGTGGTCCGAGCGGCCTGACCCGATCCAACTTCCTACGCAGCAAAGAATCGTGGGATCAGATCGTGAGTCACTACAATCAACACTGCACCGATCCGTCATTCGTGGACTACTTCTGGACGATCCGGTCGATGCATACGCCGTTGTTCTTCCTCGCCGATCTCGCCCGCAGCATCCGGCCCTGCAAGGCATTTCACTCGATTTCCACCGGATACGCGGGATTCGTGGGGGCGATGCTTCGCCATCTTCACTCGCGTCCGCTGATCCTCACCGAGCACGGGATTTACACCAAGGAGCGCAAGATCGATCTCTTCCAGGCTCCGTGGATCAGGGACACCGCGGAGGTTTTCAGCGATCAACTCACCGATGACATTGGTTATCTGCGCCGGTTGTGGATCCGGTTTTTCGAGGGCCTAGGCCGGATCATCTATGACGCGGCAGATCCGATCGTCTCGCTTTTCGAGGCGAACCGCGAGCGACAGATCGACGATGGCGCCTCGAGGGAGAGGACCCATGTCATTCCCAACGGCGTGGACGTCGCGCGCTTCGCGGCTCTTCGAAGCAAGCGAACCGATCCTCCCCTTCCGATCGTGGGCCTGGTCGGCAGAATTGTCCGCATCAAGGATATCCAGACCTTCATTCGCGCGATGCGCCTGGTCTGTAGTCGCATCCCGTCCGCCGAGGGTTGGATCATTGGCCCGGAGGAGGAAAACCCCGAATACGCCGAAGAGTGCAAGGATCTGGTGCGGCAACTGGGTCTGGAGAACCGGGTCAAGTTTCTTGGGTTTCGCCGACCGGACGAGCTGCTTCCTCAGATCGCTCTTCTCTGCTTGACCTCGATCAGCGAGGGACTTCCTCTGGTGCTGTTGGAGGGTTTCGCCAGTGGGGTCCCGGCGGTAACCACCAACGTCGGCTCCTGCGCTCAACTGATCCGGGGTATCGACGAAGCAGATCAGGCGCTGGGAGAAGCGGGCGCCCTGGTATCGATTTCAAATCCCCAGGACACCGCCGCGGCAATCGTGCGCCTGTTGCAGGACCCGCAACGCTGGAAATCCGCCCAGAGCGCGGCAATAGCGCGGGTGGAGAAGTTCTACACCCAAGGGCAGATGTTGGCGCGCTACCGGGATATCTACCGGCAAGCGATCGACAGCTAGATATGGCGGGCATCGGTTTTGAGCTGCGTCGCCTGTTGAGGGACCAAAGTTTTCTTGGGCTCCTTCGCGGCTACGGGTATGCGGGGCTGATCACCTCGGGTCCCTGGGTGTTTTCGATCATGGGGGTGTTGCTGATCGGGATCTTGAGCGTGGGGAAATTCATTCCCAGTCCCAAGATCGCCCTGTTCCTGGTGTCGATCAACTACCTGATCGCGATTTCCCTGATCTTTACCGGAGGCATTCAGCTTCTGTTTACCCGCTACATCTCCGATCGGCTTTATGAGAAGCGCGACGATCTGGTCATACCCAACCTCGCCGGCGCTCTAACTCTGGTTGGGTTCAGCGGGGCTATCGTCAGCGGCCTGATTCTATCGATCTTCTTCAAGGAGGACCTGGTCTACAAGCTGTTGATGGTTGGGATTTTCGTGACCCTTTGCGAGATCTGGATCGTGGTCGTGCTGATCTCGGGCTTGCGAGTTCCGGAAAAAATATTGAGCAGCTTTTTCATCGGTTACGCTCTCTCCGTCGGCGGCGCTCTCGCTCTTCGCTCGTACGGGGTGAATGGCCTCCTGGCCGGATTCTTGTTCGGCCAGGTCGTGATGTTCTACTTGATGCTGGCAGTGATCATCCAGAATTACCCATTGGGAAAACTGGTGCAGTTCAATTTCCTGGAGCGTCAGAAGATCTATCTGAGCCTGGCCGCAACGGGGTTTTTCTTCAATGCAGGAATCTGGGCCGACAAATTCATTTTCTGGATCAATCCCGAAACATCCTCGTCGGTGAGTGGACCGCTTCGGTCCTCGATAATCTATGACTTGCCGATATCCATCGCCTACCTGTCGATCATTCCAGGGATGGCGGTGTTTCTCGTTCGCATCGAGACCGATTTCGCCGAACAGTATGAGGCCTTCTATGGCGCGGTCCGCGAGGGAGACACGCTCAATCATATCCAGAAGCTCAAGGCGAGCATGGTCTACACGATTCGCCAGGGGATCTATGAAATCTTGAAAGTCCAGGGCCTGACCGTACTTCTTTTGTTGTTGGCTGGCCCGGTCATTTTAAGGTTTTTCGGACTCTCTCATCTCTACCTTCAGCTGTACCGGGTGGATCTGGTGGGAGTGGGCGTTCAAGTGGTGATGCTCGCGACCTTCAACGTCTTCTTCTATCTCGATCTCAGGTTCATCGCCTTGGGGCTGTCCATTCTGTTCGTGACTGCCAACATTGCATTGACCTTGCTCACTCAGTCGCTTGGGCCGATGTACTACGGCTACGGTTTCGCCTTGGCCGTTTCTCTCACCAGCCTGGTTGGGTTGGTGATCCTCTCGAAGAAGTTGCGCAGCCTGGAAGTCGACACGTTCATGATGGCCGGGTAGGCCAACGCGACGGGGTCACTCAGCAGGACTACCCGAGCTTGTTGTGGGGATCGTCGCGCAGGGGTTCGTTCAGCGACCGGCGTACAGCGGGCGCTCCGGCAACTCGCCGGCGAGAGCCCCTTGGAACTCCTGCGCGTAGCTCTCTCGTACCATGAAAGCGCCGGCGCGAGTTTCGATCCGAACGAGCACCTCGGAGCTCTGGCGAGCTATCGCGGCTCTGTCGGACGACTCGTCGGAAGCCATAAACCCGCTCGTGCACGCCAGGAGTGCGAAAGCGATCAAAGAACGTCTCATAGCCACCTCACAGAATGCCGGTAGAGGATCATTCACTACCCGCGAAGAAAAACAAGCCACCGATGCCCTGAGCGGTCTGACGCCGACAATAGGCCGGCCGAGCGAAGTCGAAACCGATCCTGAGGGGGGTGAATGTCATGAAGGGAATCTGGGTACCGATCGCGGCGAGCTTCCCAGCCTTTGCGCTCAAGCGCGCGCTGGAAGAGCTCCGCCCTTGCCAGGTGTCGGCGAAACGTTGCAACGAATTCGAGATCAAGCCCGGAGCGTCAGTGCGGGATTCCTACGTAGGAATTCCGTACTGACGTTTGTTCCGACGCGACGAAGACCGTTAATTTCCTGACGATCGCCGTGCTCGTGGGATCGGAAGCGTCAGAGAAAATCCCCGACGTCGAGTGAAGCGTGGGAACAATTTCCCCACGTTGAGCCGGAGCGTCAGTACGGGATTCCTACGTAGGAATTCCGTACTGACGTTTATTCCGACGTTTTGGGTCCGTCGCTTTTACTGACCATCGCCATCCTCGTGGAATCAAGCACTTCCGTGGGCGCAGAAGCGCTCTTGAATAATGTTCGAGCAAGTTCGGTCCACGTCGTCGCGGGTGCGGACGCTCGACTGGGCTCGTACCTCCTTTGACGTGGCATCCGTAATGCCGGAATGGTCCGGCGCTTTGACGGAGGTACGACGATGGAGCAAGTAAACGCGGTCCCATTCACGGAGCAGAACACTGACCCCTACCCGTCGCTGACGCTTGCGCAGGCCGGAAAAAGAATTCGCGAGCTGTTGTTGAACGCGGAATTCAATGCCTGGGATATCGGAGACCTGCTCAACACGGTCGAGAAGCGCGGCCTGGCACGCAGCGAAGGGTATGGGAAGACCAAAAGGTGGCTGGAAAAGGAAGTGCCAGAGGCGGCGGGCAAAGCAACCACGCTCTACCGTTACGCGAACGTCGCCAGCCACTATACGAAGAAACACGTTAAACAGTGGGGAATGAACAAGCTGGATTACCTCATCGTCCACGACCGGGACATCCTCGGGCACGCGGATTCAGGAGACCCACGCGAACGCGAAGTCCAGCTGTTGCAAGAGGACGGCTCGACCGTGAGCAAGAAGTTCCACGACTGCACCTGTCGTGAGTTGATGCGTTCGAATCAACGTCGAAAAAAGAAAGCCGCCAAAGGTCCAGGCCGCGCCGCGAAAGCGCGTCCAAGGACCGAGGCCCACTCGATCAGGATAGCTTTGGCCCTGATCGCGCTGGGAATCCTGGTGAGTGCCACGTTCGGGCTCCTCGAGGATTCGGTCCCGACCAGGTTGATACTGCTGCTTGGCACGGGTCTCTTCCTCAGTGGCATCGCAATGCTGATTCGCCGATGGCACGTCGCCAAGGAGCGCCTGCTCTCCGCTTTCAGGGAAGGAAAGGCGATGGACTTGATGAAGGAGCAGCTGGCGAAAGCGCGCGGAGGAGCGCGTAAGTTGGTGGCGTCCGTCCGCCCTCGGGGGAAGGCCAAGCGTCTGGCCACCGCCCCCAAAGAGGAGACGCCTCCCAATGAAAAGAAGGCAGCCTAGAGTCGACGACTCAAAGCGAGGCGCCCGGTCATGCGTTCACTGGCCGGGCGCCTTCTTTTGCTTTGGTGGCGCCTAGTTCCGAAGGACGGTTCGAACGACCGCTCGCATTCATTCCCCCGTGCTCCACATCAAGTTTGCAGAATCGTCACAATGACGACATGGTCGGGAGTTCGCGAGGTGGTAGAGGGCCCACATCAGGGACCTCCCACACCGGGAGCCCTTAGAGTGGGAGGCAATGTGAATCGGCGAATTGCTTGGGGTGCAGCGATTGTCCTCTTCTACGCCGGAGCGGCTTCGGCCCAGTCCGCGGCTTCGGATCGTCCTTCGGCACCTCCCCCGACCACCACCGAAACCATTTCCGCCAAACCAGCGGCACCTTCGCCGGTCACCTCGAAATGGGCGACCACCTTCTACGGGTTTGTCGAGGCGGACTTCATTTCGGATTCGACGGAGAGCTTTAACGATCTTGCCGGCAACGCCGCGATCGCTCGCCCAGGAACCTTTCCGGCAGGGTTCAAGCGCCTGACATTCGGAGTCAGAAACTCACGCCTCGGCTTCAGGCTCGGCGCGCCCACCTACGCCGGGATCAAGGCCAGCGCGAACGTCGAAATGGACTTTCTTGGCAACCAGCCACCGAATGCTTCTGAGGCCTCGTTCTTTACCAGTCCGACTTTTCGAATCCGGCACGCGCTCATCAAACTGGAGAGCGAGTACATCGATGTTGTGATCGGTCAGTATTGGCAGTTGTTCGGTTTCCAGCCCTACTTTCATCCCAACACAGTCGAGATGCAGGGAGTACCGGGGCAGATCTACTCCCGATCTCCACAGCTTCGCCTCTCTCACATCTTCAAGACGGACACGGTGAGCGTGGAAGTAGCCGCGGCGGCGTCCCGACCGCCCCAACGAGATTCGCACATTCCCGATGGGCAAGCGGGAATCCGGTTCCTCCTCAACTCCTGGAAGGGAGTCCACACCGCGGGCGGCGCCGGTACGTCTGCTGATGCACTGGCGATCGGCGTTTCGGGCGTCCTGAGAAAGTTCGACGTGGCCGAATTCAGCGCGACTCCGACGACGACCGTCTCCACCACTTCGAACGCTTATTCCATCGACGCGTTCATCCCGATCATCCCCTCCTCGATGGACGACCGCGGCAATGCATTGTCATTCACCGGCTCCTTTCAGAATGGATCGGGTACCGCCGACCTCTATACGGGGTTGAGCGGAGGCGTCGCTTTCCCGGCGCTTCCTGGAGGCGGGACATACACGCCGAATGTCGACAATGGACTTGCGGTCTTCTATTCGGACGGAACGCTTCACACCGTGGATTGGCGCTCTTACATCGTCGGCCTTCAGTATTACCTGCCCCCGTCAGGCAAGATCTGGGTCTCCGGAAACTTCTCTCAAATGTACTCCGGCAATGCGCTGACGTTTGGCGCGCCCTCGAGGATTTTTGATCGCTCCTGGTGGGCGGATGGCAATCTGTTCTTTGACATCACCCCCGCGGTTCGGACGGGGCTCGAATACGCGTACTTCCACCAGACCTACGGCGACGGAGCGAATGCGTCAAACCATCGGTTTCAACTTTCGGCGTGGTACATCTTCTAGGCTTTTGCGCCGGGAAGGGATGCTGTAGCCTTTCTCGATGGCGTCCTATCAAGAGATATTTCAGGTCAGAACCTCGGAGCACAACCAGGTAGTCGATGTGACCGACCAGGTGCGGCGCATCGTTGCCGAGTCCAAAGTCGAGCTCGGCCAATGCGCAGTCTTCACGCCGCACGCCACCGCCGCGATGACGATCAACGAGAACGCCGATCCAAACATCGGCACCGATTTCTTGAGTGCGCTTCGAAAGCTGATCATCGAGCACGATGACTGGCTGCACGACCGCATCGACAACAATGCGGCCGCTCACATCAAGTCGGCGCTCGTCGGCCCATCGGTGGTGATTCCGATTTCCGGCGGCGAGCTGGCCCTGGGCACCTGGCAGAACGTCTTTTTGTGCGAGTTCGACGGCCCGAGGACGCGGGAGGTGATCGTTTCAGTGCTGTCCTAGTTCGGGCAGCGCGAAGCGGAAACGACCCATGGCGAAGGCGGTTTTCGCCGAGAACACCACCGTGCTGATCGGTGGATCCGAATCTGCGGCAAACAATCGCGGACCGGCCCGTCCCAGAACCGAGAGGCTGATGGTTCCCAAGAGCTCATCCCCATAGAAGGTGGCGGTCATCTCTACCGCGGTGTCAAATAGGATGGAATGGCCCTCAAAGCCGAACGTGCTGGCGGCACAGTTCTCGCTGAACGTCATTTCGATGGAAGTCGCGTCCTGGCTGAAGAGAACACGGGGATCTGGCGGAAGTCCAAAACTTCGCACCTCGACCCCCGGTGAGAACGTCAAGGTGCAATCACCAGCGGTGAGCTCTGTGATCACCGTGAAATCGGGCTCGGTGATTTCAAAGGGGGTCGTGCGGTCGATGTAAAATTCGTCGGATATCAGGATCGGCGTGAAATCGTCGACCCGTGGGACAGCCACCACCCGACCCGTGACAACGAGGGCGACCGCGGCGAAGGGCCAGTACTTTTTCGAGGTGCTCATCTTCCCTCCCCCGGATTTGCCGCCGGCGCAAGCGTGAATAGCGCCGAGCCGCCGAGCAGCACGCGACCGTATTCCTCGGCAAGGCCGAAGGGAAGGCCGAACCGCCCCGCCAAGAAGCGTCAATCGTCACAGATCCAACGTCTGAATCAGTTCTGGGCGTGAGTCGGCGCCGGAGTCCGATTGACGAGGATCGAGACTTCCAGCTTGTCGCTGCTCTTTTCCGGAGTGACCTGCACGGTGGCCCTCCACCGGTTGCCTTCGCCATCCGCCATCGTCCAGTGGCTTTCGCCCCGCGAGGAGCCGGCCGAGTTCCATCGCTCGGCGAGCGATTCCCCCACCCACTTGAGCACCTCCGGCGCCCCGCCGCCTTCGACCTCCCAGCTCTTTTTCCACCAGTGCGTGTCTCCCTCTTGTTTCAACAATCGAATGCCCTTCGCCTTCTCTCTGGGAAAGGGCCACCGGAGGAAGCGAATCGGCTCGTCCGCGAGAGCGGCACGCGCGTAGGTGGATTTGGGGTCCCAGTTGTATTCCATTCCCAGCGCAACGGCTTGTGCAGCCCCAAAGCCTCGCATCTTGCTGACCACGTACAAGGCGCCATCGATTCCCGAGGACAGCCCAGCCGTGCTGATCACCTTGCCGTTGTCGACGTACCGCTTGTCGCTGACGACTTTCGTGTTTGGCGCCGATTCTCTGAGCGCGTCAATGACAGCGTAGAAGGTCGTGGCGGATTGCCCTTCCAGAAGGCCCGCCTTCGCCAGCCAGAAGGCGCCATTGCACACCGACATCACCTGCTTGGATTTCGGCGCGACGGTCTTCACCCACTCGACGACAGCGGTATTTCCGGTGTCGACATTCCCACCCGGCGTCACCAGAACGTCTGGGGACTGGCGCATTATCGAAGGTATAGTTTGGAGTGACCTTCATGCCCATCGAGGTGGTCAACGTGCCAGGCTTTTCCCCCACGGTGTAGACGTTGAATCCGGCCTGCCCGAAGACCTCATAAGGGCCGGTGTAGTCGATGATTTGAACGCCCTCGAAAATTAGAATGGCGACTTTCAGCCGGTCGTCCTGGACCGGACTGTCGGTCCGCATCGCCAACCGTTTGCCGGTCTTCACGTCCACGAAGGTCCCTGGGCTCTCCTTGAATCGCGCGATGCAGTGCTCGCTTCCTCCCAGGTAGATCCGGCCATCCACCACGGTGTGGAGCTTCTGGGTGCCGGGCATCTGATCGCTCAACACGCATTTGCCGCCGAGCTGCAGACCATACTTCTCCGGATCGGAGGCGAACTTCGATCGATTCTCCGCGGACTTGAACCAGTACTTGAAGTCGCCCCGCTCGGCGGAGTACTGAGGCTGGCCTTTCGCCTTCTGCCCTTGAATGAG
>WNFA01000748.1_pt1 | contig 31847 bp, 29 predicted proteins | sample 5400481 | NCBI WGS metagenome assembly WNFA01 (sample SAMN13153340, study PRJNA577476) | soil metagenome | isolation source: 120 cm saprolite under Douglas fir tree site 2 hole 1 replicate 2 | place: USA:California | collected 2015-04-18 | reverse complement strand
CACGAACCGTCGCAATTCGTCATTAAGCGGCATACGATGTCACCCTGCCTTCAAAGTGATTTATGAACTGATGCAACAAAAGCTGCGTTGAGACAACGCCGACTAATCCCATGTTGTCCTTGATGCCGATGGCGGCCCCCTTGCGAAACTTGTCCAGAAGCATGGCCACGGCGGGCCCGTCGAAAACCCCGTCACGCCGTATTTGCTCGGGGGAAAGGAGCTCGTCCATGTACTCGCGCGCCGCGGGCTGGAGGAAACTGCACGCTTCCGGGGCTCGGTAGGGCTGCTTTTGGCGTTTCGCTACCGATGGAGGAATGAGCCCGGCCGCAGAGCGTTTCAAGAGGTACTTTTCATTCAGCACCTTCATCTTCAGAGAGACTGGAAGCCTGGAGGCAAATTCAACCACGCGATGGTCGAGGAATGGGAACCTGCCTTCCACAGAGTGCGCCATTGCCACGCGGTCCCCTTGAGACGACAAGATGTAACCGGGGAGCAGGTGTTTAGTCTCCAGATATTGCGCCTGGCAGAAGCTGTCCCACGATGAATAACGCTGTGGCAGCCTCGCTCGGACTTTGGAATAACTATCGTCCCCGGCAATCTCTGCCCGGGTAGCATCGGAGAAGAACGTCTTCAGCTTAGCCGTCAACCGCCAGCGAGGAAGGTGGGAGAAGAATGGCTGCCGATTGCGGTCGACGTTGATGTGAAAGAATGCTTTGCGGTAGGCATCGGGCTGGCTCTGGATGTTCTGCAAGTACGGATACAGGCGGCGGAGCAGAATCGGCCGCATCCGGGAATCCGGCTGCGATTCCCAAAAACGGCGGATCTTCGTTTCTTTGAAAATGTCATAGCCGCCCAGCACTTCGTCGGACCCTTCTCCAGTTACCACCACCTTGTAACCGCTGTTTCGCACTAGCCGCGAGAGCAGATACAGAGGAGCTGGCGCTGTCCGCAGCACGGGTTTCTCGGTGTGCCAGATGACGTCTGGGAATACCTCACCGATTTGATTCTTGCTACAGCGGATTTCCTGGTGCTCAGTGTCCAGAAAGCGCACCGCTTCCCTTTGGAAGAAGCTCTCATCGAATTCGGGCTCGTCGAAAGTAACCGAGAAGGTGCGGAGTTGGCCGTTTGTAAACTTCTTGACCAACGCTGCGGTGAAGGTCGAGTCCAGCCCGCCGCTCAAGTACGCGCCTACCGGAACATCGGAGCGCAAGCGGATTTGTGTGGCGTCAATTAGTAGCTCGAGGAGTTCGTCGGCGCGTGCCTGTTCCTGGGAAGGATCGACCACTCCCGATATCCGCTCGAATTGGCAATCCCAGTATTGCCGAACGGCAATACCGCCGGCATCCACAGTCATCGAATGGCCTGGCGGAAGTTCGTGGATATTCCGGAAGAGGGTCGTCGGAGGAATGGTGCACCAATAGGTGAACACCTCGTCGAGGCCTTTGAGATCGATTTCTCTGTTGACTCCGGGATTAGCGAAGATTGCTTTGATCTCAGATCCGAAGATAAAAGTATTTTTCGCCCGCGTATAGAAGAGAGGTCTTACACCCAAACGGTCGCGAGATAGGAACAGACGGTGGCGTTGGTTATCCCAGATAGCGAAAGCCCATTGTCCGTTCAGGTGTCGGACACAGTCCTCTCCTTCTTCCTCGTAAAGGTGAAGAATGACCTCGGTATCCGAGCGGGTGGCGAAGCGATGACCCTTGCTGAGCAGTTCTTCCCGGAGTTCCAGGTAGTTGAAGATCTCACCGTTGAACGTGATCCACAGTGTTGAGTCCTCGTTACACATCGGCTGCTGTCCGCCGGCAAGATCGATGATGCTGAGCCGAGCGTGTGCCAGTCCCAAACCGTTCTCGGTGTGAAACCCAGTGTCGTCAGGCCCGCGATGAGTCAACATCCGGATCATTCCTCGCAGGGAGTCCGGGGCGACGACAGCTCCGTCGAAATTGAACATGCCGGCTATGCCACACATAGCGATCAGTCCTGAAAGCGGCTTCGGTCCGGAGCAGAGGCGCGCTTTCTAAAGGACCGCTCCTCCTCCGGCTCAGGGAGGGCGCGGATCAAACCCACTCCTCACCCCATGACGATTTTTGATTCTTCTTGCGCATATAGGATCGGTACACACCTTTAGCTACTCGGCTTCCAGAGCGATGTTCGCCTTCGACAGGGAGTCGCACGGGACGTTGCGCAGTGAGCAAAAGCAATTCCCCGAATTGTCTGACGATCGGAAGCGCGTCTATAAGGCGCAAGATGGGGAGCGCCAAACCGCGCGGCAGCTTCTCAACAAATGGAACACGTGGCCGAATCGGGCGAATGCGAAGTTTTGAAAAATAGGGTGCCACTTCACGATGCATCGTCTTCGCAGTTAAATGCTCGATGAGGATGCCGTTTCTGGAATAGCGTCGCGCCAGGGGAAGGCCCAACAGCCGCCGATTCAAGTCGTAGTGTTCCACGCTGGCGACAAATCGTCCGTCGTCTGTCAGGGCATGCGCGACCGTCCGATACATGGTCATCCGTTCGTCGCGAGAATCGAGCGGAGTTGACGTAAGCGCACGATCGAAGGTACGGCTCGCGACATGCAGTTGATTGATATCCGCTTGGACACGTCCAACCCGGGCACCAGAGGGCAGTCTGTGTGGAAGCAGTCGCAGAGCGTTAATCGAAAAATCGACCGCGAGAATCCTTGCTCCCGTTTCTGCAATTAGAGTCGTGAAGCGACCATCACCGCAGGCAAGTTCCAAAACCGTACTAGAGGGCGAAGTTTGCAGCCCATTCAGGTGCGGGGGAACTTCCAGCATGTCGGATAACACCGATCTCCAACCATCGGGCGGAGGTGCGAAAGGTCCCGGGTTTGAACAATCGTAGTCGATCGTGTCCCGGATGCCCATCTCGTGCCTGTCTTCCGAACTAAGATTATTAGGCAACAGGCGCACGATCCCATCCTCGATGAGAAATTCGGCTCCGCAAGTCTTACATCGCAAAACGGCATCCAAAATTCCATCGCTGTCGGTTCGTAGCTGCTTGTCAATCTCCATTTCACCAGCGTCATTGTTGCAACGGAGCAGCGTGACCATATCCATGGGAAACTGATGAAGCTTCAACTGGCCTCGTTCGGGGAGTGTGTAAGCTGCCATGGGTCTGCCTGTGCCTGGATCATATTCATCCCCTTGCTCGGCGAGCCGCTAATTCCTGAAAGAGGTCTTCGTAAACGGTGTTGTTTGCGGCTATGTCGAATAGCTTTTCGGCGCGCGCGCGGGCTGCCCGGCCGAATCTCTCGGCAAGATCCGGGTCTATCAGAAACCGTAGGATGGCCACGGACATAGCGGCGATATCCTTGGGAGCTACCACGATCCCAGTGACGCCGTCGACAGCGGCTTCCGGCAGCCCGCCATTCCTGGAGATGACAGATGGCTTTCCCGAGGCCATTGCCTCGAGATGGCAAATTCCGAGGCCTTCGATCCAGGTTGTGGGGCAATGCACGAAAACGTCGGTAATGGCCAGGATATCCGGTACGTCTCCGCGTGCCCCGGCAAACACAAAATGGTCCGTGAGACCCAGCCGCAAAACGGTATCGTGCAAAGACGAAGTGATCGGACCGTTAGGCGGAGTTTCCTCCCCGACAATGAGAAACACCGCATCCGAGAATCCCTGGAGTACACTGACGGCCGCTTCAATCAGCTCTGCTTGCCCCTTGCCGACCTCCAATCGCGCGATGCTAGTGACAATTCTCTTGTTCAGTGGTAGTCCAAGCGTGGACCGGAGCGTGGAACTCCGTGGCCGCCCGCGATACTGTGACAGGTCGACACCCTCGTACACCAGCACGCTCCGCCTGGTGGCAGGATTTGTAAGCTGATCCTTTTCAGCTGCTCTTGAAATCGGGACAAACACATCGACGAAAGGTGTCAGAACTTTCTTGATACGCAAGCCTTCTTCTATGCCTCCGGACTTGCGGCACAAGATGGGTAATTTTTGCAGTCGTGCCGCGACAGCGCCGCAATACTGAAAATGAAGATCAGAATTCAACACAACAACCGCCACACGCGCTTTGCCGAGATGTTTCCGCACCGCTCTGATTATGGAGGTGTCCCGCACCAGAAGACGGTACGCCAACCGGCACAGCGACATGCATTTTCGCAGCGGCCAGAAGCGAGAGCGGCTCCGCAGCCAGGAAGGAAAGTAACCCGGCAAGTCCGTGGAGGCAAAGAGCATGGGCACACCCAGCGCGCGGATCTTTTCAACCGTCGTACCCCTCGCGGCATAATAGAAGATAATCAGCGGCTCGAATCGGCGGCGATCGAGACACTTTAGGGCACTGAGCAGCCAGGAAGTGGATCCACCATCCGCGGTGCCGGCCTCGATGAAGGCAATAGTGCTGGGCCGTGGGACAGCTGGCGAAATCGTGCCCAGAGAGCCCTCGCGATGGGTTTGTGTGTGATCTGGCATGAAAAAGCTTGAGATCAAGCTACCAACTCTAATGACCCAACCTGCGGAATCCCTTCGGCAAGCAGAGGTGCCCGCTGAAGGCAAGCCTTGGCTTGGCGCTTTGGGGCCGTGGAAGCATACGAGCGGTCGACTTGCTCCGGGCCGGTCACGACCACGAGCGTACCGATTTGGGAGATGAAACGGCCTCTCCCCCGGACTACGTGACAATGAGAGCGTAATTTCATTGATTAAGACCCTTGTTTCCAGAGGTTTTTTGGACCATTTCTGCTAAGTGTCCCTCCACCTGTCCCACGCCATCCCCTTTTGACACCTTGGACACCCGGGTACAGGAATTGCGCTCTTCCCTTTTGACACATTGGGCACCCAAGTACAGGAATTAAGCTCATCCCTTTTTTGGACTGTTGGCCAGATGTATTGGACGCCCTACTCCGGTATTCCTTCTGGGTAGGAGCACGTGTCCCATTTCGGCACGGAGCTTATTCAGAAGCCGGAGCCAAATGTTGCCTGCCAATCGTTCTCTGCGTACTCAGGAGTTCGGACTCCTTCTCCTGGCTATTCTATTGGGAAGCCTCTCACTTACAGGTTGCGCAGGGATCGTCGGAAAGAGCTCTAGTGGTTCCACAACTGCCTCTGTAGCGGTACGGGTGAACCCAAACAGCGCAACAGTGACAAAAGGAACAACTCAACAGTTCGCAGCAACGGTAACCGGCACTTCCAACGCGGCTGTGACTTGGAGCCTGAGTGGCGCGGGTTGCAGCGGCGCAGCGTGTGGTACCATTTCGAGTGGCGGAATTTACGCAGCGCCGGCGAATGCGCCCTCGCCTGCGACACTCCAAGTTAGAGCGACCAGCGTGGCGAACCGTACTAAATCAGCTTCGGCAAGCGTCACCATTGTCGCGACGGCTGCCGTCTTACTGAGCATCAGCCCCACCAGCGCTGACGTTCCGACCGCCAGCGTGGGCTCTTTCACAACAACGGTGACAGGTACAACGAATACGGCAGTTGCGTGGAGTTTGACTGGCGCGGGCTGCAGCGGCTCCTCCTGTGGGACACTCTCAACCAGTTTGTCATCGGCTGTCTACACAGCGCCACTCGTGGCACCTTCGCCAGCAAGCGTTAATGTGGTTGCAACCAGCATGGCGGATTCGACCAAATCGGCGACCGCGAACGTCACTATTATGCCCGTGGTTGTCGTCACTGTGGCGCCAGCTAGCACCTCCGTCGTAACCGGGGCAACTCAACAGCTAAACGCCTCGGTTGTGGGGACCTCGAATACAGGTGTGACATGGACTGTGCAAGGAGCCGGATGTAGCGCTATGGCTTGCGGGACGGTCGATGGTAATGGACTCTACACGGCCCCTTCGGCGGTTCCCTCTCCGGCGGCGGTTACCGTCACTGCGACTAGTTCAGCGGATCCAATGGCGAAGGCGCAGCGATGGTGGACAGGAAATAGCTTCACGCCGAACTCTACCAACCCGAACCCGTGTGATCCCTACGATACGTTGTTTGCATGCGAGATGGCAAACAATCAATCGTGGTGCAATGCACAGATCAATTGGGCTGTAAGCACGAGTGAAACGAGCTGCTATCAGAGCGTCGGTTGCGATTCCATGCGCGTCTATGGTGAAGCGGTGATGCTCACCTACGACTGGCTCTATGCCCAGATGACGCCGGCGCAGCACACTACCATCATCAATAACTGGAACACCTGGCAGAATTATTTAGATACGAGCAACACCTGGGGCAACACAACGATGCCTTCGAGCAACTACTTTGCCGGGGCATTCCGCACTGATTTTAACTTTGGCGTGGCAACCTTCGGTGACAACGCCAATGCGGCAAATTTTGTTAACTACGGTTTGAATAATCGCTGGGCAGCGACGGCAAACTATTCTTCCTTGAGTGGTACTCCGCCTCTTGGTGGAAAGGGCTACGGGATGCCAGCCCAGGAAGGCACACAATACGGGCGCTACTACCTCAGCTATCACACGGTATCGCTGGCAAGTTCCGCACTCCTGGGACGTGACTTGTGGCAAGAAACCACGGGTTTCAAGGCAGGCGTGTTACAGACGATCTATAACACGCTTCCTACAAAAACAGTCTCGCGCGGTCTGTTTGACAGCTGGACCTGGAGTGACGACGACGACTGGGTTGCAGGCTCCAGCCTGTACGGTGGCGGCGGAATGCAGTCGCGTTATTATGGCGATTTCATGATGGCCGCCGCGCAGGAGTTCCCAAGTACAGCCATTGGCAAGGTGGCCCGGCAGTGGGTCAACACAGTGAACCCGAACATCGCCCCGATGTGGATGTCGATCGATCCGGGTGGCAGCGCTCAGGCGTTTTCGACTTTGCCGCTCGACTATTATGCTTCCGGTCCGCAGTTTGCCTATTGGCATAACAGTTGGAATTCCAATGCCAGCGCCTTATTCCTGCAAATGGGCCAGACATTCGGCACCGGCCACTTTCACTATGATGTGGGAAACTTCCAGTGGTTTCGCGGTGGCTCGTACTTGATCCGCGAGACCCCCAGTTACGGGACGACCTTAGCAGGTTATAACTCATCCGGAACGGTGACCGGTAATATAGGCTTCGCACACAACGTGCCACTCATTGGGGGACTGCCCGAAGTGACTGCCGGTTGCACGGATAGCAATGCGGTCGTGCGGCGCATGGAAAGCCAATCTACTTATGCTTATATCGATGCCGACATCAGAGGAACCTATACCAACAACGTTTGCTCGGCCAACCATCCAGAACGCGAGAATCCGTACGCGCAGCATGTGGAACGTGAGTTTATTTTCTTTCGCGACATCGAGGTTTTGCTGATTCTTGACCGTTTGCAAGCCGACACGGCAACTCGTAGCAAAACTTTTGTGAGCCATTGCGAAACCAGCCCCGCTTCCATCGATGCCACACATTACACCTGCGTGGATGGAAGCCAACAAGCCAGCTATTCCGTGCTGCTGCCGGCAACGCCCGCTTTAACAGTTGTGAATGAATCAGCCAATGGCGCAACGTGCGCCTCAAGCGAGTGTCAATATCGGCTGGAAGTCAACGACAACAGCCCTATCGGAACACAGAGCTATTTCCTGGTAGCGATCCAGGGTCTGAACGCAGGCGGTACCGCACTTGCGCCTGCCGTGCAAGATAACGGCACCTCTTGGACCGTCACGATAGATGCCAATCATAGCGTAACGCTCAACAAAGGCATGACCTCGGCAGGTGGTTCCGTCGCTATCAATGGCACGACGACAAACTTGCGCGCTACCGCACAAGTGATCACCATCACCGACAACGGGCCGGTGTGGCAGTAACGGCCGCCCATCCGTTTCCCCACGGCAAGACCGTGTCATGAGCTGAGTGGAACTATTACTTAGCCGCCCAGCTTTCTTGTACGCGTTCAAGAATACTGTTGCCGGAGCTCGTGCGTTCGGCCGCCATGGTTTCCTGCAAGCCGGAAGCGATGCCAACGCGTGGTTGCCAGCCAATTTCCCTAGCTGCACGGCTGCAGTCAAACTGCATACGAGCCAGCGCCGACTTTACCCGATAAATGGAAAGTGGGACCGCGCGGTTTAGCACCTTGGACAAGACTTCCAGACCGGCCGCGAGAGCGTATAAGATGGCCACGGGAACGTGGACCACCTTCGCTGTTTTGTCGTTCTTCAAGATATAGTCGCCTACGAGTTGATTCTGTGTGATATGGGTTCGATCTACGATGTGAAACACGCGGCCATCGAACTTGCTGTTTTCGGCGGCCAAGACGATTGCGTTGACCACATCTTCCACAAACACCAGAGGCAGCTCGTGAGTGCCATCTCCGAGGATGACAAAAAAGTTTCCTATGCGACGGGCCACTTCAGGGGTTAGTAGGGTCATCCCCGGACCGAATACCCTTCCGGGTCGAAGGACCACGGCCCGGAGCTGCCGATGCCGAACCGCATCGCGCACTATTTTTTCGGCTTCAGTCTTTGCCTGGGTATAAGCTCCGCGTTTTATTGGAAATGGTTCAACTGGCCAATCCTCCGTGACGATGGCACCGCGTCCGGAATCCGCTGCGTGCAGACAACTAAGCGAGCTGACGTACACCAGGCGCTGCACATCGTGCCGCAGCACGCTATCAACAATATTCTGTGTGCCGCAGACAGTTCCGCGTTCATGGTCATGTGCGCTGCCCTTCATGGTCGCGCCCAGGTGGTAAACGATATTTGTGCCTGAAACGGCCCGGTCAACGGCCGCGGGATCTCCAAGATCACCCAGGAATGCTTCGATGTTGAGATCGTTCGTGAACTCCGGCGGCGGGCGTCGAACGAAGATGCGGACGCGGTCGCCTTTCTGCAATAGCTGTCGCACTAGATGTCGTCCGATTAGCCCAGTTGCCCCGGTCACCAGAACCTTGGCGCGTCCTTCACTTTGGAATCGGTCCTGAAACTTGACTTTCGCGGCATCCGCTTCTTGAGAGACGCGGTTCGTCCAATAAACAGTAGAGCGCGCGTGCTCGGTCGCCACCGGCATCGCTGCGCCAGTCTGCAAAGCGCGATAAAACGCGGCCACCAATGAATGGAGGCCATCGTACTGGACGATCTTCTTGCTAGCGAAACGAACGATGTTTGCTGGAACCTGTGCACAAATGCTGAGCCCTTCGCTCATGGCCTGCAAAGCGCGTGCCGGTGCTTTTGGGAGCGGGAGTTGCCTGCTATGGGTCACCCACATCGCGAACAGGTTCGCGCGGAGTATGCCTTCCGTGCCTTGGACGATGAACCAGCTCTGCAGAGGCCGTACGTTCCATGAGATGTGGATGTTCGCGGTGCCACGCTGGCATCGCGCTGCCACGCGCCACTCGTCATACAAAAGGTTGGAGTCGCCTCCGTGTGTGCCATGGAAAGCTTTCACGTCTTCAATTGCGCCCAAGAAAGATTCGGCGAGATAGATCGCGTGTACGCCCTGGTCCAAGAAAGGGTAACCGCCATCCCGGTAGTGGATCGGTAGCGATCCTCCGCGGTAAGGAGGATATTCGCTACTGCGGAAGTAATCGAAAGTGAGCGGCGCACCAATCGCGCCGGAACGGACGAGTCGCAGGGCTCTCGATACGAAACGGTCGTACAGCAAAGAATGGTTAACGCAAACGGATTTTTGCGCGGCTGTGGCAGCGGCGGAGATACAGTCGACCTCGTCCGCATTCATCGCCAGGGGTTTTTCCACCAAGACATGACAGCCGTTCTTGAGAGCTGCAATCGCCAGTTGCGCATGGGTTTCAGGAGGAGTAAGAATGTGAATTACATCAACCCCCTCGTTGATCATGATTTCCATTGATGGGAAAACGCTTGGAAGAGCGCACCGGGCAGCCAGAGCTGCAGCGCGAGAAGTCACAACATCAGTGACTCCAACAAGCCGTGCATTCCGAACTCTTTGGACAGCGCGGGCGTGAAACTCGCTTATGTGCCCTGCTCCGACCAATCCGACCCGGACATTTGCATCTGGAGACATTCAGTTTTCCCCTCAAATCTGACGGGTGTCACAATCAAGTTGTTCCAACTGAGTGAATGGTCTAGCCGAGCTCTCACCGGCAGCTAACTGAACTATAAAGCGAGCATTCCCTGCCCACGTATGGCGCTTGAGGACAGTTTGTCTTGCCCGGGAACCGACTTGTATCCGAAACGCTGGATCTTCCACAAGGTGCAAAAGCGCTTTCTCGAGGGCTTCATAATCAGCGTGAGGAAACATGATCCCGGTCACATTGTCCTCGATCACGTCGCGCATTGGCCCGAGATCAGGGACTACGCAAGGCTTACCCATGGCCATGAACTCAAACAGGGCAATCGGAGAACCGAAGGCGTTAGAATCCGGTAGTACGCAAATATCCATTGCATCGATGTATGCAGGTACTTCATCGCGAGGCACTGGTCCGGGAAGGATTACCGCGTTTTCCATTCCCAAGCGACACGCAGTCTGTTTCAAGTTTTCCATCTCGGGGCCGTCACCCACGAGCAACACTTTCACTTCTGGATGCTGGGCGCGGATGCTCTTCACTACCTCAATCAAGACATCCAGACGATCCCAGAGATAAAACAATCCCACATGACCGATAACGATTGAGCCCTCGAGACCCAATCGTGGCCGAAGCGACTGCCTGGCCCCTGAGATCCAGAATCGCTTCGGATCAATTGCATTGGGCAAGACATGTACGCGTTCAGGGTTGGCGCCGCGCTGCTGAACTTCGTCCGCGAGAACGCGGGACACACACAGAATGTGGTCGGCCCGGGAGAATACCCAGGCGTCGATCCTTCGGGCGAGACGCTCCATGATCAAGCCGCGGGCGCGCTTGAATCCCGCGAGCTCATTCACTTCGAGCACAACAGGCCGCCTCAACCATTTCCCCAACAGCACGCCCGTAAACATGAAGTAAGCGTGTCTTTCATAAAGCACTGCGTCCGGTTGCCGCAATAAGATTGGTAGTAGCCGAAAAGGGAGAAACAGATTGTAGAGCAACTCCAATACTTCAAATGCGAGCTGCGGACACTCGCAACTTATGTATCTCCAAATGCGTTGAAGACCCTCTGCGCGATCCCCTTTGCGCAAAAATGGCATCATGCCTGCGGCTCTGAGCGGATCAACTCCTGGGGGGGATAGGATTGTTACTTCATGCCCATCTGCTCTCAATGCTTCCACCAGGCTACGAATGTGCATGGCTTGAGAACTGCGGCCGATGGTGCGATGGTGGTAGATGAATCGCAAAGTTCAAGCCCTCGGATCGTGAGCGAAAGCGCCGCAGCGGCCGCGAGCCCCCAACGAAGAGACACTCGGCGATGCACTGGGCGCGGACGTACGATTATTCTTGTGACCAGCTGAGAGTGAGCGGTTTTCTATGTGGAGCGCAACGTTTGATCATGAGAAATACGACGCTTGTACAAGCTCATGTACTCATCGAGCATTCGTTCTGGTCTGAAATAATGCTCGTAACAGTAGCTGGCCAGCTGTCCCATTTTGGGGAGCTCTTGCCGCCGGGCAACCGCGCTGCACAGGGCCTCCGCCATACTCTCAGGATCGGAGGATGGCACGAGAGTAACTGCTTCAGAGAAACGAGCGATCTCGCCCATACCTCCGACATCGGTCACTAGCGCCGGTAGCCCAACCGACATCGCTTCCAAGAGCGAAACAGGCAAGCCTTCGGTTACCGAAGAGCTTACGAATAGATCGGCCGCGAGCAGGAAAGGCGAAACATCAGCCTGTTCGCCGAAAAAAGTGACGCATTCCTTCAGTCCAAGTTGATCGCTGAGCTTCCGTAGACTGAAGTCGAGCGGCCCATCGCCAACTATCCACAGCTGCAAGTTGGGATGATGCGAGTGTGTGAGTGCAACCGCATGCAGTAAGGTGGCGAGATCCTTCAGTGGAGCCAAACGACCGACATACAGCAGAGTAAAACCCGTCTTTGGCCACGGGACGGCCCGAAAATCCGCGGGCGAAGCGCCGTTATAAATGTGAATGATCCTGTCGCGGGCGGCAAATGGCGCCGCCAGCAGATTGGTCCGCGTGCCCTCGCAGACTCCAACGATCCAATCGCACCAACGCGAAGCGAGGGCAAACTTCAATTCACGACGTAACAGATAAGGAGGCTTAACCAAGCCATGCCGGGTCGCGATGACCGTTTTCACACCAGCTAGACGGGCTGGAAGCGCCGCGAGGATAGCAGCAGTAGCATTGTGGCAATGCACCACATCGGGACGGGAGCACCTAAACGTTTTGTACAAGGAGCGCATTAGAAGAAAAAACGAGCGAGGACGATGGAGAATAACCTCAAAGCCCTCGGCCTGCAGTTCTTCACCAAGCACGCCAACCATGTAAAGACAGTGTACAGAGGCAGCATGGCCCCGGTCGCGTTGCAATCGGCACATCGTAGCTGTCAACTTTTCGGCTCCGCCCATTTCCATGCTGTCAACTACATGCGCGATTCTCAGCGGGAAGTTTCGCTCAGGCAACGCGCTTGCAATAGGTATGGAACTCGCCGCTTCCATGGTGCTACCCATTGGAGTGAAACCTTTTTGAATTCATCTTCAAACTTCTACGGCCGTCGCTGGCGGTACCAGGAAATTGGCCAAGCGTCTAAGGGAGGAACCGACCGGTGCGGGCAGCAACGCCGAAAGTACAAGCAGACGCCGGCGATCATCCTTCTGCAGAACCATGAACGTCCGGCTGGTGATCACGAAAACAATCGCGCCTGCAGGCACAGCGAGGCCCAACTTCATGAAAGCGCTGATCGGCATCGCCACAATGCTGAGCACAACGATCGCCATCGCAAGAGTTGCGGCAGCAAGCCTCAGCAGAACCGGCATATCGATCCGCACGGGATACCGAAGCAGTACACGACCCCAGATAGTTGCCGCGGCGAACGATTGTGCGAGGCCATTTGCCCAGGCAGCTCCAACTGCGCCATGACTTGGGATCAATGCGATATCGAGCAGCACGTTGATCAACGCGGCTACGCTGCCCCACTTCAAGATAAAACCCAGGTCTTCAGCGGAATACAAGAGAGTCAGTGCGGGTGTCAGTACCGCCTTTGGAATACTGAAAAGTGCCACTAGAATGAAAACCGGTATCGCTGGCAGGTATTGCGACCCGTACGTAACCCGTACAAAAGGACCGCCGATGCAAGCGACCCCGACCAAGATCGGAAGTGCGCTCAGAAGGACATATAAGGACGCCTGCGAGGTCATCTTAAACAGGCGATCCTTATCGCGTCCGTACTCGGCCATCTGCGTGGCTGACAGTGCATTGGCAAATGTCTGCGGTACTTGCATGAGCCGGTCCGCCACACTGAAGCAAACCGAGAAGAAAGCCAGTTGACGAATATCTGGCTGCAACAATTTCAAGAGAATAATGTCCGACCGGTCCCAAATCACGATCTGCAAAATCATCAGCCCGGTGCTCAGGCCGGAAAAGGCAAACATTCGCTTGCGAATTCCACCCGGCAGTGGAACCCGGCGTACAGTTTTCATCGACTTAAGCACGGGAAAGATCTTTACGGCCAACTCGGCGGTGCGATAGAGCAATACGCCCGCGGCAATCCCGACCAAGTTCCATCCAAGGAACAGACTTACAGCCACAGCAATCACATAGACGACAGCCCCAACCAGGGCACCCCGCGTATTGAGTGCTGCATTCTCGGCAGCGCAGTTCGCCTGTGAAGGCACAAACGTAATCATGTTGGGCACCATGCTCAAAACCAGCAAAGCCGAACATGAACGATATGCTGGGTCAACCATGGTGAAGACGGCAACCATGCTGATGGCCGTTAACGTCGATGCAATCACAGACTGGGCCCAAAGGTTGTAAAAGAATACAGCGCGCGCCAGCTCTTTTTGGCTGCCACCGAGGAATTCCCCCATGTACTTGAAAGTTGTGAGCGGGATGCCCAGGGAACCGACCGAGCACGTGATAGTGGTCAGCCAAAATACCAGATTGAAGTATCCAAGCCGCGTCGGCCCGATGGTTCGCGCAATGACGACGGTCGTTAATAAAGTGCAAACGAGAGTAATCACCACTTCCAAACCCATGAAGATGAAGTTGCGCCCAACTACCTTGACATTACTCGGGACGGGTATTGGTAAGGGAATCGTCAACGGGTTCAAATCGATTTCTGGCTTCGATAGCGCCATCAGAATACCAATTGGTCCTCAGAACCCCGCCGCGATCGGTTCGGCATCGCGATGAACCGAACAGCAGCAAACCGCGTTTGGGAGGCCCTGATCGCGTCTAAATGGACTGTTCAGTTCTTGCAAGAGCACAACAATAAAATTCGCGTTTATCAGATTCAGGGGGAGGCGAGAACTTTCAGTCAATATCTAGCGGCTAATTTCATTGACTCGCAATCTCAGAATTTGCTTGAGCCGATCTGGAGGGTCAATCTGGCTTCTTTGCGATGAAATCTACCGTGGTAATGGCCATTTGTTCCGTGGAGAAGCGCTGGAATTCCGGAGCTACTTTAAACGTCGTCAATGCCTCGCGTGTTCCTGGTCTTACCGCGACTTGCTTGTAGACCACTTCTAACCCGGCCTCAGCTGCCATTTCCAAAAACTCCGGAGCGCGTAACCGGTTTTGGTATTGCAAACGATTGTTCCACCTGCTCCATCGTGCTTCGCTATACCGCAAATAGTTTACGAAAGAGATTCGGCGGTCGACAAAGGCATAGTGATCATTGCAACCCACATTGTGAAGGGTCAGCCCCCCCGGTCGAAGCATCCTCATGATCTCGTCCATCAGACATCGAATCACTTGTTTTGGCACATGTTCCAGGACACTGTTTGAGTAAACCAGGTCCGCATTGTTGGGTGGCGATCCCGTTGCTCGTGTGTCTGCCGGAGCGCAGTATTCCACCCCAGCTCTTTCCAAAAGCGCATTCAGGTCTTTCTCTGGCAATAATTCGTGATACCTGGCTCGAAGGTCTTCCGGACGACTGCCCCCGGCTTCGGCTATCGAATCCAAATGCGGTTCCAACGCCGCCATCATCCGGAAGGTCAGCCCGGCATCCATATGCCGTGAAATGTCGTAGGTTAGGACGCGTTTGGCGCCGACGAGACTGAAACAAATAGGAAGGGTGGGGAACCAGCCCGTTCCGATTTCAATGAGGCTTGCGCCGCCCATCTCAAACCCGACCTGCCGCAGATAGTGCATCGAAAGCCGCCAATCCTCAACTTTGTCGGCGATGTTCTGTTCAAAGCGACGGAGACCTCCATATCTCTTCTGTAAACCGTCGTTGAGATATCCGCCGCCGGGAATAATGCTCAGGCCCTTTTGCGCGAGTCCTTTTAACCGCCAGTGCATGTGCGTTTCCAGAAGACAGATTGATATGCGCTCGGCAGCGCTGCCTCAACGTTTATCGTCAGATGAATTTGCCGGAAGCGCAATCGAGAGATTCTAGATATTTCTGAATCTCACAGGGCTACTGCCGAATGAGCTCGGAAATCGTGACGGGCTTTCGCCCCTTATCTAGCGCAGCCTTGATCACGCGCGGTAGGGCTGCTAACGCAGCCTGGTTAATGCCGTGATAGAGGATGATATCTCCAGAAGACAAGCTGGTTCGATCCAATTGCGCCTCTACCTGCCCTGTCGAGGCACGATAATCCTTCAGGTCGACGTTCCACATCACCACACTCTGGCCGGCCGTCCATGCCGGGATGAGGCTGCGCAGTGACAGTTTGCCGTGGGGTGGCCGGAATAGTTTGCATTCCTCTCCCAGGATACGATCCAGGACCCATCGGGTCATCCTGATCTCCCGGATAGCGCCTGTCCAGGAAAGCCGGTTGAAGTACGGGTGGCTATAGGAATGGCTGCCAACGTCGTGCCCTTCTCTCTTCATGCGCACCACGATGTCCGGGTACTGCTCAGCGGCCCCTCCCACAACAAAAAACGTGGCCTTCACCGCGTGATCCCGAAAAATGTCTAGGATCCGCGGGGTATAGATTAGATCCGGCCCGTCATCAATTGTTAACGCAATCTGCGCCCGCTCCCGATTCCCATGCTCAAGCAATTGTCTTCCGGGAACGGCGGCGAACAACGCTTTCTTAATCAACGCTCGGCCTTTCGGCTGGTGCCCGTTCGTGCTTTGCGGACAATTTTCACGCCACAAATAGCTATCGCTATAGTATTTCGCGATGTTCTCTTCGGAGTTAGAAACAAGATTGGGCGTTCGCTTCGGCTTTTCAGATAGCCGCTGCAACTCTTCGTGTAACCCGTTGATATCGCCGTGGCGAATGAATATTACTGCCAGCTGTTTCCGAAGGGCTTCTGGAACGCGGACTGCCGTCGTAATGCTTGGAATGCGCAGAGAAATGGCTTGCAGTACTAAGAGCGGCACCCCATCCTGGAGCGAAACCAGCACATCGCATCCCTGAAGCAAATTGCGGCTGCTCAATTCATCAGGCACCCACAGAACGTTCTGACGTAGCTCCTGAATTGCAGCCTTGTGGGCGAGTTGTTGCGGATCGCGTGCGGTAAAGATAACTAATTTGGCCGGTCGGCCACTCTTGCGCAAATTGGAGAATACGGCGAGCAGCTGATCGAAGCTGCCGTTGGAGTCTGGGCCCAGTGCAGCACCCACTACAAACTCATCTGAGCTACGCCGTAACTCCGCGGTTAGGGGCTCTCCCGGATTCGTAATCAACGTCGGCAGAATTGGTTTTTTCATTTTCAGCGGTGTCCAATCCGGATAGGAACGCCGCTACTCTGGTTCGCAATGGTGAGCGATGGTCCCACACACACTCGTGATTAGGCAAGGCGTGCTGGATGATCTGCCGCAGTCGTTGCCGGATGTAACGTAGGCCCCGAATTCGCGAGTCGCGGATTAATGGCACACTAGGGCGGTTCCGTTGTGGCGCACTGACTTACTGGATCAGCACAGTAGTAGCCTTAGCCGGCGGCTGACATTCCTCTTCGTTGTTGCAACGCTAGTTCGCAGATACTCAACATTTCGCCGGCTGCTTCATCCCAACTGCGGCGAAATTGTTCCGAAATTAAGCGTTCGTCCCAATTCCGTTCCAGCGCGGTTTCAATTGCGTCGGCGAGGGCTCTCGAATCTCGCGGAGCAACTAAAATGCCGGACTGTTCATTGACCAGTTCAAGGATTCCACCGACATTCGTCGCAATCACTGGGCGTCCGCAGCTGAGGGCTTCGATGACAACGTTCGGGTATCCCTCGTTGTAGCTGGGCAGGGCGAGTACATTGGCGGCCGCTAGCCACTGGGCGACTCTCTGCGAAGGACAGGCACCAATTAGGATGATGCGATCTTGTAGTGCAAAATCCCTGGCTTTGCTTCGCAATTGCTCGCCGCCAGGTCCATCCCCTATATACGCCAAACGCAGACTCGGACGGCGGCACGCGAGCGAAACAAAGGCCTCGAGCAATTCCACGATGCCCTTCTTGGCATCCAAACGCCCAACGAACAACACTAGCTTGGCATCATCATCTACTGCTAACTTCGCACGCGCTGCGCTCCGGTCAGCCAAGTGAAAGACACTCGGATCACAGCCATTTCGGACCGTCCGGACCTTGCGGCCGTTGATACCCATCTGGATTGCCTGCTGGCGCAAGTGCTCACTCTTGGTTACTACGAATGATGCCCGCTGCATAGCGAGCCGCGTCAACCATTTGGAGGCCGGGTCGGGAATGCGATTCAAGTCTGAGCCAATAGAGCCGACTATGGCTGGAATGCCAAGCCTGCGCGCCACTGCAACTGTGGCAAAACCCTCAGGGTATAGCCAGAAGTTGCAAGCGACGTGCGGCGTGCTCTCACGGAAATATGCCTCAAGATACTTCGCACAAACCAAACCGTTTATACACCTCGTCACGCCAGGTAGCGCTGGATACTCGAGGTACCGTGTAGCCACGCCCGGCGGAGAATAGGACAAGTCAGGTGGGCGATAATCGTAACTCGGCTGGAACCATTTAGGGTAGCGCGGGAAGGGACATATGACGTTTACATTGGCGTATTTTGAGAGTGCCAGTAGGATCTGATATTCAGAGTGCCCGCGGTATGGTTCGACCGGAATGGGGAAATCCGACGTAACTACGGTGACCTTTAACCTCATCGCTTCATCCCCTGTTTCGCAGCTGAATATCGAGGCATGTTGACCACGGTGGAGTTCAAGTCGGTGTGTTGGTTGCCATCAGTCGCAACCGAAGCAGGTGCCGCAGCGGTCCAGATTTTCCAGAGTGGCCCTCGTGTGAACAGGAACTTATAGAATCCCGCAACTACGGCAGCATTCAACATACAGAAGGCGCTCGCCGGGGCGGCTAACCGCAGCAGGACCGGAATGCTGGGCCCGGCACCTAGAGCGGCGAGGACATAGAAGACAATCTGTGCCGCAAGCGTCCCCGCGTATAGCCAAGATCGGTTTGCCAATAACGCGCTGCTGATTAGCAGAATCACCAGCAGGATGGGCACGAGAAGACGCAATAGCTTGTGCGAGATCAACTGGAACCGTAGCCGATTCTGCCGCGACAGCAGCCAGGGCGCCAGTTGTATCAGTTGGAAGTTACCCGCTAGCGTTCGGACCTTGCGATGAAATTCTCTGCGCAAACTCTTGGGCCAGATGTCATAAGCACGTGCACGCACGTCCAAAACCGACCGATAGCCCTGGCGAATGACGCTAAGAGGCTGCAGCATATCGTCCAGAATAGTTCCTTCCGGCAAGACCCTGGCCAGTTCGCGACGGACCGCGTAAAACCCGCCGTATACTCCCAGCGGTGAATCAACTTTTGCTTCACAGTTGCGAATCCACTGCTCGTATCGCCAGTAGAGGCCTCCAACGGCTTTGGCGCTTGGTTCGTGGCCGTCATCGCGCAACAGTAACTCACCGGCAGCACACCCGACTCGCGGATCGGCAAAATTACTGAGCAACAATTGCAGGGCGTTGCTTTCAATCCAAGGACGAATATCAATGAATACTAGGATTTCGCCGGTGGCGCTCTGCACTCCTCGATTAAGAGCCGCCGCCTTGCCACTCTGCTCGGAGCATCGGATGGACCTGACAGGCGGGCCCAGGAACTCCTTGAGAATATCGTCCGTGTCATCCGTGGACCCGTCGGATACAATCACAATTTCCATTCGATCTCGCGGATAATCGAGTGACAGCAGGTGATCGATTTTCTGTCGCAGCAGCGCCGCCCCGTTGTGAACGGCAAGTATGATGCTTACACTGGGAAGCATTGGTTCTTGCCGCCACGCTCGCGGATGCAGGAGGCTCCGCAAGTAGATCCACAACGGATATCCGGCGTATGTGTACAGCAAAATGCTTAAGGAAAACCAGAAGACATATGGAACAGGGTGTGCGCCGCTCATCTCATTTTCTTTTTTGTGTTGGCAGGGTGCTACTGCGCCAGAAAAGCGTTGGATCCTGAAGGAGGCTGTCTGACTCTGATGGTCAACACCGTTAACGGAATAAACTGCAACAGAAACAGCATCAGGGTGTTCGCCTCGTGCGTGTAATTGTGATTTGTGATTTCAGTGTCGAAAGCGAACCAAGCCGTAAATCAAAATGATTATCATCACTTCCACAGTCAGTGTGGGGAATATCCAGTGACCGCGATCACGCTCTTTACCGTCGGACCGCTGAAGGGCAATTGCAGCGGTGGCCAGTCCCAGAACCAGATACATCGTTATGGTGTAGCTGCGCGACAAGAACCAGGCGGTCGTCATGAACGACACCATTGCTAGCCGCATCGCCACAACCCAGTGCTGTGGCACTTTCGGCCGGTGAGCAGGTTCAATCTTTGTTTCGGCCTGCGTAGTATTGGCGAGGACCATAGCGGGTAGCACTGCGCACGCATAGGTGTCCTTCAAAGCGATGGTTGCTTCTGAGAATGCGGGCGCCCTATCCAGCACATCGGTGCCTTGGATATAACTCGATTCAAAAAGACGCTTGAGACCGAAGAATCGTTTCGGCAGCCTCTTCTTCTGAACCCCAATGATGCTATTCAAGTTCGCTGTCGTAGTGACGAGTAAGCCCGTCCAAAGCACACTTCCCAATAATCCTAGTTCAGCAAGACAGAGGACAAATGAATTGTGTGCAGTGATCTCATGGAAGTCCGTGAATCCATTGAATCCGATTCCAAACAGCGGGGCGCTCTTGAACATTTCCAGTCCGTTGGCCCAGGCTTCAAGCCGGTCAGTGCCGTCAGCCGCCGAAATTCCGCGTCCCCCCGTGAAGTCGAGGGCTAGCATGCCAAAGATCAAAACCGCGGCCAGAACCATGGAGGCGGTTGTTCCGAGTTTTTTCCGGCCTGCCATCAGCGCAACAGCAGCCAGCGCGATCAATCCGCCGCGGGAATGTGTTAGATAGGTGGTCCACAGCAGCAAGACGGCAGGCACCAGCACGACAAAGAAGTTGGCAACCGCGCGTCCTCGCCGCCAGGCGAGAAAGGCGAGAGGAAGAGCGATCAAAAGGATTTGCGCAAGATCATTCGGGTCGCTCAGGAAGCCGGCTCCGCGGATTCGAGTCAATTGACCGATCGCCTCGTCCTGTGCAGAGTAGACGTTGGTCTTTAAGATGAACGTCTCGCCGCGAAAACCCGCGTAATATCCGCATAACGCCTCCACGGCAACAACAAGGCAGGATGCCACTGCCGCCAATGTCACAATCTTTAGCCTTCGAGCTGTCGTCACGTTCACGACAATGAAGAAGAAGACCGCAGCGCTCGGCAGGAACACACGCCAACTTTCCAGGACTCCGCCGAGCCATCCGTGGGCCAGTTGCGACAAAGCAATGGCGACAACCAGCCCGATCAACAGAAATGTCTGTACCGACGATTTCCAGTACCCGTAGTCCGTCATGCTGGGCAACGAAGCTAAAACAGTAATCCCGGCGAGGTACGTCAATGCGTGATAGCTGGCCCATTCTTTTCCGAACTGATCCGGTGAGATGATCGTAGCTACGATGTAAATAATGGTGAGTACAAATCCCATGATCACCCCGTAGCTTCAAACGGCCCCTTCAGGCTCGCCAAACCGATCGCGAGGCTTGCGACATTGTCTTCTGAGGAAACCGAGAACGAATATCGCAGTGGCGGGTGAGCGGGCGTCACTTGGCGCCACGTCCCAGAAGTATGATTTTGACCGTGCTCAAGATAATCAGCAGATCCAGCCCCGCCGACATGTTCTTTATGTAATAGAGGTCATAACGGAGTTTTTCCTTGGCGTCCTCGACCGAGCTTCCGTACTTATAGAGGATCTGCGCCCACCCGGTAATCCCGGGACGAACAGAGTGCCTCAAGTGGTAGTAAGGAATCTCCTGCTTGAGGGCGGCGACAAACTCAGGCCGCTCGGGCCGCGGACCGACAAGGCTCATGTCGCCCCTCAGCACATTCAGCAACTGCGGAATTTCATCCATGCGCGTCTTGCGAAGGAATTTGCCTACGGCGGTGATTCGAGGATCGTCGTCCGTGGCCCAGGTTGGCCCAGTATCCGCCTCGGCGTCAGAGCGCATCGTGCGAAATTTGTAGCAACGAAAGACCACCCCGTCGCGTCCCACACGACTCTGTCGGTACAAGACCTGCCCCGGCGAGCTAAGCTTGATTGCCAGAACGACGAACGGCAGCAGCGGCAAACTCAGCAGCAGTCCGGCAATCGATGCCACCAAAGAGGCGAACCGCTTGTAAAACAAAAAGAGGCGCGAGGCAAAATAGTCGGGCGAAAATAGTAGCCAGCTCACTCGGATGGATTCGATAGGAACTTTTCCGGTAATCGACTCGTAGACATCATTTCCGTCTTGAACTTGCACGCCGCGATTCTTCAGCGATAGCAATAAATCGACTGGCAGCCTTCCGCGGCGTTCCTCCATCGCTACCACTATGCGATCTATACCCCGGACTTGACGATCGGCTGAAAGCTCATCGCAGAGGCGACTCGGCGAACGTGTGCTTGGCACTCCACCGCGTTCGTGATTGCCCGGGTGGGTATCGGTTCCGATCATCTGCGCGCGGCTCTCGACCCGAATTCCCAGCTCGGGCCGCGCTTCAATCTCATGTTGGAGAGAATCAGCTAGCGGGCCATCGCCAAGAATTACCACCCGCTCCGCAAGCCGCTGCGTGCTATTGATCACCGAAAACAGTTTCCGCCAGAGGAGCAGCAACAGCCCCACGAAGAGGAAACCGACGTGAAAAATGCCCCGGCCCAATTTCACAGGCGGGTAAAGGTAGTAGAAGAGACCCAAGCCAATATACGCGACGCCCAGCACTTGGATTAGTCGAACAAGCACCTCTCGCCGATTGCTTACTATCGCGGAATCATAAAGATCGAAGTAGTACATGCAAGTCAGAAAGGCTACGGACACGAATAAAATTTTCAGAAACCCATACTGATACGCAATCATCAGGCGCGCTTCCCCCGCGCCCAACCGCGCTAGCGCGGATGCCACCAGCGCAAGCGAGATTAAGCATGCTTCTGAAATCCCTAAGAGCAGCGTGCGTTTCGGGATATAGGCGTGCAGCAAGCGGATCAAAGAACACTCCAGGTTGTGGGCGAATGGCGGGAGATCAAGCTTCCGGCGATGTTAACGATAACGTTTAGCGCTGATTCCCATTGCGTCGGCGCCGAACAATAGCTCCACCGATCAAAAGTGCTGTGCCGAATAACAGCGCTGTGACCGGCTCCGGAACGGGAGCCGGCGGCGGATCGTTGGGAGAGGGCGGCGGGTTATTAAAAGCTTGGAGTGGATCATTTTTCGGGCAGCCCCAGCTCAACAATGCTGCGATTAGCGAAATACCTAGGATCCAATGCCGCGGTCGCATCCTCGATTTCCCTCTTGATACGGACCAAGAGAGAAGTGAACTAAAAGACCAATTCGTGTTTCTCATCTGCATGCCATCCTTTTATCGAAGTAACTTGGAACAGAGGCTGAATCTTACCTTTCGACCAACGACGAAGAGGGGCGGAGCGTTGCCGCATCTTAGGAAGAAAGTTTTCGTACAGGATGATCGCGGTAAAATTTAAGCTGACAGCTACATCCAGCCTTACTAGGCCCTCAATCTGGCAGGAATTCAGCGACCTGCGGATAGACTCGGCGCGCGAAGTCCACGGCGCGTGCTTGAGCGATTCCTTCTCCATCAGCTGCGGTAGTCCAAACGCGGATCATCGCGCCATCGGTAGTTCTGTGCTTCAGCCCGTCGGCGACCAGCCAGAATTTAGCCCGGTATTCGCTCGCGATGATCCGGCCATGTGACTGGTACCAATACAGGACCATGTCCCGCCTCGTCCCCTGTGCCACCAGGTATCCGTTCACAAGAACAGGGACTCCGTTCGCTGAGCCAATCTGGACACTGCTGGAATGGACTGGCTCCCACCCGGAACCCGGAAGACAGTTCTTGGGAGAGTGAATTCTGTCACCGGAGCGTTGATCTTTGTAATATCCAATATAGAGTTCAATCGCAGGCGTGCTTCCAACATACACTCGGTTGATATAATCATCGGCACCGATTGCTTGTACGACCTGCTTCTCGAACGGGCGATCTTCACCGTGCGAAAAGCCGATAGCGGAAGGAAATTCGCGCAACGGCCGCTGCGGCCCTGTGGCTTCTTTCGGCCGGAGGCTATGCGTCGCGAAGATTCCTCCCACTAAGACCAGTCCGGCGATAGAGACTCGCAGAGAAGTCATGGGTGCTCCCATGCCGGCTTGTGATTTTTCGATAGCAGGAAAAGCAATTTATGGACAAGCAGGATGGAAAGAAAAGCCAGCGTGAAAAATCCCAGGCCAAGTACCAAATGGACGAAACCGGAATCCACGGACGGCCCGAAAAATAAACTTAGCACGCCCGTCGCAACCAGACGGAGCCCGTTGGTCGCAATCGCAATGGGAATGCTAGGGACAGCCAGCGCCGCCCGTTTCCATGTACTCGGCTCTGCCAAGTACCCGTAGGCCACAACTGCCGCCAACAATGAAAGCAGAGAGCGGATTCCGCTGCATGCTTCGACCACATTCAGCGTGCAGTTCGGCAGAATGAGCAGATTTCCCTCTCGCACGGTGTGAATGCCCACCGCGACCAGACCACTCGCACCCAATCGCGAAGCACACAATTGAAGAGGTAAGGTCAACTGGTAATACACGATTGCCGGCAATGGGATCATGAACACCAGATAGCCGATCGGAAAGGCAATCGCCCGCAGCACCTTGAAACCAGCCAGGAATATGACGATTCCAGAAATCAGGATCAGCAAGGACAGCCGCGCCGTAAACAACTCCGCACCAAGCGTCCCAAGTACGCGCAGCCCAATGGCGCATAGCATGATCGGAAAACCGAGATTACTCGCGTGGTAAGGCAGTGCGCGCCAGCGATGGCGCTCGCACCAAAGAACATAGACCGCGAACACGGGAACGAAGACACCGTGACCATAATTCGGATCGTCCCACCATTGCCGCGCCAGCGAGCTGAGTACCGGCGCATACATAATCACCACCAATGTTGAGAGCAACACCACGGTGAGCCATGTACCTGCCATTGACTTTTCCGTGGATGGATTTTTATCCGAAGTTCTGGTCCCATGGGCGCGCGAGCCGCTCTCCAGCCTGTTGACGGACACTGCGTTCTCTGCGGCGAGCGAACGCATGCGGCCTATGGCGGGCCACCACCGAATTTCGTCAACGATTGGCAACATTGAGATTCAATTCGATTCAATCAGAAGAGCTGAAGCAAATGCTGAAGAAATCTGTTCACAGGAAATGGCGACGCGCCTCTGGACGCCTTATCTAGCGTGCCTGGAAGGAAAGGGGTGTCAGATTTGCTGAGCGAGATGAAACCGCTGGCCGGCGGGTCAATCTCAGGACGGCTTCAGGCTATCCTAGTTTCTCCGAACGTTTGGCTCCGTACTTTAGGGCGCCATAATATTGCCCAGCGTACTCTACCTGATCGAATTCGGAAGCCTCATTGACTACCACACCGATCAACTTCGGATGATCGAGAGACTGCAAGCCCTTCTTCAAGGCTTTGAGCGGAGCCAATCCCTCCCGTACGACTAGGAGCGTGCCGTCCACCAATCGCGACCAGAGGTTGGCATCGATGACCGGCAGCATGGGAGTGGAATCCACGACGATCCAATCAAATTGGCCTGCCAACTGCGCGAAGGCTTCTGCAAGTCGTGCCGAACGCAGAATTTCAGAGGGCCGGTCACACGCCTTGCCGGCAGGAAGAAACCATAGCCCCGTCCCAGCGAACTCGACGATGAAACGTGCGATGTCCTGGTCTGGTCCGGACCACCAGTCGCTGAGCCCATGCAATTCCTTCAACCCGAACATCGATGCCAGCGTCGGTCTATGCAAATCTCCCTCAATCAACAACGTCTTAAATCCCGAGTACTTGGCCAGCGTTACCCCCAGATTTGCGGCCACGAACGTCTTGCCCTCGTTAATGACGCTACTGGTCACTTGTAAAGAATTTAGCTCGTGTTGCCTGCGCATGTCGTCCAACCGAACGGCAAGGGCTCGAAATTTCTCTGCGCCCAGACTATTAGGATCAGTCCACGCTACTAAACGCGATGTCGGCGGAGGCTGCACCGTAACCGAACGAGTCTTCTCGATCTCAAACACTTTTTTGATTTCACCCATTCCTCGAGACCCGTTCGCCTTCGGCATTGCGCCATTCGAGGCTCCCGCTGTCTCTGCGGACTTAGATAGAACGAGGTCAGCCGGAACCATGTCCGGCGGAACTGTGTCCGATTGGCTTTGCTGAATTTTCGCTGTGCTCAAACCTTCAAATAGTCGGCTCATTTGGTTTCCATTCCTGAGTCTGAGTTGACCTTTCGGCAAGGAATACCGCAGCTCGTGCTGGAGAGCACTTTGCTCTGGCATCCCAGGAAAAAAGGATTTCGCATCAAGGCCGTGCCACTTCCATTTCACCGCCACTTACCCGTTGTAATAGGTGTAGAGGTTGCCGGTGAAAATCAACAAAGCCATAACCGCCGCCACGCCGCATTCCATGTACCTCGCGATCAGTCGGGAATGGTCCTCTTGCAACGTGCTCAGGCGGGGAATACCGACCAGCATCCGGGCTGGAAGAATTCCTTCCAGATCCTTCTCCTGGCGGAATCGCACGTCGGTTATTTCAAGAAATGTGGCCATTCCCAATCCAAGAACAGTTCCCAGTGCCAAACCCATGAGACTGATCAGGAAACGATTTGGGGCCGAAGGCTTGTTCGGCAACTTTGGCGGGTCGATGATGTGGAACTGTTGCCCCTGCTGCTGTTGTCCAAGGCTCGTGGCGAGCTGCGACTGCGTTTGTTTCTGGAGAAGCGAGTTGTAATTGAATCGGGCTTCATCATACCCGCGAGAGACGCCGGCCAGCTCTTGTTCTGTTTCCGGAGTCAGATTCAGACGGGCTTGATAGGCTGCAGTCTGTGACTCAAGTTCCTTCGCATGCTGTTGCTCGTTCTGGATCTCCAGCTGATTGGCTTTAAGCTGGCTCTGGAGCTGCATGATGGCTGTGGGTGCGCCACGCTCCATTCCCTCTGCGGCGGAGTAATCAATTGCGTTTGCTGACTTGCCTTTCTGCTGATTAGAAGCAATTTCCGCTTCGGTTTGCTTCCTCATGGCCTCGGTCTTAGCGATCTTATCCTTAAGCGCGACGATGTCTGGATGAGTGTCAGTGTAGCGAGTACGCAAGCCCTGGATTCGGAGCCGCAGATCCTGAAGCTCCTTATCTAATGCTTGTGTTGATATGACGGTTGAGTCTCCACCTAGAATGGCTTGTGCCGATTGATATTGCTGCAGTAGTGATTCCAAGTAAATTTTCTGTTGCTTCGAAGTGTCCAGGGCGTGCTGCGTGCTCGCCAACTGTGCTTGCAAGCCTGCCAGAATTTGGACATTGCTTTGCAACTGGCCGGGAAGGTTTCCGGCATGCCGAGCCTTGAACAGGGAGACTTCATTCTCCTGTTCTTCCATTTTGGCGCGCGCATCTGCCAACTCGCTTTCCAAGAAGGCCGTCGTATTTTCGGAAAGCTGTCGCTGGGCTTTGACATTTTCATTGATAAACAGAGACGTTAGCTCGCTATTTACCTGCTGCGCCAACTCGGGTGTATCCGCTGAATAATGAATCTTAAAGGTGACGAACTCCCCCCGGTATCCTGGCGTTCCCACGAGTTCAATTTTGATGTCGCTCCGCATGGAGTCGACTGGATCCTTGGGTTTGAAAAAACCGCTAAACCGAGGTGGCGTTGAATAAAGCTTAAAGCGTTCTATGATCGCATGCAGGCTGGCACGGCTCAGAACCTGTTGTGTCGTGCTCTGCAAGCGATTTTGGAGATTCTCGTTGACGTTCTCCATTACGTATTGGTCGGACACCTTCTGCTGTTCCGCTGATATCAGCGCCTCGGATTGATAGGTTGTAGGCAAAAACCAGCTCACTCCCCATACCGCCAGCCAGGACAAAAACAGGGGAAGCAATATCCACCAACGTCGTCGCAGTACGATAGCGAAATACTCTTCCCATCCTCGTGGAACCCGATCGTCTAATTTGTCAGCCATTGACAGCCTCTCTGTGGACGTTTTGTTCTTGGCCTAGCCGCAAGTGTTTCCGTCTCCATCGCATGACGCCTTTCGTTGAGCGGACCGGAATGGCGGTCAACCAATAGATCGCGCATCATTTCTGCTTAAACGGCTTGTCAACATCGGTGAGATTGTTCCTGCCGCATATCCCTGTCGTGTTTCTTGCTACGGCTATCGCAATGAAATCGGCCGCAGGTCAAAATTGAAGCCGACAGAAAGTTCATGGCTTATGGAGGTGGTTTCACAACTCGACGTGGCGCAAGCGGGGGTGTTGTTGGCCTGCCGCCGCGCGCCATAGCTCATAAATAAGGCCATTCCAGGACGCAATTGATGATTGAATCGAAGCGCAGCATACCAGGAGTTGTACTGTTGCTTGCCCAGGTTAGTGCTCGACGGAAACAAGCTCCGGTTGGTTGCGTAGCCCAGCGAAGCCGAACCTTGCCATCTCGGAGACAGTTTTCGCTCCACGGCCGCCTCTACCTGGCCCGTCTGCGCCCCGACCAGCACTCCGCTTCCTCCCGTAACAAAGCGATCATAGCCAATCAGGAGAGTCGTGTGCTCCAGCCGATAACTCAGCGAGCTATCCACAGCCCACGAAAGACGGTTCGCGGAGCCTGTCACCACGCCTCTGAGTATCTCCATGCTAGGGCCGGCGACGAGATGGAAGTTCATTCTCCCCGTTACATTGCGCGCATAGCCAAGCTGCACCAAGTGGTCCTCAATCGCCTGGGTAAGATGCGTAAACCGGAAGTCATCGTAGCGGTAAATCACTGCGACCGAACTCAGCGGACTAATCGCGTAGTTATAACCTGTTTGAAATAGCGCGTCGGCGCTGTTGATGAAGCCCACTCCCAAAAAATTCAGCATCCCGTATGAGCCAGAGGCGGTCCAGGAAGAACGCGGACTGAGCGTGTATTCGATCTGTGAGACGGCCGTATTGCTTAATCGTGGCACCAAAATGGTTGGAATTGTCTGATTGGGAGTCAGATACGCATTCAGAAAGGAACCAAGCGCTCCCCCGGTACTGAACTGAGAAACCCCGTTGAGGAATGCCAAGCCTCCGACACCTCCAAATCCGAAAGACGATTCCGAAAGATAGCTGGCCTGGTCGCCCACTAGCAGCGACCAGCGCTGCCATCTGTACGTGTAAGAAAACTCCACGTCTTGGATCGTCGAGTTTAGATACGACGAGAACATTCCGCCACCCGAATAGTTCAGGAGAAGTTCGGAGCGATCTGACACATGATTCAAATCCAGCGTACCCAACACGTAGGTGAAAGCTGTCGGACCAACGTAACCCGACCCAGAGTAATTCGTGGCCATCTGCGACATTACGCTGACGCTTGGCAAAAGGAAGTTGCGGCCGCCGAATCTTGGGCCCAGGGTCGGTTCCTCCACGCCACTCAGCGGCCAATGGCTACCTGTTGCCTGGGCTTCGTTAGCTTGGCCGGGGTTCAACGCCAATATGCTGGTGCTTCCGGCGGGCAAGGGTGCTGGAATCGGTGCGACCGGTTGTTCGCGAGGATCATTCTTGGGCGCATCGGTTTCTTGTGCCTGAACTGCCGGCACAAACACGATCACCGCAAGGAGTGCCCAACCGAGAATGCGAATCGGCTTAACCATGTTTTTCCCTACGGCACCACAATCGTATCGCCGGGCTTCAGATGAATATTTTGTTCTGACTTGCGCCCGTTAACCACTTCCTTGTAGTTGATCCGAAATATTTTATCCTCGCCGTTTTCGGTGCGCATGACGTAAATCTTCTTCACGTTTGCGAATGGGGTGAATCCCCCGGCTATGGAGAGGGCCTGCATTGCTTTCATCTCAGGTACCAGCGGATAGGCTCCTCCGCGATTTACTTGACCCAGGACATAAATCCGTTGGCTGCTCATTTGCGCCACGATCACCGTCACCTGCGGATGCACGACAGTCGCCTGTAATTTTTCGACGATTTCAGAGCTAAGCTGCGTGGGGGTCAAACCCGCTGCTTGAACGTCATCCAGCAATGGCAGGGAAATCTTGCCATCTCTGCGCACCGGTACAGTGCGGGAGATCTCTGGCTCCTTCCACACGTCGATGGTGAGAACGTCCTCGGGAGCGATGGAGTAGCTTGGATCCTGTGTCGCTGGCTTTGGCGGCTGCGAAGTGGTATTTCGCGCTGTCAGCACCTTGGCGTCCTCGCTTTTGATGTTGTTTTGCGCGGATCCTTGGGCCTGCACCGAAATCGAAAACGACGCGAGCATCATCGCTGCCGGTAAATACATCCACTTTCTCATGGCATCCTCTTTTGCAAGTCTCGCATCGACTCGGAGGCTTGCACCTTGATCCGCTTGAATTTGTTTAGCACTGCCGTCCCGCGGATCGGGGTTGTCCGCGGTTAGATTCCACCCTCATTTTCCTGCGTTCGCGCAGATGATTCACGGCACCCTGGGCGGCACTCGTGGTCGTTTTCCGTATGCCAGGGGCGCTATCCGTGCTCAGTTACCCGGCATTTACGCGGCATTTCATTCATTAAGCTTGCGCGATGGCTCCAGCATCCCGCGTATGCCGTGGGCCGACTCCAACTCCATTGTTGGAATCTCTTCGGCGCGTGCTGTTTACTGCCTCTACCTGAAATGCAGCAACTTCCATCGCGGCTGCTGTCCCCAATATCTCCACGGATAGCACCAGCCGAGAAATATTTTTCTTCCGCACCAGGATCCCTTCGATCCCCGCCAGGGGACCACACTTGATCCTCACCCAGTTTCCGCATTTGAGGTAGGGGTGCGTTTCGATTCGCGCACCGCTTTCTATTGCTCGTCGAATCGCTTCGATCTCGAAATCCGGAATCGCGGCCGGCCGGCCTCCACTTGACACCAGCCCATGTATCCCCGGCGTTGTTATGATCTGGAGCCGGCGCTCGAGCCCGCCTTTGAGAAATACGTAACATGGAAACAACGGCAACGAGAGTGCCTTGGTCCGGTCCTTCCAATCGTGGGTGGCTGAGTAAAGCGGCAGGAATGCCTCAAATCCTTTGCTGGTGAGAATCTGGGCCACCATCTTTTCATGTTGATGGCGAGTGTAGATCGCGTACCAGGAGGGCTCGCAAGTTTGGCTAGCACATGACTTCATTGGCTCATAAAGCATAAAGCTCCGCCCTGTGACTTACACTGAGTTCAATCCTGTAAGTCGCTAATAAGATTCAACTTACGATCGGCGCCAGCTCCAAACACCTTGCATTGTTCATTGCCGGCCGCAATATCCTTGGCACATTCGCGCTGCCAAATTCCTTGGGAGATCTACCCTCAAATTCATTCAAAACGATCTCCTTAATATTGAATCGCAAAACCGCCCGTCAGCATTCCCCGTTCAGCGGGAGATTGCTGGACCCGAAGGACCTCGCCCTTGACCTCAACTGGCAAGGGTCCGATTTCATCGGGTATTCCTTCAAGATCAATGGTCAGCATCACGCTCGCGCCGACCGGCGGACATACAGGCGCAAAAACAAACGCACCGTGCTCGCTGACGTCACGACTGCGGCCTTCTCCGTGTTGAGGCTTCCCATCACCATTTGTCCACAAAAATGTAACGGCTGTTTGTAACAAAAACCGGAGGGTCTTTCTGGCCGGGCGTCCAGGATTCAACAATCACCCCCATGAAACTCTCTGGACGCACATTAGCAGGTAAGCGCGAACGGGCAAGAGAAGGAATGTCCCTAGCATTACTAGCCAGAACGTCTTGAGACGCTGACTGTCCAGAGTTAGGTACAAATGTACCTAGGGCTGCCCTTGTTGATCGACGTGTCTGGCTTAGCCCATCATCCGAAAGTTGGCCAAAAGTGACCCCGTAGATAGATACTGCGGACCCAGACAGGCTCGATAAGAACTCAGTTGATGCGATGGGTAAGGTCTCGACTCCAAGGAACTGGCGATCCGGCAGAGTGATGAGGCGAACGACACTTTGCGAACGGACTTCGAACCAAGTGCCCTGTTCGAGATCCCGGATTGGATAAAGTTCACGGTTGGTAGTAACAAATAAATGGAGTTTGCCGTTCAAAAAGTACCCTTCAGGACCGCCTCGCGTACATAGCCTGACTTGCACCTATGCGCGTCTCAGCAATGGCAGCGAGTGAAATCTGCTCACTATCGGGTTCTCTCCGGTCGATCGCGTAAAGGGCCAGCTCCAGCCGGCTCGAAGTTCCCACTTTGTTGAAGATCCTGAACAAATAGTTACGGACGGTGTGCACACTCAGATTGAGCTGTTGCGAAATATCACGATTGGTTAGACCTTCGGCCACCAAGTGGACAACGCCTTCTTCCCAATCGTGATATTTCGCAACAGCTCAATCTGAGTGTGCACACCGTCCGTAACTATTTGTTCAGGATCTTCAACAAAGTGGGAACTTC
>WNFA01000471.1_pt1 | contig 31856 bp, 24 predicted proteins | sample 5400481 | NCBI WGS metagenome assembly WNFA01 (sample SAMN13153340, study PRJNA577476) | soil metagenome | isolation source: 120 cm saprolite under Douglas fir tree site 2 hole 1 replicate 2 | place: USA:California | collected 2015-04-18 | reverse complement strand
ACCCGTCACCGACACCGCATCGATCAGCTCGCGCCGCAGCTCTTCCGCCAGCTGCGGCAATTCGCCCTCCCCCAGACGCCGCAAATCCTCCGGAAACACTACGCGATCCAACAGCGGCGTCTCATTGCCGCGCGATGCGTTATTCGTGTCGGCAGAATCCAAACCTCGCCTCCTTCTCAAGTCCGGCGGTCGACGACAAAATGCGCCGCTTGGCGCAGAAGGTCCGCTCTTTCCTTGAATAAATCAAGATGCGCGACGGCCTGCGATACCAGCCGTTGCGCTTGAGCGCGCGCGCGCGCGACGCCGAGAATCGAGACAAAGGTTGCTTTTCCGGCCGCCGCGTCCTGTCCGACGGGCTTTCCCGTCTCGCCGGCCGAGCCCTCGACGTCGAGCAGATCGTCGGCAATCTGGAAGGCGAGACCGAGATCATGCGCATACCCGCGCAACGCGAGTCGCACTTCCGTCGCCGCCTTGCCGAGAATCGCGCCCGATTCGCAGGCGAAGGCGATGAGCGCGCCGGTCTTCAGGCGCTGCAGGCGCGTGATGGTGCCGATGTCGAGATCGGGGCGGTCCTCGGCGATGAGATCGATCATCTGTCCGCCGACCATGCCGTGGCTCCCGGCCGCCTGCGCCAGGGCGGCGACGAGCTCGCAGCGCACCGCCGGGTCGCCATGCGTATCGGCATGCGCGAGCACCTCGAAGGCGAGCGTCAGCAGCCCGTCGCCGGCGAGGATCGCGGTGGCGTCGTCGAACGCCTTGTGGCAGGTCGGCCGGCCGCGCCGCAGATCGCTGTCGTCCATCGCCGGCAGATCGTCATGGACGAGCGAATAGGCATGCACCAGCTCGATCGCCGCCGCCACCTGCAGCGCGCTGCGCCGCGACACGGCAAAAAGCTGCGATCCCGCCAACACCAGGAAGGGCCGCAGGCGCTTGCCCGGCGCGAGCGCGGCGTAGCGCATCGCCTCAAAGACGCGCGACTCGAGCCCCTCCGGCACGGCGATGAGCTTGTCGAGGGCGGCATCGGTGAGAGAGGCCGCCTCCGCCAGCGCCGCGGCGAAGGTGGTGCCGTGCGCCCATCTTGGCTCAGTCAAGGGAGGCGGGCTCCGTCGCGGGCGTGCCGTCGGCGCCGATGACGATCTTGTCGACGCGCGCCTGCGCCTCGCGCAGCTTCGCCTCGCAATGGCGCTTCAGCAACGCGCCGCGCTCATACGACGTGATCGCCTCGTTGAGCTTGTCGCCGCCGGCCTCGAGCCGCTTGACGATCTGCTCGAGCTCCTTCAGGGCGTCCTCGAAGCTCATCGCGGCGATGTCGGGCGGGAGACCCGTATCGGCCATGACCCCTCTCCAAAAACCGGCGAGACTCTAAAGACGCGCCGCCGCCCGGGCAAGCGCGGAAGTTGCTATGCGGCCATCAGCGCGCGAACATGCGCGGCCGCGCTCGCCGCGAGCGCCTCGAGGTCGTAGCCGCCTTCGAGCGAGGAGACGAGGCGGCCCTCGCAATGCCGCGCCGCGCAGGCGATGAGCCGTTCGGTCACCCACGCATAATCCTCCTCGACCAGCATGAGCTGCGCCAAAGGGTCGCGGCGATGCGCATCGAAACCGGCGGAAATCAGGATGAAGTCCGGCGCGAAATCCTCGAGCGCCGGGAGGATGAACTCGTCATAGGCGCGGCGGAACTCGGTCGAGCCGGACATCGGCCGCAGCGGCACATTGACGACATTGCCGACACCGGTCTCGCTGCGCGCGCCGGTGCCGGGATAGAGCGGCGACTGGTGCGTCGAGGCATAGAAGACGTGCGGATTGTTCTCGAAGGTCGCCTGGGTGCCGTTGCCGTGATGCACGTCGAAGTCGATGACGGCGGCGCGCTCGAGGCCGTGCTTCTGGCGCGCGCGCTGCACGCCGATGGCGACGCTGTTGAAGAGGCAGAAGCCCATGGCGCGCTCGGGCTCGGCGTGGTGGCCCGGCGGGCGCACGGCGCAGAAGGCGTTGTCGGCCTCGCCGCCGACGACCGCATCGACCGCGGCGCAGACCGCACCCACCGCGCGCAGCGCCGCCTCGCCGGAGCGCGGCGACAGCACGGTGTCGGGATCGAGCGCGGCATGGCCGCGCGCCGGCACCGCGGCGAGCACCGCCTCGATGAAGTGCCGTGGATGGACACGCGCCACGTCGTCGAGATCGGCGCGCGGCGCCTCGCGGCGCTTGACCCGGGTGAAGTCCGGCCGCGACAAGCCGGCGAGGACGGCGCGCAGGCGGTCCGGTGATTCTGGGTGATGGCTGCCGGGGTCGTGTTCGAGACAGGCCTCATGGGTATAGAGAAGCGTGGTCATCGCATCCTCGCGCGCTGGCGTGTGCCGCGCAGTGTGGCACATCGCCATGGGCGGCCGCCACACCGCGCCGCGCGCTTTTTTTTGCGGATTGTCGGGCTTGCTGCGGTGCAGGCCTGCGGTCAGTATAGGCGCCGCCGCAGCGGAACGACGGAAGCGCGGTCGGGGAGGTAGGAGCGTGAGGCGAAGAGTTGCGGCGGCCTGGGGCGTGGCCGTCCTTGTCGCGGCGACAGTGACCGCGACGGCGGCGGAAGGCGTGCCGCCGATCACGGTGCGCGCCGGCAAGGCCGACAGCCTCAACCACGCGCTTGCCGTGCAGTTTGCCGAGGCGGTCGCCAGCGGCGGCAACGGTGCGCTCACCCTGGTGGTCGAGGAGAGCCAGGGGTCGGTGCAGAACGTCATGGACGCGCCGCGGCGCGGCGCCAACTACATCTTCACCACGCCGCCCAACGTCATCGCTCAAGCCAAACGCGGCGATAAGCCGTTCCGGCACAACGCGCGCTACCGGGAGATCCGCGGCCTCTTCCCGATCCCGTCGCTCACCATGCATTGGCTGGTGCGCGCCGACAGCGGCGTCGAGCGTTTCGCCGACCTCGCGGAGAAGCCCTTCATCCCCGGCGCGAAGGGCAGCTTCGGCGAGCGACAGACCGCCTCCGCGCTGCACGTCCTCGGCCTCGACGAGAAGGTGCAGCTCATCGATATCGATGCCGCCGGCGCACAATCGGCCCTCAAGGGCAGCCAAGTCATCGGCGTCGCCGTCGCCGGCCCCTACCCGCTGGCGCAAGTGAGCGAACTGGCGCACGCCGTGCCGATCCGCATGCTGAGCCTGTCGCGCGAGGAGCTGGCCAAGGTGCTCGCCGCCGACGACAGCACGGTGGCGCAGACCATCCCCAAGGGGACCTATCCAGGCATCGCCCAGGAAGTCACCAGCGTGGCGCTGCCTGCCGGCGCCTACACCACGACGCGCATGAGCAACGCCACCGCTTACGCCGTGACCAAGGCGTTCTGGTCGCAAAAGAACGTGCTCGCCCGGCGCAACCCGCCCTGGGACGCGGTGACGCCCGACGTGCTCGCGGCGCTCGGCGTCAAGCTGCACAAGGGCGCGCTGCGCTACTACCGGGAGGCGGGCGTCAGCGTGCCGGCAGCGCTGCGCTAGCGGAGACCTTGCCATGACGGCCGATTTCCTGGTGGTCGGCGCCGGCATGGCCGGTGCCGCGGCGGGCTATTTCCTCGCCGATCATGGCCGCGTCGTCGTGCTCGAGCGCGAGAGCGCGCCCGGCTACCATTCGACTGGACGCTCGGCGGCGCTCTACAGCGAGACCTACGGCAACGCCACCATCCGCGCGCTGACGGCGGCGAGCGGCCGCTTCTTCCGCGCACCGCCCGCCGGCTTCGCCGATGTCCCGCTGCTGCGCCCGCGCGGGCTCATGATGATTGCACGCGCGTCCGACAAGGCGCGCTTCGAGCGCGACGTCGCCGCGGGAAAGCGCTTTGCGCCCAATCTCCGCGTGCTCGCGACAAGCGAGGCGCTTGTGCTGTGCCCGGCGCTGCGCGAGGAGTGGGTCGGCCATGCCTTCCTCGAGCCGGACGCCATGGACATGGATGTCCACGCCATCCATCAGGGCTTCCTGCGCGGCCTCAAGGCCAAGGGCGGCAGCGTCGTCACGGACGCCGCGGCGCAGGCGATCGCCGCCCGCGACGGCGACTGGCAGGTCGAAACGCGCGCCGGCCGCTTCACCGCGCCCGTGCTGGTGAACGCCGCCGGCGCATGGGCCGACGCGATGGCGCGGCTGGCCGGCCTGCCGCCATTAGGGTTCTCCCCCAAACGGCGGACCGCGATCATCGTCGAGGCGGACCCCGCGCCGAACCCTGCCTGGCCGATGGTCGTCGATATCGGCGAGACCTTCTATTTCAAGCCGGAATCGGGCTGGCTGCTAGTCTCACCCGCCGACGAGACGGCGATGGCGGCGGCGGACGCACAACCTGACGAGATTGACATTGCCGAGGCGGTGGCGCGGCTCGAGGCGGCCACCCGGCTCACGGTACGCCGCGTGCTGCGAAAATGGGCAGGATTGCGCACGTTCGCGCCCGACAAGGCGCTGGTCCTCGGCCCCGACCCGATCGCCCCCGGCTTCGTCTGGGTGGCCGGCCAGGGCGGCTACGGCATCCAGACGGCCGCTGCCGCCGGGCGCGCCGCAGCCGCCCTCGCGCGAGGCGACGCCCTACCTTCCGACCTCGCCGAACTCGGCCTCGCCGCGGCGGACCTCCTGCCCAACCGCCTGCGCACGCTGCTGCTCTCCTGATTGGGTCTCGACCCTAGAGGCGCTCTAGAGAAGCGCCAGTACGCACTCTGCCGCAGACGCCGCTTCGTCTTCGTTCACGGGGAGTTGCTTGGACTTCGCCTTCGGGCTTGCGTATAAGTTGCAGGGCTATCATTATTTATCAGAGGCTAAATATGCTGAGAGCGGGCGTGGCGGCGGACGATGAGATGGCAGAGCGCGAGGAGAGCCTCGCCGGGCTGCTCGCGCGCGCCAGCCATCTGTTGACGGCCAGCTTCTCGCGGCAGATCAAGGGTCACGGCGTCTCCGCCACGGCGTGGCGCGTGCTGGGCGCCCTCGCGGAGCGCGACGGCCTGACCATGACCGAGCTCGCCGGCCTCGTCCTGTTCAAACAGCCGACGCTTACCAAGGCCGTCGACCGCATGGAGCGGGACCAGCTGGTGCAACGGCGGACGCCGTCGGAAGATCGCCGGCGCACGCTCGTCTACCTCACCGAGCGCGGCCGCCGCGCCGCGGCGCCGCTGGTGCTGCGCGCGCGCCAGCATGACGCTGCGGTCGCCCGCGCCATCGGCGAGACGGCGTATCGCGAGCTCGAATCGGCGCTGCTGGCGCTGATCGGCCGGCTGAACGAGCAAGACATTCCGGCGCGGGGCCGCTCCGGCGCGCTTCGCGGCTGACCGCCGCCGCCGCGGCGGCGTTGTGGCGGCGCTGATCGTCGCGCGCTATAACGGACGCGGTGGTGATGGCGTGGAGATGGCGTAGCGGCCATGCCAAGTTTCGACATCGTCTCGCGGCTTGACATGGCCGAAGTCGACAACGCGCTCGCCGGCCTCGCGCGCGAAGTCGGCACGCGCTACGACTTCAAGGACAGCAAATCCTCAATCACGCGGCAGGAGGGCAACCTCCTCGTGCTCGCCGATGACGAACTGAAGCTCCGCCAGCTGCACGAGCTGCTGAAGGTGCATCTGACGCGGCGCAAGGTCGATGCCGGCGCGCTCGAATTCAAGCCGGCCGAGAAGGCGTCGGGCAACATGCAGCGCCAGACGGTGGTGCTGAAGCAAGGCATCGACCGCGAGCTGGCCAAGCGCCTCGTGCGCGAGATCAAGGACAGCGGCCTCAAGGTCCAGGCCAGCGTCCAGGGCGAGGAGCTGCGCGTCTCCGGCAAGAAGCGCGACGACCTGCAGGCGGCCATCACCGTGCTGCGTGGCCTCAAGATCGAGCAGCCGCTGCAATATGTGAATTTCCGCGACTGAGCGGGCGCTGCGACGGCGCCGCGGGAGGGTGCGATGTCCGGGTCGGCGAGCCTCTTGACCATCCAGCTCCTGTCCTGGCTCGCGGCGCGCCCGCGCAGCTATGCCGAGCTCAAGGAAGCGTGGCGCAGCACCTGCCCTCTGACCTGCGCCTGGGAGGACGCGTTCAACGACGGCCTCGTCGCCTTGGCGGCGGGCGGCGAACGGACGGATCGCGCCAGCGTCGTGCTGACGCCGCGCGGCCGCGCGGTGCTGGCGGCGGCGTCCGATGAGCGGCGCGGTTCTCCGCCCGCGCCGTTCCCGCTTGATCCGGCGGGCGCGAGGCTTTAGATAAGCGGGCCTACTCGGGTCCCCTTCGTCTAGAGGCCCAGGACACCGCCCTCTCACGGCGGTAACACCGGTTCGAATCCGGTAGGGGACGCCACCGCTTGACCAAAGCCGCGGAAAGCCTAGGTTCCAGCAATTCCAACACTTTCACGGATCCGGCACTAGTGAAAACCGGGTAGTGAAAGTGAGGGACCTAATGAGGCGCGCCTTGCACGTTTATCCGCGGCCCTCCGGCATCTACGAATTCCGGCGGCAAATTCCTGAAGAACTTCGTCCGGCCTTCAGCAGCCGACGGTGGCACATCCGGTCGCTTGGGACCAAGGACCTGAAGGAAGCGAACAAGCTCGCTGCCGCCGTCGAGATCGAAGTCGACGAGCAAGAGACACTGGCCCGGAACGGCGAATGGCCGCCACGGTGCGACCAGGAAATCGAGCTTCTCGCCCACGATTGGTGGCTGATCGCCCGGCAAGGACTGCCGCTCGCCGATCCGCTCGACCATGGAAGGGCCGGCGGGTTCTACAACGAGGCCGAGCTGGTCGAGCACCTCAGGCGCTATCTCGCCGACAACGAGATCAAGATCCCGGTCGGCACGGCGACATTCGCTCGCATCAAGGAGGCGGCCCAGCTTGGACACAATGCGGCGATCGGTGGCTATGCCGTCAACATCCTCCGTCTCGATGCGGCGACCCGGAAGGCCGAAGCGGACCTCAGGAACGGCAAGGCACTCGCACCGGCTCCGACCTCCCTGGACGAGCGGGTCCCGCCGGTACGGCCGTCCAGGGCGACGGGAAACGGTCTCGACGGACTGATGCCGGATGCGGCCAAGCCGCTCTCCAAGATCGAGGAAACATTCCTCACCCAGGCGAAGGGCCGCCTCGCCGCGAAATCGCTCAACGCCTACCGGAAGACCTTTGCCCGTTTCCGTGAATGGGTCGGTGACTTGCCCGTTTACAGGGTGACCACGCTCGACGTGACGAAGTTCTATAAACGGCTCACCGAAACCGCCAGCGACAAGAACGACGGCAAGCTCGATCGCGGCACCGTTTACCGCTCGTGCTCCAACTTGCGGCAATTCTATCGCTGGGCGGTGAGCCAGCATCTCATCGAAGAGGATCCTACCCGCAAGCTGATCGTCGAAGCCGGCGGCGACGACGACGGTTGGGAGCCCTATTCCGATACAGACCTCGCTGCGATTTTCGCGCCGACTCCGTTCCTCCCACTCTCCGCGCACCAGCGCTGGTTCCCGCTGGTCGGGCTGCACTCGGGGATGCGCCTCAGCGAAATCGCCCAACTCGAAACCAGCGACATCATCACCCTCAACGGCCGGCCGCACTTCTCGGTGAGCTGGGTCAGCAAGTTCGGGAATGAGTGGTCGCCGCGCAAGCGGTGGACACGCGATTCACCGGTGCCAAGGGTTTCGAGCAGCGCTACGGGCTGGCATCTAAGCCGCCCTTGGTTCGGTTCCGCCTTCTGGACCGACGGATTGATCTCCAGGGCTTGTCCGATCTCACGATTCCCGCGGTCGATTTCGCTCGCCTCGATATCCCGGTGAAGCTGGCCTTCATCACCGAAAACGAGATCAACGGGCTCGCCTTTCCCGAAATGCCTGACAGCATCGTCGTCTTCGGGCTGGGATATGGGCTCGACCGCCTTGCCGAGGCTACGTGGCTCGGAGCGAAGACGCTCTATTATTGGGGCGATATCGACACACATGGCTTCGCCATTCTCGATCGCCTGCGCGCCTTCTTCCCGTATGCCCAATCGTTTCTGATGGACCGTACGACCCTGATGGCCCATCGTGAGCTCTGGGGCCGCGAGCGCGACCGTTACGAGCGGCCGCTCAGCAGATTGACCATTCCCGAACAGGTCTTGTTCGAGGAGCTCAAGGACGGCCTTCTGGGAGATCGGGTGCGTCTTGAACAAGAGCGAATCTCGTTCGGCTGGCTGAAGCAGGCATTGGGAGAAATTGCCAACCGTCTGAACCGCAGTGCGATAGAAGCTCGACAGGCGCCGCCAAATGACTTGCTCGTCGCGATAGTCGTTGGAATCGCCGCGCTGCTCCATTGGATTTTTGACTATGCCATCTCACAGAAGCAGGTAGGTTCGAATCGGGGACCTGCAACCACCGACAGTTGAGCCTGCCGCCGGTCACGATTTGAAACCGTTCCAAGTAGGTTCCGATAGGGATCAAAGCGGGAGCCCCCGCCGAGGGGGTCCCTGCGGCGCACATGACGAGTTTCTCCTCGCCGCTACCGCGCAGAACTTCCGGAAGCTGGCCAAGCTCATCCCGATGCCGCAGCCCATAGCCACCTGAGCGGCGGCGGCAGGCGTCAACAAGACCGCTATCGGCAGGCCAAGCACGACTGTCCGCGACACTTCTGGCACGTTGTTCAACGGTATCGGGCAGAATACGAAGTGATGCGCTGAGCGCTTGACGTCTGCAAGCAGACCCGAAACCGGACAACGGGCTTTGGGGGCCCGCGTCCCAGAATCGGCCCGGGTCGTAGCCGGCAGTGGCTCCCAAAACGGGCGGCACGATGCGTTGGCAGCGAGGCAGCATTGTGATGTCTGTGGGCTTCTCCGGTTGATCGCGCGTTGGGCAACGCTTCGTCGTCAATGCCAGCGGATCGTGGCGCAAATCACCGCCGAAGCTTCCGCGCCAGCTCGCGCGCCTCCTCGGTGCAAAGCCATACACGCCCGCAGGATCGTCAGGCCCGACGACCTTGTAGCCGCCATCCTCTTGCGTGACCTCGACAACGCGCGCGGCGACAGAAAAGCTCGGGCTCTGATATGATATGCTATCAATCCCGTCCGGGAGCCCGGCGCTTTCACAGCGATGCACCGCCGCTGACGCATCCGCGAGGGTCGCTATGGCGAGGCTCGGTCAATGTTGCAGAAACACGATCCGGTGCGCGTTTCCGTCGCCTCAGGGCCTCCCACCTGCGGGTTCGCCCTTTGTTTCGGGCGCGTCATTATCCTGTCTCCCCTTTTGATTCCAGGCCCGCTCCCCGTAGCCGCGCAAAATGCGGGCGGCAAAGCCGGCACGGCGAGGGTCACGGAGGCGGTCACCGTCAATTCGCTTCCGGGGCCTCCGTCCGACAATGATGGCGCTACCAATGCGCCAGCCGGCATACCGCAGCTGCCAAACCTGTTGAACGACTATGCCCTTCGACCTCCGTGGAAGGTGGCAGGGGTCGATTATGCCGTCGGCGTCCCGAGTGGAACTGCTCTTAAGGACCCGACCACAATCTCCATGCCGGGGGTGTCGATTAACACCAACCGTCATATCATCTTCGTGACCGGCAGCAACGTCACGCTCAATGGCCATGACTTCTCGCTGCACGGCGGCTGGAGCGTATACATCGAACGGGGAACGTCCGGCACCGTCATTGAAAATAGCAACTTCCTGGTTGGCGCAAACAACCTTGTTCCGATATCCGCCGAATCCGGTGCCGGGAATCTTACCGTGGAATACTGCACAATCGACGGGGGCGGGTTTGGGATCGCCGGAAATCCTGGCGCCATCTACGCTCTTATCAGCTACAACGGGTCCGGCGGGCTGACCGTCGAGTACGACTGGCTGAAAAACGCCCCTCAGCACATCATCGAGTTCAGGAACGGGACGCTGATCGACCAATACAATCTGATCCAAAATGCGGGCTATGCCGTTGGCGCGCACGTGAACGATGTGCAGTTCAACGGCAGCGTCTCCGATGGCTCGGTGATCGGTTTCAATACCGTTTTCAACCCACAGCCCGTCAACGGATACCCGATTCCCGGCGAAGGCATTCAGGTCGAGGCACAGCTCGGGTCAACGATCACCCATACGCGGGTCGAGAACAATACGATCATCGCCACCGGACCGTCTCTGACAGCCTCTTATCTGATCGTCATTCGCCAGGACGCGGGTACCAATGTGATCGACGGCGTCGACATTCACGGCAACTACCTCGATACGACGGGGGCTTATGGTCCCTTCTATCCGCCGACTGGCAGCAACGTGACCTTCACGGACAATTGGAACATGGTGACAGGCTCGCCGTTCCCGAGCCCGCCAGCGGCGTCTGAGCAACGGCAGCGGTGAGGCAACCGCACCCACGCCGCTCCTCGTCAGCTTCCGTCTCCTCACCGCTCATCCGCTCTTTGACGCGGTGAGGCGTCTGCGTCCAACCCGCCCGAGCTCGCCAAGATGCGCCCGCACCCCGATCAGCAGGCCGCTAAGAATCCAGGTTGTTCCCCAGAGGTCGACGGTGAATGCCAAGAACAGGGTCAGAAAGATCAGGATCCCGAGCGTCGTCCCGAGCGTCGATTCCGCCGGCGTCAGGTTGACCGCGCGGCCACTCGTCGGAAGCGAGGCGGCCCCGATCATCGAGAGGGCGATCAGGACCGAGCCTGGAATGCCGAATTGCATCGCTGCCATCAGCCAAAGGGAATCGACCGAGTGGCCAACGTCCGGGTCCACGTACGGACCAAAGCCGAGGCCAACCCATGGCGACTGCGCCACGGCGGTGCCCGCCATAGTCCAAACATACATTCGATAATAGCCTGATTCGGGATCATAGATCAGATGCCGAATCATAAGGCTCACCGGGGCATCGCTGACCAGGAACAAAGTCATGACCCCGGCCGCTCCCAGACTGATCAGGGCCGGCCACCGGAGCGAAAAGCCGGCCATTATCCGGTTGTAAATAAGGAGGGCGAAACCCAGAAGGATGCCCTGAAGGGGAGCCGAGGAGAAGGCGAAGATCGCGCCGAGGCTGCACGCTACGATCGCGAAGCTTCGCGACCGAATGGGAATGGACACCGCGATGAGCAGGCCGATCGCGCAGGCAAAGCCGAAAAGGATAGCATGTTCGATCGGCCCAGTCGCCCGCAACAAGCCCAGTCGATAGCAGCAGGCTGAGCGGAAGCGGATGTCGACAGTGACCAAGGGTTTCTGGTAGCCGGTCAACTGACTTGCCAAATCGTGCATGAGAGAACGATTCGTCAGGGGGTCCAGGAGTGCGAGCAGCGCCACGATGGCGATGATGCGGCAAAGCAGAGCCGCGAAGGACAATGCGTGCCCGTGCTCCGACAGCAGGATGCGCGTCGCCATGTAGCCGACGCAAAACTCGAGAGCGGTTGGTCCGGCGTGATTGAGCGCCTGTCCCACGCCGACGACGTTGGCAGGTGCATAGATCATCCAAAATCCAGCCAAGAAGACAAAAAGATCGGAAAGGACGAAACGGTAGCGCCCGGCCGCTAACCTCTGGCCCAACCGAATGAGCAGAAGGGGCGTCAGCACAATGAGAATGAGCCTGATCGCCGTAAGCCGTAGCCCCAGTATGTAGAATGACAATTCTTCCGGGAGGAAGGTCGTGACGGCGATCAATTTGAGCGCCAGGGGAAGTGCGGCCTCGTTCCTCGCCGCCACTCGAGGCGGGACCCCATTGAGTGGACTTTCCGTAAACGGCCTGGTTAGCGTTTGCATATCGTGCGGGGTCCGGTAAAGCTGAGCGCCGTTATCGCGGTGCCGGTTGCCCTGAGACCGCCACTCGTCTCAGCCATCCCGACACCGCCGATTTTTGCGACAACGCAGGTTCCTCGATGAAATGCCAGGACAAGACGGCCAGAAGAAGTGTAAACGGGAACGATAAGGCCATCAGAGCCAACGGAGCGCACCCTTTGCATAGGGCGGCCACCATTTGTTCAATTGGAAACGCAAATATATAGATTCCGTACGAGTAATCACCCAACATGTTGTAATATAGTATGGGCTCACACCTGAGAAACCCCAGATAAAAGATTACATAGGACCAGGCGAACACGAATATCTCGTGGAACCAGGGTTTATCGTAGGAGAGAATAGCCGCGGCGATGGCCAGACCGAGCACGGGCAGTCGCAAGGGCAGGCGTCGACGAAATTGAAAAAAAGCCATGCCGATCACGAATGGGAGCGTCAACTGATGGGCGTTGCGCAAGATCGTCGCGTGATCCAAAACATGATGCCGCAGGTCAAGCAGCAGAACAGCGGCATAGAAAAGGGCGTATGTGGTCAAGAAGCCGACAAAACGGCGACCGCTCGCCGTCAGACCAAGTATGCCGACGACGGCCACCATCGCATAGCAGGCCACTTCATAGAATAAAGTCCACAGCGAGCCGTTTATAGCTCGTGGATATGGATTATCTTCGAAAACGTCAGCGAGATCATATTGAAGCGCCCCCAAAGAAAGATTCCGAGGTATGTATAGAAAAGTTTCACGATCCGAAAAGTAGGCACTGATATCTAATTTCGTAAATATGGGTCCGATGGCGAAAACGGTCAACAAAAGCACCATGACAAGACCGGGATAGATCCGCAGGATTCTGGCAACGGCAAATTCTATTATGCCGCGGTGAAAACTTTGCGATATGAAATATCCGGAAATAACAAAAAAGCTGATGACCGCCAGCGTTCCCACATCCATGCCGAGGATACGGTCGAGAGGTTCGGGACTCCCCGGTCCGAGGGCTAACGGGTAGGCGTGAGAAACGAGGACGCAACCTGCAGCGACCATGCGTATCAGGTTGAAGTTATTGTCTCGCTGCGTCGTTGCTTGATCCACCCTGGGCATCGCCAGCTCTTCCCAACCCTGTTGCCATCAGGGGACGCGCAGCACCGGCGCCTCCCAATCTCGTACCCGCGCTCGTACTCGCGGGGCTCGTGTAATAATTATCGAAACCGCGGTAGTAGTGGCCGTAATTGTAGCCGCTGCCGTAGCCATAGCCGTGTTTCCGCAACTGCTTAAAATCGACCTTGCTGAGCACGATGCCGGCGATGCGATGCGCCTCAGGCCTCAGCATCTTGAATGCTTCGGCGACGCCCGTCCGCGGCGTGCGGTTCCATTCGATGACCATCAAGACCTTGTCGACCATCGCCGCGAGTGCGAGCGCATCGACGACCGGCAGCAGCGGCGATGCGTCCACCACCACGCAATCATATTGCTCCCGCAGTTGCTCAAACAGATCGTGCATGCGCCGAGAGGTCAGCAGGTTGGTGGGATCATTCACGCCGGATCCGGCTGGAATCACGTGGGTTCCCGTCGTCTCATCCTTGATCGTCACCGCCGCGATATCGGCAGTCCCCGTCAGCACCTCCGCCAACCCCTTGTCCTTCGCTCCGAATGCATTAGAGAGGGACGTGTGGCGGAGGTCGCAGTCCACCAGCACGGTCTTCTTGCCTGACATGGCGCTCGAGACACCGAGGAGCATCGCGGTCGTCGACTTCCCCTCGCCGGGAATTGATGAGGTGACTAAAATGACTTTGGACGTTCCGTCGGAATTCGACAGTCCGAGCCTGACTCGCGTCGTGCGGACCGCCTCGCCCAATTGCGAGAGCGGCGCCTCGACCAAGCCCTGCAGTATCGTGTCGCGTGCGGCGCGGCGGAATCTCCTCCTTGGCGGCACGAGAGGGATCATGCCGATGACGCGATATCCAAACATTTGCTCGACCTGCGTGCCCGTCTTAAAACCGGCGACGAGATGTTCCGCCAAGATGGCCAGCACGACCCCGACAACGGTGGCGACGAAGCCGACAAGCGGGTAAATCAGGAGGCGACGCGGGTAGCTCGGCTCGTTCGGCAGCGTCGCCGGCGTGATGATCCGTGCGCCGGTGTCTTGCAAGGTCGAGCGTTGAGAGATTTCGTTGAACTGCGAAAGGAAGCTCTCGTAGGCCTTGCGGTCGGCGTCAGCAACCGGCTGTAGCTCCCGCAGCTTGGCGGCGGCCTCGGAATCGGCGCGCGCGGCGGTGAGCTTCTGCAAGCTCGCCTCCAGCGACTGCTCGCGCCGCGTGGCAATGTCGTAAGCATTTTTCATGTTGCCGAGGATGCGACCGACTTCGGCACTGATCGCCTTCTTAATGTCTTCTTGCTGCGAGCGGATGGCGATGACCTCGGGAAAGCGCTCGCCGAATTGGCTGCGAAGTTCCGCCTCCCGCCGGCTCAGCTCAGACTGCTGAATGCGAAGCTGGGTGATGACGGGGGAAGCCATGACTTCCGGGATTTCCTGGATATCGCCGCGACTGTCCACCAGATGACGTGCTTGCTCAAAGCGCGCCCGCTTCTCCGCGACATCGGCGCGTGCACCCATGAGCTGCGTATTGATATCGGACGTCTGTTGCTGGCTGACATTGCTGCCGACGCCGACGTCGCTCAATCCGCCTTGCCCCTTCAGCTTCTGCATCGCCTCCTCGGTCTCGATGACGCGGGAGCGGAGCTCGTCAAGCCGACCCGTCAACCATCCCTCCGCCCGGTGCGTGGCGTCGTATCGCGTTTTGGCTTGATCGGCCAGGTAAACGTTGACGATCGTGCGAGCAACGCGCTCCGACTTTGCCGGATCCTCCGATGTGACCGAGATCGCCAATACATACGAAAACTGCACGCGTTCCACTTGCAGGCGTTGGCGCAGTCCTTCGGCTGCCCGGTCAAGAGCGGCGCGTTCGTTGTCCGTATCGCTCGTCGTATGGAAGAGGTCTGCGAGCCAAGGGAGGCGTGCCAGGCCCAGATTTTCCCCCCATACCACGAGACGTCTAGGGCGCTGAAATTCCTCATCCTTGTCGAGGCCCAGCTCCTGGACAACGCGCAGCGCCAGCGATTTTGACTCGATGACCGCTATCTCGCTGCTCATCGCCGCATTGTCGACATCGAAAGGCGTCAACGGTCGATTAATCGCACCATTAAGCTGCTGCTTTGGATCGACAACGAGTATCTCTACCGTCGATTTGTAAAGCGGGTGAACCAATCTCAGCGCGCCGGACGTCGCGACGGTTGCCAGAATTGGCACGGCAACGATCAGCTTCCAGTGTCGCAACAAGACACCGATTATGGACCGCAGGTCCATTGTGGAGTCCGGGACTTGTTCGATCGGCGCCGGCGTGACAAGGTTTGTCGGCACCTCAAAATCGTTGGCTGGCATTAAAGCCACGCTCCTTGCCTGCCGGTCGCAACAGGTGTCTGACTAGCCTCGGTTGCAGTGATCTTCAATCCGGCGCCCTATCTCGGCTATTGCATCCGCGAAAATCCATATGCCGCGCTCTCAAATAGGTCGACACGGGTTAGGGTTTGGCACTCCGGTAGCGGTTCTGGCGGGGCCGTCGTTCGGGCGCCGGCCGATCCCATCGCACACTCGCCATGCCATGCGCGCGGATTTGATGATGGCCCCATAGGAAGTTGGCCAGCGGCCCAGGAAGCAGGTAATGCCCTGGCCACGCCAAAGAGGACATTCTCCATCCGGAGACACCGATCGGTCTCCGATCATGCGACCGAGGCCCACTTGGCTCTCTCCGCTTCAGCGCGAAAACGCGGCCCGACCCGTCCTCGATGGAACTCTATCCTTTGTAAGGCACGGCGGGCTCGGCACTAATCGGGCCGAGTCCCTAATAAGCCGAAGGAATCTACCGAGAGCAGAGATTGAACCGATGAGCGCCGGTCGCCCGCACAGAAGCCTTTGTAACCAAGGGCGTGGGCAGCCATGAGTGGCCGATTTTTGACAGCCGGAATCCGCTTTCGTCGACAAACACCGAGCAGATGGCGCAGGTGGGTCCCATTTTTTCTGCCATTTTCCAAGCCCACATCGACGGCGGGAGTCATCATTATCCCTTTGAGGTCTGCGCTAGGTAGATTTTTGCAGCCAATTAGGGAATCGCCAAGATGGATGCCGAGCCTGCCGTGCGTTACATGGAATGGAGTTGCATCGCGGATGAGCTTGGCCGCGCTTTCGCATAATCGATAACTGCCGCGCCCATTCGACAGGCGGGAGGAGGCAAATGCAGCATTTCTCCGAGGCACAGGCGGCTGCTCCCAGGATTTCCCCTCTGATTAATTCCGGTGTTCGCCGAGAGTTTCTCGGCGTGCCCATAGATTGCTTGACGTTGACCGAGACAATCGAGGCGGCCGATCGAGCCATCCGACGCCGCCAACCACTGCAGCACGCCTGCATCAATGTGGCGAAGTTCGTTGCCATGCGCTCGAATGCGGAACTCGACGTTGATGTCCGCTCGAGCGATGTTATCAGCATTGATGGGATGGGGATCGTCTGGGCAGCGCGGCTGATGGGAATCTCGATCCCAGAACGGGTCACCGGAGTTGACGTGATGGAACGCGTGATACTGCTCTGCGCGACCAAAGGCTATCGTCCCTATTTTCTCGGCGCGCGGCGGGATGTGCTGCAACAAGCCATCATCAACATCCAGACAAGATTTCCCGGGCTCGACATTGCCGGTTCACGCGACGGGTATTTTGCGCCGGAGGAAGAGACCGGCGTGGTCACTGCCATCAAATCGTCCGAAGCTGATTGCCTCTTTATCGGCATGCCGACGCCGCGAAAGGAACGCTTCCTCGCACGTCATCGCGATGATCTCGGCATCCCTTTTATCATGGGCGTCGGCGGTGGGTTGGACGTGCTCGCCGGTCGCGTCCGCCGGGCGCCCCGGCTAGTTCAGGAGATGGGCTTCGAATGGCTGTTCCGCACCGTGCAGGAACCGCTGCGGCTCGGGCCGCGCTACCTTAGAACTAATGTGGCGTTTGCGGGCCTTATGGTTAAGGCGCTGATGCCCCGCTCGGCGACCAGATCTTCAACATCCCGGCGGCTCAAAGCGAGGCAGAGATAGAGCCAGAACTCGAGAGCCAATGCAGGACCAGTCTTTAGCGCTGAGGACAATGGTTGCCGAGTGTTTGGAGCTCGCCAACAAATATTTAGATGTTGCCAAAACAGCGGCTCATCCAGACGAACTCTTCGAGATCACTCAGATGGCGATTCATTGTAACGCGGCGGCGATTGAGCTTGAGAAGTATTTGAACCCACCATCGAGCTCGGATCCGCGGAAGGTGAAGGCGGCTCGATCGCGACCTGCCGGTGCGCCATCGTCGGCTCCGCCGGCAGAAGCAATGCTTGTGACGACGATCGCGCAGTTGCGGGAGCAGGCCGCAACGCTTTGCGAGCGTGCTAGGACATTCAGCGACGGCACCCTTCGAGAACATCTTTTGGTTTTGGCGGCGAAGTGCGAGAAACTCGCCCCAACAAAGTGAAGACGCTGCGGTGGACGAAGCTGCGCCGGCCCGCCAGTGCTTAGAGTGGCCTAGGACGAAACCGCTTCGACGCTTGCGTCTTCCGGAGTAGCAGTATCGCCCAACGCGCGCGCTAACGCTCGCCTCAATTCCTCGTCGCCATAGGGCTTCTGCAACCGCTCTCCAATTGTGCTTCCAGTGGTATTGAACGAAGGTGCGTAGCCCGAAACGATGATCACTTTGATCCCCGATCGCAGCTCGACTGCGCGACGGGCGAGATCGAACCCGTTCATTCCTCCCGGCATGACCACATCCGTGAACAGCAAGTCGATCGGCGAGTCGCCGCTCAGGATCTCGAGTGCCGTTGCTGCGTTATCCGCTGCAAGGACGCGGTGACCGAGTTCTTCCAGGCGAGTGACGGTGATGCTGCGCACGTGGGCATTATCTTCAACGACCAGAATTATGCGACTGATATCCGCGACTGCGGCGTCACCGTCGGGAATTGAATGCTGGCCAATGGTTTGCGGTGCCTCGCCTCTGGGTAGATAGACCCGAATCGTTGTTCCCATCCCTTCCACACTCTCGATCTTGATGTCCCCGCCTGATTGCTTGACAAAGCCATAGACCGTGCTCAAGCCCAGTCCGGTGCCTTCCCCCGCTGGTTTTGTGGTGAAGAACGGCTCGAATGCCCGGTCTACCACTTCCTGCGACATGCCGATGCCTGTATCGGTCACTGCCATCATCACGTAGTCATGCGGCACTGGTTCTAATTCCACGTTTTCGCGTCGCATGTTGACGGCCTCGATGATCAAGGTACCGCCCTTTGGCATCGCGTCGCGCGCATTGATGGCAAGATTAAGTACCGCCGATTCGATCTGTGTCGGATCGGCAAATATCGGCCATAGGCCCTCGGCCGTCCGCACCTCTATCCTCACCCCCTCGCCGATAATCGGGTCCAGCAGTCTTGCCATGCGCGGCAAGAGCTCCGATAGATCGATCACTTTAGCCTGATGAGGCTGGTGATGAGCGAAGGTGAGCAGTTGCCGGGTCAGCTCGGCGCAATTCAATGCCGCGCCGAGCGCGTGCTGGGCGCGATCGTAATCCTTTCCCTGGCCAATGAGCGACCGGGTCAGTGGATGGAGGTTCCAGATAATGACCGTGAGCATATTGTTGAAATCGTGTGCGATCCCGCCCGTGAGCTGCCCGATGGCTTCCATCTTCTGGGATTGCAATAGCTGCTGCTCTAACTGTCGCCGATAGGTGACATCAAGGCAGGTTCCGAGAATTTCCTTGGGCGCGCCGCTTTCCTGGCGAACCAACACGGCTTGGTCAAGGAAAATTCTTTCCGAGCCGTCATCGCACCGCCAGCGATACTCCATTGATAGCGTTCCGGTCTTGACGATCGAGGCCACCCGAGCCAGTACCTGTGGCAGGTCGGCGGGGTGGATGCGCGCCGGCCATAGATCTTCGTCGTTAATGAACGCCACGGCCTCGAAGCCGACCGAAGCGGCGATGCTCCCGCTCAGAAACCGAGGCCCAGCAAAGCGACCATCTAGGTCCGACCTGTAAAGCGCGATTGGTAGCGATTTGACGATGAAGGATTGAATCTCTTCGATCTGTCGCAGAGCCCTTTCTGCTTGCACTGCGCGGAGGGTCTCCCAATGCAGTCGGCGCTCAAGGTCAGCCTGGCGCCGTAGCGTCTCCGTTTTTTTGAACAGATCGACGAATACCGAAACCTTCGCTCTCAGAATGACCGGATCTATTGGCTTGAACACATAGTCGACGGCCCCCAGCATGTATCCGCGCGAGATATCCCGATCGTCTTTGTCGAATGCGGTAATGAAGATGATGGGCGTGTCGCGCGATCGTTCGCGCCTGCGTATAAGAGCCGCCAACTCGTAGCCGTCCATGTCGGGCATCCGGACGTCTACGAGTATGATGGCGGCATCCTGGCGCAAGAGGTAGCGTAGGGCGTCAGCACCGGATTTTGCCTGGGCGATATTCTCATTCAGACTCCCGAGCATTTGCGCCAGGGCCAATAGGTTTTCGGGCTTGTCGTCGACTATTAGAATGTTGGCCTTGATGGGCACGCCGCCGCCAATGGCACCATTGCCATACTGGTCGCTGGCGACGCCCACGCCGCCGGCCGACCGGCCGGTCTGCTTCCCATCATCCGAAGTACTATGCACAGTCAGGTTCTGTCCAAAAATGCTTCTAATGTTCGCGCAGCCAGACCCGCGTTGCTGAGAGGACATGGTCGATATCGACGGGCTTGGCGGCGTAGTCTGACGCACCCGCTTTGATGCACTTTTCTCTATCGCCTTTCATCGCTTTCGCAGTGATCGCAATGATTGGCAGTGTCTTGAAGCGATCACGAGCGCGGATACTTCGCACGGTTTCGTAGCCGTCCATGTCTGGCATCATGACGTCCATGAGCACCAGATCGATCCCCGATGTTTCCTCCAATATGGCGATGCCGTCGCGGCCAGTCTCTGCATGGAACACCTTGACATTATGCTGCTCCAGCACACTCGTCAAAGAAAAGATATTACGGATATCGTCGTCGACAATCAAAATCTTCCGATCCGACAGCAACGGTTCTCGTTGACGAAGGCTTGCGAGCAACTTCTGCTTCTCCTCAGGCAGGCCGACAACGCGCCTGTGCAAGAACACCGCGCTGTCATCGAGTAACCGCGCCAGCGACGCCGGGCTTTCCACAACCACCGATTCAGCCATTTTTCTTAGATTTGCCTTCTCCAGAGTGCTCAAGTCACTTGCAGCGTAGATGATCACCGGCAATCGAATTTGCGAATTCCTGCGCAGTTGCGCGAGCACTTCAAGGCCATCCATGTCAGGCAAGGCGGGGTTCAGGATCATACAATCGAAGGGCGTTTCCCTGATCGCCGTCAGAGCCGCTTCCCCGCTAGAAACGCACATAGTCTCGACATCACCATTGCCGATCATCCCGACGATATTGGCGCGCCGGACTTCGTCATTCTCGACGACCAGCAATTGCTTTACTTTGCGCGACAGAAAATTTGCGGTCTGCTCAAAGGTAGCGAACAGCGTCTCCCGATCGACTGGCTTCGCCAACACCGAAAAAGCCCCTAACTGAAGGCCCGTGTCGCGTGGAGCTTCCACAGATATGACGTTTACCGGAGTATGCCGGGTTTCACAATTACGCTTTAGAATATCGAGCAATACCCAGCCATTCATATCAGAGAGCTTTATATCGAGTGTAATGGCATCGGGCTTGAATCGGCGAGCCAAAACCAGGGCATCGCTGCCGCTGGACGACACAAGCCCCTTGAGTCCGCGCTCGCGCGCCATGTCTAGCAAGATCGATGCGAATTTCGGATCGTCTTCCACGATGAGCAGCGCTGGATCGCCTTGCTCCAACACATGGCGATCATCTCTAAACTCGCTTTGCGGCGACAGCTGAGCCGGCTTGTTGACAACGGGCAGATCGACGTCCACCCCGATGTTCGGCCGAGACGCGGTGACCGCGGGTTTATAGCTGATCGGTACGAAAAGCGTGAAAATACTGCCCCGCCCCGGTGTGCTGACCACGGCTATCTCACCCCCCAGCAGCCGGGCGATCTCGCGACTGATGGAGAGTCCGAGACCGGTCCCGCCATACTTGCGGCTGGGCGTTCCATCCAACTGTTGAAACGCCTCAAAGATGACCTTCTGCTTGTCGGACGCAATGCCGATACCCGTGTCCCGTACGGCAAAGGCAACGACCATTGGCACAGAATTAAGAATGTTGTTTCTTGAACTCCACCCGTTTGTGGCGCGTGCGATCTTCAGCTCCACATTGCCACGTTCCGTAAACTTGAAGGCGTTCGAAAGCAGATTCTTGATCACCTGCTGCAGCCGCTTGGAATCGGTATGCATCACCTTCGGCAGCGTTGTATCCAGGGTGACGGCGAATTCTAGCTTCCGGTCGTCGGCGATCTGACCAAAACTTCGCGACACGTAGTCTTTCAAGTCGCCAAGATTCACCTCGCCGATATCCAAAGTGACCGTGCCGGACTCGATCTTGGACAAGTCCAGAATATCATTGATCAACGTCAAGAGCTCGGTCCCAGCGGTGTGAATCGTCTCCGCAAACTGAACTTGTTTTTCGCACAAGTTCTTGTCTGCGTTCTCGGCCAGCAGTTTGGATAGGATGAGAAGGCTATTGAGCGGCGTGCGCAGTTCGTGGGACATGTTTGCGAGAAATTCGGACTTGTACTTTGACGTCAACGCTAGCTGCGCCGCCTTTTCCTCGAGCGCCGCCTTGGCGTGCTCGATTTCTTGGTTCTTGAGCTCCACCTGTTTCTTCTGGCTCCCCAGAAGTTGCGCCTTGTCTTCCAATTGCTCATTACTATGGCGCAATTCTTCCTGCTGGCTCTTGAGCAGCTCCTCGGATTTCTGAAGCGATGCGGCCTGCTGTGCTAGCCGGTCGTTCGTCTTTTTCAGCTCTCCTTGCTGGCTCTGTAGCTCTGCGGTCAGCCGCTGAGATTGCGCTAGCAGCCGTTCCGTACGCATGTTAGTGGCAATCGTGTTCAGCACGATACCGATGCTTTCCATCAACTGATCGAGGAACGAATGGTGGATCTCGCTGAACCGTTCAAAAGAGGCGAGTTCCAGAACCGCCTGGACCTCGCCTTCGAACAACACTGGCAAAACGATGATATTGAGTGGGGGCGCCGCTCCGAGCCCCGAACTGATCCGGATATAAGTCCTAGGAACGTTCGTAAGCAGGATATCGCGCTTTTCGAAGGCACACTGTCCGATAAGACCCTCTCGGAGCGAGAAGCGATTGGCCAAATGCTTCCGCCGCGTATATGCGTAGCTTGCCACAAGTTCGAGAATTTCTTCGCCGTCCTCCGCCTTTTTCAAGTAGAAGGTGCCGTGGCTGGCGTTCACCAGCGGCGCAAGCTCCGAAAGAATCCGATTGGTCACCGTGACGAGGTCGCGCTCACCCTGGAGCACGCGAGTGAATTTCGCTAAATTGGTCTTCAGCCAGTCTTGCTCGGTATTCTTCCGGGTTGTATCCGCCAAATTGTGGATCATCTCGTTGATATTATCCTTGAGCGCAGCCACCTCGCCCGAGGCCTCCACCGTGATCGATCGGGTCAGATCGCCCGTCGTCACCGCGGTTGCCACTTCGGCGATGGCCCGCACTTGGGTGGTCAGATTGGCTGCGAGCTGGTTCACGTTGTCGGTCAAATCGCGCCAAAGGCCGGCGGCGCCGGGCACGCGCGCTTGGCCGCCGAGCTTGCCTTCGATACCGACTTCGCGCGCCACATTGGTTACTTGATCTGCAAAGGTAGCCAGTGTTTCGATCATGCCGTTGATGGTGTCCGCCAGCGCCGCAATTTCACCGCTGGCCTTTACGGCGAGCTTCTGCTGGAGGTTGCCTTTCGCGACGGCGGTCACCACGTCCGCAATGCCGCGCACCTGGCCCGTCAGGTTCGCCGCCATCAGGTTGACGTTGTCGGTCAGATCCTTCCATGTGCCGGCGACGCCTTCCACTTTGGCCTGGCCGCCGAGCTTGCCCTCGGTGCCGACCTCGCGCGCCACGCGCGTCACCTCCGACGCGAAGGAGTTCAGCTGGTCCACCATCGTGTTTATGGTGTTCTTCAGCTCCAGGATCTCGCCCTTCACGTCCACCGTGATCTTCTTCGACAGGTTCCCGCTCGCCACCGCCGTCGTCACCTCGGCGATGTTGCGCACCTGGCCCGTCAGGTTCGCCGCCATCAGGTTGACGTTGTCGGTCAGATCCTTCCACGTGCCGGCGACGCCCTTCACTTTGGCCTGGCCGCCGAGCTTGCCCTCGGTGCCGACCTCGCGCGCCACGCGCGTCACCTCCGACGCGAAGGAGTTCAGCTGGTCCACCATCGTGTTCACGACTTTTCCGATGCGCAGGAATTCCCCGCGCAGCGGCCGGTCGTCGATTTCCAGCAACATGGTTTGCGATAGATCGCCTTTCGCCACGGCGCCGATAACTCGGGCGACTTCGGTGATCGGCTGCACTAAGTCGCCGATCAATGTATTCACGGAGTCGATGCACTCTTCCCACGACCCCGTCGCGCCTCGTAGCTTTCCGCGCTGCGAAATCCTGCCATCCTTGCCAACCACCGAACTGATGCGCTCCAACTCTCGCGTCATCTGCTCGTTCAGCTCGACAACGTCGTTGAATGTCGTCGCGATCTCGCCGTCGGCACCGATGAGGTCCACCGGCAGGCGCACAGAAAAATCGCCCCTCTTGAAGGCGCGCAGCGCCTTGAGGAGGTGCTTCCGATCAAGCAGCCGCTTCGGATAACGGGACTCAGCGACGACTTGCAGCATCAAATCCTCCCACATCTCCTGCTCGATGGTCATGAACGGTTAGACCCATGGCCGCGGGGGCGACACCGCCCGGACCTGGTGGACTGGATGAGATTAGTGCACGATTTGCGATCATGAGCCTGTCCGTCATTTGCGCCAAGCGCCAGTCATGCGGTCATGCAAACCGGCGCTCGACTCCGGACTGCTCCACCTGGGATTCAACGGCGGTGCGCATTTGGACCCACGCCCTTCGAGTGTCCGCCGCAGGCGTGACGAACATCCGTCTCTAGAATGTGGCCGCCCGGCGTCCACCTCCGGTTGAACAGAATCCACGCTGTATCCTAGCTGGCCCAAGCTGCCGCTCTTATCAGGGAATCCTTTAGAAGGCGGCTGGAAACTACTGAGACGGGGTTGGAAACCCGGATTGCCGTGGAGATCGGACATTGTCACGACGATGTACGGGCGCGGCGGCAAGGCGGGGCGCTGGGAGGAGGGTAAATACCGCCGGGGGTCGTTGCCGGAAGAGCAGTCCGAACTTGAGCGCCCGGCGGACCGTCTCACTGAGGCGTCGACACCGCGCTCAGCGAGCGAATCTTCAATATCCCGGTCGCTCAAAGCGAAACGGAAATAGAGCCCCACAGCTTGCGGGATGATGACCGCAAGAAAGCGGTGACGAATCATGGCAGATCTCAGGCGTGGTCGAACTTCACCGCGCCCAGCCTAGACCGGCCTTTACCGTAACAATGCCCTCGACGATGTAAGCCACGTTGGGCTATCATGGGTTGCTTGTTTTCACCATGCGATTCATATCACTCGGGCACCCTTTTCCGGGGTGCAGGATGGCGGCCATTAAAATCCTTCTCGCTGACGATCACTCTCTCGTGCGCGCAAGCCTCAAGTCTCTGTTGGCCGATTTCCCCGGCATCGAGGTCATTGCCGAGGCGGGCAACGGTCGTGAGGCACTTGAGCTGATCGCGCAGTATCGTCCGGAGCTGGTGCTGATGGACATCTCTATGCCAGGATTGGACGGACTGGAGGCGACACGGCGGATCGTTAAAGAGCATCCGAACGTACGCGTGGTAGTTCTCTCGATGCATGCAACCGATGCTAACGTCCTTCAGGCTCTTCGCGCCGGAGCCTCAGGTTATGTCCTCAAGAGTTCGGCCCCACGCGAGCTCGAGCTGGCCATCGAGTCCGTGGCACGTGGCGAGATCTTCCTGAGCCCGGCCATATCAAAGCATGTGGTCGAGGTCTATCTTAGCCAAAAGGCGGATCAAATAATCCCTTTGGAGCAGCTCACGCCGCGCCAGCGCGAGATACTGCAGCTGGTAGCTGAAGGCAATTCGAGCAAGCGGATCGCGCAGCTGCTTCATGCCAGTGTGAAGACCATCGAGTCTCACCGAGCGAGCCTGATGGAGCGTCTCGACATACATGATGTCGCTGGCCTCGTCCGGTACGCCATTCGCAATGGGCTCGTCTCGGCCGACACGTAGTCCACGGGAGGAACATCTCGCGGCGGACAGTTCTCACCTAGCCCTGATGCGTTGGTCGGCCGCCCGCATCACCAATGGCGCTCGCAATCCCCTCAGTCTTTCCCCTGGGTAGATTCCTCGGGCCGATTAGGGAATCCCCCAATTAGTGCCGAGCTCGCCATGCGCTAAATTCGCTGGTGACGAGAAAATCCAAAGGGACAGAGTTCCCTCGAGGAGCTGTCAGACCGCGTTTTCGCATAATTAGGTCGTGGTGGTTCGGGCCAGAGATTCGCGATCTCGACTGGCTCCGGCCCGGGCAGAGACTGGAAGAGGCGAGACCATAGCGTCATGGACGCACTTCCGCAAACGTGGGCGGCTCTGTTGACTCATCCGGAAGCCGTCGCGCTCCGGGTGCTCGGGTTTGTGGCCAGCGACCGACCTGAGTTGGACCGGTTCCTGTCCGAGACCGGCCTGTCGCAAGCCGACCTCAAACGAGTGCCCATCTGCCTCGAATATCTGGCCGCCATCTTGGATTTTCTCGTCACCAACGAAGCGGCGCTTCTCAGGTTCGCGCGCGCCGTCGATCTACCGCCAGAAGCTGTCCATGAGGCGAGGCATATGTTCGATCGCCGGCGGCCCATGAGAGAAAATGGCGAGCTACGTGCTGATCGCAGTGTAGTGACCGCTGCTCCCCACCGGCTCCAGGCGAACGACCTGAGCATACGCGTCGCTGGCCAGTGCAGCCGCCTGCTGAGAACGATCGGCCCGGCCGTGTCGCTCGAATGTAGGCATTCTCATGGCAATGCCTTGGCATGGCCTGCAACGGGTGCAACATAATGGCGCAACTCACACTGAGGGATCCGACCCTCGTCGGCGCACGCCGTAGGATGAGCGAGGGATCGCGTGTCGTCCGCCACGAGATCCTCGCGCTGTCGACCGGCGTGTTGCGCACGCTCGACATCGCCAGCGTGCCTATCGCAGGGCTGATCGCGTATTCTCTGCGCTTCCAGTCGCTGGCGATCGAGTTCCAGCACGGGCTGATCGTGATCCTGGGCATGGTGGTCGTCGCCAATGTCATGGCGATCATCGACGCCTATAACCTGGCCGATATCCACGTCTGGCACAGGCAGGCGGCCAAAGTCATCGGCGGCTGGAGCGTCGGTATCGCTGTCGTGCTTGCAATCGCCTTTTTCGACAAGATCTCCGACCAATATTCGCGTGTTTGGATCAGCTCCTGGTTCGTGCTGGGCACGGCGCTCTCGGGTGCGGCGCGCTGCGGCGTCGCCGCCTATATCGCTCGTCGCCGCCGGACGGGCACTCTTTCCATCAATGTCGCGATCGTCGGCTGCGAGCCATTTGCGCAGGAAGTGATGCGGCGGATCACCTGGCCGGGCGACGCCGAGGTGCGCGTCGTCGGCATCTTTGCGCCGCAGCTCCGCGCGGCCGGCACCGGCGTCGCAGCGGACGCGACGGTGCCCGGGCTACTGCGGCTTGCGCGCAAGACGCACATCGACGAGATCATCGTTCAGCTGCCGGAGAAGCGCGACGCCGAATTTAGCGCCGTGCTGCGCAAGCTCGGCGAGTTGCCGGTCAACGTCAATCTCTGCCCCGATCTCTCTGATTTGCCGGTCTCGCTGCGCCAGCTCACCATGCTGCACGAGACGTTCATGATCAATGTCTTCGAGCGGCCGCTTTCGGGCTGGGCAGCGGTGTTGAAGCGCGCCGAAGACATCATGCTTAGTGGGCTCTTGCTGCTGTGCGTCGCGCCGCTGATGCTGCTGATCGCGCTCTTGATCAAGCTCGACGGCCGCGGACCTGTGCTTTTCCGCCAACGGCGCTTCGGCTTCAACAACAACCCCATCACCGTGCTCAAATTCCGCACCATGTCGGCCGACGCCGCAAACGACGCGACCGTACCGCAGGCCAAGCGCGACGATCCGCGCGTCACGCGCGTCGGCCGCATTCTGCGCCACACGAGCCTCGACGAGCTGCCGCAGCTCATCAATGTGCTGAAGGGCGAGATGTCGCTTGTCGGACCGCGGCCGCACGCGATTGCGCACAACGAGTACTACGCCCAGGCCATCGACGGTTACCTGGGCCGCCACCGCGTCAAGCCCGGCATCACCGGCTGGGCGCAGGTGAACGGCTTGCGCGGCGAGACGGCGACCGTCGAGGTGATGCACGAGCGTGTCAAGCACGACCTCTACTACATCGAGAACTGGTCGGCGCGCTTCGATCTGCTGATTTTGCTGCGCACCCTGATGGTGGGCTTCGTCCACCGCAACGCCTACTGACGGGTTCCCATGATTGTTAGGAGCGGCAGCGAATTCCCGATAATACCCTTCATGGTCACGGCGTCCTGCAATGGATCCCACGGACAGCCTGAACCCATCCGGAATCCGACAGGAGGACTGACGCACGGACCGGCCTCGCCCGTTCACGGGAGAATCACGCGTACGCGTGACGCGCCGATGGCAGCGCACGTGCCGCTCCCGATAGCGCTGCTGGTGAACGCATGAGAAGAGAGACCATAGCGATCCACGCCGGCTACGACGGCGATCCCGCGACGAAGGCCGTCGCCGTACCGATCTATCAAACAATCGCATTCGAGTTCGACAGCGCCGAGCATGGCGCAGCCTTGTTCAATCTCGAAGTCACCGGGAACATCTACACTCGCATCGGGAATCCGACAAATACGGTTCTGGAGAAGCGCGTAGCCGCGCTCGAGGGGGGAGTGGATGCGCTCAGCGTTAGTTCAGGGATGGCCGCGATCCATTATGCGGTCGTCAACATTGCGGAGTTGGGAAACAATATCGTTTCGCTTCCCCAGCTTTACGGCGCCACCTACACGCTATTTGCTCACATCCTGCCGAAGCAAGGAATCAGCGTCCGGTTTGCGGAGAGCGATCGCCCCGACGCCGTGGAAAAGTTGATCGACGAAAACACAAGGGCGGTTTTTTGCGAAAGCGTCGGTAATCCCGCCGGCAATGTTGCGGATATCGAGGGGCTGGCACAGGTCGCCCATCATCATCACGTTCCTTTGATCGTAGACAATACGATCCTAACTCCGATCTTGTTGAGACCGATCGAACACGGCGCCGACATCGTCGTGCATTCCATGACGAAGTTCATGGGAGGGCACGGAACGACGTTGGGTGGAATGATCGTCGACAGCGGGAAATTTCCGTGGCGCGAGCATCGTCGACGCTTTTATATGCTGAACGAACCGGAACCCTCCTATCACGGCGTCGTCTACACCGAACATTATGGTGCGGCAGCCTACATCGCGCGGTGTCGGACAGTTTGCCAGCGAAACACGGGATCGACCTTGTCGCCGTTGAACGGTTTTCTGCTGCTTCAGGGGGTCGAGACGCTGGCGCTGCGTGTCGAGCGCCATGTGGAGAATGCCCGCAAAGTGGCCGAGTTTCTCCGCGACCACGGCAGGGTGGAATGGATCAACTACGCCGGATTTCCGGACAGCCCCTTGTACCCGATGGCCCAAAAATACTTGGGCTCGCGGCGCTGCTCGCTACTGACGTTTGGGATCAAGGGCGGCTTCGAAGAGGGCAAGAAATGTTTTAACGCGCTGCGGCTGTTCAAGCGAATGGTCAATATGGGCGATGCCAAGTCCTTGGCGTGCCATCCTGCGTCAACGACACACCGGCAGCTATCGGCCGATGAGCAACGGAAAGTGGGCGTGATGCCAGAGATGATTCGGCTTAGCGTCGGGATTGAGCACATCGACGATATTATCGACGACCTCTCTCAGGCACTGCAAGCAACAACCAGATGAGGCGGCCGAAGTCATAGCCTTGTTCGGCCGGGAGCACTTTCATGCCGTTGGTCATGGAAAAGAATCGGATTCCGAGCCGCTGGGCGGGCAGAGCCGCTGCCCGCCTCCGCGACAGTCGCAAGCCGCCGGCGGAGTGCATCAACATCGCGCTCATCAACAACATGCCGGACTCCGCGCTCGAGGGGACCGAGGTGCAATTCTTCGAACTTCTCGAAGCTGCGGCCGAAAATATTCCGGTGCGGGTCCAACTTTACTCCCTGCCCAAGATACCGCGAGGCGATTGGGCACGACAACATCTAAGCAGCTTCTATCTCGACATTGATGATCTCTGGAACAGCCGCTTTTTCTTCGACGGACTCATAATGACCGGGACCGAGCCGCAGCGCCCTAATCTGATGGACGAACCCTACTGGGATGCGCTGTCGGAGGTTCTTGACTGGGCTGAAAACAATACGATGTCGACGGTCCTGTCATGTTTGGCGGCGCACGCCGGCGTCCTCTATAGCGATGGCATTGAACGGTACGCGCTCAGCCACAAGCGCTTCGGTGTCTTTGACCACACACGGGTCTGTGACCACCCGCTGACAAGCGGCACTGCTGCCCAAATGCGGATTCCTCACTCGCGGTGGAACGACGTACGGAAGGACGCTCTGACATCGTGTGGTTATGCCGTTCTCACGAAGTCGGCCGAAGCCGGTGTCGACTTGTTTGTGAAGCAACGGGGGAGAAGTCTGTTCGTATATTTCCAAGGCCATCCGGAATACGGCGCACTGACTCTACTGAGGGAGTACCGACGGGATATAGGGCGTTTTCTCAGGCGGGAGAGAGAAGCCTATCCGTCAATGCCGCAGGGATACTTCGACGCGGCAGGCACCAAAACACTGAGTGATTTCCGCGAGAAAGCTCTGTCCGATCCGCGTGAGGAGCTCTTGGCCATCTTCCCGGAGGCAAACGTCGTCGCCACGCTCAGTAACACCTGGCGCTCGTCGGCCACCCAGATATATCGAAATTGGTTGCTGTACTTGGTCGAGGAAAAGGCTGGCTCGTTCGCGTATGCGGGTATGTCCCCTGTCGCAGCTCAATGACAAGATACAGAGCGAGGCCGCTAACGGGCTGCCGTGGGCGATTGACGTGCAATCCATGCCGGTAAATGAGGCATAAGAGATGCCGACCCTGGAAGATCGCGTGCCTGAGATCCTGCGGAGCCTTCCGACCCGCATCAGCGACGTCCTCATACCGTGGAGCCAGCGGTCGCCCGATCGGCCGGCTCTCGTGGAAAGCAGCGGCACTTGGACCTATGGGCAATTGGCTTCCGTGATCGCCGAGACCCGCAGCTGGCTCGTCGAAAGCGGCATGCGCCCGGGCGATCGGATCATGCTCGTGTGCGAGAACTGCCGAGCGCTTGTCGCGGTGCTCTTGGCCGTGGCCGGCCTTGACGCCTGGCCGGTGCCCGTGAACGCGCGTCTCTCAGCGCGCGAGCTCGATCAGATCCGAGATCACTGCGGCGCGCGCCGCGTGATCTACACCACGAGCGTGTCGCCGCATGCGAGGGCGCATGCCGAGCGCCACGGCGCACTTATCTACGGGGCCGGGGGGCTGGGTCCGATCGGCATCGGCCCGCTGAACGAGACAGCCGAGCCTGAGCCGATCGAGACCGACAGCGCCAACAACGTCGCTGCCCTGATCTATACTTCAGGCACTACTGGCCGTCCCAAGGGCGTCATGCTGACTCATAGGAACCTGTTGTTTGTGGCGGCCGTTGCCGGCAGGTTGCGGTCGCTGACACCTGACGACCGCCTTTACGGCGTGCTGCCGATGTCTCACATCGTCGGCGTGTCCGTGATTCTCTTAAAAGCATTACTCAACGGCGCCACGGTTTATCTCTCGCCGCGCTTCGATCCCGCCGCAGCGCTCACGGCGTTGGAGCGGGATCGGCTGACGGTGGTGCTGGGCGTGCCGGCCATGTACGCCCTGCTGGTCGAATACGCGAAATGCAAAGGGCTTACTTCCGTGGCATGTCCTGCGCTGCGGATCATTTCGTGTTCGGGCGCGCCGCTCGACCCGGCAATCAAGTCCGGGGTCGAGAGACTGCTCGGCCTGCCGCTCTATCACAGCTACGGCGTCACCGAAACTTCTCCCAACATTGCTCAGACCCGTATCGAAGCGCCTCGCCGTGACACGTCTGTTGGCCCGGTGTTTCCGGGCGTCGAAGTCAAGCTGGTCGGACTCGATAGCAAGCCCGTAACCGAGGGCGAAGTGGGTGAGTTGTGGGCGCGCGGGCCCAATGTCATGAAGGGCTATTACAAGGCCCCCGAGGAAACCGCCGCCGCGATCGATGCGGAAGGATGGTTCAACACCCGCGACCTCGCGCGCTTCGAGGACGGCAACCTCTTCATCGTCGGGCGCACGAAGGAGCTCATCATCCGCTTTGGGTTCAATGTCTACCCGCCAGAAATCGAGGCGGTGTTGAACGCTCATCCCGCGGTGGCGCGGTCGGCAGTGATCGGCCGACCAGTCAAGGGAGATGAAGAGGTCATCGTCTTCGTTCAACCGGTGCCGGATTCGCCGATAACCGCCGCCGAATTGGGGGAGTACGCAGCCAAGCACCTCGCCCCATACAAACGGCCGTCGCACATCTTTTTCGTTGCTACCCTGCCGACGACCGCGACCGGCAAGATTTCGAAGGGCGAGCTTGCCTCGACGGCTGCCACAATGATCGCGCGGCGGGCAACGTGAGTGACCGATTACGGATGCCGCAACAGTTGGTGGGCCGGACGACAGCGAAGCCGCCGCTAAGCTGGCGAACAGGGTAGGAGCATCTGATGCCACCAACATTCGTGGTGATGGGTTCTCTTTGGGAGGGCGCAGGGCAAATCACGCCGGAAATCTTCGCCACGGAACGACAGGCAATGGAAAGGGCCGCTCAGCTAATCAACCGGTATGGTCAACACATCGTGGTCGATGTAAGGATCGAGGTCGTCTCAGAGCCGCTCATACCGCTTCCGCGAAGGATGTGCCAGGCGTGAATGGCGGGTTCGGAAATGAACACCTAGCGGATTTTGTCGCTGGTGG
>WNFA01000467.1_pt1 | contig 31887 bp, 21 predicted proteins | sample 5400481 | NCBI WGS metagenome assembly WNFA01 (sample SAMN13153340, study PRJNA577476) | soil metagenome | isolation source: 120 cm saprolite under Douglas fir tree site 2 hole 1 replicate 2 | place: USA:California | collected 2015-04-18 | reverse complement strand
CTCTATAATATGGCAGCGTAAAATCTTTGCCTGCCTCGATACATAGAGAGCTTCCGACTTGCGCAGCTTCGTGACGCCGGCAGCTAGCAACGAAGCCGATTTGTCCTTGTTCGTGCAATCTCAGGGCATAATCATCAACTATCCGCGTCAGCAGCATGCATGTATAAGCATTTCGTAGAAAGGAGCTAGAAGTAGAGGTGATGGTGATCATTTCCACGTGTTTACTGCCTGTCGACTCAATATTCGAGATTACTGTGTTTGGACGTATGATATTGCATGGTCGTTGAACTATCTGCTGCTATGCCCTTTTCGCAGTGACGACCCCATGCCCGGCTATCTAATAAGGCTACTGTACTTCATCTTCATCTCTCAGTCAATATATGTGGCGACCAACCGTTTTTGCGTCGTTATATTCTTGGTGGCTTTTTACTATACTTGAGGTAAACGATAGAAAGGAATAGCAGCAAGTGGTTCAAAAATTCGCAGAAGATCCTCCACACCTATGAATTTTCCTCCATCGGCCTCCATCCAACAGCAAACGCCTGCTATAATGAGCTGGCTTCTGGTGTTCCTTGCATCTGCCTATGTTATATGCATTTTTCTTACCACTGCTCCGCTGCATAGTATGGTAGGTATCCACACACATATATGGATAAGCAGAGTAATTATAGGGGTTGATCGCAGGCTATCTTTCCCCACCGATCTCCATCTTGCCAGAGATCATTATGCATCACAACAGGAAACGAGCTACCTGGAGTTCGCGCTATTTATCCTGCTGGCCTTCATAATCTATGGATTCAGCGCCTGCTTGATACAGCGGCGAGGAGAACAAAGCAATTATACCCTGGCGATGCGCCTGATCTGGTTCACTGCCGTTGTGAGCGGCTGCATCTACATATTCACCCCGGTTTCTACTTCCGATGATATCGGCTCCTATGCCAGCTATGGTCGCCTCCTTATTATTCACCACGCCAATCCCTATTTTATCCCGCCATCCTCATTTCCCCAGGATCCTACCTATCATCTTATCTACTGGAGAAACATTGTCACCATATACGGGCCGATCTGGACGCTTATCAGCGCCTTTCTTGGGTGGCTTGCGGACATCGATAGTCTGGGCTATCTCGTTACCTTTCGCATATTTACATTTGCAGCCTACCTGCTGAATATTCTGCTGGTTACAGCTGTCCTGCGCGCAATGAATCGTTCGCCGCGCACTATTGCACTTGGCACATTGTTTTATGCGTGGAACCCGCTCGTTCTGTTGGAAAGCAGCCTGGGGGGGCACAATGATATTCTCATGGTCACTTTCATGCTATTAGGCGTTTTGCTCAGCGTACGCGCGGAACAAAACGACATAGCCCGCTTTCGTTTCTATGCCGCGTCGCTTGTTGTCTTCACATTGGCTGCGCTCGTCAAATTTAGCGCCATCCCGATCATCGCTCTCTTCATCGTTATGCTGTTCTGGAAAACTTTCTATGCAAAACCAGCAGTACCTGACCCCAGGCCGCAAAGCATTCTAACCCGTTGGCGAGTAGCGCTCTTCACAGCTCTCTCAGCCAGCCTGGTCAGCAGTGCAGTGGCACTCTTGTTCTACGGACCATTCTGGATTGGCCACAGCATCAAGGACATCGTGTATAGTTTTTCTTCACAGCCCACGGCGCATTCCGCGTACGACTCTATCCTGCTGCTCATACATGTCTTGAATAAGATACATAGCCTAACGGCATATCTTTTGATATTCACCGGTCGTGGTACGTGGGATATAATTATTTTCATCGCTGTGGTATGCGCTCTGGCAGCAGGTATCGCCCTGCTAAGGCGAACCCCGACGACACGCACTGTTGCACTCGCTACCCTGCTTGTGCTGGGAACCTTCATCCTGCTCACGGCCTGGTTTGTTCCGTGGTATGTGACATGGCTGGTGGGCCCGGCTGTGGTTTGCCTACCTGTAGCGAGAGATCGCCTCGGACGGGCGCTCTTCACTTTTGCGCTGGCTTTTTCAGTTTCGGCCTTTCTAACATACTACTATGTCAGTCTCGGCCAGTCAATCTTTGATCCCACCAGAATCAACTGGTTTTTCCTGGCGGGTATTGGCACCTTCGGCATCCCGCTTCTAGCTTTTCTCCTTGCCCTGGTCTCCCCACGCAACGTTGCTTTTCGCCAGACGGGAATCTATAATGGATGCAAAGTATAGTCTATAGACTTGAGCCGAAAATGTCAGCGTAGACCTTGGGAGGCATCATGACAGTAAACATCCGCACGACTGAAGCCAATGTTGCAGCGCAGCGGCTTGACCTCATTGCGCTTTACCGCACCATGGTAACAGCGCGCACCACCAACGATATTCTGAAGACGCGTAAGACACAGGGTAAATTTGCTTTTTATATTGGGTGCGCCGGGCATGAAAGTATAGCTGCCGTTGTGGCCGCCCTTAATGAAGATGATTGGCTTTCTCTCTACTATCGTGATCTGGCTGCATGGCTACAGCGTACAGGCGATATACATGGGCCACTGCGCGAGGCCTATTCCCGTACAACCGGGCCGATGTGCTCGGGTCGCAATATGCCCTCTCATTATAGCAGCAAGCGCTACCGCATCCTGCCGACCTTCAGCGAAGTAGGTGCGCTTGCTCCCTTTGCAGGTGGGGTTGGCTTTTCCTTGCAGTGGCACAAGAGCAATGACTTGATCATGTACACCGCGGGTGATGGCGGAGTAGCGACCAACGACTTCAACGTACTGTTTCGCCAGGCAGCCGTCCACAAGCTGCCTGTACTGATGGTGGTCGAGGATAACGGCTGGGCTATTACCACAGCTTCTCCCATTCAATGGGCAGGGTCTCTGGTCGAATGGGCCAGGGGCGGCGGTGTCTACTCAGAAGAAGTCGATGGCACCGATACCATGGCCACTTACGAAGCTGCGACTCGCCTGGTACAACATATTCGCTCGGGCCAGGGTCCAGTATTGATGCATCTTCGCCTTGGCCTGCTCGATGCACATTCTAGCAGTACCGATATTAAATCCTATCGCAAGAAAGAAGAAATCGAGTTAACAACGGCTACCAAGGACCCGGTGAAAAACTTCGGTCGCTGGCTCGTGGAACATGAGCATCTCCAGGAAGCCGATATAGATCGTATTCGCAAGGAGGTTCGTGCCGAATTGGAACGTGCCGAGGCACAGGTTTTACAGGAGCCAGAGCCCACTCCTGATCGCGTGATGAATCATGTCATCAGTGTCCCGCAGTGGCGGGAAAACACTCCGCGCGGCAAGAAGCGGCCAACAACGATGTTGGGTGCAATCAATGAAGCGCTGGTGGAACTGGCACAGCGCGATTCGGGCTTCTTCGTCTATGGGCAGGACGTGGGTAGCCCCAAAGGAGGCGTCTTCGGCGCTACCTCAATGCTAGTCACACAATTCCCTGGGCGTGCTGTCAGCAGCCCATTGAACGAGCAACTCATCGTGGGTATCGCGGCAGGCGCTGGCATGGTCGATGGCAAAGCACGTTGTGCGGAGATTCAATTTGTAGATTACCACCAATCGGCAGCGCAAACAATACGCATGGCCGCACGCGTCTCCTATCAGAGCTACGGCGATTGGAGCGTTCCTCTCATCATTCGTACCAAATCTGGTAGCGGCGGTGGTGGCCCTATCTCCAGCAGCACTGCTGGTGGGGGCGCTTTCGGCCACTCTAATACGGGCGAGCAGTGGTTTACTACTATCCCAGGCATGATTACCATCTGTCCTGCCACGCCTTTTGACGCTAAGGGTCTGTTACTTGAAGCGGGCCGGGCACAATCCCCGGTCGCCTTTCTGGAGCGGGGACGCCTCTATCGTTCCGAGCCTCCAAAAGATGATCAGGGCAAGATTATTGCGGCCATGGCCGAATGCTGGAATGTCCCTGATGGATACTATACTTTGCCTATAGGAAAAGCGCGCCGCTTGCGTATTGGCGAAGGTCTAAGCAGCCTCGCCATCATCGCCTGGGGCACTATGGTGCTGGAAGCCTGCACCGCTGCTGCCAACATCGTTAACTCCCAGGGCGGAGCCATCGATATTGTCGACCTGCGCACGCTCGCTCCATTCGATGAAGAGGCCGTCGCAGCAGCAGTACGCGAAGCAAATCGTGTGATCGTGGTCACGGAAGAGTCCGACCTGACGAGCTTTGGACGTCATATCCACTCGTGGATTGTACAGCACTGCTTCTACGAACTGGATGGCACACCAGCCTTCATCTCTGCTCTACCTGCTCCTGCAGCGCCCTACAATGCGCCCGAGGAAACGGCTTTCTATCCGACAGCAAGGACTATCGAGGAGAAGATAGGAGAGCTACTGGCAGAGTAATATATCCAACCGGGCTCCTGTTCATTGGTGCCTTGTACAAGGCACAGGTAGTAACATTTGCCTGTGCCTTATTTGCTATTGTGTGACTCCACCATCTGTCCAAACGTATTCTATACTAGCCCGCGATCACCTATACCGGCACACCTGATCATAGTTATGTAAATTTGGAGCAAGTATGGATATCACGACTGGCGATAGTCAAATACCCCGGCCCTAAAGTGCGAGGCTTGTGTCTGGGCTCCACCGCAACTCGGCATACCTACGAAGGCGTGCCGCTTTGGCTTCATCGCTCGACGCATCCGGGTCATTAAGTGACCCTGGGGCAATTGACAACTGCCCCGTCCTCACCCAGTCTTGCCGGATGAGGAGCGTTCGCATCGTGATATTCCTGGCACCCACCAGGTCGGCATGGAGCATATAGTGACAGTTCTGACAGACAAACAAGAGCCCTTTGTTGGGACGATTCGCATCACAGGTATGTCCACACATCGGGCAGGCTTTGCTCGTGTAGTTGGCGTCTACCTTAATAGCCATACTCTCATGCAAGAGGGCTTTATAGGCAATCATACTGTGCAGTTCAGCAAAGGCCCACTTGGAGTAGGCCGCATTGGTTCGTCGCTGCTTCTTCGAGGCCTTCTTGCCATGCTTGCGTTTGGTCCGTTCTCGGATGTCCTTCAGGTCTTCCAGCCCAATCAGACTGTGTGGGTGTTGGATGACGATGCGTTTGGAGACGACATGATTGGCGTCTTGCTTCAACCGTCTCTCTCGTCCAGCGATTACCACCAGACGGCGGGTAGCCGAACGAGTGCCTTTCTTTTGAAGACGCTTCCTCAGTCGCGCATAATGGTTGGCTATGGGAACAACCTGTTTTCCCGTGTGAAACGACTGCTCTCCCTTGGTGGTAGATGTTACTGCCAGGTAGCGGATACCCACATCAACCCCGACAACGTTCGTATGCGTTGCGGGCGTCGGCTCTTCCACCTCAACCTCAAGACTCACCAGCAGGTAGAATTGCTTCCTGGGCTTGTCATACCACAACTTGGCTGCTCCGATACGAGCACCTTGCTGCATGAGGGCGATGTGCGCATCAAACCCGGTGTAGAGGACCACCACGCGTCCGGAGAGCGTCAAGATACTCACCTGGCAGTCTGCTTTCAGACTGTAGTCCCGTTGGTAGTTGTAGGTGAGCGTGGGAGACACATACTTGGGGGGCTGGTCCAGGCCCTTGTAGCGCTTCTTGGTAATCCCTGCCTTGCGCTGTGCGGCGTTCTGCTTGACCTTGGTCCACAGCGTCTTGTAGGTCGCTCCGACCTGGCGAGGCACATTGGTCGCCATCTGGGCAGGCAAGCCATACCTGGCACGTAGCTCATAGTAGGTGGCGTCACGCAGCCGTATCTGGTTGCTCATCTTGCCATGGGCAAAACTGTACTGGCTCACATGGTTCAAGGCATCACGATAAGCGAGACTGGTCGCTCGCAAGGCCTGGAATTGCGTGGCATTGGTATGCAGTTTCAGTTTGGCGGTGATGAGCACGTTCATAAAACATATGTACTACATTTCAGAGGATTTGTCAATGTCAGATGTATGTGAAAACATAGCATGTGCGAGCGCAGGCGGCCATTCCTCCCCCTGCCTTGAGGCAGGGGGCTCCTCGCCGCTCTATACTGAAATCAAAAATAGCGTACCCGATGGGCTAGAAACAACAAAACTGCCCGTTGAACAATCGAAAAAGCACTTCGGCCAGCGTTTCTGGCCAACCGGTGAAGCTATCATCGTCCTGGGACTTGCCCTCGTCGCACTCATTCCACGGATTGTCCTCGCTACTCAACTCGACCAGGTCAACGACGAGGGTATCTACATCGTCGCCGGCAAACTCGATCTGGCTCTCATGGCACATCTCCGTATTTTTTCTCCTCAATGGGACTTTAACTACGAGCACCCGCCCCTGGTCAAGCTGCTCATAGGATTGTTTATTTACCTCAATGCGCACCTCGGGCACCTGTTAAACGAGTTGTTCACAGCCCGCATTCCAAGTATCATCTCCGGCACACTACTCGTAATCGCCATCTACTGGTTGGGGCGCGCGCCGTTTGGTCGTGCAGTTGCCCTTCTCGCCGCACTTTGCCTCGCTGTCAGTCCCTGGTTGGTCTATTTCGGTGCACTGGCCTATCTTGACATGACTATGACTATGCTGATCACCATTGCCTATCTCCTGCTCTGGCCAGCTATTCACCAACCGCGCCTATATATACTCTCAGCGATGCTCGTCGGTCTGGCAGCAGCTTGCAAATACACAGCTGTTCTGGTCATACCTGCTATGGTATTATTTGTCGCTTACTACTTTCTCTTAATACTGCCCAGGCTTCCTGTTGAGCAACGGCCGCCATTCCCATGGCGCTGGTGGACAGGGGCAATTATCATAGCGCCTATTACCTTTTTGATCGCCGACCCGGCCATCTGGCCTAATCCCTTGAGACTTTTGAAACACAGCTTTAGTTTCGAGTGGCATCACTCGATAGACGGTCACCTGACGTTTATCGCGGGCCAATACAGCCTGCATATCCCCCACTGGGCTATCTTCTACATGGTCTTTGCCAAGATGAGCGGCTTTGTGACAATCCCTGCCGCTTGCTTTGCCATCTTCGCTCTGATACAGTTGCTTCGATTCCACCTACGCAAGGCTAACTTGCCAACCGCCGAGGTACCCAGAATCGCCTTCCTCTTTATCTGGCTTGTCTCCCTGCTGGGTATGTTTAGTTTACTCAACATTGTAGTTGGCACACATTATCTTTTACCAATGGCCACACCCATTGCACTGTCCGGTGCTTTCGCCTGGGTTACACTGTTCCGTTATCGACGTGGAACACTATTCCTTCCTGCTAAAAAGAGCATGCCAACTGCCCTGGCAATGCAAACCACTGATACCACAATGCCTGTTAAGCCGCATATTGACCTGCGAGCTGCTGTAGTGCTGGCTCTGCTCACTCTTTTTCTCGTAGGGCCGCATCTCGCCGGCCTGGTTAGCGTCTCTGGAGTAGAGGGCTATAGCAGCGAGTTTTTCAACGGTGAAAACAACGTCTTACAAGTAGCTTACCCTGCTTATCGTGAAGCGGGGCTCTGGTTACTGGCACACACCCAACGCCCAGGCAAAGTGGGACTCGTCGCCATTATAGGCACCATTGTCGGCCCAGGAAACGAAGGTCCCTATGATGTATCGTGGTATACTTACAATAAAGACCTGCGGGGACGGCTGAAATTTTCAGAAGCTGTTCCAGATGCTCATAGTTTTCCTTACGATTACCTCGTATGGCCCATGCATCTCGTACAGCGTGGCTATAGCATCCCTGCACCCTGGAGCTCTCACATCGTGCATGTCATTATGGGCGGCAACACCACGTACTGTTTCATCATGGCACGTGATCTCTCAACCATCACCTGACATTGAGCGCCTGGTACATAGAAGCTTACTTTACACCTCACGATGTGACGTGATACATTGCTAAAACGTCTGGTAACTCGTCTGTAAACAGAGAACGTACTGTACAGGCTAGAGCCTATGGACATCGTTACAATTCATCTCTACATCTCCTGGTCTCTTTTGTGTCGTCGACTTCGGCAGCGACTCAATCTGGCAGGTGAGGTAAATCATGAAACGTCCCCCTACTCGTGATATCATCTTACTGTTCGTGGCGACCCGCTTATTGCTGGTAATGGTCACCTACTTTGGTTATATCCTGCTCGTGGTGCCCAAAGATTCGACTATACCAGTGAATATGATCTCGCTGCTTACTTCCTGGAATCACTGGGATGCTACCAATTACGTGAGGATCGCCCAATTCGGCTACCAGAAAGTGTATGACCTGGCTTTCTTCCCCTTATTCCCCGCCTTAATTTGGACCATTGGTCACCTTCTGGGGAACTGGAGCTACCTGCTTGTCGGCACAGTAATAAGTAACCTGGCGCTGTTGGGCGCTCTGTTTGTGATTTACCAGCTTGCCGTCGAAAGCCTGGGGGAACAGGTTGCACATCGCACACTCCTGTACCTGTGTATTTTCCCTACCGCATTTTTCTTTTTTGCCGCTTACAATGAGTCACTTTTTCTGCTGCTGACAGCAAGCTCATTTCTCGCTATGCGGCGGCAGCGCTGGTGGCTGGCTGGCATACTCGGTATGCTCGCAGCTTTGACACGCTCGGCTGGCCTCTTTCTGGTCATACCATACCTGTGGGAACTATGGGTCTGGCAGGGGAGCATTATTGCTACTCGCCAGAAGATCCTGCTCAGGCTCCTACCTGTCGTACTTATCCCACTGGGCACAACCCTCTATTGCCTCTACTGCTGGAATGTCTGGGGTGATCCAATTGCCTTCGTAACAGTGCAGAGTCACTGGGCACGACAGCTCTCCTGGCCCTGGCAAGGCATCCTCGTATCCCTCTACGAACTCTTCTGGGTCCAACCCTTCGGCTCATTCAACGAGGTGCATATCGTTCTCGATCTGAGCGCTACTATTGGCTTTATCGTTCTAGCTGTCCTGGGTTGGCGTAAACTCAGATTGCGCTTCAGTTACAATCTCTGGCTAGGCATGTTGATCTTCTACGGCTTGATCAGCCCTGCCCTCGTGCGACACGACGCGGTACAGTCAAATCAGCGCTTTGTACTGGAGCTGTTCCCGGCATTCTTCGTGCTCGCAGCGCTTGGCGTTAAACATCCACGTCTCCACGAGGCGCTCATGCTCGTCTTCCCCGTATTGCTTGCCACATTAAGTGTTCTTTTCGTGACGAATCGCTGGATGGTTTGACTTTTTATGAAGGAGGTTGAACATGCCAATATTGGAAGAAGGGCAGGTATTTGAACGTTATTTTATTATTCGCTGGTTAGGCAGTGGCGTATCTGGAGAGAGTTATGAAGCCAAGGATGTAATGCTTCAGCAAAAAGTAACTCTCAAGCTCATTCATCCGTGGAGTCTACTGCCAGACTCGGCTCGACGCCAGTTCTTTCGTGAGATGCAGGGCATTAGCAGGCTTAACTACCCATACCTGGCATCCGTACTCGACTACGGCGAGAACAACGGTAAACTCTATGTGGCTCGCCGTTATACTTCCAGTGGCTCGTTACTGGGTAATGAAGGCAGAATGTGGTTCCGCCCTCCGCTCAACATACCCTACGCTATAGGCTATACATATCAACTAGCCCAGACCTTGGAATACATCCACAGCCAGGGGAATCTGCACGGAGCGCTCACTTTTTCTAATGTCCTGGTGTTACGTGGCCCCAACGTCGAGAACGATCCCCATCACGAGCCTTTTCTGCTCGCCGACGTCGGCCTGGCCAATTTTGTGCGCCGGTTCGGGCAAACACAAGCTCCACCGCTACCAATTACTGCTGCCCCAGAGCAACTAGGCAAGCGAGTAACCCCGGCGAGCGATCAATTTGCCTTAGCGGTACTGCTTTTCTCCTGGCTTGCTGGTCGTCCCCCTTATCTTGGCTCACCAGAAGAAATCGAGCATCAGAAACTTACGGAAACCATTGCTTCGCTTTGCGCGCTAAATACCAAAGTGACCAGCGAGCAAGAGGCTATAGTGCGACGCGCACTCACCGTTTATCCTGATGAACGCTACCCTTCTATTATGGCGTTTGCGCGGGCATTATTAGCGACAATCGCTTTCCAGACTCAATCCGGCATTCGATCTGAATCGGTTCCGCAACCTGCTCTACGTTCATCAAACGTGCAGCTTGGGTCTGACATTCAACTTGAGCCGGGCCTTACGTCAGAGGCGATAGACGTCCCTACTCCTTCGGCTGAGGCAGCCACGGCACAGCGAGACTCCGTTCAACCGGAACCTGAGTCAGCACCCGAACCGCCTGCCACCGCTGAATCTACGCCACCTACTCCCGCTATTTCCATGCCCATCGCTGAACCTGTTCCTACCCCTGGACTTGCGCGCTTCATTATCACTTCACCTTATGCCGAAGGGTCTCAGGAGGTTGTATTAGAAAGTGAAGAGATAGCCATTGGTCGAGCTGGCTCCAGCGATATCCTGTTTGAGCACGATACGCAGACTTCGAGGCACCATGCACTGTTGAAGCGCGAGAATGACCACTATATTATCTTTGACAGGCGCAGCATTAGTGGAGTTTTCGTGAACGGGCAGAAGCTAGCTGATAATACAGGACATATATTAGTAGATGGGGATCGCGTTCGTATCGGCAATTACGAGGTTATTTTTCGTGCTGGTACGCCATCACCGATCAACTAATGCCCGCGTCAATATAACTACGGTAACAAATATGCGATAAAGATCGAGTAAACTATCGCTGCTAAATTTGATTGTGCGTGATGCAACGCGCTCGACACCCCGCACCCAGCATGCCATCTCCGCCATATCCGCTACAAGAAAGGTCACCTCCAGGGAAACGGGCTGCTTGAACTCAGGAGGACGCATTGTACCTATGTTGTGTACAGCGCGCTGCGCACCCGCACGCAATAGCTCACACGCCACAATTGGGTGGGTGTGTGATGCGGCAAAACGACCTATCGATTGCTTCACGATCACCTTCTCAGCATGGGGAGCGATATTTTGTGCCTCCCGCGCAGTTATCGCGTCCCCACTGACGAAGATAATCGGCACGCTGTAATGCGCCGCCACCAGCGCGTTGATGCCCGATTCTCCGACAACTTCACCGTTGATACGTACCTCCCAAATAGCACCTGGATTGTACGTATGGGAAAGCACAGCGTGTTCTGCACCGATGGACCCATGATAGCTGATAAAGCAAACGCCATCAAAGCTGGCATCCAGTCCTTCCATCATATAGAGCGGTTTGTGCCTGCCTGTGATTAATGTCGCGTGACCACGCAAGTCCTGTGGGTGCAAATTGCGCATGTAATGGTGTGAGTCGTTGACGACAAACTCTGTTACGCCGCCTTCAGCAGCGCCATTGATAACGGCATTGACCTCATCGGTAAGCAGGCGCCGGCCCTGTTCGTATTCAGCACTGCCCTCGATGATCTGTTCCCAGGCTACAATGCCGCTGGTGCCTTCAAAATCGGTCGAGAGAAACAGTTTCATAATCAGATTCACTCCATTTCTAGCTTTTCTATTCTGGCTTTCGTAAAAAAGTCTCCCTCATTGTACCATTGGAGCCCCACTTTCTACTTTTTTCCCCGAAGGATGGAGACCCGTCCTAAAAACACCATTGACATTTTACCCCTGGAGATGTTAAAAAATGCGAAGGAATAGTCTGTAAGGGGAAAGCTATGGATATAATACATTGCCCAAACTGTGATGAACCTTTTTCTGGGACACCCAACTACTGCCCTAAATGCGGTGAGTCCTTGAGTTTACCTGAATTGAAAACGCCTGAATCTTCTATCAATGAAGATCCAACTATCCCTATTGCCCTCGATCCCGAAGACCCGACAGCGCCCAAAGTGCCGTCTACGGCACTGGATGAGAATGCGGCCAGGTGGCGAGTGGGTATTTTCACTTCTCCTAATTATCTCTTGGTAAGTATACTGGTCATAGTGGGCCTCTTATGCGGGGGACTTCTTGATATCACATTTGCCTTTGGCCATTTATTGGGGTCACAATCATCACTTAATCTTGGTGAAGTCTCGTTACAGAGTTCTTCCTCCAGCGTTGCCTTCGGTGGAACAATTACGCTGCATGGCTCCAACTTCACCTCATATGGGCGAGTTGGTCTGACACGCGATATAAATATCCCTATTTTCGATACCCAAAAGAGGAACATCATCAGGGCTGATGCTCAAGGTACCTTCACAGATACCATAAATGTTGAACCGGCATGGCTAGCAGGTCTACACCTCATCAGTGCAGAAGATGCTCTTTTACATAAAACTGCCAGTTTCTCGGAAATGGTGACGGGACATAATCCTTTACTAAGTCCTCCATTGCTCTTGCTTTCAACAGATGCCATTGATTTTGGCCCGGGTGATCAAGCTACCAATAGTACTCAGCCAATCACACTCTCAAATGTCGGCGACGGGCAAATTTTCTGGCAAAGCACTGTTACACAGCCATGGTTGATGCTTAGCCCTACAAGCGGTAGTTTTATCAGCGGACAGAACGAGCAGGTGACCATCGCGGTTGATCGCGCAAACCTGAACCCGGGATCTTATGCAGCCCAGGTGATCTTCTCGTCGAATGCGGAACAAATCACGCTCTTGGTGAAGATGCAAGTTACGCCGCTTCACCCAGACCATGAAGCCGTACTTCAACTTACATCCGCCGCGCTTTCCTTCACCGGAGCAGATGGAGGTATTAGCCCGCCAGGTCAAGTGGTGATCGTGAATAATCCTGGCGTACAACCTTTGGAATGGAGCGCCTCAAGTTCGACAACTGACGGCTCTGGCTGGCTCTCGATCTTTCCTAAGTCTGACACTGCAGCAAACAACGGCAGCCAGCTACTCACCGTTACCGTGAACACCAGCTCTTTGTTACCAGGTGTCTATACAGGGGAGGTGACCATCGCGAATGAGGGGGCAGCGGCCGTCAAGGACAGCCCACAAACTATCTATATTAGCCTGACCGTTATACCACAGTGCACGCTCCAGGTATCTCCTGACAGCCTGACATTTACCAGCCTCTACCAGCAGCCAGCGCCAGAGCCAATAAATATCAGTATAGATGGTTCCCAGGGATGTTCGGCTCCGCTGAACTGGATTGCATTGAGCACAACGGGGAATGGTATCCCATGGCTCCATGTTGGATCAGCAAAGGGTATCACGCCCAACAGTTCATTGGTAAGCATCAATACCACAGGTCTCACCCCCTCTACGTATACCGGTGTAGTCTTCTTCAGCTCAGCGGTGTGGTCGCAGACTTTACCGGTAACCTTCGTCCTTGGACAGCCACTTATGTCGGTCATGACAGTTACACCAACTGGCATAGTTTTTACTAGCATCATCGGCCAGGGCAATCCGCTCCCACAAACAGCCATTATTACAAATACTGGACGTAACACGCTAAAATGGAACGTAGTTACAACATCAGCCCCCTGGCTGATAGTGAGTCCTACAAGTGGCATTGATCGGCCCGGAAAGAAAACTCAGATCACATTCGCCGCAGATATAACCGGCCGGGCTCCTGGAACATATGCTGCATCCGCAACCATCACGCCTTCGATCGGGGCGCCCGTCACAGTAAACATGACGCTCACGGTACTGCCGCCGCCACCGACACCGACGCCTATACCCTCGCCTACTGCCACGCCTACCGTCACGCCTACACCTACGGCCACACCCACGCCCACGCCTACACCCACGCCTACGCCTACGCCCACTCCTACACCAACACCCACTCCCACGCCTACGCCTACGCCCACTCCCACACACACGGCGTCAACGTCATCCGTACCTCCATCTACTTCACATTCCGCGCTCACACCTACTACTACTCTAAAATCAAGACTTAATGCTGCGTCTACATCTACTTCAAAATTTGTACCCAGGCCTGCGAATAGCCCGAAGCATCCTTCAACCCCCCGGTTCCCGCCAGAGGCTGTTTTCCGGGATTCCAGTTCTCTCTTTCGCCGGCGTCTATTATGATGATGTCACTTCTGCTGGAAGCTCTGTCTCCTCCATCCTTGCCATTTGAGCTGGTTTGCACACGAATTTGCAGCAAGCGATCTAACTCCGCCAGGTTGCTACGCAGCGTAACCCTTGACAAAGGGAAATACCCGCCATTATAATACCTGTGTTTGGGGGAAATAACGTAAGCCCTTATGGATTTTTTAATGTTCTGCAAGACACTTATGCAGGTAAATGCAGACAATTCGTATCAGCAAAGGGTAAGTATAACTCCATTTTAAAGTGAGCCTGAAAAGTTTTGGGTCTTTTATTGGTGGTATGACAACGCGAGTTTTGTGGAGTTCTTGCATCTGGAAGAATTGTAGGAGTCTCTTGATAATGGGTCATAGCCCTTATTCGAGCCATTTGATGGACCAACGAAGGACTATTCTACAAGTTTTGATCGCTGCTGCTTCTTCTGAGATAGTTCGCATATACATAATGTGCGTAAGCCGTTGAGTAACACAGTGGAGAAGCATCGTATGCCTGGTATTGCCAGGAGATAACTACCAATACCTTCCAGAAAATCGCGAGAAGCGGAAATAGGGAACCACGATGGGTGTGATGGGTTGATATTGCCGCGTTGACCGGGAAGACTCAAGGACTTTTCGACATTCGCTTGAGAGAGCCGAGGAAGGTCACTATGGAAAAACCGGCAGTTCTATCTATCATTATTCCCATCTACAACGAAGAAGAAAGCATACCTCCACTTCACGAAAACCTCCGCCAGGTTCTAGAAAAACAAAATCTTCCTTATGAAGTCATTTATGTTGACGACGGAAGTACAGATGGAACGTTTCCCCAGCTGTATCGACTTGCGAGAAGCGATCAACACTCGCAGGTCATCCGGCTGCGCCGGAACTTTGGACAAACCGCTGCAATCTCCGCTGGCATAGCGCATAGTGCGGGCGAAATCCTGGTATTCATGGATGCTGATTTGCAGAACGATCCCGTTGATATCCCCCGCCTCCTGGCAAAGTTAGAAGAAGGGTATGATGTGGTGAGCGGTTGGCGAAAAAAACGCAAAGACGCATCACTGAGCCGCAGACTTCCTTCGTGGTTAGCAAATCGCCTGATCTCAAAGGTCACCGGAGTCTATCTCCATGACTACGGCTGCACATTGAAGGCATACCGGCGGGAAGTATTTCAGCATATTCGCTTGTACGGTGAAATGCATCGCTTCATTCCTGCTTACGCCGCGCTGGCAGGAGCAGCCATCGCAGAGATCGAGGTAACACACCATCCCAGGCGTTTTGGTGTATCAAAATACGGCATTTCTCGTACGGTTCGCGTCTTCCTTGACCTGCTCACGGTGAAGTTTCTCGGCAGTTATGGAACCAAGCCCCTTTATGCCTTTGCCATTCCTGGTCTGCTCTCACAGGCGTTGGGAGCGATCTTGCTGCTTTATGTGTTGGGCCGGAAGGTTTTTCCTCCTCATGTTCGTGTTCATCGCAATCCACTTCTGCCTCTCTCCATTCATTTCTCGGGCTTTGGTTTGCAGTGCCTCATGATGGGATTATTGGCAGAGTTACTGATACGAACTTATCATGAGTCTCAGGGTAAAACGACCTATGTAGTGAGAAGTATTATGCATAATCATCGCTCTACAGCAGACAACAATGGAACTACTACTCAGCAATTTGTTGTCTCGAGTGAGCATGAAGCTGAACTGTACGAATCTTAAAAAGAGAGATACCTGTGCGAATTTTAATGCTAGCTCCTGAACCCTTTCTGGAACCTCGAGGCACACCTTTTAGCGTGTATCACCGGGCAAAAGCACTTGTGACCCTGGGTTATGAAGTAGACCTGGTGACCTACCCCATGGGGAAACAGGTGACGCTACCAGGGCTGAGGATTTATCGAGCACCAGCTCTCCCGTTCGTTCGTCAGGTGAAAATAGGGCCATCATTTGCAAAGCTTCCACTCGATCTTCTCTTATTTCTGACCGCTGTCTGGCGGCTCTGCCTGAGACGATACCGGTACTTACATACACATGAAGAGGCAGGGTTGATGGGGGTACTGCTTGCCTTCCTTTTTGGCTGCAAGCATCTCTATGATATGCACTCAGATCTCTCTCAACAAATGTCCAACTTCGCCTTCACCAAAAGCAAACCGCTCATTCGCTGCGTCGAGGCTGCACAAAAACTCATTGTGCGCAGGGCTGACGCGGTCATTGCGATCTGTCCCGATCTTGAACTCACTGTGAAACGTTTGGTTCCTCAAAAGCCGGTCTATATGATCGAGAATGTTGCTGTTGACGAGACATTACCACCAGCGAACGCAGAAGCTACGACGAAATTACGTCAACAATGGCACCTTGACGACAGTCCTGTCCTGCTCTACACAGGAACCTTCGAAAGCTATCAAGGCATAGAACTTCTGCTACATAGCGTTGTGATAGTACACTCGGCGCTTCCACAAGCTCGTTATGTTCTCGTCGGCGGGAAGCCTGAACAGGTGGAAAAGCAACGGCTTCTTGCTTTGGAGCTAAGTGTTTCAGAGGCCATTTGTTTTGTTGGGCAGCGTCCGCTCGAAGAGATGCCCCTATACATGGCCATGGCCGATATCCTTTTGAGTCCGCGCAGTGAAGGCACCAATACTCCGCTGAAATTGTATACCTATCTGCGCAGTGGTAAGCCTATTCTTGCCACTGCTATTCTTTCACATACCCAGATACTGACACCCGAGATGGCTAAATTGGTTTCACCCACACCAGAGGGGCTAGCACAGGGAGCAATGGAACTCTTGCTAGACCGGGATCAGGCAACTGTTTTGGGAGCATATGGGAAGCAGGTTGCCGAGGAGCGCTACAGCTGGCCTGCCTTTCTGGAAAAAAATCGCCAGGCCTACAGAGAATTTACATCCCTGGTGCACTTAGGAGGTGATGATGGAAAAGTACCTTGTTGACTTATTTGCAACGGCAGCACAAGAACAGGGGCAAGCACCCCTATGGATAGTGCGTTTGTACCTTTCACTATTCAACGTTCCTCTGGGAAAGACTTTACGTGTTGATTTGGTCAAGCACCTGCTGTATGGTCAGAATCTCCAGGGAAAGCGTGTTCTCGATGTGGGCTGTGGCGTTGGCGACCTCTCGTTCATACTGGCTAAACATGGTGCCGATGTGATCGGCCTCGAGCTTGACCCCCAAAAAGTCGACTGCGCGAACAGGGTTGCAAAGCGCTGGCACTTCGAAGGGTTACGCTTCCTGGCCGCTGATGTCACGAAACTGGAGGAGATGGGCCTCGGACAATTTGATGCAATTTTTTGCGTGGCATTGCTCGAACATATTCAAGATGATGTAGCCTTGCTGCGACAAATGCAACGGATGCTCCGTCCCGGTGGGCTGTTTGTCCTCGAGGTGCCAAGCGCCCTGCGTAAGACGATCCCTGAAGTAGAGGCAGCCGATGGACACGTGCGCCCCGGCTATATCTTTGACGAAGTGCCGGAACTGCTGGCCAGCACGGGATTGCGCGCCGTGAACCAGCGCTCGGTGGATCCACTAGGTTTGATCTATCGCTGGTTTGCCAGTTCGCGCATCATCCCTGGAAAGAAAGCACGACGCTGGCTATTTGCTGCGCTTGCACCCATCTTTATCCCACTGATTCGTTTGACTTCGGCGCTCATCAAACGCCCGGGCGCTGAACTATGCTTTCTGGCCGTCAAAGATTGAGACTCATGTAACCTGCAAGTTCTATTTTGTAAGTAGAGCTTTAAAGAAATAAAGACACTGTGAATTGTATTTTTGCCTGATAGAAGAAATACTACAGAGAGGGAAAACCTATGCGTTGTCTGGTAACAGGTGTTGCAGGCTTTGTGGGGTCGCACCTTGCCGAGCGCCTGCTTGCTGAGGGACACGAAGTATGTGGTATTGATGCTTTTATTGATTACTACCCTCGACCTATCAAAGAAAGAAACCTCCAGGAACTAAGGTTATGGAAGGACTTTACTTTTATCGAAGGTGATTTACGGGATATTCACCTGCTTCCACTACTCGATGGGGTGGATTGGGTTTTCCACCAGGCTGCTCAGGCGGGAGTACGGACCAGTTGGGGATCGGAATTTTCACGGTATGTGGACTGTAATGTATTGTCGACGCAGCAGTTATTAGAGGCAGCACTACATACAAAGGGCATACAACGCTTTGTGTATGCTTCTTCATCATCTGTCTATGGGGACACCACCGTACTTCCTGTGACCGAGGCTGTGACACCTCAACCGGTTTCACCCTACGGGGTGACAAAGTTAGCTGCAGAGCATCTTTGCACACTATATTATCGCAACTTTGGGGTGCCGGCAGTGTCTCTCCGCTATTTCACGGTGTATGGACCGCGCCAGCGACCAGATATGGCCTTTCATCGTTTCTGCAAGGCAATCATCGACCACCAGCCCATTCCTATCTATGATGATGGTGAGCAGACACGCGACTTCACCTACATTTCCGATGTAGTCGAGGCAAATATACGCGCAGCGACTGCGGATGCAGCAGTCGGTCAGGTGATGAACATCGCCGGTGGGTCACGTGTAAATATGCATCATGTGATACAGCTCTTGCAGGAAATTAGTGGCTCTTCCATCAGTGTCACATTCGAGAGAAAGCAACATGGCGATGTTCGCCATACTTTTGCGGATACTCAGCATGCAGAGGAGGTTATGGGGTACCACCCTCTTGTTTCTCTACGTGATGGACTTATGCGTGAGTTTGAGTATTTCTCATCTTTGTACATGTCAGCGAATGTGGTTTAAAAGCAATGCTTTTTGTAGCGAGCGCTAAAAGAGCGAAAAATGAACATTGAAAAACGAGAGGTTGCTGCCATCGATGAAACTGATACTGATGACACAGAAAAACGTCCTGCTGTTAAGCGAGTTCATCTAGAAGAGCGCCAACAGCAATCGAAGGCAGTACAGAAAACAAAAAAGACAAATTGGATTGAATTTGGGATTCGTGCTGGTTTTACAGTGGCGCTTTTTATTTTTCTGGCCAGGTCAGTATCCTGGTCTATTGTATTTGTGACTCTTGCACATGTTGACATTGCGCCCCTTCTGGTAGGATTAACCGTCGGTGCCTACGGTAACGTCGTGAGTTGCTATCAGTGGGGCAGCCTGCTACGTTCCGAGCGAATTCACGTTGACCTTGCGAAACTCATAAACCTCTACCTGGTAGGTATCGCTTTCAGCCATTTTTTGCCCACCGGTATGGGAGGCGACGCAGTAAAAGCCTTCTATGTCGGACGCGAATCGGGCAATAGTGGCGGCTCAGTTAGCTCTGTCGTCATGAGCCGCGTTACCGGCTATTTTGGCATGTTATTGATCGCATTTCCTGCGCTGTTGATCTGGCAGAAACACTTTAGCCACCTGGTCCTTATCTGGTTCCTGCTGCTTAGCCTGGTAGTAGGAACGATGATAGTCGTAGCCGTTTTCTCTGCCACCTGGTTGTCTAAAATATTGAAGGGCAGCTGGGCTAAATTTCATATTTTTGCTTTAATCATAGCTATTGGCAAGGCACTGGGCATTCGTGTCAGGCAACCCCGCTCCTTGTTGATTCCAACATTATTCGGTATACTGTTTTGGATGATTGCCTGTCTGAACTACTATAGTTATGCCATAGCACTGGGGATGCATGTACCTTTGTATTTCTACTTCGTTGCTATCCCATTGGTTTCACTTATTGCATTCCTACCCATCTCTATCAATGGTTTTGGGGTACGCGAGAGCGCGTTTGTGCTTGTCTTTTCGACAATCCATGTACCCGTTGCTACATCGCTGCTCTTAGCCCTCTTGATGGATGTTCAAGTGCTGTTGTTTGGCGTTATTGGTGCATGTATGTATCTCACCATGGGCACTAAGGCGAATGTGACAAAGCAGCAACACATAGTCTAGTCACAGATGAGTTATGAGGAAACGTCGTCTTTGGAGTTTTCGTAGGTCCAGTTCGTCAGGACCTCTAGATACTGCGAGGTTTTATTATGCAAGTTCATGATCAGCCCGATGCAATGAATCCACAACGCGACGGAGAAACAACGGAGCAGGTATGGCCTGTTCGTCCTCAAGTGCCATCGCCAGTAGCGACACCCGAGCCCACTGTCGGGTCCAAGTGGGAAGAACACCCTGCATCCAATTCACCAGGCCCAAAGCAAGAGCAGGCAGCGCAGCCTGCATCAAACTCGCTCAGCACGGTGCAGGAGCAGCCAGCAACAATTTCGCCACCTGCCACTCCATTTCCAGGCTCTCCAAACTTCTCAAAGTCGTCGAATCGGAGGCCAAACAGATTTGTCATCCTTGCCTCAACTCTTGGTATTATTGTCATACTAGGTGGCGCCTTCTTTGTTATCTGGAAGTTCGTTGGACCACCAGACGTTACTCTCTACCGAGTGAGCACCGGGCAGGTAACCCTATATGTCGGCGGTGGCGGAGTCGTCTTCCCGCGCCAGCAGCTAAACATTTCGTATCCAATTGCAGAACGTGTTCTCGCAGTCCTCGTCAAGCCAGGAGATGAGGTTTCTCCCAATCAGTCACTCGTCCGGCTTGATCCTTCGCAACTCAATGCCCAAATTCAGCTGGCTGCTAACGGCGTGGCAGCCGCGCAATCGTTCCTCAACTCCGTTTCCGCCGCCGGCAATTCTTTACAAATTGCCCAGGCTCAGCAGGCATTGAGTCTTGCCAAGAATAGATATAACGCACTCATTGCTCAAGCCTCATCACTCACCCTGCATAACGGTAACCTGATTTCTCCTATCAAGGGTATCGTTACTTCTGTGAATATCAATCCCGGTGAAGTGTTTGCAGCAAACACTGTACTACTCACTGTGATGGATGAATCAGTGGTGATTGTCCATGCGAAGGTGCCACTCTCAGATCTCAAACAGGTACAACTTGGCCAGTCAGCTACAGTCAGCCCGTCAGCGCTGCCTACTCTCCACGCTCGCGGTACAGTAAGTGCCGTTATTCCTGTGGCAGATCCACAAACTGATACGTTTGAAGTCTGGGTAGAGGTTGTCAATACAGATGGCTCCCTCTTACCAGGAATGAGCGCCTTTGTGAATCTCCAGGATACTTCACAGGCTTTCATTATACCGCGTCTCGCTGTGCTCAATCCAGACCAGGACTCTGCCGTCTTCGTCGTACGGAATAACCACGCTTATTTGCAGCGTGTCCATATTATAGGGCGCTCAGTTGACACCATCTACGTCGACGCGGGAATTGCTGCTGGTGACGAGGTGGTATTAGTTGGGTTGGATTCGCTGCAAAATGGGCAGCAAGTCAATGTCACTGGCATCGAAAATCAGGCACCTTGATGGATAGGATAGCTATCATGTTACAACGTTCGACTGCCCTACCATCGCGGCAGAGTATTATCCCGGCTGTTGCTGGCTGTGTCATGGTCGGTGCGAGTGTCCTTCCATGGCTCACAGACCCCCTGCAAGGGAACTATTCCGCGTGGGAGTTGCCTATTGATATTGGCTGGCAGTTTCATGTAGAGGTAGTCAACTATGGCTTGCTCTGTCTTTGCTGCGCCCTCTATGCTTTTTGCGTTGCCTATGCGCACTGGAAACCGTTCTGGGGCAGTAATTACTTCGTACGGAGGAATGTCTCGGCAGGCTTACTCTGCCTTCTTCCTATCGCTCTGTTTCTCTTGCAATACCTGTGCGCTGACATCCACAGCATTAACCTGCTAGCCCAACATAAAATCCAGATGCTGTTGATACGACAGCACTTCGGTTATCGTACTACACCAGAACGTATCACAATACAGCCATTCGCTCTGGATGCTGCAACGCTTCAAGGGCGTCTTGCACTCCTGGCAAACCAGATATCGATCGGCCTGGTGCTTCCATTCTTGAGCGCCTCGCTTTTGCTTGGCCTCAAGCGGTCTACCACGACCTCTCCAGGCTCTGTTGCCACGAAGAAACGTCCTGAGGGTCGTTGGTTCGCCAGCATAGCCACCCTTGTGCTCGTTCTCGGAATCGTGCTGGCCCGCGCTCCTGCCGCAATAGCGTGCGAGTATCAAGCCAGGCTGTCCTTAGATGTAGGAGACTATACATCGGCTTTGAGCTGGCTTGATGCAGCCCATATCTTGAATCCTGAGCTTGATCAATTAGCTTCCTATCATATAGAGCGAGGGCAGGCATGGTATTTCTTGTATCCTGATCAGCACAATCAAGATACTTATGCATACCTTGCTTTTGTGTACCAGCAGCGGGGAGATGATCAGAACGCCTATCAGCAGCTGCTTGCCATCTCGCCAGCACAAAGTCCTCCTTCCTGGGTGGTTGATGAAATGAGCAACGCACTTGAAAGGTCGTCAGAATTTACCAAATCGCTGAGCGGTTCACTGATTACAAGACCAGATCATGATGATACAGCTTTACCATGGCTGCAACTACTCACGCAGGTAGACCCCTCTAATGTGTATGGCGAGTACCTGGTTGGGCGCATCCAATACGATCTGCATGACTATACAGGATGTACGGAGCAAATGGTCAGAGTTATCGAATTGACTTCTAACCGTGACGTACAGTCATCAGCCTATACCTATATGGCATTGAGTGATGCTGGAAAAGGTGACTATTTGGAAGAACGAACACTCCTATTCAAGGCCGAGCAGCTTGATCCAAATTATTACAATAATACTGCTCGTCAAGAATTATCGGGCCTGCATTAAGTAGAGGTGGTGGTCACAATGACCGCCCGTGTAAGATCGGGCGCCTGCAAGAGGTGTCCCATTGAGAAAGATTGTCAGCATGATTACCTCAGATGTACCAAAGGCGGTATCTGCCGAAGTATCACAACCGGTGGTCTTACATACTCACAAACTGCATTTGCAAGAGAGAGGTCACCTGCACCTCATGACATGGGTGTGCCTCTTGTTGGCCTGCGTAGGAACAGCCTGGTTTTCCTTACAATACTTTCTCCTGCCACAACCAAAGGATTTTGCTCCGCATTGGGGAACCGCCCGCTGGGTACAAGCAGCAGATGGCAATACTCCGGTGGCCTATTTTCGGAATGGCTTTAATTTAAATACAGTGCCTGATGGCGCTTTTGTAACCGCCGCGGCCAACCAGATCTTTTACCTATATGTAAATGGAGTGTTCATTGGTTCGAATTACGTTGATTTTCTGCATGGCGACGTTACGCGAGCCTATATATATGATGTACCCTCTGTTTTGCTGCTCGGATCAAATGTAATTGCGCTACGTGTCGTTAATATGGATAATCAGCTCCCCTCTGTACGTGTGAACTTCGGTATCATCGAGGCCGGGTCTACCTACTATTTTGCCACAGGGGACGGCTGGCAAGCAACGGCACAGAGCGCAAATGTCTACCCACGCTACGCTCAAAACCCCAAGGACTGGACAAGCATTAAACTTGATGCAAGTTCCTGGCCGCCAGTCAGTTTAGCTGCTGCTCCGCCTTTCTCGCCGGTGCTAGCAGTCAATCCTCTGCTTTACGAACAGCCGGTCGCCACACATTGGATCAGTGCTGGCGGCAGTCATGACGCCTATTTCATAAGCCAGATCCCATTACCTGCTGGCGCCACTAGTGCCTGGCTGCGTATCGTGGCGACTGGCTCTACCATGGTCTTTATCAATGGTCAGCTGTTGATCTTTTGGAGCCCTCAACCACATAACCCCCAAGAACTAGTACCCGATTACTTTAACGGAACGACAGCCATCGTGCAGGGTCGGCCAGGCCTGGAGGTGGGTGTTTACGATATTTCATCGTATCTCCATCCAGGAGGAAATACGCTAGCAGTACACGTAGTAACCCCCAGGATCAGTGACACTGCTATCGGCTTAGATAGCCTGAGGGCTGCAATGTCAATAGATATGCTCATCAGCGATTCCGGGAATCATAGTACCTGGTTATCGTCGGATATCGACTGGCATACATCACCTCACGCCGTCAATGGTTGGACGCAAGGAAACAGTATCGCTCTTGCATGGCCGCGTCCCGTCTCAAACGACCGTCCTGGAACGCCCAATCTCTTTCCTTTAGCAAACGGCAATACGCCGCATTCCACCTCAAGAGGTCCTACTGGAACGAGTACAAGTAAGTTATTCTACTTACCGAACAGCAATACGCCGCAGAGTCTACAGTTTCCCTTTTCGCTTGTGGTGCAGGTGATTCTATCCGCTATAGGAGCAGTTCTCGGACTCTGGCTACTGATGTCGCTTGTCGTTCTGCGGTCCTATTACCGTTCAGCTAACCATGCACTTGAGACCTTGAGCACGGCATTCGTGCCTGCTCTTGCCTGCGAAGTTCTATTAGTTGCGCTTTCTCGTGAACCGCACATAGCGCGTCCCTTCCCTTATACAGCGTTTTGGGGATTGATCCTCATCATACTGATAGGCGTTGGCTATATCCTCCTCTGGTTGCATACCCTGGCGGTACAACGGCAGGTAACAGTCTGGCCTCAACAGAAAACTCCCACCAGGCGCCAGCTTGCCCACCTCTTCGCCCGGTTACCTGGCAAGCGGCTTAACCCAGGAACTAATACTCGACTTGCGCATCTGTTCAACTATCTGGGCGCCTGGTTACGCGCACACTGGGCGCTTATTCCAATCGTCCTGCTGTCGATCCCTTTGATTACATATAACCTGTCCTATGAACCCTATTGGCAAGATGAACTAACAAGTTTCTATGCTGCTAAAGGTGTCCTGGCACACGGCATTCCTGTTCTGGTCTCCGGGTTCCTTTACCTCAAGGGAGAACTCTATTCCTATGTGCTCGCTTTAAGCATGCTGATTTTAGGCGACCAGGGAGGCGCACCCCGCATCGTCAGCGTTATAGAATACCTGGTGAGCTTGCCTTTATTCTATGGCGTTGGCTGCTACCTTTTTGACCGGCGTATCTCACTGCTGGCAACAGCCATGCTTGCTATCTCCCCTTACGCACTGTTATGGGGGCGCCAGGTGCGCATGTACGAGCAAGCACAGTTGCTGACCATACTTGTGATCTATATGTTCTACAAAGCCCTGCAGCAGCCACAGCGTGCCCGTTTGGTCTACCTTGCCGTCTTCTGCGCCCTCGTAGATTACTTGAGCCACGAGGAGACGTTCATTATTTTACCCGCGATTGTGTTGTGTGTGTTAGTGTTTAGTAGAGACGCACAGCATCGCATCCCTATAGTGCTACGCCAGAAACACTGGTGGTTTGCCGCGGCGATAGGGGCAAGCGTGATCGGCGCCCAGCTGCTGCTCGTACATTTCACCCACCCGCCTATTCTTGGCACCGATCAGACCCAGCGACCACTAATTCAATGGACCATTGACAATATCCCGTTTTATGTGAAGCTCCTGTTCTTCCCAACAGCGCTGGGGGCCAAGCCGCTGCCGTGGATTACCGTCAATTCACTGCTTGCTATCGCCGGATGCATCCTGGCGGTCTATCGCGGTGACCAGCGGGCGAAGTATTGCGCCTTATTCTTATTCGTCTCTTTCCTTATACTGGTCTTCCTGTTCACCCTGGCGTCCGACCGCTATATCTATCCACTGCTCCCGGTCTACTATCTGCTTGGAGCCTACGCTTTGCTAAGCGCGCTACGAGCCCTGTGGGCTTTCGTTCTTTTGCGGCAGCAACCCACTGGGCAAACCAGCACTGCTGCTGTCTTGCAGGGCCATTCTTCCCGGCCAATAAAGCTGATGGGTGCATTGACTACCGGCCTCCTGTGTGCGAGCGTCCTGATTTTACCGATCCTGCCTCTCAGTGGGTATAACCTCTTTATTAGTCGAGCGGCTGGTTTGCCATATCGTCAACACTATCCAGACTATAATGTTGTCGCACAGTACATACATGAGCATATGCAGCAGGGAGATATCGTTATTGCAGTAGCTCCAGCCATATCCGTTCTTTATTATGTTGGCCGTGTCGATTACTTCTTTTCGATAGATCGAGCGCTGTACCTCTTCGAGCGTGATGGTCGCATTATCGACACTCCCACTGGCTCACAGGCAGCATTGCTTAATCAGGAAGACTTTCAGGCTGTTCTTGCTACCCATGCGCGTATCTGGATCGTTTCTGATAATGCTCAACATCAGTCGGCGGTGACAAAGAATAATCGCTTTGTTTTCCCTCCCGATTTTCACCTTGTGTATGAAGGGTACCAGTCGGCCATCTTTTTTCGCGGGAGTTAACAGCGTTGGGGATTTTGAGACATTCTAGCAATGAATATGAGGAATAGCGCATGCGTTACTTTTTGTCCCAACTGGTTCGCAAAGGACTGGTCCTGGTTCTTACAGTGCTGATAGCAGGCTGTACATGGTTTGGAGTTGATGCTAAGGCGCCCAGTACACCTACTCCAACTCCTGCTATTGTTTCCACCACTTCACCCAATCCAGCGAAGGCAGGAACGCTCTCGCCTGCCATTGACATGCTTGTACAGCAGGTGCTCACAAACATGCACCTGCACGCCTGGAATCCAATGGCCAGGAGCAAAAATGTCGTCACTGGGGGCTTGTTTATCAACTGGAACATGAGCGATCCAGCCTTGACGAACGCCGTACGCCCCGGGCCTGATGGCAATCCACAGCACAATCATGATCCACAGGTCGATTTGTTGTATCTCACATCTCTGGCAGAATATCAGCTTCTCCACCCCCAGGATCACTCATTTGACACTGACCTGAGTCGTGCTACGACGCTCGTCCTCGCAGATTTTCCAAGCTACAGTGTGCCGAAGGGTTGGATTTACTTTTATTTATTGAAAAATGGCTTGATGCTCCATAACACAGACCTCGTAAATGAAGCGTACAAAGCTGCCAGCAACTTTTATACAAAGTGGTATGACCCCGCGTTGGGAGTTGTCTATGACCGTAAACATACTCCCGGCGATTACCAGACTAACCATACCTTGCAGTGTGGCGCTGCGCTCATCGATGCCGGGCTGCGCTGGCACCGGCAGGACTGGGTGGATGCAGGTGAGAAGACCATAGACCACACAATCGCTGTGGGTATTGACCCGTTTTATCATCTCTTCTATAACAGTATGATCGTCAGCAGTGATGGTCACGATCATGTACAAAACTACCAGGCAAAACCCAGCACGCAAGGTGAAGCAGCGGGGGCATTAGTTAATGCTTATCTCCTGACACATCGTCAGCAGTACTTAGATGCAGCAGGGCTAGTATTGCAAAACTTATTCGGGTCGAGTGTTCTCTGGGATAAAACCAACGGCGGTCTTTTCTTCGCGCTCGACATGAGTAGCGGGAAACTGCTTAATGATTACAAAGAAACGAGGAGTCAGACTTTAACACTGATCAGTCTCAATGCGTATAACCAGGCGAAGCAGGCCCTTGCTGTACAAGAGCAGCAACTCATCACGGTTTTAACGGATCACTTTTACCAGCACACCTACCATGGCTTTTTTTATCGTGTCACCCCGAATTTTCAGGTCTATGTGAGTCGTCCGGGTGCAGGTATAGGTGTCGAGGATTACTTTACGACCGAGGCCATGGGCAGTTCGCTTGACGCACTCCAACAAACAGAGCTAAATTAATAACTGTATTGCCTACAGGCATGCATTTCCAGTAGGTGATCGAAATATTCTCGCTGCCACTCCAGGGAGTAGTAGGAGGTGAGGAGAAATCGTTTATGTGTGGCATATGTGGTATCTTGTGTTTAGACGGCGAGAACACAGCAGCCGAAGCGGCGTTACGCCGGATGACCACAGTTCAAAAACATCGCGGCCCTGATGACGAGGGCTATTTCTGTGCTCAGGGAGTTGGACTGGGTTTCTGCCGCCTGGCCATCCTTGATCTTACACCTGCCGGAAACCAACCTATGTCAAATGAAGATGGGACCATCTGGCTGGTCTTCAATGGTGAAATCTATAATTTTCAGGAGCTGGTTCCCACCTTAGAACAGGCGGGTCACCGCTTTCGTTCGCGCTCGGATAGCGAAGTGATTATTCATGCCTATGAGCAATGGGGAGCGCAATGTGTCAATCACTTCAATGGTATGTTTGCCTTTGCTATCTGGGATAGCCGCAAAAGATCTGTTTTCATTGCTCGCGACCGCCTGGGTGTAAAACCACTTTACTACTGGAGTAATGGCTCAATCTTTGCTTTTGGCTCGGAACTTAAATCCTTATTGACTTTACCCGATGTGCCGCATCAATTAAATACCTATGCCCTTCATGCTTACTTCATGTATGAATATATTCCGGCGCCCGCAAGTATCATCTCCGGCATCCAAAAATTACCGGCAGGCCACTACCTGGAAATCCGTCTGGACGCCTCCACTCAAGGCTATAAAACATCCGACTGGCAACCACAGCCATACTGGGACATACAATTCCAGGCGGCGGAGACGAGGTCACGTTCCATTGATGACTACACACAGGAACTGCTGGCCTTGCTCAAGTCTGCTGTGGCACGTCGCCTTATCAGCGATGTTCCCCTCGGCGCCTTCCTCAGCGGGGGCCTTGACTCAAGTAGTGTGGTTGCAATGATAACCGGATTTAGCACTGAGAGACTAAAAACATTTAGTATCGGCTATGCAGAAAAAACATTTAACGAACTTGACTATGCGCAGGTCGTAGCCGGTCACTTTAACACTGAGCACCATATGGAGCTACTCCGCCCTGACCTTAATCTCCTTGAGACAGTTGCTGATGTATTAGACGAGCCATTTGCCGATGCCTCGGTTCTGCCAACCTATTTCGTTTCACAGATGGCGCGCCAGCAAGTGACGGTGGCGCTCTCAGGTGACGGTGGTGACGAACTCTTTGCAGGATACGACTGGTATCTTGCCCAAAGGTTCGCGGCGCAGACAGTCGATTACCTCCCCGAAGGCATACGTGAGCCACTCAGTGCCTTCGCACCATACATCCCGCCCACGGACAAGAAGAAGGGCTTGCGTAATATTGCCCGCCGGTTTCTAGAAGGTCTAAGCCTGCCGAAAGGGATGCAACATACCCGTTGGCAAACTTTCTGGGGGGATGACGACCTGATGCAGTTGTTTATGGTGCCAGACAGCGATCTCATTGAGGCTATCAACTCACAACGCCTGGCGCTTTTTGCTGCAAGCGGCAGCTCTCATCCCCTTGACCAGCAACAATACTTTGACATCAAACGCTATCTATCTGACGACATTCTGTTTAAGGTAGATCGAATGAGTATGGCCGTTTCCCTGGAAACGCGCAATCCTTTCCTGGATTATACGCTCGTTGAGTTCGCAGCACGCCTTCCCGCGAGGTTGCGCCTCCACGGGTTGTCAACTAAATACTTGCTCAAGCGGGCGATGAAGGGTATACTCCCTACTCAAATCCTACATCGTCCCAAACTTGGATTTAACACCCCATACAAGAATTGGCTACGAAACGATTTGCGCGGTCTCTTGCTCGATGCCCTCTCGCCAGCTCACCTACGTAGGCAGGGACTCTTTCAACCCCAATATGTACAGACACTGATTTATGAACACCTGGAAGGTGGACGTGACCATGCTCATAGGCTCTGGCAATTACTGATGTTTCAATTGTGGGCAGAGCGCTACCTTTCTAGCAGAGCCTCCAGTGCTCTTCTCGTCGAAGGTCATCTAAAGAGATGAAGAACGCGACTCGGCAAATGTCGCTACTCCCCTGCTTATCCTCGCAATCGTCTTGTGCAATTCCTCAGCCTTCTATGCCGGTGAAATGCTCACCTTTACTGCTCAAGAGTACACAACGCCCTTTGCGGGCAAAAGATGCCAGCAGTTCACCTTTATCGATCACCCCTTCGTTACCATTACTGGCAAAGAGCCATTCATCCCAGGTTGTTCTATCGGTAAAGAGCCCCCAGGCCACGGGCGCCACCTGCGCCCTCGCAACGCGCATAATCTCAAAAGCATCTTCAAAGCCCGGCTCTAAGTGCTTGACTGCTTTGAGACCAGCAGCAGTCAGTGCCTCAAAGGTGCGAACCGAACAGACCTCGCCTTCCACGACCTCGCACACACATCCCAGTACCAGGTACTCTCGCTCTCCCGCCGTACCTGCTTCTGTTTCCCACACACCCAAAACCAGGCTGCATTGCGGTGGCAAGTTTGCAAGAAATGTGTTGATCTGCGGTTTACTCCAGCCATGCCACGAATAGGCATCATCGTGCTGTTCAAGCCGCAATGCAACATCCAGCAGTGGTCGCACTGCCTGCCACCACGACGAATCCCCATCTACCACAGTCAATTCCTCAGCTAACATGTGCTGCTCCGTCTTCAATCGTGAAAATAAGAAAACCGGTGAACCTGCTTGTTGTACTGTACCACAAAAGCCTGATGCGCACTATTCTTTTTACTCAACGACAATCAGGGAAAGATCTGTGAACCATTGTGGGAGACTCCAAAGCGTGTGCAAGCCCGAAGAACCTAACTACCTACTTCATGTTATAATTCATTGGGATAAATAAGCTAATAGACCCTGGCACATAGCGGGCACGCAGACAGAGGGTAATTACCATGGATATACACACCATCTCACTTTGCCTCGGCGCTCTAGGCATCATAGGAACCGCAGCACTGTTGACAGGAGTGGGACTGGTAGTCTGGCATTACCGCGGCAGCCGCATGGGAAGCTTCCGCTGGCGTTGGCGCAACTGGCGTTTGAAACAACTCTCAGCCCTCGCCTGTCTCTTTTTTCTCGCCATGGCTGCCAGCTATGGAATCTTACATGAAGTCTGGGGCTGGCTTTATGTTCTTGGGGCATTTAAAGCGGGTACATGGTGGTTGCGCAGGGTCATCAACCAGAGGATTTAAATTAAACGAGAGTGAACATATCGTTCACAACCATGCTTCCGGTTGAGCAACTGTCCGGGATGTTCAAGAAACAACATCGCTTCGTCGCGTTGTCACCCTCCAAAATACTGGTATCGATGAGATGATGCATCACGCGTTCTGGATTGGACGGTATGGAAAGCCTTGTAGGCCCAGTACTCTATGGTAGTTCGCTGGCTTCGCACTGGCGAGCCAACAAACAGGCCCAGCGATTGCAATGATCCCGGGCCTCCTTGTTGCATTGTGATGGATTTTCGCAGTGATCTGGTCCTGTTTGTTGTGGGCTCTCTCACCGAGACGGCCCAAGTCGCTGCAAGAAGCGCTCCACCCCTTCTCGTTCCGCTGGGCGGAGTGGACGAAACCCGCCCTGGTCGTTGATGAACACGACTCGCGTTCCCTGGAAGTTGATCATCATATCGGGCTTGTGATCGCTGTTGACATCGATGAAGCTGAGGGTAGAAAGGGATGGAACATATGTTTCAAAGCACAAATGTCTTCCACGCCGTTCCCCGTCCCGAGGGCGTTACAAGCCGCTACTCCCTGGTGATCGTGGATGGAGGAGGGAGGCCACACCTGCCCCTGACCAGGTTCTACGACCTGGCGCTACAAGGGCTCTCCGCTGGGGCAGCACGCACCTACCTGAACGTGCTCCTGCCCTACTTCGCCTATCTCACCACCGACGACTGGCGGCGTCATCGCGGTGACCGGTGGGACGGCCCCCGCGAGGCGGTGCAAGAGTCCGTGCGCGATTACCTCGTGTACCAGCTGGCCTGCAAGGTGCGGTGGCGCGAGACCTACGAGCAGGTGTCCCTCACCGCTCGCAGCCCAAGCACCGTGCGCGTCTTCCTCTCCGCGCTCAAACTCTTCTACCAGGTGATGCGCAGGATCAAGTGCTACCCCTATCCCCACCCGTTGATTGACAAGACGACCCTCTTGTTGTGGGAAGTCGAGCAGGAAGAGCACCATTCCGCCGGCGCTCGACGCATGCCACAAATCAGCGGCGTCGAGGAGCCCCTACCCCAGCGCACATCTGAGAATTACTTCCGCCTGGTTGAGGGAGAATGGATCGCACAGCCCATCGATGACCCAAAGCTCCACAAGCAACTCATCGAAGGGTTCAACACAGCCAGGCTGTGCCTGCGCGACCAGATCGTGATACGCATAGCCTACGAGTCTGGCGCCCGCATCGGAGAGATCCTGCGCCTCACCGTTGGCGACTGGC
>WNFA01003423.1_pt1 | contig 31915 bp, 25 predicted proteins | sample 5400481 | NCBI WGS metagenome assembly WNFA01 (sample SAMN13153340, study PRJNA577476) | soil metagenome | isolation source: 120 cm saprolite under Douglas fir tree site 2 hole 1 replicate 2 | place: USA:California | collected 2015-04-18 | reverse complement strand
AAACCGACGTCGCCGGCCTCGAGTTCTTCAAGCGCGATGGGCTTCGGCGTGAGCGTGCCGAGTTGTTCGACCTCGTAAACCTCGTTGTTGTAGACGAGGCGAATTTTCATGTGATTGGTGATGCGCCCTTCCATCACGCGCACGAGGACGACGGCGCCGCGGTAAATGTCGAACCACGAATCGAAAATCAGCGCCTGCAGTGGATTTCCTGCGCTGCCCTTGGGCGGCGGAACGCGCGCGACGATCGCTTCGAGAACGTCTTCGACTCCGAGGCCGCTTTTCGCGCTGATCAGCAGGGCGTCCTCCGCCGGAATCGCCAGCACCGTTTCGATTTGTTCTTTTGCGAAATCCGGCTGGGCGGCGGGCAAATCGATTTTATTGATCACCGGCAAAATCGTCAGGTTGTGCGCGGCCGCGAGAAAAGTATTAGCGACCGTCTGCGCTTCCACGCCTTGCGATGCGTCAACAACAAGGAGCGCGCCTTCGCAAGCGGAAAGCGCGCGCGAAACTTCGTACGAAAAATCCACGTGGCCGGGCGTATCAATTAAGTTTAATCGATAGGTATTTCCATCTTTCGCTTTGTAATGGAGGCGAATGCTTTTCGCCTTGATGGTGATGCCGCGCTCGCGCTCGAGGTCCATGGAGTCAAGAACTTGTTCGTGCATTTCGCGCTGCGTCAGCGCGCCGGTCATTTCGAGCAGGCGGTCAGCGAGCGTGGATTTGCCGTGGTCGATGTGCGCGATGATGCAGAAGTTTCGAATGAACTTCGGGTCCATTTTTCTCGCTTACCAATTTTCTCAGTTGCGGGCAGGATTCGAACGGCCCGCGGGACTTTTCCGGCGGGCCAGCTGCATTCGAACGAGCGACAGACGCAGCGCAAAAAACCGTGCCGTGTAAACAGCCAGTTTGCCACAATTCAACGGCCGCGTCAGCCTGCTCGCGCATTCAGGCGAAACGCAAAGCTGCATGGCGAGAGGGGGGGGAAGTGGGGCAATGAAGGAGCGCAATCCAGGCTTGACAAAGGAGCACAAGATGTATATACATCTACTATGGGAGTAGAGGCACTTAAAAAACAACGTGCAACAGCACTGTTTGACCTGCCCTGCGCGTGTCAGAACCTGCGACGCGTCACTCGAGTCGTAACGCGGATCTATGACCAGGAGCTGAGCAAGGCAGGACTCGAAATCACGCAATTCGGCCTGCTTACCGCGCTGGCTGCGACTGAAGAGGCCAATCAAAAACAACTGAGCGCGGGCTTTGCCATGGATAGTACGACGCTGACGCGGACGTTGGGGCTGTTGCGGAGGCAGGGCTGGATTCGTGTGAGGCGGGGAAAGGACAGGCGGGAGCGGCTGTTCCGTCTCACGCAGGCAGGCAAGCGACAAATGGCAGAGGCTCAACCGTACTGGGAGCGGGCAGAACAGCGACTGCGGCGAGAACTTGGCAAAGCGGACTGGAAAAACATGAAGCGGACGGTCTCGCGAATCACAGAGGCCGCGATAGTAGCGTAATGTTTGTACCCACTATAGATGTATATACATCTATAAGAGTTGAAGGGAATAGAACCTTCCAGAAAGGATCCCATTTATGCGAACCGCTATCTCTTTGTTGGCCGCGCTGCTGGTGTTCGGGGTCTTCCTAGCCAACCTGCGAGGAACACCTGCTGGCTCAGGTCCCGGGAATCACGGCGAAGCCAGCTCCGTTCGCCCGGAGCTTGAGTATTTGAAAGCCGTAAACAGGGTGGCACCACCCCGAGATCCACAGTTGCTGTTTCTGCTTATGGCGCAGTATTCGAACGCCAACCTGCAGGACGAAGGCGCAGAGTTTTTCTCAGCGCGGTTGAAGGAATTCGGACCTCGCCTCACGGACGCTCAAAAGGCCCTGTATCTGAGCGCCATCGGATCGCTGCGCGCTCAGCACGCATCTTCAGTCTCGTTGCTGCGCCGAGTTGGCTACGTCAAGGAAACGATCGCTATATTGGAACAAGCCAAGCAGCTTTCCGGAGGGAAGATTTTCGTTGTGAACTGGATCGCGGGCATCGTCCACACTGAGCTTCCGAGCTTCTTCCATCAGAGGAAGGCAGCGCAGGAGGAGCTAACCTGGTGCGTGGAGAACAGCGCCAAAGCGCCACACGCAGGATGGTTGCGGGAAGTCTACTACCGCCTCGGAAAGTTGGCCCTCGCCGGAGGCGAACAAGCGAAGGCGCAGGACTACCTGCGGCGGAGCGGCTACAAAGACTTCGAACGGCCGATTACACTCATCACTCCTTTTTCGGAGGAGGTCGCATCCGGGCACGCTTTTTCCCCGCGGCGCATCGCCGAGATCGTGCCGGGCCGCGTATATGCGCTCTCGGGTTTCGAGTTCACGGAATATTACTTTGTGGTGTCGGACGATCGGCGAGAACTAATCGGCATCGATGCGGGTACGCGCCCGGACTCTGCCAAAGCCGCCTACGAGGCACTGCGAGCGTATGCGCCTAACTTGCCGGAACTGACGACGGTCTTCATCACACACTCCCACTGGGATCACGTTGGCGGACACACGTATTTCCGTGCCCTAAATCCCCGCCTGCACTTCTACGCGAGGAGCAACTACGGAGAAGAAATCGCCCGCGAACTCGGTGCGCCGGGCGTTTTCGACAAGCAATTCTTCGGCGAAGGCTTCAGCATCGACAACGTGCGGAGTTTCAAGCCGGACATCACCATCGATCGCCGCACCGAACTGAAGATCGGGGGAACACGCATCGAGCTCATTCCTGTGCAGGGAGGCGAAACTCACGATGCGATGTTCATTCACCTGCCGGATGAGGGCGTTCTGTTCGTCGGTGATTTCATCATGCCTTATCTCGGTGCACCGTTCGTCGAGGAGGGCGACCTTCAGGGGCTGCTGGATGCAATCGATATCGTAGTACAAAAGAATCCGCGGTATCTGCTCCATGGCCATGAGCCGCTCACGAAGAATTTCGCCTCTGCCTCGATGCTGGCACATCTCAAAATAGATCTGGTATGGCTGCGCGAGCAAGTCCTGAACGCAACGCGCCGTGGCGAAGAGCGTGGCGCGATACATCAGGCAAACCTGATTCCGCCGGGCCTGCTTAGGGACCAACCCGATGTGCATCAGCCATACCTTATCCTGCGCGAACACGTCATCGACCGTCTTTATGATCAGAACGTCGGCTATTGGCAGCCGGACTTGCAGGGCCTCGAACATCTCACCCGTGCAGACCACGCAGAACTTTTGGTCGACTACCTCGGCGTGTCGGAAAGACAGCTGGTCAAGACAGTGGAACGCTTGACCGCGGACGGCAAGTATGAACTCGCAGCCTCACTGCTTGAATCGTCGGGAGACAGGTTCGAGCGCAGCGGCTCCGTAGCGAATGCTAAACGGCTTGTATACCTCAAGCTGATGGAGAAGCACCAGAATACCGACCCCTTCAAATTCATCATCTACTCGGGAAAGATCGGGGAACAAACGCCACAGATGGCTGCGACCAAGTAAAGAGTGGAAATGCGCTTAGTGCCCGTGTGAGAAGTTGGGTGCCTCGCTGCGGCACCTCCGGGCGGGTGACAGGACACTGGGAAACTGGCCCAGTATCAACGGCGGCGTACCTTGACGGGGGCAATTTCCCGCCATAAAGTCTCGGCAATCTTTACACGCCATCGGCCAGCGACGCCCGCCGTGGAGAACTTTTGATTAGGACAGACGGACACTGAGGTGATTGTGGCCAACGAAACTGTTACCGCCGCACTGCCCGATGAAGCGAAAACGATTCACAAAATGCGAGTGAGGATTATTCCCTTCGTGTTTCTACTCTACGTCATTTCGTTTCTCGACCGGATCAACATCGGGTTTGCGGCGTTGACGATGAACAAGGAGCTGGCGATTACCAGCAAGCAGTTTGGGCTGGTCGCGGGAATTTTCTTTTTCGGGTACTTCCTGTTTGAAATTCCGAGCAATCTGCTGCTGCACAAAATCGGAGCGCGGATCTGGATCGCACGGATCCTGATTACCTGGGGAATCCTGGCCATGCTGACCGGCCTGGTGCATTCGGTGCAGCAATTGTATGTAGTGCGTTTTGTGCTGGGACTCGCGGAGGCCGGTTATTTTCCGGGAATTGTTTTGTACTTGACGTACTGGTTTCGGCAGCGGGATCAGGCGCAAATGATTGCGCTGTTTCTTGTAGGGATACCTTTCACCAGCATCATTGGGTCTCCGGTTTCTGGTTTCATTCTGGATCATGCGCACTGGCTCAATTTGGGCAGTTGGCGGTGGCTGCTGATTCTGGAGGGGATTCCGGCCGTAGTTGGCGGCGTGCTCGTCTATTTTCTATTGCCGAGCCGCCCGGCAGAAGCCAAATTTCTTAGCCAAGAGGAGAAAGACTGGATTACAGCGGAGCTGGCGAGCGAAGAGCGGGAGAAACTGGCGAGTCACAGCATATCTGCGGGACAGGCGCTGATGAACAAGCGGGTCTGGCACTTGGGATTGATTGGATTCACGTTGAATACCGGGATGTACACGATGAACTTCTGGATGCCGCAACTGGTGAAATCACTGTCGACCGGAATCTCCAACACTCTGATTGGGCTACTGGTGATGATTCCGCACCTCGTGGGCTTGCCCGCGATGGTGCTGGTGTCGCGGAGTTCAGACCGCAAGCAGGAGCGGAGATTTCATGCGGCGATTCCGGCGATCGCCGCGGGGATCGCTCTGGCGTCACTGGGCATGACTCATTCCATTTTTCCAACGATTGTGCTTCTGACTTTCGCTGCCGTGGGGATCTACAGCGTTTATGGGCCCTTCTATTGCCTGCCGGGGGATTTTCTGACGGGGTTTGCCGCGGCATCGGGAATTGCGCTGGTGAGTTCAGTTGCGAATCTGGGGGGATTTGCGGGGCCTTATGCGATTGGTTGGATCAGCCAGAAGACAGGGAGCCTGTACGGAGGTTTGGCGGTTGCCGGCGTTTCTGTGTGCGCGTCGGCGACACTGATGTTGCTGCTTCCGAGGAGGCTGCGGGGAAAGGCGGCCTGAAGATGGGTTAGCTGGTGGGTATGGCCGCAGTTGCATTTTGATTCTGCCGGCCTGGGCGAGAGGGGCGCAGCAGTGCTGCGCCCCTACAAAGAAAATTCGTCGTGCGGCCCGCCTCAGAACGCGGCCCCTACAAAGTCCTCCTAGGCCGACTAGTTCCAAGTAAGAAATCCGCGCTAGGGAGACATTGCGTTTAAGGGTTTGCGGGACCAGGCGCCCACGAGGGCCACAAAAGGGACAACTGTCTTTGAGGACGCAACCTCGGCTTGAAGTCTTTCTGGCAGCGTAGCGAAGTCGCCCAGCGGTTCGAGAGACAGGTTCTGCTGCTGAATTTGCGGCCGCAAGCTGCAGAGAAGATCATAGATCCAACGCGTGAAGTCCGGGTCACTCCCGAGCAGTATCTCCATACGCATGGCTGGCGGAGGCAGTCCAGCCTCTTGGAAGACGCGGTGAAGAGCGAGTCCTATCTCTGTGTTTGCCCCGGAGCGACTGATGGCCTCACGGAGCAAAGAAGCAGCCGCCGACCAAACCGGCAGATGCGCGGAAAGAAGAAGAAACGGGGCGTAAGAGACTTCCTGGAAGGCGAGCACTCCGCCAGGACGCACCAAGTGAGACAAAGAACGCAAGACAGCGACAGGATCGGGAAGGAACTGCAGAATGAAACGGCCCACCGCTGCGTCGAAAGGCTTGTCGCTGGCGACTTGGCTCACATCGGATTGCGTGAAGCTCACATGGTGAAGGCCAGCCTCGGCAACTCGAGATCTAGCCCGAGCGATGGAACGTGGGTCGTGTTCGATGCTTACAACTTCTCCCGAAGGACCAACCAGGTTGGCCACCAGCATGGCGACGTCACCGACGCCGGAACCGATGTCCAGGACACGCTGGCCTGCACCAATGCCGGCTTCGCGGAAAAGCCGTTCGGTGAGAGGAGCAAGCAGCGCGGCTTGCCGAATTAGGCGCTCGTGTTCCGCGTCAGTGCTGCCGAGAGCGTAGTGCGCAGTGAGTTTGGTTGCCGTCATGATGGACGAGGATTGTACCACCGGGAGTCTTCACGATTGCGGCGAGTGATGGGAGCGGCTCCGCACGCGGTGATACATAACGCATCAGCGCAAGACGTGTGTTTTGCCCCTCTGCACTCGGGGTATATAGTTAATGAGGTGTTCGCACCGGACGCAACGGGCGGCCCGGAATCATCATCTATTTGAAAATTGTTTGGCACCAGTTTAGTACCTGATTGGCAGTTTTCCAATCTCCGCAAAGGCAACCTGAACGGATGGCCGCAGACGTAAGCAAACATCTGGATCGCGCCAAGCGCTTCCTCGAGAAAAACCGCGTCGAGGACGCAATCGAGGCGTATTTGGCGGTGCTCGACGAGGCGCCGCAGCATCAGGAAGCGACGCAGGCGCTCGGGGATCTGTATGCGCGGATGGATCAGCAGGACCGCGCGGCGATATATTACGGCTTGTTGTTTGATTTGCTGGTGGAGCCGAAGGACGAGTCGAAAGCTCTCGCGATTTATAACCGGTTTCTGAAGGCGGGCCGGGGACAGCCGCCGGAACGCATCGCGCGCTATGCCTTCCTGCAGCAGAGACAAAATCATTCCGACGAAGCCATTGAGCAGTACACGAAAGCGGCGGAACTTTTTGCTGCGGCGAGCCGCGAAGAGGATGCGTTGTTTTGCTGGGAGCGAATCGCGCAGCTCGACCCTGAAAATCTTGCGCGGCAGATGCGGCTTGCGGAAGCGGCCGAACGCATCGGGAAGAATGCGCTTGCGGCGCGGGCGTTTCTGCGGGCCGGGCAGCTTGCTTCAGCGAGCGGCGCCTCAGCCGACGCGCTGCACGTGCTTGGGCGGGCGTACAAACTAGCGCCGCAAGAACGGAGCGTGGGACTGCTCTACGCGCAGGCGAACTTGCAAAGCGGCAACGCGGTGCGCGCAGCCGCGCTGCTGGAGCCCTTTGCCGTGGCGGAAAACGATGCGGCGTTTCTGGCGACGTATAGCGACGCGCTGATGCGATCGGGAAACCTGGAGAAAGCGCGTGAGCTGCTGGAGCGGCTGCTGCGCGAAAAAAATGAAGGCGTGACGCAACTATTCGAACTGGCGGACCGTTACGTCGCCGCGGGCCAGGACCAGAAGGCGACGGAGATCCTGGTGATGCTGAAGCGGCGGATGTTTGCCGACAAACGGCAAAACGATTTTGTGACGTTGATGGACGGAGTGGGGGCCAAGAACTCGCAGTCACAGGCGGTGCTGGAATTCTGGGCTTCGCTGCACAACGAATTGAATCGCGAATCACAGTATTTCGAAGTGCTGATCAAGCTGTTCGATGTGTACCTGACGTCGGGAAACGTGAAGAAAGCGGCGGAGTCTCTCGAGCGGCTAGTGGACATTGATGCGTACGCACGCCGACGCCGGGGCATGCTTCGCACGGTCATCAGGCGCAGGCTCCGGCCACTCCTTCTCCGGCCAGTGAAGAAGGACGACAGTTGCAGGCGCTGGAAGATCTGATCGTGCAGACGGAGATTTTTTTGCAGTATTCCCTGCAGAACAAGGCGTTGGAACGGCTGCAAAGAATTGCGGCGATGTTTCCCGGGGAAGAAGAGCGGAACGCGCGGCTGTCCAATCTCTACCAGATGGCGAATTGGTGGCCGCAGGGAGCGCCCAAGCCGAAGACGGAAGCGGGCGCAGCGCCGGCGGCCACTGTACCCTCGGCGCCGGCTGCACTCGTGGTTGAGGCTGCCGCGCCGATCACCACGAAGACCGGAGTCTATTCGGCGGAGACGCTGCGCGATCTCTCAAAGATTTCCGAGGTCAATCAAAAGATATTTCGGCAGCAGACGCCGCGGGCGATGCTGAACACGGCGGTCAGCGAAGTTGGCGCTTATCTGCGCGGGACACGCGCGCTGGCGGTGGTGGGAGCGCCGGGGCGGCCTCCGGAAATGGCGGCGGAATTTTGCGCGCCTGGAGTGAAACCCGCGCCTGGGGCGCAGGTGGTGTTGCTGCTGGCGCACATTGAGAAGGCCGAGCCGGACGAGCTGGGCGGCCTCGTGGTGCAGGCGACGGAAGGATCGATTCTGAGCGATCTGGGGTTGGCGACGGCGCTGGGCGTGGTGATTACGGACAAAGAAACGCAGTTGCCAGCGGGAATGTTGATCGTCGGGCACGCCGAAGAGCACAAGTGGAAGCCGAACGAGGCTTACTTTTTGCAGGCGATTGGCGATCAGATGCTGATGAGCGTGAGCCACACGCGGCTGCGGTCGCTGGTGCGGCGGATGGGCGTTTCGGATGAGCGATCGGGCTTGCTGAGCCGGAGTTCCTACCAGAGTTGTTTGCTGACGGAAGCGGACCGCGCGCGGACGCAAGGCACGCCACTGGCGCTGACGATTTTGCAGATTGACCGCGGAGCGGAACTGCTGCGGACGCAGGGGGAATCGCCGCTGGAACGATTTTTGGAGCAACTGGCGCGGTCGTTGCAGCCGATCGTGCGGCAGAACGATGTGGCGGTGAAATACACGTCGTGGTCGCTGGCGTTTATTCTGCCGGATACAACGCTGGCGGGGGCGCAGAATCTGGCGGATAAATTGCGGCGGGCAGCTTCGGGGTTGCGGCCGCCGTGGGACTCGACGCAAATTACGTTGAGCGCGGGAATTGTCGAAGCTGTGCCGAAGCACGAATTCGATAGCGAAGACATTGTGACGGATTTGATTAACCGCGCGGAGTTTTCGATTGAAGAGGCGCGGAAGCGCGGCGGGGATACCGTGGTGGCGCTGGAAACGCCGAAGTTGTGAAGTGATGACATTCGTTCTACTTGGAAAACTCGGTCAATACGAATAGGAAAGGAAAGCATGTTTCCTACGGATGCGGTGATTGTGGCGGGGGCGCGGACGCCGATGGCGCGGTATACCGGGGCGTTTTCGGAGGTGAGCGCGATTGAGCTGGCGGCGCATGCTTCAAGAGAGGCGATTCGACGTTCGAACGTGGACCCCGGAGAATTTGACCACGCGATATTTGGGAACGTGATGCAGACGAGCGCGGATGCGCTCTATGGGGCGCGGCATGTGGGATTGAAGGCGGGGTTGAAAATCGAGACGCCGGCGGTGACGGTGAACCGGTTGTGCGGGTCGGGGATTGAGGCGATTGTGCAAGCGGCGCAGCGATTGCTGCTCGACGAAGCGAGCATGGTGCTTGCGGGCGGCATGGAGAACATGACGCAGGCGCCGTTTGTGGTTCGCGGGGCGCGGACAGGATTGAAGCTGGGCGGGGGAGCACTGGAAGATTCCTTGATGGCAGGACTGACGGATACCTATTGCGGATTGCCGATGGCGCTGACAGCGGAAAAATTGGCGGAGCAGCATGGGATTACGAGAAAAGATGCGGATGTTTACGCGCTGCGCAGCCAGCAGGCGGCGGATGCGGCTTACAAGGCTTGCAGGATCAAGGAAGAGCTTGTGGCAGTGGAAGTGAAGCAGGGGAAGAAAACGATTGTGGTTAGCGAGGACGATCACCGGCGGCCGGAAACGACGATGGAGACGCTGGAAAAATTGCCGCCATCGTTCAAGAAAGATGGGATTGTGACGGCGGGGAATGCCAGCGGGATTGTGGATGGAGCGGCGGCAGTGGTGGTGACGAGAGAGAAAATCGCGAGGGAACGCGGACTGAAACCGGTGGGGCGCATCGTGTCATGGGCGGTGGCGGGAGTGGATCCGAGCATCATGGGGACTGGGCCGGTGCCGTCTTCGCAGAAGGCGCTGAAACTGGCGGGCCTGACGCTGGAGCAGATGGATCGCGTGGAAGTGAATGAAGCGTTTGCGGCGCAGTATCTGGCCGTGGAAAAAGTGCTGGGACTGAAGCGCGAGAAGACGAATGTGAATGGCGGGGCGATTGCGTTGGGGCATCCGCTGGGGGCTTCCGGGACGCGGCTGGTGATTACGATTTTGAATGAATTGCGAAGGAATGGATTGCGGTACGGATTGGCGACCGCGTGCATTGGCGGAGGGCAGGGGATCGCTATGATTGTCGAGGCGCTGCTGGATTGATTATATACGTGCGCACCAGCCTCAAAAGAATATTGAAGAGGAAAGATAACGCAGAGGCGCTGAGAACGCAGAGGAAACGCGGAGAAGAATCAAGAATCGATCATTTCTGCTACACTTTCGCATTCGGGATACGCGGTTCCCAGCCGGCCTTTTGCCAATTGGGCGGCTAAATCATCTAAGAGGAAAAATGGCGATTCAGAGAGTGGGTGTCGTCGGGTGTGGGCTGATGGGTTCGGGGATCGCGCAGGTGGTGGCTGCGGCGGGATTCGAAACGGTCGTGCGCGAAGTGAGCGCGGAGCTGGTGGAGAAGGGAATCAAGGGTATTGAGAAGAATCTGAGTCGCTTGGTGGAGAAGGGCACGATCGCCGAAGGGGTGAAGGGCGAGATTCGGGGGCGGTTGAAGGGGACTACTTCGATCGAGGGTCTGAAAAATTGTGACCTGGTGATTGAGGCCATCATCGAGCAGCTTCCGGCGAAACGGGAACTCTTTGGGGCGCTGGATGCGATTTGCCCGCCGTCGACGATTTTTGCGAGCAATACGTCTTCGTTGACGATTACGGAAATCGCCACGGCCACGAAGCGACCGCAGCGATTTGTCGGGCTGCACTTCTTCAATCCCGTGCCGGTGATGAAACTAGTCGAGGTGGTGCGAACAATCGCCACGGACGCGGCGGTTTATGAGGAGATGGTGGCGTTCGGGGCGAAACTGGGCAAGACGCCGGTGCGCACGCACGACAGCACGGGGTTCATCGTGAACCGCTTGCTGGTGCCGTATCTTCTGGATGCGATTCGGGCGCTGGAAGAGGGAGTCGGGTCCATCGAGGACATTGATAATTCGATGAAGCTGGGTTGCGGGCATCCGATGGGGCCGCTGACGTTGCTGGATTTTGTGGGGTTGGATACGACTTATTACATTTCGCAGATTATGTTTGATGAGTTCAAGGAGCGGCGATTTGCGGCGCCTCCTCTGCTAAAGCGGATGGTGCTGGCGGGGTGGAACGGGCGGAAGGCGGGCCGCGGGTTTTACGATTATTCGGATCCGCAGAATCCGAAAGCGCAAAAATTTTAAAGGCGAGAAGAGAAGAGAAGAGAAGAGATAACGCAGAGGCGCTGAGTACGCAGAGGAACGCACGGCCGAGAAGAGGGAAGAGATGGGTTACGAGAATATTTTGTACGAGAAGAAGGATGGGATTGCGTACATCACCTTCAACCGGCCTAAGGTGTTAAATGCGTTGAACCGCAAGACGGTGGAAGAATTACAGCATGCGCTCATTGATGCGCGTGGCGACGCGACAGTGCGGGTGTTGATCTTTACAGGTGCGGGGGAAAAAGCCTTTGTGGCAGGCGCGGACATCAGTGAACTGGCGCTGCAAACACCGGTCAACGGCAAGGAATTCTCTCTCTTCGGGCAGAGTGTTTTCCATCTACTGGAAACGATGGGGAAGCCATCGATCTGCGCGATCAATGGATTTGCGCTGGGCGGCGGGTGCGAGCTGGCGCTTTCCTGCACGATTCGAATCGCGAGCAAGACAGCCAAGCTCGGACAACCGGAAGTGAAGCTGGGAATCTTGCCGGGATATGGCGGGTCGCAGCGGCTGGCGCGGCTGTGCGGCAAGGGCGTGGCGCACGAACTTTGCCTCACCGGGGAGATGATTACGGCGGAAGAAGCGCAGCGCATCGGACTGGTCAATCATATCCATGAGCCGGCGGAGCTGATTCCCGCGGCTGAAGCAATGGCGAAGAAGATTATTGCCAACGGGCCACTCGCGGTGAAATTCACTATGGAAGCGATCGAGCGCGGCGTAGAAATGGCACAAGAAGAAGGGTTGTTCCTGGAGGCTACGCTTTTCGGCGTGGCTTGCGCGACGGAAGACATGCGTGAGGGGACGAAGGCGTTTTTGGAGAAGAGGCCGCCGCAATTTAAAGGGAAGTAAAAGAAATAGGTGAAGTAAAGGGGTAAGGGACAGGAACGCGGAACGACACAAGATAGCTATGGCGGAGAAAATACAGCCCGAGAAAATTGATGGCGGATTGAGCGCGGCGGGTTTCCGCTTCGGCATTGTGGTGAGCCGGTTCAATAGTTTTATCACCGAGCGGCTGCTTGCGGCGGCGGTGGATGCGCTGGCGCGAGCCGGGGCGGGCAGCAAGGACGTTGATGTCGTGCACGTGCCGGGAGCTTTCGAATTGCCGCTGGCGGCTAAGAAGCTGGCGGCGACAGGGAAGTTCGATGCGTTGATCGCCCTCGGATGTGTGCTGCGCGGCGAGACGACGCACTACGATTATGTTTGTTCAGAAACCGCACGCGGATTGCAACTGGCGCAAATGGACAGCGGCTTGCCGATCATTTTTTGCGTGCTGACTTGCGACACACTGGAGCAGGCCATTGACCGCGCCGGTCTGAAAGGCGGGAACAAGGGATTCGAGGCGGGGCTTGCTGCCATCGAAATGGCGCAGCTATCACGCAAGCTTCGCACGGATCATTCGAAAGCAGAATCTCCCGGAAAGCCGCGGCGTAAGTAACGTGTCTCTCCGCACCAAATCCCGCGAATTTGCGATGCAGATGCTGTTCCAGTGGGACATGAGCCAGCAGGATTTCACCAAGTTGGAGATGAAGTTCTGGAAAAGCGCGAAGGCGGCGGACAAGACGCGCGCTTTCGCGAACAAACTATTTGAAGGCGCGGCTAAGGACGTTACGGCGCTCGACGCCATCATCGTCAAGCACGCCGACAACTGGCGTTTCGAACGGCTTGCCGCCATTGATCGCGCGATTTTGCGTCTTGCGATTCATGAAATGAACGGCAAGGACACACCGCCTAAGGTGGTTCTGAACGAAGCGGTCGAAATGGCCAAAAAGTTTTCCTCCGAGGAGTCCGGGTCATTTGTGAACGGGATCCTCGACGCAGTCCATAAATCATTGAAAATAAATTAGTTATAGCACTCTCCCCTTGTTACACTTTCCCGCAATTTTTTTGCACGGCGGCGCGAAACTTTGCGGCCCTCCTAGTGTTTGATTTTGTAAGTGTGGTGGTAACTCCAGGAACGCTTTCAATAGGAGAGAACACGATGAACTCAGAACATGTGGTCCGTCGAGGTGTGCTCGCGATTGCTTTTGCCGGCTTGCTCGCCGGTGGTGCCTTTGCCCAGAACCCGGATCCGACTCCACAGCAGCAGGACATTCACAATGATAAGAAAGACATTCGCAACGACAAGAAGGATCTGGCGAATGACCGCGCGGATCGCAACGCCGATCAGCGCGACATCAATCACGACAAGCGCGACCTGAGCAAAGACCGCGCCGACCGCAACGCGGACCAGCGGGACATCAATCACGATCGCAAGGACTTGAATAAGGACCGTGTGGATCGCAACAAGGATCATCGTGACATCAATCGCGACGAGAACCAGCTTGTCCGCGATGACCAGAAGTACGGTGCCAATAGCGCGCAGGCGCAGGCTGATCGCAAGGACCTTCAAGCGGATCGCGTCGACCGGAACAAGGATCAAAAGGATATCAATCACGACCGGCGTGATTTGAACAAGGACCGAGCGGATCGTAACGCGGATCAGCGCGACATCAACCACGACAAGCGCGACCTGGCCAAGGACCGAAAGGATCGAAATCAGGATCAGCGTGACATCAACAAGGACAAGAAAGACTTGCACAAGGATCGCAAGGACCTGCGCCACGATAAGCGCGGACACTAGGGAAATTCTCAGCTTACAGCTTTCAGGTATCTGTCTCGGAAAAAGCGAAGGCCGCCCGGAGTTCCCGAGCGGCCTTTTTCATTCGGCAGAAATGATTCTCTTCAGATACGAATGGTACCTTCGAATACTTTCACGGCCGCGCCGCTGACGCGGGGGACGAGTTTCTTTCCGCTCTGCGTGACTTCCACTTCGATATGGCTCGGGCGGCCCATTTCCGTGCCCTGGAGAATGGTTAGCGTGTGGCCTGGGGTCAATTTTCCGTTTCGCACTAGATAGGCGCCCAGCGAACCGGCAGCGGAACCAGTGGCGGCGTCTTCGTAAAGCCCCCACGGGAGCATGCCTCGGGAAAACGCTTTGCCGTTGCTGCCGAGCGCGAAACAGTAAGCCATCGTCGCGTTTTTCCCTTGGAGGTGGCGGAGTTCGCTCATGTTCATCGCGATTTTCCCCAGCGCGGCGCGATTGCGCAGCGGCACCATCAGGTTGAAGATGCCGGTGGATACAAATGCAGGTTCCAGTTTGGGGTCGAAGTCTTTCGGCGAAATTCCCAGCGCGGAGGCAAGCTTCTTCTTGTTGATCTTCGCGGGCTTAAAGAGGGCTTCTTTTTGGATCATGGTAACACGCTGCGGTCGTCCGTCTTTGAAACGGATTTCGACCGGCAAGATGCCCGCTCCGGTTTCTTGCAAAATATGTACGCCGCCGTCCTGCGCGGGAACGACCCCCAGCTCCGCGAGCAAGAACCACGTTCCGACTACGGGATGGCCGGCGAGCTTCAGCTCTTCCTTTGCGGTGAAAATGCGCAAGCGCGCGAGGGCTTCTTCGTCCGTCGGCTTTTGCACAAAGACGGTCTCCGAAAGGTTCATTTCGCGCGCGATGGCCAGCATTTGGTCGTCGGAAAGCCCATCGCCGTCGGTAAATACAGCAAGGGGGTTGCCTTCGAAGCGATTATTGGTGAAAACGTCGAGGGTGTAGAAGCGGTGTTCCATGGCTGGTGGTAGATCGCCGCGGGAGCAGACGGAAGATTTCAGATGCGCTCGAGCTGGGCGACTGTCCTTTCGTTGGTGATGTTCCCGGTGTTCAAGGTCGATTTTGGTTCGATCAGGATAACCTGGACCTCTTCGTCCGCCACGGGGCAGTGCTCAACGCCGCGTTGGACGACAATGAACTCGCCTTCGCGCACTAGGCGTTCCCGATCGCGGAATTTCATGCGGAAGGAGCCCTTCACGACGAGAAAAAGTTCGTCTTCGTTATCGTGATGATGCCATAGAAATTCTCCTTTGAACTTGACGGCTTTCACAAGGCAATCATTGACTTCGCCGATGATGCAGGGCTTGTAGTGCTCGGAAATGAGATTAAACTTTTCTTTCAAGTTTATCGTGTTCATGGTGCACCTATAGTTCGTGAACGATTTGAGTTACGGCATTAAGAACGCGGCGCGTCGTTTCGGCCTTGTCGGTTTCGGAGTAAACGCGCAACAAATTTTCTGTTCCCGAAGCGCGGACCATCACCCACCCCGCTTCGCCGAGGTATACCTTGATGCCGTCCATGCTTTCCCGGCGCACCACTGGCAGATCGAGGATGCGGGTCAGTTTGGCATCCGAAAAATGCGCAATAGCTTTTTCCTTTTGCTCCGGTTTCAAAGCGAGATCCACGCGGTCGTAATGATATTCGCCAAATTCGGCAGTGAGTACGGCGAGCAGTTCGCCAAGCGATTTGCCGTGCCAGGCCATCAACTCCGCGAGTAACAGCGCCGAAACCGTAGCATCTCGTTCAGGAATGTAGAGGTTGGTGCCAATGCCGCCGCTTTCTTCGCCGCCAATCAAAATGTTCTGTTCGAGCATCAACTCACAGATGTACTTAAATCCGATGGGCGTTTCGTGCAGTTTCCGGCCGAACTTTGCCGCAAGCTTGTCGATGAGTTTGGTAACGGAGAAAGTCTTTGCGATATCGCCCGGCAGGTTGCGAGTTCCCGCGAGGTGCCAGACGAGCAAAGCAAAAATCTGGTGCGGGTTTACGAAAGTGCCGTCGCGGTCGATGGCGCCGATACGGTCGCCGTCGCCGTCGGCGCACAAGCCGGCGTCATATTTTCCGGCGAGCACGGCTTGCCGCAAGGCTTCGATATGCGGCTCGATTGGTTCCGGATGCACGCCGCCGAAGCGCGGGTCGCGTTTCCCGCGAATTTCGTCGCAGGTGATGCCATTGCGCCGGAAAAGTTCGACGAGCAATCCCGCGGCCGAGCCATGCATAACATCGGAGACGAAGCGGAATTTTGCGTTCTTCAGCCGTTTCCAATCGATCAGTTTCTCAAGGGTGTCCAGATACGGCGCGCGCGGCTCCAGCGGCTGAATCAGATTTTTCCGTTGTGGCAGGGGCGGGGCATTTCCTTTCTGCACAACAGCGAGATCATTTTCGATTTGCGCCACGATCGAAGGCAATGCCGAACTGCCATAGCTCGCTTTGTACTTGATGCCATTCCATTGGTAAGGATTGTGGCTCGCGGTGATCATCAGGCCGCCAGCCGCCCCGCGTTGCCGCACTAGCAGGGAAACCGCCGGAGTGGGACAAGGCTTGTCCGTCAAGAAAACAGGAGTACCGCTCGCGGCAACCACTTCGGCGGCGGCGGCAGCGATGCTGTCCGAGGCGAAGCGATGGTCGTAGCCGATGATCACGCCCTTGCGCGCGTCCTCGCAGCGCACAACGTAACGAGCGATGGCCTGCGCGACGATATGCGCGTTCGCGAAGGTAAAATCCTCCGCAATCACGCCGCGCCAGCCATCGGTTCCAAATTTAATCGCAGTCATAAGCGGTTGTGGAGAGTATACGTGAAGCGGTAGGCGCGCCAAACAGCCGGTTGGCCTGATTGCCGGAAGACGGACGGCCCTGGGAGGCGGTCCCTACAAGAGCTTTCTTAGCTTTTGTTCTTCGAGCCATTTCACGATTTTCCCGACGTCCTGGGCGCGATCGCGCGGACAGATGAGCAAGGCATCGGAAGTCTCGACGACGATGAGGTCACGCACGCCGACCGCAGCCACAAACTTAGACGGGCTCCAGAGGAAATTGCCTTCCGCATCGAAAACGTACCCTTCGCCCGCCAGGACGTTTTCGCCGGGTTGCTTCGCGAGGAGTTCGTAGACGGCTGCCCATGAGCCAATATCGCTCCAGCCGATCTCCGCAGGAATCACCGAAACTCGGGCTGGTCCGTCCTGGCGAGTGGCGGGCTCAAGTACGGCGTAGTCCACGGAAATGTTTTCGAGCTTGGGATAAATGGCGTGCAGCTTGCGTTCGTAGACGCGTGTGCCAATCGAGGAGGCGAGTTTCTCCAGCCCCGCGTGAGTTTTCGGCAGGAATTTTCTTAGGTTGTCGAGAAACGTCGAGACCCGCCAGAAAAACATGCCGGCGTTCCACAAGAAACTGCCGGACAAGACGTATTCCTTGGCGAGAGTCAGCTCCGGCTTTTCCGTAAAGCGCTTGACGGCGAATACGGGAAAATCCGCCGAAGCAGATGGCTCGTTGACGCGCTCGACGTACCCAAAGCCGGTTTCCGGCCGGGTTGGAGGGATGCCGAGCACGACCATGCGCTCCTGTTCGCGAGCGAGGTTCAAGGCGGCGCTCACGATGCGGCGATATTTCTCCGGCTCCGCGATGAAATGGTCGGCCGGCAAAACGGCCATGAGCGCGTCGCCGCCAGCGGCGTGGCGGACATGAGTTGCAGCGAGGGCGATAGCTGCGGCGGTGTTCCGTCCAAGAGGCTCCGTTAGAACCTGCTTGCGCGCCGCGGCGGGAAGCTGTTTGCGAACGGCGGCGGCCTGCTCCGCATTTGTGACCGTCCAGATGCGCTCGGCGGGGACGAGCGGACGCAAACGCTCGACAGTTTGCTCCAGCATGGTGTCTTTGCCGGTGATGTTGAGCAATTGCTTAGGAGTGCGCGTGCGGCTGCGCGGCCAGAAACGCGTGCCGCGTCCTCCGGCAAGGATTACGGCGTGGACGGTTAGTTTTTCCTTCGCCATAGTTGAATCGCCTTAATCAAAAATCACTTGCGCGAGAGCCGCTGCCGAAACTCCGTCGCGATGCAATTCCGTCTTCAATGCCGGGATATCCGGCACATAGGTGCGAATCAGAGATGTCGGCGCTTCCGGCAAAACATCAATGCGCGCTTGCGAAGCGGGCACCAGCCAGCATTCGCCGCGGTGATAGCAGGCCCCGCTATCCGGCCAGGCAAAGCTGCCCGAGCCTTCCAGAATTACGATGAGCTCGAACCGCTCAGGATCCATCGCAATTTCGCATTTCGCCGAAAACTCCCACCGCTCGGTGGCAAAGTAGCGGCAAGCGGCGAGCAGCGATCTCGTCGCGCCATTGGCGGGAAGCAGAAGCGAAGATACTTTCACACCAGCGGGTTTTCCGAAGTTGGTTACTTGGAGCGCCTTCTCGATATGTAATTCGCGTGGTTTTCCTTGCGTATCAACGCGGCCGAAATCGTAAACCCGGTAGGTTAGGTCGGAATACTCCTGCACTTCGCAGATGACCAGGTTTGGACCTATTGAGTGAGGCGTGCCGGGGGCGACGAAAAACGTGTCACCGCTGTGCACTGAGTGCGTCGCGAAGAGGTCTTCCAGTGTTTGTGACGACAATCCCTCGAGAAATTTTTCCTTGGTCACGCCGGGCTTTAGTCCGATGAGCACCTTTGCTCCAGCTTCCGCGGAAACTGCGTGCCACATCTCTGTTTTTCCGCGGCCTCCGGCGGCCTGTTCGTGGACGGACGCATAAGCGTCGTCCGGGTGAACCTGGAGCGATAGTTTCTCAGTTGGAAAAATAAATTTGACTAGAAGAGGAAAACTCGCTTCGGCGGCGAGCCGGCTGCCCCGCCACTCCGCGGGCATTTCCGTCCAGGCTGCGCCGAGCGTTTTTCCAGCGAATGGCCCGGAGGCGATGCGGCAATCCACTCCCGTGAGCCACGCTTCACCGAGCGGCTCCGCCAAATTCGTTTTTTCTCACGGTTTACGCCGCGGCTTCGGCGCGCGAAAAGAATCGTTCCAGGCGGCGCAGTCCTTCGTCGATTCGTTCGATGGACGTGGCGTAGGAAAGCCGCAAGTAGCCCGGTGCGCCGAAGGCTTCGCCGGGCACCAGCGCGACGTGCGCCTTCTCCAGAAGCAATTTTGAAAGCTCGGTGCAAGTTTTGGCGTGTGCGTGCTGGCCTTCGCCAAGATGTGCCGAGACATTGGGGAACGCGTAGAAGGCGCCGCCAGGCCATTCGCAGGTGACGCCGGGAATCGCGCGCAAGCCTTCCACGATGCGTTTGCGCCGCTTTTCGTATTCGGCCAGCATAGCGGGGACGGTCTCCATCGTGCCGCGCATGGCTTCCAGAGCGGCATATTGCGCGATGGAAGTGGCGTTCGAGGTGGACTGGCTCTGCAGCTTGATGAGCGCCTGAATGAGCGCCTCCGGCCCCAGCGTGTAGCCGATGCGCCAGCCGGTCATCGCGAAAGTTTTAGAGACCGAGCCGATGATAATGACGTTGCCTTTGGAACCCGCCGCGCTCGCGATCGAGTACGGCTTGTGCGGCTCGTAGGTGAAATGCGAATAGCACTCGTCGCCCATCAACCAGACGTTGTGCTTTTTGCAGACCGCGAGAATGCGCTCGTATTCATTCGGGGAGACCACGCCGCCCGTGGGATTGCTGGGCGAATTCAGAATCAGCAGTTTCGTGCGCGGAGTAATGGCCTTTTCGATGGCGGAATCGCGCACCGCAAAGCCGTCCTCCGGCCGCGTCTCGACGAAGACCGGCGTTCCACCTGCATACTTCACGATGTCCGGAAAGCTCACCCAGTAGGGAGCGGGGACAATGACCTCGTCGCCTTGCTGAATCAGCACGCTCATCACATTGAAGATGGAGTGCTTGCCGCCAACACTGACGACGCACTCTTTTGCTTCGTGCGACGAGCCGAGCTCGCGCTTGTGCCACGCGCAAATCGCTTCCCGCAGCGGCATGATGCCGCCCGTCGGCGTGTACTTCGATTTGTTTTCCTCGATTGCTTTGATCGCCGCCATTTTGATGTGGTCCGGCGTGGGAAAGTCCGGCTCGCCGGGACCGAAGTCCGCGATATCCACTCCACGCGACTTTAGCTTGTCCGCTTCGGCGATCACCGCGGCGGTCGGCGAAATTTGTATGCGATTGATCCGGTCGGTTAGTTGCACCTTTGCTCCTCGAAAAAAAGTTAAAAGTTCACAGTTTACGGTTGACGCCAAATTCGCTCACGAAATCTTGGCGCGCATGCGCTGCTCAACCACTTCCGGCACGAGGCCTTTGAGCGACGCTCCGAGCCGCGCAATTTCGCGAACCAGCTTTGAGCTCAAGTAGCTGTACGACAAGCCCGGCAGCATGAAAACCGTCTCCAGCCGCGGCTCAAGCTTGCGATTCATAAGCGCCATCTGCAGTTCATATTCGTAATCGGATACAGCTCGGATTCCGCGCAGGATAACGCCAGCGCCGCGCTTCCGTGCGTATTCCACCAAAAGTCCGTCGAAAACGTCTATCTCCACGCTCGTCCACTGTCTGGTTACTTCGCGCAGCATTTCAACGCGTTCGGCTACGGAAAACAGCGGCTCTTTCTCGGCATTCCGCAGTACCGCGACGATTAGCAAATCGAACATCTTCTCCCCCCGTTCGATGAGGTCGAGGTGGCCGTTGGTGACCGGGTCAAACGAGCCGGGGTAGATGGCAATCGAAGTTTTCATTGTGGATTCATCGGCGCCGCACGTCTTGGTTTATTCTAACTCAGCTAGGGAAAACCGCAGCTCGCAAACTTGGCGAGAGGCCAAAGTGGATTCTTTTTGCGGTGCAAGGGAGCCGCTTCGCGGGACGCCGAAGATATGAAAGTATGTGGAAGTTGGCGCTACGTTGCTGTCATCAAAGAGCTGGTACGCGGCACGGGAGGATCTTTCGGACCATGGTTCAGAATGTGCGGTTGCAAGGTCTTGGTGTACTTGTTCTTTGCCTTTTGTTGTACCCGGCGATGACTACTGCTCAACAGCCTGCGTTGAATCTGATGCCCCTTCCCGCGAACACTCAGTTCGGGACAGGGAGCCTGCGAGTGGATTCGGCGTTTACGATGGTCTTCACCGGCTACACCGAGTCGCGGCTGGAGCGTGCCGGCGAGCGATTCTTGCGGCAGCTCGCGCGTCAAACGGCTCTCCCGCTCGCACTCAAGCCTTCTAAGACTTCAAAACCAACGCTCGTGATTCAGACCGATCACGCGAGCAAAGAGATTCAGGAAGTCGACGAGGATGAATCCTACATCCTCGATGTGAGCACCGCGAGCGCAAGGCTCCGTGCGTCTACACCCCTCGGAACGATGCACGGATTGCAAACATTTCTGCAGCTGGTGGACGTATCGCCCGACGGATTTGTCGCGCCAGTGGTCACGATCCAAGACAAGCCTCGTTTCCCCTGGCGCGGATTGATGATCGACTCCGCCCGCCATTTCATCCCCCTCGAAGTCATCCGCAGAAATCTCGACGGCATGGAAGCCGTGAAGATGAACGTGTTCCACTGGCACCTCTCGGAGAACCAGGGTTTTCGCGCCGAAAGCAGGAAATTCCCGAAACTTCACGGGCTGGGCTCCGATCAGAGTTACTACACGCAGGATGAGATGCGAGATCTGATCGCCTACACCAGGGATCGCGGCATCCGCGTAGTGCCGGAATTCGATATGCCGGGGCACAGCACCGCGTGGTTCGTAGGGCATCCGGAGCTAGCTAGCGCAAAAGGTCCCTACGAAATCGAACGCAAGTGGGGAGTCTTCGATCCGGCGATGGACCCAACGAATGAGAGAGTCTACAAATTTCTCGATGACTTGATCGGCGAGATGGCCAAGCTCTTCCCAGACCACTATTTCCACATCGGCGGCGACGAGGTGAACGGCAAAGAGTGGGACGCCAATCCGAAGATTCAGGCGTTCATGAAGGCGCATGGGATCAAGAACAATGAAGCGCTGCAGGCGTATTTCAGCGGACGCGTCCAAAAGTTGGTGACCAGGCACGGTAAGACCGTCGTTGGCTGGGACGAAGTTCTGGTCGAGGGAGTGCCGAAGGATATTGTGATTCAGTCCTGGCGCGGACAGGCATCGCTGGCGAAAGCCGCCAGGCAGGGCTTCCGAGGAATTCTGTCGAACGGGTATTACCTGGACTTGGGATGGTCCGCCGCGCGGCATTATGCGGTTGACCCCATGAGCGGAGATGCAGCAAATCTCTCCCCGGAGGAGGAGCAGCGAATTCTGGGTGGTGAATCGTGCATGTGGGCTGAATACGTCAGTCCGGAAAACCTGGATTCGCGCATCTGGCCCAGGAATGCCGCCATTGCCGAGCGCTTATGGTCTCCGCAGGAAGTCCGCGACTCCGCCTCCATGTACGCGCGGTTGGATTTTGTCAGCGCCCGGCTGGAGTGGTTGGGACTCACGCACCGGACCGTTACGAGGCACATGCTGCAGCGCCTCGCGGGCTCCGCATCGCCCGTAGAATTTACCGCGTTGCGCATCCTTGCCGATGTCCTCGAACCGGTGAAGGACTACACGCGCGAGAAAACGGCTCCCGCAGTGCCAACGAGCGCGACGCCGCTAAACCGCGTCGTGGATACGGTTCCGCTCGAGAGCGATGCCGGAAGACGCTTTGGCGAACTGGTCGATCAGTTCGTCGCATCCTCCTGCCACGATCCAGCTATGGAAGCGCGGCTCCGCGCACAACTCACAACTTGGCGTGACAATGACGCCATACTTCAAGCCCTCGCGCAGCGTTCTTTCCTGGTAAAGGAGGTTACGGCAAACTCCGCAGATCTCTCCGCCCTCGGGATGGCAGGGCTCGCCGCACTGGAGGCCATCGCAAAAGGCCAGCCCGCTCCCGATTCATGGAAAGCGCAGCAGCTCGCTGTCATCGAACAGGCGAAAAAGCCTAAGGCCCAGTTGTTACTGATTCCTGCGCCCGCGGTACAGAGGCTAATCGAAGCTGCCGCCGGTGACGCTTGCTCTAGCCCGAAGCCTTAGCCGCGCTCGGCTGGCTAACGGCCTTCCAACGGGTAGCGGTCCTGGGACTGTACGGCGGCGGCCACACGGCGACGCAGAGCTATGGTGTCCACGGGAGCGCGCTTTGCAAAACGCTTCAGGACGGCCATCTGCGTGGTCAGCATATCGCCTTCGTGGATTGCGGCGATGGCGCGCTTGGCTTCGTGCTCGACGCGCTCGGCGGCGTCGCTGATAAACACACGCGCGGCATCAATCATCGTCTGCGATGCGGATTCGCCCTTTGCGGCAGCGGCTTTTTGCGCGCGCAGGAGGCAGGATTCCATCGCGTAGATTTCCATGACCACGTTCGAGAGCGCACCGATCAGTTCCTGCTCCTCGGCAAGCTTTTCGCGGAATCTTTGCACCGCGCCGCCTGCCGCTTGCAGAAACATTTTCTTGGCGTTGGCAACGACTCGGGATTCGGCCGCGAGCACGCCTTCCGGCGCTTCTTCGAACGACGGCCCCGCCAGGATTTCATCCGCCAGCTTCATGGCCGCGGGGATCAGCGGCAGCTGTCCACCCATCGCGCGCTTCATTAGCATCTGGATGATGAGCATGCGGTTGATCTCGTTGGTGCCTTCGAAAATGCGGTTGATGCGCGAATCGCGGTACGCGCGGCACACCGGGTACTCCTCGTGAAAGCCGTACCCGCCGAAAATCTGCACTGCTTCATCAACGACGAAGTCGAGCATTTCGCTGCCGTAGACTTTGGCGATGGAACTCTCGATGGCGTATTCCTCGAGAACCTTCATGGTGTTCTGAATTTTGTCGCCAGAGCCGGAAGCGGCGGCCATCGCTGCTTCGATATTTCCCGCCGAGCGGTACACCATCGATTCCACCGCAAAAATCTGGATGGCCATCTCCGCCAGCTTTTCCTTCATCAGCCCGAAGTCGCCGATCTGCTTTCCAAACGCTTTGCGCTCCTTCGAGTATTTCGAGGAGGTCATCAGCACATGCTTTGAACCGCCCACGCAGGAAGCGCCGAGAGTGAAACGGCCCGCATTCAAGATATTGAATGCCACAATGTGCCCGCGGCCGATTTCATGCAGCAGGTTTTCTTTCGGAACCTTGCAGTTTTCCAGGAAAATCGGCGTCGTCGAGCTGCCGTGGATGCCCATCTTGTGCTCTTCATTGCCGGGCTTGAAGCCCGGAAAAGTTCGTTCGACGATAAACGCCGTAAATTTTTCCCCGTCAATCTTTGCAAAAACAATATAAACATCGGCGAAGCCGCCGTTGGTGATCCACATCTTCTGCCCGTTGAGAATGTAGTGCGTGCCTTCTTTGTTCAGCTCCGCGCGCGTCAGCGAATTCTGCGCGTCCGACCCAGCTTGCGGTTCCGAAAGGCAGTACGCGCCGATCCACTCCCCCGTCGCCAGCTTCGGCAAATATTTTTTCTTCTGCGCTTCCGTGCCGAAGTAAACGATCGGCAGCGTCCCGATTCCCGCGTGCGCTCCATGCGTCACCGCGAAGCCGCCGTAAATCGAAAGTTTCTCGGTCAGCACCGTAGTGGAAATTTTGTCGAGCCCCGCCCCGCCGAATTCTTCCGGCACGCCGCCGCCCATCAAACCGACTTCGCCGCCTTTTTTCACCAGCTCGGCCATCAGCCCGGGCTTTTTATTTTCGAGCTCCTTGATGAACGGGAAAACTTCTTTGAGGACAAATTCCTCCGCCGTCTGCCCGATCAGTTTCTGATCGTCGGTCAAATCCGCTGGCGTAAACACATCGCTCGGCTGCGGCGATTCCAGGAGGAAGCTGCCTCCTTTTGCTGCCGGCTTCGTGAGAGTGGCGGTGGCCATCTTGGTCGCTCCTAGCGGAAGTCTCTGCAACTGGATTTCTGGCTAACGGCTGTTTGGGGCAAACAACGCAATCAATTCACCCCATTTTACTCCCGCAATCGGGCCCAGTAAACACCGTTAAGTTCTCCGTGTCTCATGAGTTTCCGCCTAAGGGCCGACTTCAACGCCGAAGAGTTCGCCACGCCCAGTTGGCTCGGCTCCAGCAGCTCTTCGCGTGACTCTTCCGCTCCGCCCCTGCTATCCTCTAGCTTTTCCATTTTCTTTGGGAGAGTGAATCACATGCGTAGCACGCTATCGGCTATTCTGTTCTTTGCCCTTGCCGCGGTTTCCTCAGCTCAGCAAAATTCTCCGGCCACCCACTTTGACGGCAATTCCTGGTGGGCGCACGTTAAATTCCTGGCCGACGATTCGCTCGAAGGCCGCGACACCGGCAGCGAAGGTCTTCGCAAAGCGCAGGCCTATGCCGTCGAGCAACTCCAGAAAGCCGGCCTCGAGCCCGCCGGCACAAACGGTTTCTACCAGCCCGTCCGTTTCAATCAATTCGAAGTCGACGAAGCCAAATCCTCTCTCGCTCTCGTCACCGGCGGCCAATCCACGGCACTCTCCTTCGCCGATGATGCCTTCATAAGTTCCCGGTCTACCCGCACCTCAGCCAATCTCTCCGCGCCTTTGGTTTTTATCGGCTATGGCCTCAAAATCCCGGAAAAGAATCTCGATGAGCTCGCCGGCCTCGACCTCAAGGGAAAAATCGTCGTTTATCTGGCCGGCTCTCCCTCGGACATTCCCACCGCCCTCGCCTCGCATTATCAAACCGCCGTCGAGCGCTGGAAATTCCTGCGCGCCGCCGGCGCCATCGGCGCTATCACCATTTTCAATCCCGCATCCATGGATATTCCGTGGTCGCGCATTTCCGTCAACCGCAATCACCCCGCCATGGACCTCGCCGATTCCGAATTCAATGAAACTCCCGGCCTGCAACTCGGCGTGGCCTTCAACCCCGCTTCTGCGGAAAAGCTGTTCGCTGGTTCCGGCCACACCTTTGCTGAAATCGCCGCCCTCGGCAAAGACCGCAAGCCGCTTCCTCATTTCCTCCTGGCCGCCACGCTCAAAGCCAACGCTGTCATCCAAACGAAGACTCTTGAATCCGCAAACGTCGCCGCCAAACTTACCGGCTCCGATCCCATTCTCAAGAAGGAATTCGTCGTGCTCTCCGCGCACATCGACCATGTCGGCATCGGCGCTCCCATCAACGGCGACCGCATCTACAACGGCGCCATGGACGATGGCTCCGGCAGCGCGCTGGTCCTGGACATGGCCGCGAGCCTGAAAGCGCATCCGGAGAAATTGCAGCGCTCCATTCTTTTCCTCCTCGTCACCGCCGAAGAAAAGGGGCTTCTCGGCTCCAAATACTTCGCCGCGCATCCCACCGTCGTACCGAAATCCATCGTCGCGGACGTCAACGTGGACATGTTTCTTCCCATCGTGCCGTTGAAAATCCTCAAGATCGAGGGCATCGAAGAATCCGACCTGGGCACTCGCGCCGCGGCCATCGCTGAGTCCATGGGCATCAAACCTATCCCGGATCCTGAGCCGCTGCGCAACGCCTTCATTCGCAGCGATCAGTACAACTTCATCAAGCACGGTGTCCCCGCCGTCAAAGTTGACGTCGGCTTCGAACTTGGCACGCCCGAACAAAAAATCTTCAAGGACTGGCTGACCAACCGCTATCACGCCCCGAGCGACGACGTAAACCAGCCCGTCGATCTCCAGTCCGCTGCGAGCTACGAGGAGTTTACCCGCCGCCTGCTCCTGGAAACTGCCAACACCCCCGCGCGCCCGCAGTGGAAGCCCGATTCCTTCTTCCGCCGCTACGCCGCCAATTAACTTGTGGTTTCAAATGCTTCCAGCGCAATGACAGTCCCCTGCCTGGGGCAATCATTGCTCGTGGAACCTCTCCTCTCGTTGGTTAGACGAACGGGAACCTTTCAAATCGACAATCCTATGCGCCCGCCTTCTGCTTGAGAAACGTTCCTTTATCCAACTCGCTGAAGGCTTGCCGCAGTTGCTCTTGCGTGTTCATCACAATGGGGCCGTACCACGCCACCGGCTCTTCCAGCGGCTTACCCGACACCAGCAGAAAGCGAATCCCCTCGTCGCCCGCCTGCACCATCAACTCGTCGCCCCGATCAAACAGCACCAGCGAACGGTTGTCCGCCTCCGCCGGCGGATTGGTGTCAGCCCAGCTTACCGGCTCGGTCGGCACCGCCAGCGGCTCCGACGCATTGCAAAACTTCCCGTTGCCGGCAAAAACGTATGCGAAAGCATGCCGCGTAATTCCCACTGGCAGAGTCTTCCTCCGTCCCGGCGGCACAGACACATCCAGATAGATCGGGTCGGCAGCGATGCCATCCACGGGCCCGCTTTTCCCCCAGAAATTTCCGCACACCACGCGCACGTGCGTGCCGTCATCGTCCTTGATCTCGGGGATATCCAGAGCTTTCACCTCCTGATACCGCGGCGCCGTCATCTTCAGCGCCGACGGCAGATTTGCCCAGAGCTGAAACCCGTGCATCCGCCCGGCGTGGTCCCCCTTCGGCATCTCTTGATGAATGATGCCGCTGCCCGCCGTCATCCACTGAACGTCGCCGGCGGCAATCGCTCCGTGATTTCCCATGCTGTCGCCGTGCTCCACGGTTCCCGCCAGCACGTAGGTGATCGTCTCGATCCCACGGTGCGGGTGCCATGGAAACCCCGCCAGATAATCCTCGGGCACATCGTTGCGAAAATCATCCAGCAACAAAAACGGATCGAAATCCGCAGTGTTGCCGAACCCAAATGCGCGCCGCAGGTGCACTCCAGCGCCTTCCGTCGTGGGCTTCGATTTGATCAGCCGCTTCACCGGTCGTATGGACATAGCCGTCTCCCTCTGAGAGTGTAACGCTTCGATGCATTACCCCCAACGATCCGATACAGAAGGATCGAATACTATCGCGGGAGGAAGGGTCCGGCGCAAATCAATCGCACATGACCGCAAGAAAACTGATAGATTTGCGGCTGTTGGAGAATTTACTGAAGAAAATCTATTCGAGTTGAGGAGGGGCCGTGGGACGACCCGTTGTGCATTTCGAAATCGGATGCAAGGACAGCGCGAAAACGCAGGAATTCTACAAAAAACTTTTCGATTGGAAAATCGAAGCGATGGGACCGGCGGCGATGATCGCAGCGGAAGCCGGCGGCATCGCCGGGCACATCACCTCGCTCGGCCACGAACCGCATCACTACACGACTTTTTATGTGGACGTGGACGACGTCGCCGCGTACCTGGAAAAAGCAAAATCCCTCGGCGGAAAAATGCTTGTGCCGCTGATGGAGATTCCTACGGAAACGTTTGCGTGGATGCAGGATCCTGAAGGAAACACTCTGGGATTGTGGAAGGCCAAGAAATAACTTGGAGCGCTACCCGAGCCCGGCAAAGGATGCCGGCGCTACAAAGCAGGGGCGGCCGACTTGAAGGTCGCCGCTACGAAACCAAAATTTGCCGGACGCAAACGCACTGAAACCAAAATTTGCGGGACACAAACGCACTGAAACCAAGACTGGCCGGGCTGAAGCCCGGCGTCTACAAAATCAAAAATTAGAGGCGCTCGAAGATGCCGGCGGCGCCCATGCCGCCGCCGATGCACATGGTGACCATGCCGTATTTCGCGTTGCGGCGCTGGAGTTCGCGGATGATGGTGGCGGTTAGTTTTGCACCGGTGCAGCCGAGCGGGTGGCCTAGGGCGATGGCGCCGCCGTTGGGGTTGACACGCGTGGCGTCGAGCTTCGCTTGCTGGATTACGGCTAACGATTGGGCGGCGAAGGCTTCGTTGAGTTCGATAACGGCCATGTCGTTGAGCGAGAGGCCGGCGAGCTTCAGGGCCTTGGGGATGGCTTGCACGGGGCCGATGCCGAATTCTTCGGGGAGAACGCCGGCGGTGGCGTAGGCGACGAAGCGGGCAAGCGGCTTGAGGCCGAGAGATCTGGCGCGGGTGTCGCTCATAATTACGGTGGCGGCGGCGCCGTCGCTCATGGGGGAACTGTTGCCTGCGGTGACAGTGCCTTTGGCGTGGAAAGCTGGTTTGAGTTTTGCAAGCACGTCGAGATTCGTGTCGGCGCGGGGAAGTTCGTCAGTGGCGAACGTGAACGTTTGCGTTGTGGGCTTTACCGTCCCACCCTTCGGTTTGGAAGGTGCGCCGTTGCCGTTGGGGACGGCGGTGATTTTTACTTCGACAGGGATCGTTTCGTCCTTGAAATTTCCGGCGGCGATGGCGGCGAGAGCTTTTTTGTGGGAAGCGGCAGAGAACTGATCGGCTTGTTCGCGGGTGATACCGAATTTACGCGCGATGTTCTCGGTACCGAGGCCCATATTGATGTAGGCGTCGGGATAGTTGTCGACGAGCCAGGGATTGGGAGAGATTTTGTTGCCGCCCATGGGCACCATGGACATGGATTCGGTGCCACCGGCCACAATGACTTCGGCAGAGCCAGCGCGAATGCGCTCGGCGGCGAGGGCTATAGCTTGCAGGCCGGAGGAGCAGAAACGATTGATGGTCATCGCGCTGGTTTCCGCGGGAAGGCCGGCGCGAAGAGCGGCGATGCGGGCGACGTTCATGCCCTGTTCGCCTTCGGGCATGGCACAGCCGAGGATCACATCATCAATTTCCTTGGGGTCGAGACCAGGTACGCGGGCGAGGGCTTCCTTGATGGCGAGAGCGGCGAGGTCATCGGGGCGCGTGGCGCGGAGCGAACCTTTGTAGGCGCGGCCTACCGGAGTGCGGATGGCGGAGACGATGACGGCTTCTGGCATGGTTGGACCTCAGATTGAATAAAAAGCCTCAGCCCTAAGGGGCCGAGCTACAGGTACATTGTTGGGCGAGTATGGGGAAAAAGCAAATCGCTGAAACGTGACCTGTGTCCGGTGGCCCCTGACCCGACAGGGCTCGCGTAGCCGAGACCGACCCCTGTACCACCCCCGGTTTTTCGTAAGTGTTGCATCTAAAGGGCTTACCGGGGCCGTAAGTCTTTTGTTTGCAACACTTAACACTTGCGTGGAAATCCATAAGTGTTGCAGTTAAAGGACTTACGGGAGCGAAGCGTGGGCGAGGAAGCAGGGAACTTTAGATGGAAAGACTTTGAAGGAGTTAGAAGGAGTATCTGGCGGGCAAGCATGGTTCGCAGGGCACTTAGGAGCCGTGCCGATCCAATCTCCTCATTATAGCATATTGGTAAAATTTGTCAATGATTACTTGCAAGTGGTTTGGATCCTAGGGGATAGCGCTTTCCCGGTCCGGTTTGAACCGTGGCAAGATCAGCGAAATGGGCAGGCCCCAACTGTAAGTTACTCGGCGCGAAGGGCCTCGACGGGGTCAACCGCGGAGGCGCGGCGCGAGGGCAAGTAGCTGGCTAGAAATGCGGTGGCTACCAGGCCCAAAGAGGCGGCGGCGTAGGCGATCGGATCAACAGGGTTCACCTTGAAGAGCAGGGAAGACATGAGGCGCATGACGATGATGGCGACTACTAGTCCGCAGGCTACGCCGATGGCGGTGAGCGAGAGGCCATGCCGGACGAACATGCCGGTCAGGGTTTTATGCTGGGCGCCGAGGGCCATGCGAATGCCTATCTCGCGGGTGCGCTGGGAGACGGAATAGGCGATGACGCCGTAGATGCCGACGACGCCAAGGAGCAACGCCATGCTGCCGGCGACTCCGAGCATGATGAGAGTAAAGGAAGTGCGGGCCATCGAGCGCCTGTAGTAAAAGTCCAGTGCGTGAACGTCGGCAAGAGGAAGATTTGGGTTCAGGGACCAGACTGCTTGCCTGACTTCGTTCAGGAAACTTTGCGAGCCGGTACGAGAGCTGCGAATGACGAATGCGACTTCGCGCATGGACATAGAATCATCGCTCTCAAAGTGATCCATCAGAAGGGGCCAATAAACGGAAGTCGGGGCCGGTTTGCTGACGCCTTCATCGTAAACGTTGCCGACGACACCGATAATTTCCCGCCAGTCGTCCTTAGAGCTGACGCGGATGCGCTTGCCCAGCGCGGCCGAGGGGTCGTGCCAATACTCGCGAGCCAGATTTTCAGAGACTATGGCGACGGGGATTTTCTTGTAGGTGTCGTTCCACGTGATCTTACGGCCGGCCACCAGCGGCGTGCCGACGGTGTCCAGGTATTCGGGCGAAATGAATCTGAAGGTGCGGAGCGGAGGAAGTTCGCCCTCGGCATAGGTGTGGTTCTCAATGAAGATGGGATCGTGCCAGCCTCCGCTGGTCATGGGGAGCATGGAGATGACTCCGACGGACCCGACGCCTGGAATCGCTGCGAGCCTGTGCAGGATCTCCTCTTGTGTTCGGACGACCTGCTCATTCTCTTTCACCATGGTGCCGGGAATGGAGATGCGAAATGTTTGCAAAGCGGCGGGCCCGGCGAATCCGGGATTGACGTTGGTGAGGGCGCGGAAAGTGCGAATCATCAACCCGGAACAGATTAATAGGACGAGCGCGAGGGCGACTTGCACGACGACGAGGACGCTGCGCGCGCGGTGTTGCTCCTTGCTTTGACTGAGGGCGCGGCCGCCCTCGCGTATGCCGGTGCTGAGACGCACTCCGGCGTACTTGAAGATGGGAATGGAAGCAAACAAGATGCTGGCGAGGACGGAAATGAGAAGTGTGAAGAGGAGAACGCGCCCATCAATGCCAATTTCACGAACGCGCGGAAGTCCCGCGGGGGCGATGGCCGCAAGAACGCGCAGCGCGGCGTAAGCGAGGCCCAATCCGACCGCGCTGCCAAGCAATCCCAGAATGATACTCTCGACCAAGAGATCGGCGGCGATGCGTGCGCGGCTTGCGCCCAAAGCGGCGCGCACGGCGAGTTCCTGACGGCGACCTTCGACGCGGACGAGCAGCAAATTGGCGACATTGGCGCAGGCAATCAGAAGGACCATGCCGATCGAGCCCATCAGGACCCAAAGGACGCTGCCGACATCACCGACGACATCGCGCTTGAGGGGACGAACGTTGGGGCCGATGTGGGCGTCTTCGAAGAGCTTGAGGCTGAAGCCGGGAGGCGCAGGAAACGAGCTCATAACAATGGGAAGCATGCGGGCGACGTCGGCGTTGACCTGCTCGATAGTGACTCCTGGCTTGAGCCTGGCAAGGCCCTCATAACTGAAGTTGCCAAGATGGGTTTTGTTGCGGTCAAACTGAAACGGAGTGATTACGGCGGGATCTTCCTGGTCCAGGAAATGAAAGCGCTGCGGGAGAACTCCGA